>Ga0182012_10000105_pt1 | contig 88893 bp, 85 predicted proteins | sample 612S2SmetaG_FD_120486 | JGI IMG/M metagenome (GOLD analysis project Ga0182012, IMG submission 120486) | Permafrost microbial communities from Stordalen Mire, Sweden - 612S2S metaG | ecosystem: Environmental > Terrestrial > Soil > Wetlands > Permafrost | place: Sweden: Stordalen | collected... | reverse complement strand
GGCCATCAGGCCGCCCGAGCAGCACCTACGGCCCGAGTGACACACACCTCAGGCGCGGCGATCGCCGCCACCAACGTCGCTAACACCGCGGCCACCAGCCTTTGCGCGACACCCACCGTCCAAAGCGGGCGCAAGTGGACTTCTCGCCGGAGACTCGCGTTCTCGTGCAAGCCTCGAATACTCAACGAGGGGCAGGGCAGGCCTCTCCGGCCGGAGGCGTTCCGGGGCTGGCGTTCACCGTGATCGGCGGTCCTGATGCCGACAGGGGGACCTCGTTGAGTTCGGTGTCACCGACGGCGAACAGGGCGACGCAGGGGTTTCTCGGTGTCAGTTTGTAGGCGTAGCTCTGTTGCGACCAGGCGAGAACGTGTGCGCCTACCCCAAAGCCTTCCAGTTTCGCCGAACCCGAGAACGTGACAGCTGTCCGCGTGGTGCCGCTCGCGATGTTCAGGACGTCGATGCGTTCGCCTTTGACTTTCCCACTCGGCGCGTAGGCGATGTACCCTTCGGAGAGAGCGGCGAACCGCACACCTAGAGGGTGAGCTGCTCGCGTTCTTGAGTCGCCCCACCATGCTTGTTCCGGGGAGATCAGAAGGGCAGCCGGGACGGGGTTGGGTTCATCACCCGTCACGAGAACGTCGCCCGTGGCGTCGATCGTCGTTTCCCCGTAGAGCGCCTTAGCCTGGCCCGGTGGCGTGATCAGCGAGTACAGCGGCCGGGCGTGGCGCGAATCAACTACGTCAACACGCACACGGTTCTCGCGGCCGAGCTTGTAGGTCAATGCGAGCCGGGGCCCTGCAGCCGCCAGCGAGACAGCGCCGCTGGGAACCCTGCCCACCACGTTAAGCCTGCGCGAGCCGAGGTGGACCCTCACCACAAACTCTGCCTGCTTCGGCCGACCGCCCACACAGCCTCCGCGCACGACGGCGTAGAGGTCGCCGTCCGCGACCGTTTCGACCGTGCTTTCTCCCGAGAAGAAGCTAGTCGCGCGTATCGGCGGGCACCGTGTCAGTCCGGCGACTGGCGCGAGTGTCCCTCCGATCCTCCCGGCCTCGGGCCCGCGCTGCTCGGCAACGACCACCCAGCCATCATCCACGGCAACATCCGCCAGGCCGGCGTGCGGAACTATCAGACGCGTGCTCGCAGCGTCGCTTAGAAAAACACCTTCCTGGCCTTCCCAGAGCAGCCCAGCGCTCACGACCCTCGGGCCAACAGAGAACCCCGGAGCCTGGACCACCGCACACGCCGACGCGGCAAAGCCAAGCCACGACACCGCGATGACGACCAGCCCAAGAACAGCAACCCGTCCAATTCCCGCTCGGTGCCGCCAGACAGCTGGATAACGAGACATTCGTAGAGTATTTCAGCCGCAGCTGGGCGGTCGCTCGTGCCCCCTGGGGACGAAAATCAGGCGTCTCCGCCCCGCTTTGCGAGACGCTCGCTTTCCTGCAAAGCAGTCGTCTCGCTCGTCGCGCCGTCGCTCTAGCACCTGCGAGTTTTGTCGAGTAGGTCTATGAGATCAATGCGGGCCTCCAGCGAAAAGCTACGGTCCGTCAGTGCCTCTCCAAGCCAACGAGGCGTGCCGTTCACCGCGGCCTCCTCGATCAGGCCGTTCAGCGACCGACTCCTGAAGGCCTCGTGGCGGAGTCTGTAGGCCCTGAAGCGCGCGCAGACGTAGAGCAGGCCCAACGGGGGATCCGGGTCTGGATCGAAACCCTCCGCGTTCTCGTGCAGCCATAGCAGCGCCATCATCGTCGCGTCTTCAGCCATCATCTGGCTCACGAACGGAAGACGGCGGACCTTCCGTGTCGTTGCGTCAATCGCGGCCTGAGTTATCCCTTGGAGCTTCAGCATCGCAGTTCGGCGGGGTAGCAGCACTCGCGCTTGGCCTGCTTGGCGCTGCTGCTTTCCTCGAGACCGGTTGACGGCGCGTACCAGCGAGTTCGCGGCTGAGCTGAGCGGCGCGGCGGACCTGGCCGGCGGCGAGTTCCAGAATATATTGGAACAATATTGGAACAATGGCGCCGCGAGCCGCCCGTCCTTAGAAAGCGAAAAGGCCCACGTTTGCAGGCCTTTTCTGTAATAGCGGGGGCGGGATTCGAACCCGCGACCTTCGGGTTATGAGCCCGACGAGCTACCAGACTGCTCCACCCCGCGTCGCTTCTTATGTTCTAGCAAAGAACACAACCGGGGGCATGCGCTCGCAGGCTCGGGCTCCTGCACGGCGAGAGGGACGCTGGCTAGGATGCCTGCGGTGCGCGTCGCGGTGGTGGACATCGGAACGAACTCCACGCGGCTGCTGATAGCCGAGGTTGACGCGCGCTCGGGCAGCGTGCAGGAGCTGGTGCGCCGCTCTGAGGTCACGCGACTTGGCGACGGTGTGGACGCAAGCGGAGCGCTGTCGCGGGAGGCGTGCGAGCGGGTGTTCGCGCGCCTGGCGCAGTACGGCGAGCAGATTCGCGCGCACAGGTGCACGGCCAACATGGCGGTGCTGACCTCCGCGGTACGCGACGCTTCCAACGGAGGCGAGTTCGCGGAGCGGGTGCGAGCGGACTTCGGGTTGGACGCGCGCGTGCTGAAGGGCGAGCAGGAGGCGCAGATGACCTTCCTGGGTGCCATGAGCGGACGCGAGCCCTCCCAGGATCCGGTGGTGGTGATCGACATCGGCGGCGGCTCCACGGAGTTCATCGTGGGCAGCGGCCTCACGGCGGGCTTTCACGTGTCGCTGCCGGTGGGGGTGGTGCGCATGAGCGAGCGCCACATCGACTCCGACCCGCCCGAGCCCGGCCAGCTGCAGGACCTGGCAGCGGACGTGCGCGCGGTACTCGACAAGGGGCTGCCATCACAGGAGCGCGAGCCGGTTCGACACGGTATCGCCGTGGCGGGCACCGCCACCTCGGCTGCGGCGATCGAGCTGGAGCTGGACCCCTATGACCCTGCTCGCGTGCACGGCTCCACGCTGATGCTGGCCACCGTCGAACTGCTGCTGGCACGTCTTGCTGAGATGGATGAAGAGAGCCGGCGCACCGTCGTCGGCCTGAACCCGGATCGGGCGCCCACGATCGTGGCGGGGATGATCGTGCTGGAGGAGGCCATGGGAGCCTTCGGCCTCGAGCAGGTGGAGGTCTCAGAGCACGACATCCTCTACGGCGGCGCCCTGACGCTCGCCCGAGCGGAGCGCTGACGCCCGCCCAGGCCGGCGCCCTGACGCTCGCTCAGGCCAGGTTGGAGCGCCGCGGATAGGCGATGGCGGGGTCGGTGAGCACGTTCACCAGCGCCGGCAGTCCCGATGCGAATGCCCGCTCGATCGCCGGGCGCACATCCTCGGGGCGAGAGACCATCTCGCCGTGGCAGCCCAGCGCCTGGACCAACTGGTCATATCGCGTTTCAGGGCGCAGCTCGGCTGCCACCGAGTAGCCGTACAGGAACTCCATGGGGTGCTTCTCCAGGCCCCAGATGCCGTTGTTGCCCATCACCGCCACCACGTTCACCCCGTGGCGCGCAAGCGTGTCGAACTCCATGCCCGAGAAGCCGAAGGCGCCGTCGCCGAGCAGCAGCACCACCTGGCGCTGCGGGTGCGCCAGCTTGGCCGCCAGTGCGTAGCCGGGCCCCGAGCCCAGGCAGCCGAACGGGCCGGGATCCAGCCAGCAGCCGGGGTGGTAGCTGTCCACCACCCTGCCTGCGTAGGAGACGAAGTCCCCGCCGTCGCCCACCACGATGGCGTCGCGGTCCAGCACGCCCGCCAGCTCTGCGTAGAGACGCATGGGGTGAAGCGGAGAGCGACCGTCCTGGAGCTCTGCCTGCTCGGCGTCGCGCTTGTCGGTCTCGCTCGCGCGAAGGGTGTTGATCCACGGCTCGCTCGCCAGTGCCGCGTCCCCGGCCGCGCTGCGCAGGCCCATCAGGGTCTGGCTCAGCTCGCCGTAGCACTCAGCTGCCACCGCGCGAGGGTGGCGTCGCTCGGGCTCGGCGGAGTCGATCACAACGATCTCCGTGTCCTGGCCGAACGACGCGCCGAAGCCCAGGCGGAAGTCCATCGGCACCCCCACCACCAGCGCCACATCCGCCTCGCCCAGCGCCTGCGAACGCGCGCGGGAGAAGAACAGCTCGTGGTCGGCGGGCACGCAGCCCCGCGCCAGACCGTTGAGGAACACCGGGATCCTGAGCGTCTGCGCCAGCATCAGCAGCTCCTGCTCGCCGCGCCCCCAATACAGGTCGGTGCCGGCCATGATCACGGGGCGCTCGGCCCCGCGCAACAGCTCGCCCGCGCGCTCGATCGCTCCCGCTGGCGCGCCCCGCGACGTGCTCTGGCCGGCCGGCTCCGCGGGCGGCTCGTGCGCCTCCATGAACACGTAGTCCAGCGGAAAGTCCACGAACGCCACGCCGCCGTGCGGCGCGGTGGCGGCTGCGAACGCGTCGTCCACCAGCCCGGGGATCTCCGCGGTGGCACCCGGCGTGGCCGCGAGCTTTGCCAGCGGCCTGACGAACGGCACATGATCGATCTCCTGCAGCGAGCCCTGCCCCCATCGCAGAGCAGGCGCGCGGCCCCCGAGCACCACCAGAGGAGAGTGGTTGGCCTGCGCTGAGGCCATGGCGCTCATGCCGTTGGTGACGCCCGGCCCGGCGGTCAGCGCGCACACCCCCGGCTCGCGAGTGACCTTCGCCCAGCCCTCCGCCGCGAACGCGGCGGTCGACTCGTGGCGAACGTCCACCAGCTCGATGCCCTCCTCGCGGCAGCCGTCATAGATCGAGAACAGGTGTCCTCCGGAGAGCGTGAACAGCCTGCTGACGCCGTGCGCCTTCAGCCGGCGCGCCACCAGGCGCCCGCCGTGGAAGGTACCGGTCTCGCTCGCCTGCTCGGTGCTCTCGGTGGCCATTCGCGGCGACTCTATCCGCTCCCCGCCTGGCCGCGTGCCCCAGCGGCGGCCCTCACCTCTTGGCGGCGATGGCGCGGCGGCTGGCGCGCACAGGTGCCCGGGACGGGAGTCGAACCCGCAAGCTCTTGCGAGCGGCAGATTTTAAGTCCGCTGACTTTGCCAGTTTGTCCACCCGGGCCCAGCGATCCTACCGGCAAGCGCCAGCGCCACCATCGGCAAGCGCATGCGCGATTGGCGGGGCGCCGCAGCGGGCAACAGCATCCCAGCGCGCAGCCACGAGACGTCCACGTCTTTAGGTTGCGCAACTCTCACGTTGCTAGCGTGTTTTTTAGCTGGACGAGTCTATCGGGAGGGTCTGTGGAGGTCTCCGCACTACCGCATACCGGCAGCATGCCGGGCCTCAGGGGTCCCTCTGCGCTGCTGCGCCTGCAGTCCGACGAGCGCCTGATCGCTCTCACGCGCCGCGGGCAGCATGCTGCCTTCGAGACGCTGTGCGCGCGCTACCAGACGCGGCTGCTGTCGTTCTGCCGCCACATGCTCGCCTCGCGCGAGGATGCAGAGGATGTGCTGCAGGAGGTCTACGCAGCGGCGTTCAACGCTGTGCTGGCGGACGAACGCGAGATCAACGTGCGGCCGTGGCTGTATCGGATCGCGCGCAACCGCTCGCTGAACCACCTGCGGCGCGCCACCGCCACGGGCGTGGACTCGATGGACGTGCACTACGCCGAGAACGGCATCTCCACGGGTGAGAAGGTGCTGCGCAGAGAGAGCTTCCGCGAGTTGATCGCCGACGTGCACGAGCTGCCCGAGACGCAGCGCACCGCCCTGCTGCTGCGCGAGATCGACGCGCTCTCCTACGACCAGATCGCCCAGGCGATGGAGACCACCGTGCCATCGGTCAAGTCGCTGCTGGTGCGCGCCCGCATCTCGCTGGCTGAGGCAGCGGAGGCCCGCCGACTGAGCTGCGAGGAGGTCCGCCTTGAGCTCGGTGAAGCTGCAGAGGGCCTGCTGAAGTTGAGCACGCCCGCGCGCCGCCATGTTCGCGGCTGCGAGCGCTGCGCCGCCTTCAAGAAGCAGCTCAAGGCCAACAACCACGCGCTCGCGCTGATCATGCCGGTGGGCCCGCTTCTGCTGGTGAAGAAGCTTCTGCTTGCAAAGCTCGGCTCCACCGCATCCGCCGGCGGCGCGCACAGCGCCATGGGCGCCGGGGCCACCGCTGGTGCAACCGTCGGCGCAGGCGCCACGGCGGGCATCGCCGCAACCGGGGGCGCGAGCTTCGGCGGAGGCCTGATCACGGCCGGCGCGGGCGCGCTGGCCACCAAGGCGGTTGCCGGCCTGGCCGCGGCCGCGCTCGTCACCGCCGGTGCGGTGGCGGCCGACCACGCGGTGGTCGCACACAACCGCCCGCACCGCGTGGCACTCGCAAGCGCACCCACCGCGGCGGCCGCGCCGCTGGTGGTCCAGCAGCAGGCACAGCCGCTCAGCGCCGGGGGCACAACGGTGATCGGATCGGTCACTCACGCCGGCGCAGGCGCACGTCCGCGCCGTGGCGGCGCCGGCGCGAGGCACGCGTCCAAGCCGAAGCTCAAGACGCCGGTGCCGGTCGTTGCTCCGGTCGCGGTTACCGTGAGCGCCACCCCCGTGCCCGCGGCGCCGGCCAAACCCACGGGCGCTGCCTCGCCCGCGCCGTCGGGCACGCAGGTCACCGAGGTGACCAGCGAAGCCACCGCGCTGCCGCCGCAGGCCACGACGGTGCCCACAGGACCGCCGGCGGGGACGGTAACCAACGCCCCCGTCTCCGGCGCGCCGTCGAGCACGGGCGCCACCGGCAGCGGCTCGCTGCCAACCGCCGAACCCGTCCCTGTGCCCGAAGTTGCAGCGCCGCCGTCCCCCCAGCCGGTCACGGGCGGCACGGCTCCTTCGGGCGGATAGCTAGCCGAAGGAGAAGCTCTTCAGCGGAAGCTGGAGAACGCCCGTGGTGGCCACTTCCGCGGGGCCGCGCACCTGCTTGCTGGCGCCGGCCGCGGTGAGCATCGCAATCGCCACGCCCTGAGGCGCGCCCGAGACTTCGGGCAGCAGCAGCACGTTGCGCCCGTAGAACGCCCGGCCTTCCAACGTTGCGGTGTAGAGGATCTCGTAGCCCGGAGCCACGTTGGAGCTGATTTTGGTCTTGCCTTCGCCGCGCAGCACGAAGCCGGGCGTGCGTGTGGCAAGCGCCTGCTGGTAGTGCGCAGCGAACAGCGCCAGCTCCGCGGACGGTTCGATCGAGTACGCCCCCAGCTCGATCGGGCTGACGGAGTAGGAGTAGCGCAGCTGCCCCTCCGCCGAGCGCTGGTGCAGCGTCACGAAGGCGCCCGCTTCGGGCCGGACGCGATACAGGCCGCGGTAGCTGAGGTGGAAGGGAACCGACCCTCCGTACGAGTAATGCGCGTTCTCCAGAGTCAAGCCCACCCCGATCGCCAGGGCCAGCATGCCCACGGCGAGCGCAACAACGGCGGCGCGCGCAAGCCTCGAGGCCGCGTGCCAGCGCGGTGCGAGCAGGCGCCCGAGCGTGGGGCCGTACTCCGGCTTCAGCGGAATCGCGGCCAACGCTCTCAGCGGGTCATTCGCCCAGCGAGAACAGCGCGTCCAGATCGTGGCGCGAGTACGCCGCGAACGCCACCATCGTCTGCGTGCGCGCCACGCCCGCCAGACCACCTATCTGAAGCGTCACCACGTCGGCCAGCTGCTCGTGGTCGGGGACCCGCACGATCGCCACGAAGTCCCACTCGCCGGTGACCGAGTAGGCCTCTGCGACGCCCGCGATGTCCGCCAGCGCGCCACCCAGCGAGGAAAGCGCGTCGCGTTCGGCCTCAATCAGCACCACGGCGTTGGTCATGCTCATGCGTGCACCATCATACGGCCGCGCCTGCTCACGCCGGCGCTCTGACCATCCCGCTGATGCCAAGGCCCGCCAGCAACCCGATCGCCCCGCCGACCACCCCCGCGAGCCAGCTGGCCTCGTGCACGCCGAACGGCAGCGCAAGCAGCAGCGCCGCAATCGCCGCCGCGCCCATCAGGTCGCCCTCGTAGTAGTCGCCCTCGCGCGCCGCGCGCAGATCCGGGGCAACCCATGCCCCCAGCAGCGCCAGCGCCCCCGCGTTGGCACCGCCGACGATCGGATAGGTGTAGAACGCGCAGGCCACAAGCCCCCCCGCGGCGCCGGCGCCGAGGAAAAGCGCCAGCACCACCGCCGGACCCAGCCGCCTCTCCAGCAGCCAACCGAACAGCGCCACCGCGATCAGGGTGGCGAACATGTACACGCCGTCGGAGTAGCTGAACAGCGTGCTCAGCAGCCTCCACCAGTGGCCGTGCAGCGGCGTCACTATCAGCAGCTCCGAGCTGTGCACCTCGATGCTCGGTTGCAGCGTCAGATTGCCGTACAGGGAAGGGTGCGCGTGATACGCCACCCATACGGCGCAGCTGAGCGCGACCAGCGAGATGGTGGCGTAGGGCCGCGTGCCCTCCCAGCGCCCGGAGCCGTAGCCAACTGCCACGCGATGACCGGGCTTGCTCCGCCGTCCCGCGTTCCCGAGGCCGCGACTCAGCCGGGTGCGCCGGCGCGGCGCCGGAGCGGGCTCGCCCACGCGCGGGAGCTTCGGAGCACGCCTGCGCAGCCGCGTGCCGCAGTACGGGCACTCGGTCACGTAGGGGCTCACCTCCGAGCCGCATTGCTTGCACACCACGAACAGATCGGCGCCGGAGGTCATCGTCGATCCATTCTAAGGACCTCCCGACCGCGGCTGGCGCGCCTCTGGAATACTGCCTGTATGAACCTCGGATATGACCAGAAGCTCTTCGTTCTCGCCTTCGACCACCGCGGCTCCTTCCAGAAGAAGTTCTTTGGGATCCAGGGCGATCCCGACCCCGAGCAGACAGCCATCATCGCCGACGCCAAGCACCTGATCTTCGAGGGCATGCTGCAGGCGGTGGGCGCGGGCGCCGACCCAGCCGCGACCGGGGTGCTGGTGGATGAGCAGTTCGGCTCCACGGTGCCCGAGGAGGCTCACGAGAAGGGGCTGAAGCTGGCCATGCCCGCCGAGCGCTCCGGGCAGGACATGTTCGACTTCCAGTACGGCGAGAACTTCGGCGAGCACATCGAGCGGTTCAACCCGGACTTCACAAAGGTGCTCGTTCGCTACAACCCCGACGGCGACGTTGCAGCCAACACGGAGCAGCTCGGAAAGCTGCGGCGGCTCAGCGATTGGCTGGCCGCGCACGAGCGCAAGTTCCTGTTCGAGCTGCTTGTGCCTGCTGAGGCCTCGCAGCTGCAGAGCGTGGACGGCGACAGCGAGCGCTATGACGCAGAGCTGCGCCCCGAGCTGATGCGCCGCGCCATCGCGGAGATCCAGGATGCGGGCATCGAGGTGGACATCTGGAAGATCGAGGGCGTGGACGAGCGCTCGGACTGCGAGATGCTGGTCGCGCAGGCGCGCACCGGCGCGGGCCGCGAGGGCGTCACCTGCGTGGTGCTCGGCCGCGGCGCCGACGACGCCAAGGTCGACAGCTGGCTTGCTGCCGCCGCTCCGGTGGACGGCTACATCGGGTTCGCCATCGGCCGCTCGATCTGGTGGGACCCGCTGAAGGCCTACGTGGACGGCAAGATCGAGCGCTCCGCAGGCGCGCGCAAGATCGCTGAGAACTATCTGCGCTTCGTTTCGGTGTATGAACGAGCCAAGTCACCGGTCGGCCGCTAGCATCGCCCGCTCGATGTCAGGGCTGAAAATGCGCCAGAGCCCCTCCGAGTGGGAGCAGGCGTTCGATCAGGAGATCACGCTCGACCGCAGGCGGCGCGACTCCCTGCGCAGGACCACCGAGCAGCGTGCGCGCAAACGTGCCGCAGAGCGCCGCCACAGACGAGGCTCGGTGCGCTTCGTCCTGCTGGTGCTCACGCTGATACTCACCGCGGTGGTCGTGACCATCGTGATGTTCAGAACGCTCTACCTGCTGCTCGGGTGAGCCCCCGCGCACCCCGCTGCCGATCTTGGCACGCGGTGGGCGATCTCCGGACGCGGTTCCGCCCACCTGCTCGCGTGAACCCCGTGGCCGGCTGCGCTTCAGCCGCTGTCGCCGAGCTTCCTGATCGAGTCGTCCACCGAGGCTGCAACCTGAGACTGCACTGGTGCCGCTTGGCCGGACGCGCGCGCGCCGCGATCGGCGCTGACGGATCCCGCTTCGCGATGGATCTCCAGATAGATCTCCTTACGGAACACGGGCACCTTCTGCGGCGCCTGGATGCCGATGCGCACCTTCTCGCCCATCACTGACAGCACCGACACCTCGATGTCATCGCCGATCATGATGCTCTGGTTGGACTTGCGCGTCAGAACCAGCATTTTGCGGGTGCACCTTCCTCGTTTGCGACCGGCGAGCCGGCCGAGCCCCCACGTGCCGGTCCGCCTAGCATAGACACAGGGCCGGAAGAACGCGATGTTGGGGGCGTCGGCACCCTCCCTCATTCGCCGCGCCGGTCCACCATCCTTTCGCGCGCTCGAGGATTCGCGCGATTTGCGGGCCTGAGTTGCCAGGCCCGGCCCTCGGGTGCGCCTCGGCCGGTGCGCGCCCTGACCGGAGCGAGGCGTGCGCGGGCCGCTTTGCGCTAGTCTCCCGGACCGTCCATGCCCCGTAAATCACTGCGCCCGCACCTCAACCAGATACGCGCCTGGGTGAGGCAGGGCAGAACCGATGCCTGGGTGGCGCACCAGCTCGAGGTCTCCGTGCGCGACATCGAGCAGTTCAAGCGCCAGAACGAGCTTGTCAGCGACGAGGAGCCCGCCGAGGGCGGCGCGCCGGCTTCCGACTACGAGGAGATCGACCTGCGTGCCGAGGACGATGCACTGATCGCAGCCGAGCTGGAGGCGGCCGAGGCCGAGGCGGAGCGGCTCGCCGCCGAAGCGGCCGAGAACGGCGACGCCGGCGAGGACGAGGATGATGAGGACGAGTCGGGAGCTCCGCGCGCACGCAGACGCAGCCGCCGAGGTGGGCGTGGCCGGCGCGGCGGGTCGCGCAGCTCCGCACCGCTGGAGGGCACCTTCGACCACGGCGAGGAGGGCTACGGGTTGTGGCTGGATCCGGCAATCCAGGATGATCCGGTTTACGCCGAGCACTGGGCCGGTCACCGCCCAGTGGAGGTCGCCGTGGAAGAGGACCGCATAGTCATCCGCCGCGCGGGCGACGGCGAGTAGCGCCAGCTCGTCGTAGCCGCCGCAGCCGGTCTCTGCGCGGCTAGGTCTTAGGGGGTGCCGATCTCCCGGCGCCCGCCCGCATAGTCGGAGGCCTCGCGCAGGTAGCGCCCGAACGCCGCGTCGACCACCACCCCGGCCTCCCATGCCCAGGCGTCCTCCGGCGCGACCCTCATGGCGACCTGCAGGCACCACGCGGTGCCGCGCTCATACAGCGCCACCAGCTCTTCGGAGGAGAAGCGGCCGCCCAGGCGCCGGCGCAGCTCAGCCACCAGCGCGTCGGTGACGCGCTCCAGCAGCGACCTGCGCTCGGCCGGAGAGGAGCTGAGGCGGCGCTCGCCCTGATGCCACTGGTAGACGGCGTTCTCGAAGCCCACCGAGCCGAGGCTAGCAGCGCCCGCGCGGAGCCATTCTCCGAACAGCTCCGTGTGTCCGGCGCTGCTTGCGGGCAGCCCGGTGCCAGTTCTGGGAACAGTCCGGCGCTAGTTGCCGGGCAGCCCGGGGATCACGTAGGAGCGCTCGCCCTTGTACATCATGCCGAGCTGGCGCGCCTCCGCTTCAAGCGCCGAGCGGCTGCCCAGCAGCGAGCGCTGGTGCACCAGTGCGCGGTGTTCGAGCGCTAGCGCGCTCACCAGAGCCCTGTCGTGGCGTGCCTGCTGCCACGTGGAGAGCATGCGCACGCCGGCGCTCACGTACAGATACAGCACTGCCACAAGCACGCTCAGCAGCGCCACCCGGGCCAGCCTGTCCCAGCGGACACGCGGGGCCGAGCGGGCGGCGGCGGTCCGCCGCCGCGGGGCTGACAGGGAGGCCGTGCGCCCGCGCGCGGTGCGCTGGGAGCGCGGCTGGGAAGCTGATGCGGCGGGCATTCTGCTGACTTCGCCCCTGGGCGGCCGGCTCCTGCCCGTGGGCGTGGCGTGAGAGCGATCTAGCGGCGGGCGAACACGCTGGCGCCCGGGAACCGCGCGTTTGCTCCCAGCTGCTCCTCGATCCGCAGCAGCTGGTTGTACTTGGCCACGCGGTCCGAGCGTGAAGGCGCGCCGGTCTTGATCTGACCGCAGCCCGTGGCCACCGCGAGATCCGCGATCGTGACGTCCTCGGTCTCGCCGGATCGGTGGCTCATCACCGCCGTGTAGCCCGCCTCGCGCGCCATGGCGATCGCGGACAGCGTCTCGGTGAGGGTTCCAATCTGGTTGACCTTGATCAGGATGGAGTTGGCCACACCGAGCTCGATCCCGCGCGCAAGGCGTTCGGTGTTGGTCACGAAAATGTCATCGCCCACCAGCTGCAGGCTGCCCGCGAGGCTGCCGGTGAGCGTCTTCCAGCCATCCCAGTCCTCCTCGTCCATGCCGTCCTCGAGCGACACGATCGGGTAGCGCGCTGCCAGCTCGCGCCAGTAGTCGGTCAGCTCGGCCGCCGTGAGGCTGCGCTCCTCGCTGGCCAGCACGTAGCGTCCGTCCTCGTATATCTCGCTGGCTGCCGGGTCCAGCGCGATTGCCACATCCTCGCCCGGGGTGTAGCCGGCCGCGGCGATACCCGCCACGAGCATCTGCAGCGCCTCCTCGTTGGAGCTCAGGTCCGGCGCGAAGCCACCCTCGTCGCCCACGGCAGTGCTGAGCCCCCGCTCGTGCAGCGTGCGCTTGAGCGCATGGAACACCTCCGAGCCCATGCGCAGGCACTCCGAGAACGAGGGTGCGCCGCAGGGCACGATCATGAACTCCTGGAAGTCCACGCTGTTGTCAGCGTGCGCGCCGCCGTTGAGCACGTTCATCATCGGCACGGGCAGCACCCGCGCTGCCTCGCCGCCGAGGTAGCGCCACAGCGGCAGGCCCTCCTCGCCAGCCTGCGCGTGCGCCGCCGCCAACGAAACGCCAAGGATCGCGTTTGCGCCAAGGCGCGACTTGTTGGGAGTGCCGTCCAGCTCGATCAGCGCGCCGTCCAGGGCCGCCTGGTCAGCCGCATCGAGGCCCGTGCAGGCATCGGCCATCTCGCCGTTGACGTTCGCCACCGCGTTCGTGACGCCCTTGCCGTTCCACTGCGATCCGCCGTCACGAAGCTCGGTGGCCTCGAACTCGCCGGTGGAAGCACCCGAGGGAACCGCCGCGCGGCCGTGCGCGCCAGAGCGCAGGCCCACCTCGACCTCCACCGTGGGGTTTCCCCGGCTGTCGAGGATCTGGCGGGCGTGGATGCGGTCGATCTGACTCATGCGCGGTCCCTGAGCGGAATCCGCTGGCGCCGCCGCGCGGTCCAGCGAAGATGCGACGGTCGCGCCCATCGGCGCGCCCGCACGATCAAACTATCCCGTTGATTCGGTGGAGCTGGAGCCGCTCTTCGGTTTTTTGTACTGCTTGCAGTCCTGCATCACGTATTCCGCGCGGCAGTCGGATTTGGCGGTCCAGCGCTTTTTGAAGCTCTTGACGAACTTGCTCAGCGCTTCCTGCTCAGCGGTCTGTGTCAGCTGTGTTTTGATCTGCGACTTGACCTGCTTGAAGGACTCCGATGAGCCAGGAGTGATGCTTTTGACCTTGAACACGTAGTAGCCGAAGGCAGTCTTGACGACGGGGCTAATGACTTCCTTGGGGTAGACAAAGATGTCTTCACCCAGCGGCTTCTCCTCCTCGCCCTTGACGACTTCGGTGATCAGCCCGCCCTGCGCGCGGCTAGTCGGGTCGATGGACACCTTCTCGGCCACGCTGGCGAAGCTCTTGCCGCCTTCTATTTCCTTTTTCGCCGCTTCGGCCTGCGCCGCCGTCTTGGTCAGGATGATCTGCACGTCGCGCTTTTCCTGCACGCCGTACTTGGCCTTGTTTTCCTTGTAGTACTTTTCCATCTTCGCTTCGGAGATGTTCCCGCTCTGCTTGACGATCTTCTGCTGGATTTTCGCGGAGAGCACGTTGAGCTTCACGCGGAGCAGAAGGTCGGACACGGTCTGACCCGAGGAGGCGATGAATTTTTCCAGTTCGCCCGGTTTCGTGAACTGCGAGGCGATGATCTTGTTGAACTGCTTGTGCACTTCGGCGTCGGTGATGTGGATCCCCAGTTCGTTGGCTTCGCCCAGCACCCACTGGGATGTCAGCAGGAAGCCCATCACCTCTTTGAGGTAGCTCTTGTAGGATTCTTCGCAGTCTTTTTTCAGTATGGAGACCGCAGGGTGTTTGTTTTTTTTGTTGGCCAGAGCCAGCTTCTGGTAGTTGGCGATGCAGGCGCTGTAGGTGGGCGGTTCGGGCACAACCGGTTTGCCGAAGGAGGAGCTGGAGAGCGCCGCAACGCCGACCCAGTGTTTGACCGCGCTGGAGGGGATCGCGGTCCCGCCGACGTTGGCCACGGCGTTGCCGGGGATGCCGCTGCTGCCGCACGCGGTGAGGCCCACGAGGGCAAAGAAAACGGCGCCGAGCGCCGGAATGCTGCGAAACGCCTTGGACACGACGTGGCACTGTAGCGGATAGCGCCTTTGTGCTGCATAAACAAGCGTCGCGTGCGGCAAGACAGGCCCGCAAAGCCCCGGGCGTCGGGGATCTACGCCGCCCGTGCATCACCGCCGCGCCGCCCGCGCATCACCGCTAGGCGGCCTCCCGCATCACCGCGAGCAGCAGGTCAGCCGCGCGCACGACTGCCGGGAAGCGACCGGCGCCGTCCTTGGGCACCTTCACGGACACCTGCGAGCGGCCCGACTCGTACATCGCCTCCGGCAGCTCCTCGCGCAGCCGTCTGGCCCGGCGGGAGTCCAGCTCGATCGGCACCACCGCCAGGCGGTCGCCGCGGAAGCTCACCGTGGTTGCGCCGGCCTGTCCGAACTTGATGCGCGCGCGCTGGAGCGCCAGCAGGTTCTCCAGCGGCTCGGGCACAGGCCCGAACCGATCCAGCAGCTCCTCGCGCAACTGCTCCACGTCTGCAACCTCCAGCGCGGAGGCGACCCGGCGATGCACCTCGATCTTGGCCTGCTCGTAGGGCACGTAGTCCGCGGGCACGTAAGCGTCAACGTTGACGTCCAGTCGCACCGGCTCCGCGGTGCGCTCCTCCTGCTCGCCCTGCGCTTCGCCGGCACGCACCGCTTCGTCGAGCATCTGCATGTACAGCTCGAACCCCAGCGCCGCCACGTGCCCGGACTGCTCGTCGCCCAGCAGGTTGCCCGCTCCGCGGATCTCCAGATCGCGCATTGCGATCTTGAAGCCGGATCCCAGCTCCGTGTAATCCGAGAGCGCCGACAGCCGCTGCGCCGCCTCGGGCGTCAGGGCGGCGGCGGAGTCATAGAGCAGGTAGGCGTAGGCGCGCTCGCGACTGCGCCCCACGCGTCCGCGGATCTGGTAGAGCTGCGCAAGGCCGAAGGTGTCGGCGTGCTCGACCATCAGCGTGTTGGCCTGGGGTATGTCGATGCCCGACTCGATGATCGAGGTGCACACCAGCACATCGGCGCCTCCGCGCAGGTAGTCCATCATCACCGACTCGAGCTCTCCCTCTCCCATCTGCCCGTGCGCCACCGCGAAGCGCACGCCCGGACACAGCGCGCGCAGTCGCTCGGCCGTCTCCTCGATCGAGTCCACGCGGTTGTGCAGGAAGAACGCCTGCCCCGAGCGCTCCTTCTCGCGCATGATCGCGCGCCGCACCAGCTCCTCCTCGTACTCGCCCACGTAGGTCCTGACCGGCCTGCGCCCTTCGGGCGGGGTCTCGATCACCGAGATGTCGCGCAGCCCGGCCAGCGACATCTGCAGGGTCCGCGGGATCGGGGTGGCCGACATCGAGATCACATCCACCTTCAGCTTCAGCTGGCGAAGCAGCTCCTTCTGCTTGACGCCGAAGCGCTGCTCCTCGTCGACGATCAGGAGGCCCAGGTCCTTGGCACGCACATCGCGCGAGAGCACGCGATGAGTGCCTATGAGGATGTCGGTGCGGCCCTCGGCGAAGCTCTTGATCGCAGCCTTCTGCTCTGCGGGCGTGCGAAAGCGCGAGACGTGCTCGAGCGTGAACGGGTAGTCCGCCAGGCGCTCTGCGAAGGTGCCGTAGTGCTGTTGGGCGAGGATCGTGGTGGGCACGAGCATCAGCACCTGCTTGCCCTCGCCGGCGGACTTGAACGCCGCGCGCAGCGCCACCTCGGTCTTGCCGTACCCAACATCGCCGCAGATCAGCCTGTCCATCGGGCGCGGGGCTTCCATGTCGGCCTTCACCAGCTCGATCGCGTCGCGCTGGTCGGGCGTCTCGGTGAACGGGAAGCGGGCCTCGAACTCGCGCTGCCAGTCGGAGTCCGGGCCGAATGCATGCCCGCTGCGCCGCCTGCGCTCGGCGTACAGGCTGAGCAGCTCGCCCGCGAGCTCCTGCGCGGCGCGGCGCGCACGCGCCTTCATCGTGTCCCAGCGCGTTCCGCCCAGCTTGCTCAGCGGCGGGTGATCGCCCCCGGCGCCGACATACCGGGAGATCTTCGCGAGCTGGTCCGTGGGCACGAACACGCGATCATCGCCCTGGTATTCCAGGTAGAGATAGTCACGCGTGACCTCCGCCACGGTGCGCGTCTCGAAGCCCGCGAAGCGTGCCACGCCGTGGTCCTCGTGCACCACTATGTCGCCCGTGCGCAGGTCCGTGAACGAACGCAGCGCACCGCGCCGCGACCCGCCGGCGCCGCCGTGGCGCTCATCGCCCTGCTTGACGCCCGAGCGGCGCCTGCGCAGCAGCCTGTGCTCGGGGAACACCGCGAGCTTCAGCTGCGGCGCGATGAAGCCCTCGCGCAGAGACGCCGCCGCGAAGCGCAGCGAGGGCTCGGGCGCCTGGCTGGACATCTCCTGCCCCTCGCCCAGCCACGCTGCTTTCAGGCGCCCAAGGTTGTATGCGGCCCGCTCGCCCTCGCCGCGGCGCGGAAACGTCACCACCGTGCGGTAGCCCGAGCGCACCAGCTTCTCAAGCTCCGGCTCCGCTTCCGCAAGCGAGCGAGCGGCGGTGTCGGCGGCCTGGGCGCGCAGCTCGATCTCCTGACCGGAGGACAGCGCTGAGAGCCACACACGCGTGCGCTCTGCGAGCGTTGACGTGACGCTGTCCGGACTCAGGTAGAGATGGTGGGCGTCCTCGTCGCCGAACGCTGCGCACACGTCGCTCCAGTGGTCGGCCAGCACCGGCTCGATCTCCTCCTCGGCCGCGACAAGCAGCTCCGCGCCCTCACCCACCAGATCCATGAACGACCCGAAGCGCTCCAGCGGCAGCAGCTCGGCGATGTCCGGGCGCTCCGCCTCGCCCTTCTCTGCCGCCGCGAACGCGCCCGTGGCAGCGGCGATCTCGGCCAGCTCGCGGTGCTCCACAGCCAGCTCGGCAGCCGGCGCGATCTCGACCTGCTCCGCCTCTCCCAGCGAGCGCTGCGTGAACGTCGAGAACCATCGCAGCGACTCGATCTCAACGTCGAACATGTCCACCCGCACCGCGCGCTCCTCGGTTGCGGGAAAGATGTCCAGCAGCCCGCCACGCATCGCGAACTGACCTCGCTCCTCCACCTGCTCGACTCGTTCGTAGCCTGCGGCCACCAGTTCGAGCGCGCACTCCTCCAGGTCCAGCAGCTCGCCCACGCGCAGCGTGAAGGAGCTCGGGCGAAGCGAGGGGTCCGGCACCTTCTCCGAGAGCGCCACCGCACTGACCACCACGACCGGCTGGTCGCTCACGCCCGTTGCGGGCGCGTTCGGCGGGGCAGCCGCCGCGGCGCCCAGCAGCGAGTCGAGCGCAGCCACACGCAGACCCACCAGATGCGGCGGTGGAGCCAGATGCGACTCATAGGCAACGCCGCGGGAGGGGTAGTAGCGCACCCTCCTCGGCGAGAGCCACGCGCTCAGATCGCCCGCCAGGTCCCGTGCGGCACGATCGTCGCCGACCACCACCATCACCGGGCGCGCCCCGCCGTCGCGCTCGGCCAGGGCCGCCAGCAGGTAGGGGCGCAGCGAGCTCGACACGAACGCCCTGCCGCCCTCGCGGCCCAGCCGAGCCGCCTGCTCGTCGGCTTCGATGAGCCCCAGCAGCGGGCGCAGCGAACCCAGACCGTCGGCCATCAGGCCTGCTCCCCTGCGCGCGCGGCGGGGTCGGCAAGCACGCGCTGCACCTCCGTGCAGGTCCGATCAACCAGGTCCGCCACCTGCTCGCGGCTCTCGCTGAAGCGTCCAAGCACCCAAGCCGAGACGATCTCGGGGTCCGTCGAGTCCGGCCTGCCGACCCCTGCGCGCACCCGCAGGAAGTCCCCGGAGCCGAGCTCGCGCTTCAGCGACTTCAGGCCGTTGTGGCCCGCCAGGCCGCCACCGAGGCGGGTTCTGATCTCGCCAAACGGCAGATCTATCTCGTCATGGATCACAACGACGCGCTCGAGCGGCACGCGCAGCGAGCCTCGCGCGGGGCCCACCGAGCGGCCGGCGTCGTTCATGAAGGTCTGCGGCAGCAGCACCGCCACCCTCGGGCCCCGCTCGCCGCCCGGCGCTGCGTCCCCGCGCTCGGAGCGTCCCTCGGCGATGTCCGCGTTGAAGCGCCTGCGCCCCCACCTCAAACCCCAGCGGGCCACGAGCTCGCCGGCCGCCATGAAGCCGAGGTTGTGCCGCGTCCCCTCGTAGGCGCGACCCGGGTTGCCCAGTCCGACGATCAGCCAGTCGATCGCTGCGCCGCTGCCACCGCCGCCGAAGGGGCGTCGCAGAAGCCGCTACTCCTCGCTGGAGGAGCCCTCCGCGGAGCCCTCCTGGGACCCGGACTCGCCGACCAGCTCGGTCTCCGCCTCGATTTCCTCGGCCTGCTGCGCCTGCAGGCGCGGGGCGGAGATGGTGGCGACCATCGTGTCCTCGAGATCGTCAAGGAGTGTCACGCCCTCGGGAACCGACACCGCAGAGAGCAGGATCGTCTCGCCGATCTCCATCTCGCCCACCTCATGCACGATCGCCTCCGGAATGGAGGTCGGCAGCGCCAGGATGTTCAGCTCGCGCGTCGGCTGCTCCAGGATCCCGCCCTGCTTGACGCCGGGCGCGTCGTCCACGCCAAGCAGTTCCAGCGGAACCGTCGCGTTGATCTCCTCGTCAAGCTTCACGCGAAGCAGGTCAACGTGGGTGGTCTCGCCCAGGATCGGGTGGCGCTGTGCCTCCTTCAGCACCACAGGCGTGGCTTTGCCGCCGTCCACAGACAGGTCCAGCACCGCGCCCGAGCGCGCCAGCGCAAGGCGCAGGTCGCGCGCGTCCGCATCGAAGCCCACAGGGTCGGCACCGTGCCCGTAGACCACGCCGGGCACGCGACCGCTGCGGCGCAGCCTGCGCGCCTCGCGCGAACCTCCCGCGGAGCGGCTCTTCACGTTCAGCTTGGTGGTCGTCTGGGCCATGAGCGAGCAAAGACTTTAGCGGGCGCCGAGCAAAACACGCTGCTCCGCAGCGAACTCAGGCTGCGCGCCCCTAGAACAGCTGATTCTCCCCGCCGAAGACCTCGCTGACGGAGTCATCGACGAAGATCCGCCGGATCGAGTCCGCCAGCAGCTCCGCGCAGGGCAACACGCGGACGTTGTCAGGGCGCACCGGGGGGACGGGGATGGTGTCGGTCACCACGATCTGCTCCAGGCCGGACTCGGTGAGGTTCTCGAAGGCGTTGCCCGAGAACACCGCATGCGTGGCGGCGGCGTAGACCCGCGTGGCGCCTTCCTCCATCACGGTTTTTGCGGCCGCCTTGAGCGTGCCCGCGGTATCGATCATGTCGTCCACGATCACCGCGGTCTTGCCTTTGACGTCGCCGATCACGTAGCCGATCTCCGCCACCTGCTGGGCGGGGCGCTCCTTGTCGAGGATCGCTAGCTCGGCGCCGATCTTCGAGGCGAAGTTCTTGTTCAGCTTCACCCTGCCAGCATCCGGAGCCACCACCACCAGGTCCGGAAGGCCCAGGTCGGAGAAGTACTGCGTGAGCATGAACAGCGCCGTCATGTGATCCACGGGCTTCTGGAAGAAGCCCTGGATCTGACCTGCATGCAGGTCCATCGTGAGCACGCGGTCGGCGCCGGCGGCCTCGAGCATGCGCGCCACCAGGCGCGCCGAGATCGGCTCGCGCGGCGCGGACTTCTTGTCCTGTCGCGAGTAGCCGAACCACGGGGTGACAGCGATCACGCGATGCGCGGAGGCCCCCACCGCGGCGTCGATCATGAACAGCAGCTCCATCAGCGAGTCGTTGGCCGTCACACCCGTCTGCGGGTTGCCGCAGGTGGACTGCACGATGAACACGTCCGCGCCGCGGATCGACTCCTCATAGCGGCAGTAGACCTCGCCCTGGGAGAACGTCTTCAGCGTCACGGGCCCCAGGTCCACGCCCAGCTTGTCCGCGATGTCCACGGCCAGCTGCGGGTTGGCGCGCCCGCTGAAGAGCATCAGGCGCTTGTTGTAGTCGATCGGCAGGCTGGCCCGCGACTCTGTGCGCGGGTCGGTCGCGCTCATCTCCAGTGGGAGTGTAGAGACAACGCCCGCATCGGTCACACGCGCCGAGGGGCGCGCTCGGCGTAGCCCTCGATGTTCGTCTGCCTGGACCTGGCCATGCCCAGCGCTCCCGGCGGCACGTCCTCGGTGATCACCGAGCCGGCTCCCGTGTACGCGTCGTCGCCGACGCTCACCGGGGCCACCAGCGCCGTGTCGATGCCGGTGCGCACGCGGTCGCCCACGCGCGTGCGGTGCTTCTGGCGCCCGTCGTAGTTGGCGGTGATAGTGGAAGCGCCCAGGTTGGACCCCTCACCCACGTCCGCATCGCCGATGTAGGAAAGATGCGGCACCCTGCTGGAGCGCCCGATATCGGAGTTCTTGACCTCCACGAACGTGCCCACGCGGCTGCCGCTGCGCAGCACGGTGCCGGGGCGCAGATATGCGAACGGCCCCACTGTGACGTCGTCCTCGAGCACGCAGTCCACCATGTAGGAGTGGCGGATCAGGCAGCGCCGGCCGATCCTGCTGCTGGCGCGGATGCTGCTGAACGGCTCGATCACCGTGTCCTGGCCGATCTGCACGTCCACGTCGATCACGGTTGCCTGGGGATCGACCACGCCTACCCCGTCCGCCAGATGCCGCTCGATGATCTGGCGCTGCGCGATGCCACGAACCTCTGCCAGCGCGCTGCGGTCATTGATCTGCAGGACCAGCGAGTCGTCCGCTACCAGGTGCCCCGCCACTCGGCCGCCGTCGGCGCGCAGCAGGTCGAGCACCTGCGGCAGGTAGCGCTCGCCCTGGGCGTTGTCGGTCCCGAGGCGCGGCAGCGCAGCCGCGAGCGCCTGCGCCGAGAACGCGAAGATCCCGGTGTTGACCTCGCGGATCTCGCGCTCGGCCTGTGTGGAGTCGCCCTGCGTCTTGGTCTCTACCACGCGCTGTACCTCGCCGTGCTCGTCGCGTACCACCCTTCCGTACCCGCTTGGGTCATCGAGCAGCGTGGTGGCCATCGTCGCCTGGGCGCCCGCGGCGCGATGGGCCTCGATCAGCCCCTCAATCGCCTCGGCACTCACAAGCGGCACGTCACCGCTGAGCACCACCACGGTCTCGCCGGCATCCGCGCGCGCCTGCTGCTCGAGCATCGCCATGCCCGCAGCGGCGGCCCCGCCGGTGCCGTCCGGACTCTCCTGAACAGCGATCTGCACCCCCTCCGGGAGCACGTCGCGCAGCGCGCGCTCGGGAGAGTCGATCACGATGATGCGCCCCGCCCCCGCACGCTGGGCGGCCCGCACCGGCCACAGGACCATCGGCAGCCCGCACAGCTCGTGCAGCACCTTGGGCGTGGATGAGCGCATGCGCGTGCCCCGCCCGGCTGCAAGGATCAGGACGGTCGGGGCGCTCACCGGGGCAATGCTATTCGCTCCCCGCGCTGCTGGACCCGGAGCTGGGGGGCAGGGACTCGAACCCCGATTCTCAGGACCAAAACCTGATGTCCTGCCATTGGACGACCCCCCAAGGGGAGCTCAAGGATAGATCCTCGCCCCGGGCCACATTCCGGCGTGGCGATGCCCGAGCGCCAAGGCTCGCCGCAGCGCGCCTGCCGAGCCCTGCGCAGCGCGCCTGCCGAGCCCTGCGCAGCGCGCCTGCCATGCCCCGTGGCAGCGCGCTCTGGCGGTGCGGTTTTGCGGGGCGCCTGAAGCGCTGAGCATTCGAGACAGCGCGTCCCACTCCTTCGCCTGCAATCATTCCTGCACTTCGTGCGTGTGCCGAGCTTCAGATACGGGGGACCGCTGCTCGCGGTCGCGGCGATCCTCTGCCTCTGCGGGGCGGCGGCGCTCGCCGGCATCGCCGGAGCCAGAACCCGCGTGCACAGGCGCAGCCATGCACGCTCGGCATCGGCGCAGCCATGCAGGTGGGAATCGCTGCGGCCCGGCGCGGCCAACCTGCGCCACGTCGAACGCGGCACGCTGTGCCTGATCAACCGGCTGCGCTCCGAATACGGCCTTTCGCGCGTCCGGCCCAACTTCCCGCTGACACGCGTCGCGCGCCGCCAGGCGCGGCTGATGGTGGCGGAGGACTACTTCGCCGACGTGGGCCCCTCGGGGCAGACGCCGATCTCGCTGGTTGCGGGCACGCGCTACTCGATCAACGCGTCGGGCGGCCTCTCGGTGGGGCAGAACATCGCCTGGGCGACACCCGAACGCGACACCCCGGCGCAGATCGTGGCGGCCTGGTTCGCCTCACCGCCGCACCGCGCGATCATGCTGGCGCCCGAATTCACAGATGCCGGCGTCGGCGTGATCCCGAACCTGCCCAACGTCGCACACGCAGGGGTCCGCGGAGGGCTCTACGTGGTGGAGCTCGGCGCCAGGCACCGGTAGCGAGCAGCGCTACTGGCGCCTGCCCGAGCGACGCGGCACCCGCCCGCCCGAGGCGCCGGCCTCCGACGCGGGCCCCACGACGGAGGCGATGCCGAGCACACGCATCGCCTTCAGGCCCAGGCTCAGCTTCTCGCGGCCGTCGCTGGAGCTCACGTCCAGCCCCGAGAGCTCGCGCACACGCTCGAGGCGGTAGTAGATGGTGTGGCGGTGCGTGAACAGCCGCTGCGCGGTGCCCGCCACGTTGCCGTCGGCCTCCAGGAAGGTCTCCAGCGTGCGCAGCAGGTCGGTCTCGTACTGCTCGTCGTAGGCAACCAGCGGCTCCACGGTCTCGGCGTAGAAGCGCTGCAGCTCGCTGGGGTTCTCGCTCATGGTCGACAGCAGCAGCCGGTAGGCGCCGGTCTCCTCGAACGCCAGCGCCGCGCGGTCGGAGGCGCCCTCGGCCACGTTGGCGGCGAGCAGCGCCTCGCTGGCCGCCCGGGGAAGCTCGGCGGGATCCTCGGTAACGCGGCTTCTGCCGAGCGCGAAGTTGAACCCCGGCAGCGCGGCTTCCATCTCGGCGAGAATCGCCTCACCTGCGCGCGCCCCGGCCGACTCATCCGCGCCGGGAACAAGCACCAGCACCTCAGCCGCCGTGACGCCCTCGCGCTCGGACAGCGCGGCTATCGAGCGGTTCACCACCGCTCTGGCACCGCGCTCGGCCACAGCCCGCACACGCCCGCGCCATCCCTCGTCGGTGGGCGCCTGCGGATGGGCGCGGGCTACGATCATGCAGGCGCCGTCATCGATCTCCAGCGACAGCGAGCGAGCGCGCTCCATCAGCGCGTCCCGGTCGATCAGCTCGCGGCGCAGAATCGAGCGCAGGAAGTCCGCAGCGGCGCTCTCCGAGACGCGCTCGGGCGCACGCACCCGCTCGACCTCGGAGGCGATCATCGTCAGCAGCAGCCGCCGCATCGAGTCGCTGGGCTCGGTCTTGGCGCGCATGTGCAGCGTGCCCACGGTGGTGTCCGCCACGCGCAGCGGCGCGCTGCTGACGCCCTGACCCTTGGCCAGCAGCGCGCGCTCCTCCGCCGGCGAGCGCGCTGCCACGGCGAGGGTCGCGCCCCACGCGTCGGTCACCGCCAGGCTCGCGTCCAGCGCCCTGGCGGCCGCGCGGACCACCTCGGGGAGGCCCGCCCCCGACTCGACCGCCTCTGTGATCGCGTCCAGCGCCTGCAGATCTGACACGCCGTTCAGCCCCAGAAGTAGACCGCGGCAAGAGCCCCGGCTACCCCGATGCCGACCAGCACTGCGAGCACGTATAGCGAGAGCACCGTCGCTGCAAGGCGCTCCCACAGGCGTGAGTAGGAGGTCCAGGCCGGCGCCAGTATCAGCCCGGCGTAGAGCGCCAGGCCGAACACCACCGCGCCCCCGCCCACGAGATAGTCGATCGTTTCCCTGTTCATGGGATCAGCGTGATTGTTACGCACGCCGATGTCGCCCGTCGCCGCCGCCCGCACTCATGCGGGCCCTGCCGGGAGCGCGGGGCCCTCGCCGAGAGCGCCCACCGCCCCGAATGCATGCCCCACAGGCTCCGCGGCCACGGCGCCAGGCACCCTGCCCGCCATCGCCAGCGCGGCCCTGCGGGCGAGCGCGACGCCGTCCTCGCCACCCGCGGGCGAGTCCGCGAACAGGCCGAGCACCGTCGGGCCCGAGCCGCTCACGAGCGCCACCGCCGCACCCGCATCGCGCGCCTGCGCGAGCGCCGGCGCGATCTCCGGGCACAGCGACAGCGCAGCCGCCTGCAGGTCGTTGCCGAGCAGCTCGCGCGCGTCCGCCAGCGCGGCGCCGTCGCCCAGCGCGTCCAGCAGCTCGGAGCGCAGCCGCTGCAGCTCGGCGTGTGGGCGCGTCAGCCCGAGGCGGTCCGCCTCCGCATAGACCGAAGCCGTGGAGAGCCCCGTCGGCAGCGCCAACACCAGAACCCCCAGCGACCCGCGCGGCGGGGCAAGCTCCTGCAGCCGCTCGCCCGCCCCGGATGCCAGCCATCTCCCCGGTGAGAGCTGCGCCGGCACGTCGGCGCCCAGTGCCCCCGCCAGATCCATCAGCAGCGCCGTGTCGGTGAGCCCCGAGGCCGCGGACGCCAGACGCAGGGCCGCTGCGGCGTCGGCGGAGCCGCCCCCCAGGCCGGCCGCCACCGGGATGCGCTTGCGGATCTCGAGCAGCTGTGCGGGCGCATCCCAGCCCGTGCGCTCACGGAAGGCGCTCAGCGCCCGGGCCGCGAGGTTCGCCGCGGGGTCGCCCGGCACGCCCGGACAGCGGACCTCATCCGCTCCGCCACCGGCAGGAGCGAGCGTCATCGTCAGCTCGTCCGCCAGCGAGATCGATTGCATCACGCTGAGGAGCTCGTGCCTTCCGTCGCTCTGACGACGCGGGCCGACGAACAGGCCGAGGTTGACCTTCGCGGGCGCAAGCGCGCGCAGGACGCTCATCGGCGCACGAGCGCCATGCGCTTGCACGGCGTTCTCATTGCGCGAGCAGCGCCGCCAGCGCGCGGAGCGAGCGCAATGCGCCTGCACGGCGTTCTCATGGCGCGAGCAGCGCCGCCAGCGCGCGGAACTCTTCGGGCGCAAGGCGCTCGGCGCGAACGTCGGCGGGATGCCCCAGGCTGATCAGCGCGGCCCTCACCTGCTCCTTGGAGGCCGTGCCGGCGCCCCCGGACAGCGCCAGGGAGCCCGCTGCGGTCTTGCGGCGATGCGCGAAGGCGCCGCCCACCAGCGCGCGCAGCTCGGGTGACACCGGCTCGGCGCCCGCCCGGCGGCGCATGCCCAAGAGCACCGAGTCCACGTTGGGCACCGGCAGGAACACCGTGCGCGGGATCGCCCGCAGCACCTGCACCTCACACGCCAGCTGCGCCAGCACCGAGGGCATGCCATATGCGGCGCTTGCGGGCGAGGCCGCCAGGCGCTCGCCCACCTCCCGCTGGGTCATCGCAACCCAGCGGGAAAGCCCCGGCAGCTCGGCCACCGTGCGCAGCAGCACGCCCGCGGCGATCCCGTAGGGCAGGTTCGCCACGAGCTTGCCCGCAGGCGGGTCAAGCCCGGCGAGCGCAATCGTCATGGCGTCGCCCCAGTGCACCGTCACGTTCCGGTAGGGCTGCGTCGCGTCCAGCAGCCCCTCGCGCAGTCGCCGGTCCAGCTCGATCACATGCACGTGCCCCACGCGCTCGGCCAGGTGCTCGGATAGCACTCCGAGCCCGCCGCCGATCTCGAGCACCACGTCCGTTGCGTCCAGCTCGGCCGCACGGGCGATCACGCCCAGCATGTTGGAGTCGATCAGGAAGTTCTGGCCCAGCTGCCTGTCCGGGCGGATGCCGAAGCGACGCATGCGCCGCAGGCTGGGCTGGACCGCGGCCTGCTCCACCGCGCTCAATCCCAGCCGAACAGCGCGCGGCCGTTCCCCTCCAGCGCAAGCCCCAGCTCCGCGGCATCTTCGCCGCGTAGATCGGCCAGGAACGCGGCCGTGTGCGCCACGTATGCGGGCTGGTTTGGATGCTTGCGCATCGGTGCAGGTGTCAGGTAGGGAGCATCGGTCTCGATCAGCAGGCGCTCGCGCGGCACCAACGTGGCCGCGTGCGCCAGCTCGGCGGCGCCTTTGTATGTCAGGTTGCCGGCGAAGGAGATCCAGTAGCCGCGCTCCAGGCACTCCGCCAGGCTGGCGGGCATCGAGAAGCAGTGCATCACCACCGTCACACCCTGCGCTTCGGCGGCCAGCTGAGCCAGCGTCTCGGCCTCGGCCGCGCGCGAGTGGATCACCAGCGGCTTGCCCGTCTCGCGCGCCAGCTCGATCTGCGCAGCGAACGCGCGCTGCTGATCGGCGGCGGGGGCTCCTTCGCGGTAGAAGTCAAGTCCGGTCTCGCCGATCGCAACGCAGCGCGCGTGCGCCGCCAGGGCGCGCAGCTCGGCCAGGTCGGCGCCATCGAAGCCCCTGGCCGCGTTGGGGTGGCGCCCCACCGCCGCGTACACCTGCGGGAAGTCCTCCGCGCTCGCCAGCGCCGCGCGCGAGGACGCAGCGTCCACCCCCACGTTGAGCATGCGAGCCACCCCCGCCCGCACCGCCGCCGCCACCAACTCGGCATTCGGCGCCTCGCACAGATCCAGGTGCGTGTGGGAGTCGATCATCGCCCCGTCGCGGGCGCATCCTTGGGGAACAGCGAGTCGATGGCGCGCACCCCTGCGATCCGCCCGGCACCCAGCTCGGCATCCGCCAGCGAGCGCTGCGGCGTGCCCAGCGCGGCGAGCAGGCGCTCCGCGCTCTCGGGGATGAAGGGCCACAGCAGCACCGTCACGGCGCGCATGCCCTCCGCGAGCGTGCGCAGCACCCGGTCGAGCTCCTGCGCGCGCGCCGGGTCTTTGGCCAGCACCCACGGCGCCTGCTCCTCCACGTAGCGGTTCAGGCGTCTCACGCGTTGCCAGATCTCCTCCAGTGCCAGCGTCAGCTCAGCGAGGTCCAGGTGCGCGCGCACGCGCTCGGTGAGACCCTCGAAGTCCACGCTCAGCACCGGATCCAGCTCGCCCTCGGAGAGCTGCCCGTCGCGGTAGCGCAGGATCATCCCGATCGTCCTGCTGGCCAGATTGCCCAGCTCGTTGGCCAGCTCGCTCTCGTAGCGCAGCTCGAACGACGCGCTCGAGACCGAGCCGTCCTGGCCGAAGGGCACGTCGCGCAGCAGGTAGAAGCGCAGCGCGTCCGCGCCGAAGCGGTCGATCACCACGAACGGATCGAGCACGTTGCCCAGCGACTTGCTCATCTTCTCGCCGTCCATCAGCAGGAACCCGTGAACGAACACGTGCTCAGGCAGCTCGATGCCGGCGGCCATCAGCAGGGCGGGCCAGTAGATGGTGTGAAACCGCAGGATGTCCTTGCCGATCAGGTGAAAGCTCGCCGGCCAGAACTCCTCGGTCAAGTCGCGCTCCGAGGCGTAGGAGAGCGCGGAGTAGTAGTTCAGCAGCGCGTCGAACCACACGTAGAAGACGTGCTCGGCGTCCCATGGCACCTGAACGCCCCAGGTGAGCTTGTGACGTGTCAGCGGCACATCACGCAGACCGGAGCGAATGAACGACAGCGCCTCGTTGTAGCGCGTGCGCGGCGAGACGAACCCGGGGCGCTCCTCGTAGAGGCGCTCCAGATCCTCCTGGAATGCGGACAGCCTGAAAAAATAGTTCTGCTCCTGCTCGCGCGTCAGCTCGATGTGGTGAATCGGGCAGCGGTTGCCCTCATCCACTTCGTTGTCCGCCTTGAAGTCCGCGCAGCGCGGGCAGTACCACCCCTCGTAGATGCCCTCGTACACGAAGCCAGCCTCGCGCACGCGCTCCAGCACCTCCTGCACCTTGGCTTCGTGCTGGCGATCGGTGGTACGGATGAAGAAGTCGTTGCTCGCCCCCAGGCGTGGCGGCAGCGCGCGGAAGCGCTCGGCGTTGCGATCCGCCAGCTCCTGCGGCTCGATGCCAAGCGCATGCGCCGCGTCGGCCACCGGCTCGCCGTGCTCGTCGGTTCCCGTCAGGAAGAACGCCTCATCGCCGCGCTGGCGGTGATGACGCGCCATCACGTCAGCCGCCACGATCGTGTAGGCGTGCCCCAGATGCGGCGCGGCGTTGACGTAGTAGATCGGCGTGGTCACGTAGAAGGTCATCGCGCTCCCAGGCTACTGGCGCCGGTCCTCGTCCATCAGCGCGCGGTACAGGTCGTTCGCGCCGATGCCCGTCAGCTTCCCCACCACCGCAGCCGCCGGACGCCCGCGCGCTCCGGCCTCGATCAGCGCCCGCACCGCCGCGAGAGCTCCCTCGCGCTCGGCACCACCGGGCGGCGCCGCCGCACACACCAGCACGATCTCCCCCCGGGGCGCATTGTGTGCGTAGTGATCTGCCAGCTCGGCCGCCGTGCCCCGCAGCACCTCCTCGTGCAGCTTTGTCAGCTCGCGGCACACCGCCGCCCCGCGGGCCGGGTCGGCGGCCGCGAGCACCGCCAGGGACGAGGCCAGTCTCCCGGGCGACTCGAACGCCACCAGCGTGTGCTGCGCATGCGCGAACAGCTCCTGCAGGCGGGCGCGCGAGCGCGGCAGGAAGCCCGCAAAGCTCCATCTCTCCGAGGGCAGCCCCGATGCGATCAGCGCCGTGATCACAGCGCTCGGGCCCGGCAGCACCTCCAGGTCAACTCCCGCCGCCAGGCAGTCGCGCACCAGCCGGAAGCCCGGATCGGAGATCAGGGGCATTCCCGCATCGCTCACCAGCGCCACCAGCGCGCCGCCGGCCATCCGTGCCACGAGCTCCGGGCTGCGGGACGTTTCGTTGTGCTCGTGGTAGCTGATCAGCGTCCCGCTGATCCCGTGGCGGTCCAGCAGCCGCCGGGTGTGACGCGTGTCCTCGCAGGCGATCAGGTCCGCACGGCGAAGCACATCGAGCGCCCGCAGCGTGACATCTTCGAGGTTGCCGATCGGCGTCGGGCACACAACAAGCCGGCCGGCCGGCGCCCGCGGGGGATCCATCACGCAAATATAGGCTCAAGCCGATGCCGCCTTCTGCCGAGCAACCCCCGCGCTACACCCGCTATCGCGCCCGGCCGCGGCTGAGCGCGCGCGACCAGCAGGGCCTGCCCCAGGCTCCCGGGGATCTGCGCGGCGCGCAGCCCTCGCGCGGACTGCGGCGCAGCTCCCAGCCCCGGCGACCCGGCTCGCGCGAGTGGTGGCGAAGGTGGCTTGCGCCCCGCAGGCTGATCCTCACCGCGCTCGGGCTGCTGGCCGGCTGGCTGGTGCTCTCGCTGCTGCTGTTCCTGATCAGCTCGCACATCGAGCGCACGCCGCTGCCCGGCAACGTGGCTGCGGAGCTCGACCCGGCGGGCTTCCCGCTGACCTCCGCCAACAACATCCTGGTGCTGGGCTCAGACCGGCGCCAGCACGACAGCAGGGAACCCGGCGCCGAAACGACAGGCTTCGGGCGCTCGGACACGATCATGCTGATCCGCACCGGCGGCGGGCATTCCGCGCGCCTGTCCATCCCGCGCGACACCGTGGTCGAAATACCGGGGCACGGTCTGCAGAAGATCAACGCCGCGCACGCCTACGGGGGGCCCGCGGAGTCGATCTCGGTGATCAAGAGCTGGCTGGGCGTGCCCATCAACCACGTGATCGAAGTCAACTTCGAAAACTTCCCGCAGCTGATCGATGCGATGGGAGGCGTCAACTACCGCAGCGGCTGCGTGGACTCGCGCCTGGACGGCGGCTACATCAGGGGCGGGTTCACCCTGCGCCTGACGCCAGGGGTCCATCACCTGGATGGCAAGCAGGCGCTCGCGGTTGCGCGTACGCGCGAGAACCGCTGCGAGCCACAGGAAACGGATCTGCAGCGCGAGGAACACCAGCAGGAGCTGCTCAACGGGATCAAGCAGCAGCTGCTGTCGTTCTCGAGCTTCCTGCGGCTGCCGTGGATCGCGTGGAACACGCCACCCGCGATCATCTCCGACATGAGCGGCCCGACGCTCCTGGGGCTGTTCGGCGGGCTGGCCATCGCAGGCACACCGCCGAAGCACATCCTCAAACCGACCGGCACCATCACCCTGCCCGACGGCGAAGAAGGCCTCACCATCACAGAAGCAGCCAAGCGTGCCGATGTGGCGCAGTTCATGAGCGGCTGAGCACGCACCATGAGCGCCCGCTGAGCGCCGCAGCGGCCGAGCGGGCACCATGAGCGCTGGACGAGCGCCGCAGCGGCTGAGCGCGCACCATGAGCGCTGGCTGAGCGCCGCACACGGGCCGAGCGGGCGCTAGGAGCGCTGGATGAGCGCCGCGGTCGCGCTGTCAGCTCTTGGCGGGTACGGCTTTTGCCTCCGGCGCCTTGGCCGCAGGCTTCTCCGCGCTCTTCTCGCCCTTGCCGGCGCCGGCGTCTGAGCCGGAGGAGGAGGAGGAGGAGGAGGAGGACGATGCCTCGCCGCCGGAGGACTCAGCGGAGGAGGCCTTCTTCTCCGCCGCGCTCTCTCGCTGGCGGTTGCGCGTGCCGTAGTCCGTGTTGTAGAAGCCCTTGCCCTTGAAATGCACCGCCGGAGCGTGCAGCACGCGCTGGACGGGCACCCCGGTCTCGGGGTCGGTGCTCAGCGGCTCATCGCTGAAGGACTGCTGCAACTCGAACGTCGTGCCATCCGGACGACGGTACTCATAGATCGGCATGACAGCCGATTATAAGAGCGTCAGTCGCTCACCAGCGCACGGGCGCAGAGGATCCCCGCCCTGATCGTGGGGCGGAAGTCCCTTTTTGGCTCGCTCAGCATCCTCAGCAGGAGGCCGTCGCCGAGCGAGAACAGTATCTCCGCGACCGCCTCCGGCGCCGCGTGCAGCTGCAGGATGCCCTCCTGCTGTGCCGCCGCCAGCATGCCCGCCACCTGCTCGCGGCTGCGCCTCATCAGCTCGCCGTACTCCACGGCGATGTCCGCGTGGCGGCGCGAGAGCGTGAACAGCTCGAACACCAGCGTCACGAAATCCGGGTCCTCGTGCACCGCCTGATCCAGGTTCTGGGCCATCAGGCTGATGTAGTCGCGGGAGCTCTGCGCTGTGCTGAGCTGGCGCTCGAGCATCTCCAGACGAAGCTCGCAGTCGCGCTTTACCGCCTCCAGCAGCAGCTGCTCCTTGGTGCCGAAGTAGTAGTGCAGGAGCCCCCGCGATACGCCTGCCTCACGCGAGACGTGGTCGAAGGTGGACCCGGCCGTGCCGCGCTTGGCCACGCTGTTGCGCATCGCGTCGATGATGCGCTGTGCCTTCTCGCCCGAGAGGGAGCGCACGGGCGGCGCCGCGCGCTCCTGCTCGTCCTCGCCCTGCGCCAGCGTCCCCACATCCACGGCGGTCCCCACTTCCCCTAGCCCTCCTCGGCGCTGCTGTCAGCCCCCGGCCACTGCTGTCGGCGCCGGCGTAGGCGGCGCGGTCGTGGAACTGTAGTCGAACTGCTCCTCCGCGCCAAACAGCAGGTCGAGGATCTTCGAGCGCAGATCCTCGCTCAGCGCGATCGCCAGGGCGCCGCCGACCACGACCAGCATCAGCGACCGGCGGGGGCCGCGTCGCCGTTCCTTGGAGCGCTTCACGGGCGCGCTGTCCTTCAGCGACGCCGAGGCCTCGCGCAGCGCAGTGGCTGCCGCGATGATCTCCTTCTGCAGCTTGGGATCTTCGAACAGCGCGTGTGTGGGTCCCTTGCCGTTGCTGAGCCTGCCATAGGCGCTGCGGGCGGCCGTGTAGGCCCCGAGCAGCGATCCGCGCACTTCCTCATCCGCCAGAACACGCTGCAGATACTTCTCTCCCTGCGCCGCCCATGCCGCTTCGCCCGCCTTCGCAGCCTTTGCGATTTTGCTCTTGCGCGCCATCTAGTACACCGCCCTCTGCCGAAAGCTTGCCGGTCGACACACCATCATACCCTCATGCGTGCGCCCCTAAGCGGGCCGCTGCCGGGGAGAACGGGTGGCAGAGCGGTGGATCGCCGGCGGCGCGCGGACGCGAAGGCAGGACCGCGCTGTCAGGCGTGCAGCGAGGCCTGCTCCTGCGCGGAGGGGAACGCCCAGGCGGCACGCGAGCGCCGCTCCTGGCGGAAGACGAATCGCAGCTGCTGCGGGGGGCGCAGCTGGGCCTCGCTGGGCCGGAAGGTGGCGCACGGCTCGGCCACCTGCAGCGCGCACAGCAGGTTCACGCGGAAGTAGCAGTCATCGCAGCTGACCTTCTGAGCAGCCCTCTTGGGCGCACGTATGCTCTGCGCTCTTGCCACCAGCGACTTCCCCCAGACACCGAATTGGAATGAACCGGACGGCAACGATCAAAGCACCAACACGGGCGCCGCTCAAGACGATCTCCGGGGCCATCTCGCAAATCGCAGGGAAAACCGATTCCTACCCCCAAATAGGAAGAATCAAGTCACGTGGATGTGACAATCGCGCATTTCTCAGCGCATTTTCCGGGGATTGCCCGCGCGGGCGCCTCACCGTCGCACCCGCTCCGCGCCGCGTGCAGGGCCCGCCGCGGCCCCCGGTCGGCTCCCGGGCGCCCACGGGCGCCCGGGAGGGAGACGCGATTCGCGTCATCATCGGCTGAGCAATGCCGATTCTGGTCACAGGCGCAAGCGGCTTCGTGGGCTCGCTGCTGCTACCGCGGCTGCTGCGCGACGGGCACACCGTGAGGGCGCTCGGCCGTGATCCCGAGCGCACCGTCCAGGCGCTGGGCCTGCCCTGGGAGGACGCCGTCCATGAGCGCGTTGAGGTGGTGCGCGGCGATGCCCTGCTGGGTGAGGGCCTCGATGCGGCGCTGGAGGGTGTGGATGTCGCCTATTACCTGATCCACTCGATGGAGAGCTCGCCCGCCCTGCACGCGTCCTTCGCAGACCGGGAGCGCATCGCCGCCCAGAACTTCGCATCCGCCGCACAGCGCGCCGGCGTGGGGCGCATCGTCTACCTCGGCGGGCTGCTGCCCACCGTCCATGAGGGCCCCATCGGCCCCGACACGCCGCCGGTCTCGCGACATCTGGCAAGCCGTGCGCAGGTCGAGCGCATCCTCCTGGACGCCGTACCCGGATCGATCGCGCTGCGCGCCTCGATCGTCGTGGGCGCGCGCTCGCGCTCGTTCCGGCTGCTGGTGCGCCTGGTGGAGAGGATGCCCGTGCTCACGCTGCCCGCGTGGCGCAGGTTCGCCACCCAGCCCATCGACGAGCGCGATGTGATCGAGATGCTCGCCCGCGCCGTGCACGCGCCGCTGGCCGGACTCACACTCGATGTCGCCGGACCCGACGTTCTCACCTACGGCGAGATGCTCACTCGCATCGCCGACCTGATGCTCCTGGGCCGCCCCTCGCTTGCGCTGCGTATCAGCCTCACTCCCGTCGCTGCTCGCGTTGCTGCCGCGATCGCAGGTGAGGACCCAGAGCTGGTGCTGCCGCTGATGGAGGGCCTGCAGGGGGACCTGCTGCCGGCGGATGACCGCGCAGCCGAGCTGCTGGGCGTGACGCTGCACAGCTTCGACGCAGCCGTGGAACACGCTCTGGCCGAGTGGGAGCACGTCGAGCCCCTGGCAGCGCGCTGATGATCGCCACCGTCCTTCATCCGGTGAGCACGTGAGCGTGGTGAGCGCAACCGTTCGCATCGGCGCCGCGCCGAGTGCCGTGTGGGACATGGTGATGGACCCCGCACGGCTGGCCGACTGGGTGACCATCCACCGCAGGCTGATCAGCGCCGATGAGGGGGCCCCGCGAGTGGGCTTCAGGATGCACCAGCAGATCCACCTCAGGGGTGTGAGTCTTGACGTTAACTGGAAGCTCGTGCAGTGCGTTGTGAACGAGCGCGCCGTGTGGGATGGGCGCGGTCCCGCACGATCGCGAGCGCGCACCGAATACTCGCTGCGCGCCGATGGCCGCGACACTGTGTTCGACTACCGGAACGAGTTCCGTCCCCCGCTCGGCCCAGTGGGAGCGATTGTCAGCCGTGCACTGGTCGGCGGCATACCCGAGCGCGAGGCCAATCGCACACTCGAGCGTCTTTGCAACTGCCTTGAGGGCAACCGGCCCGGCTGAAACGTTGGTGTAAGGTGACACCGCAAGCGATGTCACACCAAGCATCGACAACAGTTAAGAGGAACTGAGGATCCGTGACCGACTTCCTTGATGAGAAGCGCCGGGAGATAACCGACCGACTGAAGGAGCTCAAACCGCTCGTCGACGAGTTCAACCGTCTAGAGGCCGCTGCCACCGCCCTGGCCGGCGCGCTCGGCTCGGCTGCATCCGAGGCGGCGGACACCGTCACGCGCCGGCGCGGCCCCGGCCGTCCGCGCGGATCATCCAGCCGCAAAGGCAAAGCCAAAGGCGCAAAAGCAGCCAAAGCGCCGCGCGCCGCGGCGGCGACCACAGCAGCAGCCGCACCCAAAGCCGCCGGTCGCAAACCGGCGGGACGCCCCGCCAAACGGCGCGCAGGCCGGCGCAAAGGCAGCGGAACGCGGGCAGCGGAGGCGCTCGCCTTCGTGCAGGGACAGCCCGGCATCACCATCCCGGAGCTCGCAGCCAAGATGGGGATCAAGCAGAACTACCTGTATCGCGTGCTACCCGGGCTGGAGCAGGAAAACAAGGTGGAGAAGCAGGGACGCGGCTGGCACCCCAAGGGGTGAGCCGCGCGGCGCCCATCCGCAACACCGCGGGTGGGCGCCTCCTCGCTGACCGCTGAACCGAGGGCTCCGCGCGCCTCCCGGCGCGCGGCAGCCGCGCTTTCAGCTAAAGGCCCGCTACTGGACCGCGGCTCAGATGAGCCCCAGCTCGGCCACCGCGTCGCGCTCGCCCACCAGCTCGGCCACCGACGCGTCGATCTTCCCGCGCGAGAACTCGTCGATCTCAAGGCCCTCAACGATCGAGAACTCGCCACCGGCGCACGTGCACGGGAAGCCGCAGATCAGCCCCTCCGGCACTCCGTATGAGCCGTCGGAGGCAACGCCCATCGAGACCCATTCACCGTCCGTGCCCGCAACCCAGTCGTGAACGTGGTCGATGGCTGCGTTGGCCGCCGACGCCGCGGATGAGGCGCCGCGCGCCTCGATGATCGCCGCGCCGCGTTTGCCCACGTCGGGAAGGAACATCTGCTCGATCCATTCCTGGTCGTCCACCACGCCCAGCGCCGGGCGCCCGCCCACCAGCGCGGTGGCCAGGTTGGGATACATGCTGGGCGAGTGGTTGCCCCACACGCCCATGTGTGTGATGTCCGTGACCGGCACAGCGAGCTTGGCGGCGAGCTGGGCGACCGCGCGGTTGTGATCCAGTCGCAGCATCGCCGTGAAGCGCTCACGCGGGATGCCCGGCGCGTTGTTCATCGCGATCAGGCAGTTTGTGTTGGCCGGGTTGCCCACCACCAGCACCTTCACGTCAGGCGCAGCCACCGCTTCAAGCGCCTTGCCCTGAACCGTGAAGATCTCACCGTTGGCGCTCAGCAGCTCAGCGCGCTCCATGCCCTTGGTGCGCGGGCGCGAGCCGACCAGCAGCGCCACGTTGGTCCCGTCCAGTGCGTCCGCGGGGCGGTCATGCAGGTCGAGTCCCGCCAGCAGCGGGAACGCGCAGTCGATCAGCTCCATCGCCACCCCCTCCAGCGCCCCCATCGCCGGGGGTATCTCAAGAAGTCGCAGATCAACGGGCTGGTCGGGACCCAGCAGCTGTCCGCTGGCGATGCGAAAGACGATGCTGTATCCGATCTGTCCGGCCGCGCCGGTCACGGTGACTCTCACTGGTTTGCTCACAAGCTCTTCTCCTGAGTGTGTGGGGGACGGGACAAGGGGGGGCTGCTCGGCTGCTCTGCTGCTGTGCGCCTTCAGCCGATTGCTGCCTGCAGGTTCTCCGCGATCGAGGCAAGGAACTCCTGCGTGGTCTGCCACGGCTCCTCGGGGCCGATCAGGCGCGCCAGGTCCTTGGTCATCTTGCCGCTCTCCACGGTCTCCACGCAGACGCGCTCGAGCGTCTCTGCGAACTCGCTCAGCTCCGGGGTGCCGTCCATGCGCCCGCGCGCCGATAGCCCTCTGGTCCAGGCGAAGATCGAGGCGATCGGGTTGGTGGAGGTGGGCTCACCCCGCTGGTGCTGGCGGTAGTGGCGCGTCACGGTTCCGTGTGCCGCCTCCGCCTCGACGGTGCTGCCGTCCGCGCTCATCAGCACGCTCGTCATCAGCCCCAGCGAGCCGAAGCCCTGGGCGACCGTGTCGGACTGGACGTCGCCGTCATAGTTCTTGCACGCCCACACGTAGCCGCCCTCCCACTTCAGCGCGCTGGCCACCATGTCGTCGATCAGGCGGTGTTCGTAGGTTATGCCCGCAGCCTCGAAGTCGGTCTTGAACTCAGCCTCGTAGACCTCTTCGAAGATGTCTTTGAAGCGGCCGTCGTAGCGTTTGAGGATGGTGTTCTTGGTCGACATGTACACCGGGTAGCCGCGGTCCAGGCCGTAGCGCAGGGAGGCCCTGGCGAAGTCGCGGATCGAGGCGTCCAGGTTGTACATCGCCATCGCCACGCCAGCCCCGGGAAAGTCGTAGACGTCAAGCTCGATCGGCTCGCCGCCGTCGGAGGGCGTGAACATCAGCGTGAGCCTGCCCTCGCCGGGAACGAGCATGTCCGTCGCGCGGTACTGGTCGCCGAAGGCGTGGCGGCCGATCACGATCGGCTTGGTCCATCCGGGCACCAGCCTGGGGATGTTGGAGATCACGATCGGCTCGCGGAAGATCACCCCGCCGAGGATGTTGCGCACCGTCCCGTTGGGCGAGCGGTACATCTCCTTCAGGCCGAACTCCGCCACCCTGGCCTCGTCCGGGGTGATGGTGGCGCACTTCACGCCCACGCCGTGCTCCTTGATCGCCTCGGCCGCTTCCACGGTCACGCGATCGGCGGTCTCGTCGCGATGCTCGATTCCGAGGTCGTAGTACCTCAGATCGATGTCCAGGTAGGGCAGTATCAGCTGCTCCTTGATGAACGCCCAGATGATCCTGGTCATCTCGTCACCGTCCAGCTCAACGACGGGATTCTTCACCTTGATCTTGGCCATGTGGTCGGTCCTTCCGGGATCTGCGGGGGCCGGGGTTCCCGCGCTCAGTAGAAAGCCGGCGCCCTCTCGTGTGGGGCGGCCGATGCTATCGCCCCGCCGCTCGCGCGCGCCGCCGGCGGCGGCGATCTTCTGCTTCACTTTCCCAATGGCAACCGTCTCGCAAGAGGCCCGCGAGGGTGCCGCCCCGTGGCAGACCCATACGGTGTTCAACCAGGTCCCGCCGCTGCAGGGACTCAACGTGTACACCAGCAACCTGCCGCTCACCGAGGCGGTTGCGCGCGAGGGCGCCGGCTGGGTCAGCGAGCGCGCCGGGCGTCTTGGAGAGCTGGTTGGCGGCGAGCCCCAGCAGCTCTGGGGACCGCAGGCCAACGAGAACAAGCCCGTGCTGCACACGCACGACCGCAACGGCAACAGGATCGACGAGGTGAGCTACCACCCCGCCTGGCACAGCCTGATGGCGATGGGCGTGCACAACGAGCTGCACAGCCTGCCGTGGGTCAGCTCCGAGCCCTACGCGCACACCGCGCGAGCGGCGCTGTACATGACCGCGATGCAGGCCGAGGCGGGGTTCGCGTGCCCGATCACCATGACCTTCGCGGTGGTCCCGGCGCTGCGCGCGCAACCGGAGCTGGCGGCGGAGTGGGAGCCGCTGCTCACCGCCACCTCATATGACCCGCGCCTGATCCCCGCCGCCCAGAAGGGCTGCGCAATCGCGGGGATGGCCATGACCGAGAAGCAGGGCGGCTCCGACGTGCGCGCCAACACCACGGTGGCCGTCGCGCTGAACGGCGGCGGAGCGGGCGCCGAGTATGAGCTGCTGGGCCACAAGTGGTTCTGCTCCGCGCCCATGTCGGACATGTTCCTGGTGCTGGCGCAGACCGGCGAGGGACTCTCGTGCTTCCTGATGCCCAAGGTGCTCCCCGACGGCAGCCGCAACGCGATTCACATCCAGCGCCTGAAGGACAAGCTGGGCAATCACTCCAACGCCTCCTCCGAGATAGAGCTGCACAACGCCTGGGCACGCATGGTCGGCGAGCCCGGCAGGGGCGTGCCCACGATCATCGAGATGGTCGGGCACACGCGCCTTGACTGCGTGATCGGCAGCGCCGCAGGGATGCGCGCGGCGGTCGTGGCCGCCACCCACCACGCCGCGCACCGCAGCGCGTTCGGCAGGATGCTGATCGAGCAGCCGCTGATGAGCAACGTGCTGGCGGACCTCTGCGTCGAGTCCGAGGCCACCACCGCGCTCGCCATGCGCCTGGCTCGCGCCTACGACGAAGCCCATGCGGATGCCGCCGCGGGCCAGGACTCGAGCGACGCGCAGCTGTTCAAGCGCCTGGCCACAGCGGTGGGCAAGTACTGGTGCTGCAAGCGCGCGCCCAATCACGCCTATGAGGCGCTCGAGTGCCTGGGCGGCGCCGGCTACGTGGAGGAGTCGGGCATGCCGCGGCTCTACCGCGAGGCGCCCCTTGCATCGATCTGGGAGGGGTCGGGCAACGTGATGAGCCTCGACGTGCTGCGTGCGCTGTCGCGCTCACCCAGGTCGCTTGAGGTGTTCCTCGCCGAGGTCGAGCTGGCGGCGGGAGCCGACAGCCGCCTGGACGCGCGCGTGGAGCGCCTGAAGAGCCAGCTGTCTGACCCCGCCACGCTGGAGGTCAGGGCTCGCAGCGTCGTCGAAGGCATGGCGCTGTGCCTGCAGGGCTCGCTGCTCCTGCGAAGCGCGCCCGCCGCCGTCGCAGACGCCTTCTGCGCCTCCCGGCTCAGCCGGGAGGGCGGCCTGGAGTACGGCACCCTGCCCGCCGGCTGCGATTTCGGGGCGATCATCGAGCGCGGCCGCCCGCAGCAGCACACCTAGCCACCTCCGGCCGGGAGCGGGTGCGGCATGGGCCTAACATTCACCCATGGGCCCACGCAGGAATCTCCAGCTGGCGCGCATCTTCGGGATCCGCATCGGCGTGAGCGCGAGCTGGTTCATCGTGCTGTTCTTCCTGATCTACTGGCTCTCGGAATTCTTCCACGACATCCTGGGCGGCTCGGAGACCACCGCCTATGCAGTCGCGGTGGCCGGGGCGCTGGGCTACTTCGCCTCGCTCGTGCTTCACGAGCTCGGGCACGCGCTCACCGCCCGTCGCCTGGGCATCCCGATCGCAGGCATCGACCTGTGGTTCTTCGGAGGGCTCGCACAGATGAGCACCGAGCCGCAGAGCGCCGGCGAGGAGATGCAGGTGGCGATCGCCGGCCCCGCCGTCACGCTGGCGTTGTTCGGCGCGTGCTTCGCGGTGGGCACGCTGCTGTCCAGCAGCTCGCGCTTCACCGATGTGGCGCTCACGCGCGAGGGCTACACCACCACCCCGGCGCTGGCGCTGGTGGGCTGGCTGGGCTTCATCAACGCGATGCTGCTCGTGTTCAACATGATCCCCGCGTTCCCGCTCGACGGCGGGCGCATAGCGCGCGCGCTGATCTGGTGGCGCACGGGGGATCGCAACCGCGCCACCCAGGCCACGGGCCGCTCCGGGCAGGCCTTTGCGCTGCTGGTGGGCCTGTTCGGGCTGCTGGTGTTCGCCCGGGGGGACACGCTGGGGCTGTTCACTATGCTGCTGGCCTACTTCCTGTACAGCGCAGCCGGCGCCGCCGTCATCCAGGGCGGCCTGGCGCGACGTATCAAGGGCATGACCGTGGCCGACATCATGGATCGCGAGCCGGTGACCATCTCCTCGGAGGTGTCGTTGCTGGACGCCCAGGAGCAGTTCTTCCTGCGCTACCGGTGGCCGTGGTTCGCCGTGGTGGATCCGGCGAGGCACTTCCTGGGGGTGGTGCGCCAGCAGCGGATCGAGACGGAGATAGCGGCCGGTCGCCCGGCGCTCGCGGTGGGGGAGGTGCTGGAGGAGGACATGCCGGTGCGCATCGGGGAGGAGGCGCCGCTGGAATCGCTGCTGGGCTCGGAGGGTCTGGGCCGCCTGGGAGCGATGGTCGCCGTAGACAGCGAAGGGGTCCTGCAGGGGGTGGTCACTCTGAATGAGGTCCGCCGTGCCCTGCGCCCGGCGACGTGAGCCGGAGCGTGCGCGCCTCAGGCCGCTGGCCTGGCGCGCAAGATAGAGTCCCAGCCGCCCACCGCTACGGAAAGCACGACCCAGGACAACTATGCCCCAGCACGACGTACTGATCATCGGCGCCGGCCTGGCCGGCCAGCGCGCCGCTCTCGCAGCAGCCCAGAACGGCGCAAGCGTTGCGATCATGAGCAAGGTTCACCCCGTCCGCTCGCACTCGGTGGCCGCCGCGGGCGGCATCAACGCCGCCATCAGCGTGGACGACGACTGGCACTCCCACGCATACGACACGGTCAAGGGCTCGGACTTCCTGGGAGATCAGGACGCCATCGAAGTGATGTGCTCGGAGGCGCCAGCCGAGGTGATGCACCTGGAGCACATCGGCGTGACCTTCCATCGCAACGAGAAGGGCGAGATGGACCTGCGCGCGTTCGGCGGCGCCTCGATGAAGCGGACCGCCTACGTCGCCGACATCACCGGGCAGGCGATGCTGCACGTGCTCTACGAGCAGCTGATGAAGCATCACGAGACCGTGGAGCGCTACGAGGAGTGGTTCACCACCTCGCTGCTGCTCGACGAGGAGGGGCGCTGCGCCGGTGCGATCGCGCGCGACGTGCGCAGCGGGCACATGGAGGCGTTCACGGCCAAGAACGTGATCCTCGCCTGCGGCGGCGCAGGCCAGTGCTACAAGCCCACCACCAACGGCCTGATCGTGACGGGCGACGGCATCGCCATGGCCTACCGCGCGGGAGCGCCGCTGATGGACATGGAGATGGTTCAGTACCACCCCACCTGCCTGGTGGAGACGGGGATCCTGATCACCGAGGGCGCTCGCGGCGAGGGAGCGCATCTGCTGAACGCCAACGGCGAGCGCTTCATGGAGAAGTCCGCCCCCAACAAGATGGAGCTGGCATCGCGCGACGTGGTCTCGCGCGCGGAGCAGACCGAGATCAACGAGGGCCGCGGCGTCGGGCCGGGCGGAGCGGGCATCTTCCTGGACGTCACCGTGGTCCCGCGCAAGCGCACGCTGGAGGCGCTGCGCGAGATAGTCAACCTGGGCCGCGACTTCGCCGGCGTGGACATCACGCGCGAACCGATCATGATCCGGCCCGGCCAGCACTACATCATGGGCGGCGTCAAGACCGACGTCGACGGGCGCACGCCGATCGAGGGCCTGTACGCGGCCGGCGAGGTGGCGTGCGTATCGGTCCACGGCGGCAACCGCCTGGGAGCCAACTCGCTGCTGGACACGCTCATCTTCGGGCGCCGCGCGGGCGAGCACGCCGCGGACCGCGCCGCGTCGATCGGCCCGCCCAAGCTCGACACGGCTGCGCACCTGCGCAACGACATGCAGCGCATCGACGAGATCATCTCCCGCCCGCACGACGGGCGCAGGGTCTCGGAGATCAAGAGCGAGCTGGGCGAAGAGATGAACCGCCACGCAGCGGTCTACCGCGACGAGGAGGGCCTGCAGGAGGCGCTCCAGACGATCGAGCGCCTGCGCGAGCAGGCCGCCGGGGCGTGGATCGACGATCGCGGCACCGTCTTCAACCAGGACGTGCTGGGGGCGCTGGAGCTCGGGTTCCTGATCGACTGCGCCCAGGCCACGGTGCTGGCGGCGCTCGAGCGCAAGGAGTCGCGCGGCGCGCAGTTCCGCACCGACTACCCCGAGCGCAACGACGAGCAGTGGCTCAAGCACATCGACGTAACGCTGCACGGTGAGCAGCCAAAGGTGAGCTACTCGCCGGTGACGATCACCCAGTGGCAGCCCGAGGAGAGGAAATACTGATGGCTGAAGCGCACGACAGGCCTGCCGAGTCGTTCACCATCCGCCTGCGCCGCTACGACCCGCAGAGCGGTGACGCGCCCTACTGGGACGAGCACACGGTGCAGCTCGAGCCCCACCGCTCCGTGCTGGAGGCGATCCTGCAGGCGCGCGACCGCTTCGACGGCTCGATCGGCATCCGCTGCTCCTGCCGCCAGGCGATCTGCGGCTCATGCGGCGTGCGCGTCAACGGCGAACCGTCGCTGGCGTGCCACACGCATCTCGATGCCGCCAAGAGCAGCAGCCTGCGCGGAGGCGTTATCGAGATCGAACCGATGGGCAACATGCCCGTGATCAAGGACCTGATCGTGGACATGGACGCGGTGCACTGGAAGAAGATCCAGCGTGTGACTCCGTGGCTGCTGGCCAAGCAGCCGGTGCCGGAGCGCGAGTACATCGTCGACAAAGAGGCGATGGTGGACGTCACGCAGACGATGGCGTGCATCCAGTGCGGCGCGTGCGTGTCGGACTGCCTGGCGATGGAGGTGGACCCCGGCTTCATCGGCCCGGCGGCGCTGGCCAAGGCCTACCGCTTCGTGGGGGACCCGCGCGATGACCAGCAGTTCGAGCGCCTGAACGACCTCGCGCAGGACCCGCAGGGGATCTTCGACTGCACGCACTGCTTCAAGTGCGTGGAGGCTTGCCCCAAGGACGTCAACCCGATGGGCCAGATCATGCGCCTGCGCCGCGTTGCCATCGCCGACCACGACATCGTGGACGTCAACAACGGCGAGCGCCACGAGGCCGCGTTCGCCACGCTGGTCAAGGACAACGGGCTGCTGTGGGAGGCGGAGCTGCTGCCCCGCTCCTACGGAGGCAACTCCTGGTTCGGCAAATTCGCGCCCCCCGCCGGCAAAGAGCTGCTCAGCTCGCTGCCCGCGATCCTCAAGGCGCTGATGCGCGGCAAGGTAACCCCGATGGGCGCGCTGAAACCGCACCGCATCCCCGCGGGAGACCTGAAGGCGGTCCAAAGCATCTACGAGAAGGTGGAGGGCCGCAAGGAGCGCTACGAGCTGAATCTCTACATAACAGGCCAGGATGAAGACCCCGCGCCCGCCGCCCATGCCGGCGCGATCGCCACGGGAGGCGCGGAAACGGCGCAAGTCACGGCCGAGCAGGAAGGGAGCAATCAATGAAGGTCGCCTACTGGCCCGGCTGCGTCAGCCGTGGCTTCACCCCCGAGCTGCACGGCTCGATGGCGCGGGTAGCGCCGCTGCTTGACATCGAGCTGGTCGAGCTGGACCGCGCCTGCTGCACCGGCGCGGGCGTCATCGCGGAGCACAACCAGGAGCTGGCGGACACGCTGAACGCGCGCACGTTCGCGCTGGCCCAGCAGGTGGACGGCGCTGAGATGATGATGAACATCTGCTCCACCTGCCAGGGCGCGCAGAGCGAGTGCCAGGAGCGCCTTGACTCGAACGCCGAGTACCGCGAGCACGTCAACGCGACGCTGTCCGTGGAGGGCCTCAGCTATGAGAAGGGGCTGACCAACAAGAACTTCCTGTGGCTGCTGGTGGAGGAGATCGGCCTCGACAGCCTCGCCGCGCGCGTCAAGCGGCCGCTGAGCAATCTCAAGGTGGGCCCCTTCTACGGCTGCTACATCGTGCGGCCGCGCAACCGCCTGGGGATCGACGCGGAGCACCCGCGCGACCACTACCTGCACCAGGTGATCGAGACGCTCGGCGGTACGGTCATCGACTATGCCGGCATGCGCAAGTGCTGCGGCTTCCCGATCATCACCATGAACAAGCAGGCCTCGCTCAAGCAGGCCGCGCGCCATCTGGGCGATGCCATGGACGCCGACGCAGACTGTCTGGTGACACCGTGCCCGCTATGCCACCTGAACCTCGACCTGCAGCAGCCGCTCGCAGCGGGCGCCACCGGTCGCGAGCTTGACATGCCCGTGCTGCACCTGCCTCAGCTGGTGGGCCTGGCGCTGGGCCTCGACCCCAAGGAGCTCGGCCTGCAGCGCCACGTTGTCAGGCCCACCTCGGTGATCGACTGGTCAAGCTCCGTGGTGGGCGCGGCCGCCTGAGCAGCCGCGTCACGGGGGGCGATCCCGGCGGCGCGCTGAGCGGCGATGCGCCTAGCGCGCGTGGCGCGCCGACGCTGCGGCGAGGACCCTGCGCGCGGCTGTCGCTACAGGCGCCCGCGCGCCAGGTCCAGCAGCCTGCCAAGCACGCGCTCGCCGTCGCGGTGAAGCCCGTCGTGGTCGTACTCGCTCGTCAGCCACACGCGCATCCCTGCCACTTCGCGCGCGGTGCGCTCGGATAGCACCCGCTCCACGTAGGGGTCATCCGCGTAGATCAGCGCGGCGGCCGGCACGGTGTTCTGCGCCAGGCGCTCCGGGTCATACAGCGCCGGCCACTCGCGCGCGGCCAGCAACTCCGCCGCCTCGCGCATCGGGGCCAGGGAGGGCTGCTCGAACATCCACGGGAAGATGTGCTCGCCCGTGAGGCACTCCCGCGGCCAGTCCTGCTGCTCCTCGAGCACCCGCTGCGCCGACCACGCTGTTGCGCCGCCGTTGGCCCAGCACGCCTCGTGCAGGATCGCGTAGATGGGGTTGCGCGCGAACGACGTGGCTTCCTGCACGTCGTGCAGGAACGCCGGCGAGGCCGGGTCCAGCTCCAGCAGGTAGTGAAGGCGCTCAAAGCCCCCGGCCATCCCCAGCACGTGGCCGAGCTGTCGCACCCGTCCCGGCGTCAGCAGATCTCCGCAGGGCAGCAGCGGCGGATCGCTGTGTGCGCGCGCCAGCAGGCCCAGCACGCGCTCGCGGTCAGTCGGGTAGCGCGCGTAGAAGAGCGCGCTGCGCTCGCGCATCCGTGCGAACGTCGCCCGGTAGACCTCATCGATTCCCGCCCGCAGCGGCGGCAGTCCGCCCGTGAACAGCACCTCGCGTAGCCCCTGTGGGGCAGCGGACAGGTAGCGCATCGCGCAGAAGCCCCCGAAGCTCTGGCCGAGCACGCTCCATCGATCCACGCCCAGCTCCACGCGGATGGCCTCCGCGTCGGCCACGATCGCGTCCGCGCGGAAGTGCGACAGGCGCTGCGCCTGCTCGGAGGCCGTGCCGCCGAGCTCCGTGGAGATCGGGCTCGAGCGGCCCGTGCCGCGCTGATCGAGCATCAGCACGCGAAAGTCCGCAAGGGCGCGCTCCAGCCATGCCGGTGCGGCGGTGGGGCGCGAGGGGCGCGGCGGCTCGAAACCGGGCCCCCCCTCGAGATACACCAGCAGCGGGCGATCCTGTCCGTCGGGATCGGCCAGCTCGCGGCTGAACACCGTCAGGCGCTCGCCCTCCGGGCGGCGGTGGTCGAGCGGCAGCGAGTGCTCGCGCTCGGTGACCAGCAGTCCCGGTATGCGCAGACGGGTCTCCATCTGGCGTGTGAGCTTAGCCTGGGCACCGTGCAGGCAACCATCTAGGCTCCGCGGGTGCGCATCCTCACCGTCGTGGGCAACCGGCCGCAATTCGTCAAGGCCGCTGCCGTCTCCGGGCCGCTGCGCGCCGAGCATCAGGAGATCCTGATCCACACGGGCCAGCACCACGACGACTCGCTCTCGGCGGTGTTCTTCAGCGAGCTCGGCCTGGCTCGGCCTGAGCGCGAGCTTGGCATCGGCGGCGCTTCCAACACGTCGCAGACCGCCCGCATGCTCTCCGCGCTCGAGCCGCTGATGACCGAGCTCGCGCCGGACGCGGTGCTGGTCTACGGCGACACCAACTCCACGCTCGCCGGCGGCCTTGCAGCCGCACAGGCGGGGATCCCGGTGATCCACGTGGAGGCCGGCATGCGCTCGCACGAGCCCTCGATGCCGGAGGAGCTCAACCGCGTGCTCACCGACCACCTCTCGACGCTGCTGCTGTGCTCCTCAGAGGAGCCCGCGGAGAACCTGCGCCGCGAGTCGGTGGCAGGGAGGATCGAGGTGGTGGGAGACGTGATGGTCGACGTCGCGCTGCGCGTGCAGCCCGGCGCGCGCACACGGCGCGAGGTGCCGGGCGCGCACGGTCTGGCTCCCGGCGAATACCTGCTGCTGACCTCCCACCGCGCGGGCAACGTCGATGACCCCCACCGCCTGCGCGCGCTCGTGGCTCTGATCGGCTCGCTGACGTTGCCCGTGCTGATGCCCCTGCACCCGCGCACCCGCGCGCGCCTGGGCGCCGCAGGACTGCTGGAGCGTCTGCAGGCCAGCGAGCGCGTCGTGCTCAGCGAGCCGCTCGGCTACATGGAGTTCAGCGCTCTGCTCTGCCAGGCTCGCGCGGTGCTCACCGATTCCGGCGGCGTCCAGAAGGAGGCGTACCTTGCCGGTGTGCCCTGCCTGACACTGCGTTCCAGCACCGAGTGGGTGGAGACCGTGCACAGCGGCTGGAACACGCTGGTTGATCTGGATGCGCAGGCTGTTGTGAGGGCCCTCGAGACCGAGCCGCCGTCCGAGCGTCCAGAGCTCTACGGCGACGGCCGCGCCTCCCAGCGCTGCGTGGCCGCCATCGGAGCGATGTGAGCGCGCCGGACGCAGAGCCCGTGCGTGTCGGCGTCGCCGGCCTCGGCTACTGGGGGCCCAACCTCGCGCGCAACCTCGCGGCGATCCCCGGCTGCGAGCTCAGCTGGCTGTGCGACTCCTCGCCGGAGACGCTCGCGCGCCTGACGGGCGCCTTCCCCGCGGCGCGGTGCACCGGCTCGCTCGGGGACCTGCTGGCCGACCAGCACCTGGACGCCGTCGTGCTCGCCACGCCCGTCCCCTCCCACGCCGAGCTCGCCATCGCGGTGGCGCGCGCCGGCAAGCACTGCTTCGTGGAGAAGCCGCTGGCCACCAACACCGCCGATGCCGAGCGCGCGCTCGCGGCCGCCGAGCAGGCGGGGCGCATCCTGATGGTCGGTCACCTGCTCGAGTATCACCCCGCGGTGGCGCGGCTGAAGGAGCTCGTCGCAGGACGCGAGCTGGGCGAGCTGTACTACCTGTACGGCGAGCGCCTGAACCTGGGCAAGCTGCGCGCCGACGAGAACGCTCTGTGGAGCCTCGGCGCGCACGACGTGTCGGTGGCGCTGCACCTGATCGGCGAGGAGCCCAGCGAGTGCGTGGCCCACGGCGCATCGTTCTTGCGCGCCGGCGTCGAGGACGTGGTCTTCTGCTACCTGCGCTTCCCCTCCGGGATCGTCGCCCACCTGCATCTCTCCTGGCTCGACCCCCACAAGGAGCGGCGCCTGACGGTGGTGGGTTCCAAGCGCATGGCCACCTTCGACGACATGCTGATCGAGGGCAAGCTGACCATCTACGACAAGGGCTTTGACGAGGACACGCGCTCATGGGGCGAGTACATCGCGCGCTCCGGGGACACCTACTCCCCGCGAATCCCCAACGCCGAGCCCCTGCGGCTGGAGTGCGAGCACTTCATCGAGTGCATCCGCACGGGAGCAACGCCCCGCAGCGACGGGCGCAGCGGGGTGCGCGTGGTGAGGGTGCTCGAGCAGCTGCAGCGATCGCTGGAGGCGTGAGCGCCATGCACAGGCACATGCACCCAGCGCCGTCGGCGAGCCTGCCAGCGCAGGATGCCCGCACGGCCGCAGAAGAAAGCGCGCGGCGGCGCGTTGATGGAGCAATGTCAAGAAAAATGCGGAACACCCACACGCGCCCGCGACGCCTCTCGCGACTCCTGCCGGCCGCCATCGCCGCTCTTGCGCTGATCGGCGCGGCCAGCGCCTCGGCCGCCTCGAGCATCGAAGGCATCTGGTCCTTCAACGGCGGTCAGATCGCGATCGAACGCGAACCCGGCGGCACCTTCAAGGGCACGGTGGTCTCGCCCACCAAGTTCGCCGTTTGCACGCATCCGGACGGGCAGCTGATCTGGACCAGCGTGACGCCTCAGCCGGACGGCTCCTACTGGGGACTGCACCAGTGGTATGAAGAAAACGCCACGGGCCCGTGCGCGCTCAACCCGCAGCTCGGCCTGACGGCGTTCCGCGTGATCGAAGAAGCCGACGGCCAGCGCTACCTGCGCGTGTGCCTCAGCGAACCCGGTCAGCCACAGCCCTCGATCCCCCCAGGAAGCCTCGGCGTGGGCGCAAGCTTCGGGTGCGAGAGCTCCGCGCTGACAGGCACGCTCGCCAGCACCGCGGTGGGCGGCTTCAAAGAAGTGGTGTCGCTGCCGAGCAACAGGTTGTGCCTCAGCCTGCGCAAGTTCAAGATCCACATCCGCGAGGCCAAGCTGGACCCGTTCAAGACGGTTTCGGTGACGCTGCAGGGCCACAAGCTGCGCGTCAGCCGCCACGGAGACGTGCTCGTGGCGACGGTCAACCTGAGGGGCCTGCGGGCGGGTGCGTTCACCGTCAGGATCAAGGCCGTGACCTTCCGCGGGGACCATCTCGCCGGCAAGCGCACCTACCACACGTGTGCCAAAAAGGCCATCCACAGGAAGGTCAGCACGACCCTGAGGTAGCGCTCGCGCGCCCGCAAGAACGGGTGCGCCAGGCGAGTTGTGTTCTGTGATGCTCACCTACTGCGCCTACGGGATACGGCTGGAGTGCTCCTTCGAGCTGCCCGGCATGCCCGCCGCCGCCGCTGAGGTCGCGGGCCTGCCGGCGCTGGAGCTCATCGGGGCTCCCGCGGGCAGCCTCGATGAGCCCGCGGCGGCCGCCTCGCCGCTGTGGGAGGGGCTCCTGGGCGACGGGTTCAGCCTCAGCATCGGCCGGGCTGATGCGGGCGAGCTGATCTTCAGCTACGGCCAGAGCGCGCGCTTCGCCCTCGCGCCGGACCTCCGCCGCATGCGCTGCGCCCACCGCGACGGCGGCCCTGGCTGGCAGCGCGCGCTGATCGGCAAGGTGCTGCCGGTGGTGAGCCTGCTGCTGGGCTATGAGGCACTGCACGCCTCGGTGCTGGACTCCCCCGAGGGAGCTGTGGCGATCATGGGACCCAGCGGGTCGGGCAAGTCCACGCTGGCCGCCGAGGCCATGCGCCGCGGCTGGCCGCTGTTCGCAGACGACGCGTTGATCCTCTCAGGCTCCACGGGAGCGATCCTCGCCCACCCGGGCACGCCGCACATGAACCTCGACCTCGACCTGCCCGCCGGCATCGACCCGGATGCGCTCGGAAGGACCCTGGCCGTGATCGCAGGAGAGCGCTGGATGGCGGCGCGCGCGAGCACGGCCGAGCCGCGCCCGGTGGCGATGCTGTGCCTGCTGGAACGGGGCCCCTCCCGCGCGAGCGCCGTGCGCACGCTCGAGCCAAACCCGCTCGCGCTCGCGCCCTACATGCTCGGCCTGCTCGAGGACGGCGCGCGCCAGCGCGATCGCTTCTCGCTGTACGCCGACCTGATCGAGCAGACGCCGCTGGTGGCGCTGAGCGCCGACGCAGCGCTTGAGCCCGCCGCGCTGGCGGACCTGCTGGAGGATGCCCTGCAGCATCGCTGCGCACTGCCCGCGGGAGGCGTGCGATGAACCTCAGCCCGCTCAGCACCTCGGCCGGGGACCCGAGCGGCCCGGCGCAGTCGCAGCAGCCGCTGCACGCCGTGGCGAGCGCGGCACCGCTGGTGCTGCGCTCGATCACCAAGCGCTGGCGCAAGGACCTTCCGCTGATCCTGGACGAGCTCGACCTGACGCTGGAGGAGGGCACCAGCACCTGGATCGGCGGACGCAACGGCATCGGCAAGACCACCATGCTGCGAATCGCCGCAGGACTGATCGAGGCGGATCAGGGGCGCGCGGAGGTTTGGGGTATCACCCCCACCGAGAACCGCGCCAGGTACCAGCGGCTTGTCTCGTTCCTGCCGGCCGGCGACCGCGGCCTCTACGCGCGCCTGACCGTGCGCCGCCAGCTCGAGTTCTGGGGGCGCATCGCGATGGTCCCGCGCGGCGAGTTCGCAGAGACCATCGACCGCACGCTCGATGATTTCGATCTGCGCGAGCTGGAGCACAGGCGCGTGGACCGCATGTCGATGGGCCAGCGCCAGCGCGTGCGCGTGGCGATGACGTTCCTGCCCAAGCCCGAGGTGGTGCTTCTCGACGAGCCGCTCACCAGCCTCGACACCGAGGGCGGAGAGATCCTGCAGCGCGCGGTCGCCGAGCTGCTGGCCCGCGACGGGTGCGTGCTGTGGTGCTCCCCCAGCGGCGAACACCTCGACATGACCTTCGACCACTCATGGATGCTCGAACAGGGAAAGCTGGTGCCGGTATGAGCGCCGATCACCAGCTCAAAGCGTTCCTGGCGGTGATGCGCCGGGACCTGCACGTCTACCTGTCCTACCGCACGCGGCTCGTCAGCCAGCTGCTGACCTCGCTGTTCAGCCTCACGCTGTTCTACTACGTCTCACGCCTGGTGCACGTGAGCGGCTTCACCTCGCACAACTCCTACTTCGGCTTCGTGGTGGTGGGCATATCGCTGATCGGCGTGCTCTACTCGTGCTTCTCGATCCCGGAACTGATGCGCCAGGAGCTCGTGGCGGGCACGTTCGACCGGCTGCTGCTCTCGCCGTTCGGCGCGATCCGCAGCATCATCGCGATGTCGCTGTTCCCGATGGTCTTCTCGTTCACCATCGCCGTGTTCACGCTCACGCTGGGCATCGTCGTGTTCGGGCTGCACCTGCACTGGTCCACCGTGCCGCTGAGCGTGCCCGTGATGATCATGGTGCTGCTCGCGTTCCTTCCCTTCGGCCTGCTGTTCGCCGCGCTGACGGTGCTGGTCAAGCAGGGCAGCGTCGGCACCAACTGGGTGATCGCGCTGCTGTCGATAGTGGGCGGCCTGTACTTCCCCGTCACGCTGCTGCCGGGCTGGCTGCAGACGCTCGCCAAGCTGCAGCCGTTCACCGCCGCCACCGACCTGCTGCGCCACCTGCTGGTCAACAGCTCGCTCGGCGAGTCGCCTCAGACGGCGCTGTGGAAGCTCATCGGCTTCTCCGCGGTGCTGCTGCCCCTGTCCCTGTTCCTGCTCGGTCGCTCGATCAGGTTCGCACAGAAGCGCGGCACAATCATCGAGTACTGACGTGCACACCACACCGAATACCATCCCTTCCGCTGTGAACGACACCGCGTCGCTGCTCGCGTCAAAGATCACGGTTCCCCAGCACGTCGTGTACCGGAACTTTCCCGCTGAGACGGTGGTGCTGAACCTCCAGACCGGCAAGTACCACGGCCTCAACGCCTCCGCCGGGCGGATGCTCGACGTGCTCGTGGGCTCGGATTGCGTCAGCGTGGCGGCCGCCTCGCTGGCGCAGAGCTACGGCCAGCCGCGCGAGGTCATCGAGCGCGACCTGTGCGCGCTGTGCGAGTCGCTGCTGGCGCGCGGGCTGATCGAGCAGGATGGCCGCCAGGCAGCCTGAGCGGAGGGGTGCACAGGCTCCCGGCCTGGCCGCGAGCCCCGGCGTGCAGCGCATCGGTCACGCGGAGCGCGCGCTGCTGGCCGGCGAGATCCTCAGCGCCTACGCCGCCGCGAAGCTCGCCCTGCGCAGGGCGCCGATCGCCGATGCGGTCTCGAGCCTGCGTGCCAGCGCGCCGAGCGGTGCGCCCGCAGACGAGGGCTCGCTGCGGGAGGCGCTGCGCCTCGGGCGCGCTGTCACCAGGCTCCTGCGCCTGGTGCCCGGAGACACGCGGTGCCTGGCGCGCTCGCTCGTGCTCACGCGCCTGCTCGCCGGGCGCGGGATCGAGGCCAAGCTGGTGATCGGCGCGCGCACCCAGCCGGAGTTCCTGGCGCACGCCTGGGTGGAGCACGCCGGCGAGCCTGTGCTCGATCCGGGGGACGGCTCCTTCGGACGCCTGGTAGAGCTGTAGATGCCCGCGCCGCATACGCGCGCCACGGCGTTCGGCCTCGACGTGCTCTGCGACTCGCCCGTGGCGTTCCTCGCCGGAGCCAGGGCGGCACCCACGGGACGGCGCCTGAGCCTGAGCGTGGCGCCGCACGAGCGCGCGCGCGAGCGCTGGCCCGGCGACGCGCAGCTGATCTGCGACGAAACCCAGCCCGACGGCTCGATCAACTTCCGCATCGAGAAGAGCCCCCAGGCCGGCTACCTGCTGTGGGGGCCCGCATACGGCGCACACCTGCTCGCGAGCGACGGCTCGGCGCTCAGCTGCTTCCCCGAAGACCTCCCCGACGGCGCCTGGCAGCGATTTCTGATCGCTCAGGTGCTGCCGTTCGCAGCACTGCTGCAGGGGCTCGAGGTCCTGCATGCCAGCGCCGTCTCACAGCGCGGCTCGGCGGTCGCCTTCCTGGGTCCATCGGGGTCGGGCAAGACCTCGCTCGCGCTCGAGCTGTGCTCGCGCGGCGCGGACTTCCTCGCCGACGACGTGCTCGCGCTGGAGCGCTCCGCGGGCGGACTGCTTGCACACGCCGGCTCGCCCGTGGCCGGCGTCGCGCGCGATCGCCCGCACACGCCGGGACCGGTGCTTGCGAGCAACGAGCGCGAGCAGGTGGTGGCCCTGCCGGGCGCCGCCGCAGCCGCGCCCCTCGAGGCGATGTTCTTCATCGAACGACGCAGCGATGGGCCAAGCGCGCCGAGCTTCACGGCGGTCACCGACGGGATCAGCCTGCTGGCTGCGACATTCAACTTCGTGCTCGCAGGCCCCGAGCGCCTTGCGGCGCTGCTGGACGTCAGCGCAATCGCCGCAAGGAGGCGCGTGGAGCTGATCACGGCGGGACCGGCCACCGACACATCGGCTCTGGCCGACGCGGTGCAGGCGAGGCTGGCGCAGCCGTGACCCGATGGCTCGCGGGAGCGCTCGACCCGAGCTCGCGCGTGGGTGCGGAGCGCGTCAGGGGCGCCCTGCGCCCGCGCGGGGCGAACTTCCTGGCGAGCGGGCCGCTGCTCGTCAGCTACACGGGTGCGGCAAACCCGGAGCGCGCGCCGTTGTGCCTGCTCGACGGCTATCTGGACAACTGCGATGAGCTCGCCGACGCGCTCGGCGCGGGCGCCGATGCGCACGCGGAGCAGCTGCTCGCCCTCGGCTGGCGGCGCTGGGGACTGGATCTGCTGGGGCGCCTGCGGGGCGAGTTCGCGCTGCTGATCTGGGATCAGGAGCGATCCGAGGGGGTGCTGGCGCGAGATCAGATGGGCGTTCGCTCGCTGTTCCTGCACGAGCGCGACGGCGACCTGCGCTTCGCAAGCGAGACCCGCGATCTGCTGGCGCTGCTACCGCAGAGGCCCGCCCCTGACCCGCTGAGCGTCGCTCACTGGATCACGATGAGCAATCGCCAGGGCGCGGCCACTCTGTATCAGGGGGTGCGCCGGCTGGGCCCGGGCTGCGCGCTGGTGATCGAGTCTGGGCGCGCGCGCGAGGTCCGCTACTGGGCGCCGCGCTTCGCCGAGCCGCTGAGCGAGCGCGGAGGAGCGCTCGCCGCGCATGTGCGCTCCCAGCTGGAGCTGGCGGTGTCGCGCAGGATCGCGCCGGAGGGCCTCACGGGCGTGCTGATGAGCGGCGGCCTGGACTCGTCATCGGTCGCTGCGGTCGCCGCCGAGCAGGCCCCGGGGCGAGTGTGGGCGCAGGCGGCCGTGTTCCCCGATCACCCCGCGGTGGACGAGTCGCAGCTGATCGGCCAGCTGCGCGCGCACCTGGGCCTGCCGGGGGTGACCGCCACGGTGCGCGCGGGAGGCATGCTTGCCAGCGCGCTTGACTCGATCGAGGAATGGCAGCTGCCGCTGCGCAGCTGGGGCGATTTCTGGGGGCTGCCGCTGCTGCGCGCCGCGGCCGCGGACGGCGTGGCCGTGACCATCGGCGGCGACGGCGGCGATGAGCTGTTCGGCGTGCGCGCATTCCTGGCCTCGGACCGGCTCAGGGCAGGGCACCCGCGCCAGGCGCTCGGCCTGATCCGGGAGATGCCCGGAGCGGGAGATCGCCCGTCCCGCCGCGAGGTGGCCAGGATCTACGCGAACACAGCTGTCGCCGGGGCGATCCCCTACGGCCTGCACCGCCTGGCCACACGCCTGAGCCGCCGCTCCGACGCACCCGCGTGGCTGCTGGGAGCGACCGCCGGGAGGCTCGCCGAGGACGAGCACCGCCACGACTGGAAGCGCATGGCCGGCCCGCGCTGGTGGGCGGAGACGGCGCACGGGCTCACCAGCGGCATCGAGGCGGCCGGCATGTTCGAACATCAGCGCCGGCGCGCAGCGACCGCGGGGATGCAGGCGCGCCACGCGCTGTTCGACCTGGATCTCGTGGAGCTGTGCCTGCGCATGGCGCCGGAGGAGACCTTCGACCGCCATCGCAGCCGCCCGGTGCTGCGAGCCGCGATGAGCGGCCTGCTGCCCGACCCGGTGCGCATGCGACCGCAGAAGGCGCTGTTCGACTCGCTGCTGATCGAATGCCTCACGGGTCCCGACCACGCGCTCGCCGTGGAGGTCCTCTGCGATCCGGCCGCCGAGCTGGGCGCCTACGTGGATCTGCCGGCCATGCGCAGCGCGCTCCTGGGGGAGGGCGCGCAGCGCTCCTTCCGCTGGATGTGGCAGCTGTGGCGCCTGCTGAGCGCCGAGTGCTGGCTGCGCCATCAGGCCGACCCCGGCCACACCGCCGCGCTGCGCGCACGCGCCGGCGAGCCCCGCGTGGAGCTCGATCGCAGCGCTCCTGCCACGCCCGCCGCGGCCTCCCGCTAGTACGTTTTTCCACCTTGACTGGCCGGGGCGGTGGTCTACCCTTGTTTGAGTTGCATGGCCGGTCCGCACCCTGCGGGACGGAGACAAACGGACAAGGATGTATTCATGGACACCGTTCAGGCGTATGAGGCACCTCAGGTAGTCGACTACGGCGACCTTCAGGAGCTGACCGCAGCCTGCCTCGGCGGCACCGGGGGCGACGCAGTCGAACCGTCCGGTAAAGCCGGCAGCTTCACGGTCGGCGCCAGCAACCCGGCAGGTGGATGCACGTCCACCCCGTAAGGGTTCGCGCCCCGGGCGCATGCTGAAGTAGCTGGAAGCACACACAACAGCCGCCCGCCAGGGCGGCTGTTGTGCTTAACGGGCAGCGCCGTCGAACGCGCGGATGAGTCGCGCGAGGCGCGTGACCGGCGCCGAGCCGCTAGCGTGATGAGCTCATGTGCGGCATAGCCGGTCAGGCTCGGGGCGACGGGCAGCGCCCCGACCTGCAGATGCTGCAAAGCATGTGCGCCGCGATGGAGCATCGGGGACCCGACTCGCGCGGCGTGCACGTCGAGGACGCTGTCGGCCTGGCCGTGCAGCGCTTGCGCGTCATCGACCTCATCTCCGGCGACCAGCCGATCTTCAACGAGGACCGCTCCGTGGCGGTGGTGCTCAACGGCGAGATCTACAACCACGCGGAGCTGCGAAGCGGCCTTCATGCGCGCGGGCACACCTTCACCTCCCGCTGCGACACCGAGGTGATCGCCCATCTATACGAGGAGCAGGGAGCAGCGTTCGTGGACTCCCTGATCGGGATGTTCGCGGTGGCGGTCTGGGATGCGCGCAGGCGCCGGCTCGTGCTGGCCCGTGACCGGGTCGGCAAGAAGCCGCTCTTCTACTCGCAGCGCGACGGTGTCCTGTCCTTTGCATCAACGCTGCAGGCGCTCCTGCAGGACACGGACATCCCTCGGAGCGTGGACTACAGGGCGCTCGACACGTACCTGGCGCTGCACTATGTGCCGGCGCCCGTGACCGCGTTCGCAGCGATCCGCAAGCTCCCGCCTGCGCACCGGCTCACCTTCGCGGACGGCCGCTGCGAGATCGAGCGCTACTGGCAGCTGGATTACACGCCCAAGCGGGCGTTCGAGGATGAGCGCGAGCTCGACGAGGAGCTGCGCGAGCGTCTGCGCACAGCGGTGCGGCGCAGGCTGGTCTCGGACGTGCCGCTCGGCGCGTTCCTCTCTGGAGGGGTCGATTCTGCGGCGGTGGTCGCATGTATGGCCGAGCAGTCCGCGCGGCCGCTCAGCACGTTCTCGATCGGCTTTGACAACGAAGCGTTCAACGAGCTGCCGCTGGCGCGCAGCGTGGCCGAGCGCTTCGGCACCGAGCACCACGAGCTGGTGGTCACCCCGAGCGCCATCGCCGTGCTGCCCAGCCTCATCCGCCACTACGGCGAGCCGTTCGCCGATGCCACGGCCGTGCCCACCTTCTACCTGTCGCAGATGGCGCGCCGCGAGGTGACGGTGGCGCTCAACGGCGACGGCGGCGATGAGATCTTCGGCGGCTACAGGCGCTATGAGGCCAATCTGCTCGCGGCGCGCCTGACGCAGATCCCGCTGCCCGTGCGCCGTGCGATCGCCCGGATCGGCGGCTCGATCCCGGCGGGCGGGCGCATCGACAGCTGGCCCAACCGCATCCGGCGCATGTCAGAGGCGCTGCCCATGGACCCGCCGCGCCGCTACTTCGCCTACATGTCCCATCTGAACGGCCTGCGCCCTGAGCGGCTCTATACCGATGAGTTCCGCGAGAGCGTCGGCGCCCCGGGCGGTCTGGGAGTGATCGAAGACGCCTGGAATGCGGGATCGGCGTCGGGGCTGCTGGACAGAATGCTCGACACCGACGTGCGCACCTACCTGCCCGGCGACCTGCTGACAAAGGTGGATGTCGCGAGCATGATGCACTCGCTGGAGGCACGCTCGCCGCTGTTGGACCACGAGCTGATGCAGTTCGTGGCGACGCTCGCCACCAACGAGAAGATCCGCGGCGCGGAGAAGAAGTACTCGTTCCGGCGCGCGCTGCGCGGATGGCTGCCCGACGCGATCCTCGATGCGCCCAAGCGCGGCTTCCAGCCGCCGCTTGCGCAGTGGCTGAGGGGCGAGCTGGGCGGCCACGCGCGCGAGCTGCTGCTGGACGCCACCACGCGGCGTCGGGGCCATTTTCGCGGCGAGTACCTCTCCTCGCTGCTCGAGGGGCACGCGCGCGGCAGCGAGGACAACTCCCAGAGCATCTGGACGCTGATGGTCTACGAGCTGTGGCACCGCGAGTTCATAGACGCCCAGCCCGCCTGAGCCGCGTGGGCCGAGCTTGGCTAGCCGATGCTGAGCAGGCGGCTGTAGCCTGAGACCTGCGCGCCGCCGGGGGTCCTGACGCCCACGCGGTAGAGCCCCGCGTGCCGGATGCGCACGAGACGGCTGAAGCGATCGAGCCTGCCCGGCCTGCCGTTGATCACCAGTTTGCCCACGTATTCGAGCTTGTGATGCGGTGCGAACATCTCGAAGCTGACCAGCGCGAGCGCCGGCGCGGGTTCGATGGTGCCATAGAGCCGGGCGAAGCCTGGCTTGGTGGCGGGACCAACGTGCAGGGTGACCACCGGGGCCACGGGGACGAGCTCCGGGTGGCTGAAGACGGGATGACCCGGCAGCGGTTCGAGCGCGGCGATGCGCAGCTCGGTGTTCTCCAGCAAGCCCGGCAGACTGACACTGAAGAAGCCGTTGGCGTCGGTGAGCCGGACCGGGGTGATCGGCTTGAAACCGTGGGTGTAGGGGAACGGCGTGGCTTCCAGCACGAACTGATGGCCGGCGCTGCCCGACCCGGACAGCACGCCGGTGACGGTGAAGCCACGGCGGTAGCGCTGGACCCTGGGGTAGGGCAGGCTCAGCTTGAACGTGAGCGGAACCTTCTTGGTGGCGAATTGGCGGACCGCGCCGTAGGTGGTACCGGAGCCGTTGAGGGCCACCATGCGGTAGTAGTAGATCGTGTCGGGCAGCAGTTTGGTGATGGTCGCCTTCACGTGCAGCGTCGCCGTGCCCGCTCCCGCCACGGTCACCGGCGTCTGTGCTTCGTAGGCCTCACTGCGGCCGTACTGGAAGTAGAAGCTCGTGGTCTGGTTGTTGGGGTAGGTCGAGCCGGTGACCACAGCCGATTCGAGCGTCACCGTGCCGTAGCCGCCGGTGCTGGCGGTCGGCGGCGAGGTCTTCGATGCGCTCGCCGCGCCCGCTGCCCACGCGCCCGCAGCGCACGCGGCGCTGAGCGCGAGAGCGCTGGCGAGCATCCGTGTGCGCACTCGTAGCTCGAACATGGCCAATCAACGTCCTTTCGTTCTGGATACTTGCGTCGAGCGCCGGTTCGCGGCCCCGTAAGTTCGGGCTCACGCCGGCGTTAGTCGGGCATGCGGGAAAGTCGCGGACAGGCTGGAGACCCAGCCGTGTCGAAGGTTGCAGAGTACAACCTCGCCCTGGTGGCAGACGAGGTTGCCGCCGGCGGGATCGCCGCGGAGCTTCGCCGCTGCGGCTTCGCCTGGAGCGCATTCGAGGACGTCGACGCGCTGCTCGTCGAGATGCGCCGCAACGCCCCCAAGGTTGACGCGATCGTGCTTTGGATCGGCGACGTCGCCGGCGGGCTCTCCGGGGAGCTCGAGCGGCTGGCGCGCTCGGTGCAGGGCATCCCGGTGATAGCTGTGTGCGATGAGATCGAGCGCTGGGGTGTGCGCGCGGCGCTGAGCGCCGGCGCGGGGGGCCTCGTGCGGCTCGGGGATCTGCAGTCCGCGCTGGCACCGAGCGTGACGGCTGTGCTCGCCGGCCAAGCGTGCGTGCCTCGCGCCTATTGGCGCCAGATCGACCCGCCGGCGCTGTCCTCTCGCGAGAAGCAGATCCTGGGACTCGTGGTGATGGGCTTCACCAACGGCCAGATCGCCCAGCAGCTGTTCCTCGCCGAGAGCACCGTAAAGAGCCATCTCTCCTCTGCATTCGGCAAGCTCGGCGTGCGCTCCAGGAACGCTGCCGTCAGCCTGATCCTCGACCCCGACAGCAATCTGGGGATGGGGATACTGTCCCTCGGCGGCGAGCCGATCGCCGTTCAGGGCTAGCGGGCCGGCTGCGGGCGCCGCGGATCACAGACACCCCGCGAGCTGAGCGGCGGACACAGACACCCGGCGGATTGAGCGGCGCTCACAGGCGCCCGGCGAGCTGAGCGGCGAACAGCTCGTAGAGCTGCCTGGCGGTGGTCTCGGTGTTGAAGTCCCTGACCACCTTCTCGCGGCCGCGCGCACCGATCTCGCTGCACAGCTGAGGATCCTCCAGCAGCCGCTCGAGCGCGTCGGCCAGCTCATCGGCGCGCCCCGGCGTCACCAGCACGCCGGTCTCGCCGTCGCTGATCAGCTCGGGTATCCCGGTGATGCGGGTGCTCACCGACGGGACTTCCATGGCCATCGCCTCCATCAGCACGCCCGGTACGCCCTCGGCGAAGCTGGGCAGGCAGAAGATGCTCGCGCGCGCGTACAGGTCGTGGATGTCGTCCTGGCCCACCGCCCCGGGAAACGAGACCCGCGCGCCGATCCCCAGTCGCTGCGCGAGCGCTTCGAGGCTCTCCATTGCGGGGCCGCTGCCCGCGAGCGTCGCGTCGACGATGCGCCCGCGGCGCTCGAGCAGCTCGATCGCTTCCAGCAGCACCCCCTGGCCCTTCTTGGACACCTGGCGACCGATGAACAGGATCATCGGGTGGCCCGCCGGGCGCGTCTGCCCCTGCACACGCGTGAACTGCGCGATCGGGATGCCCACGTGCACCACGTGCAGCCGCTCCCAGATATCGGGGTCGCTCACGCTCATCAGCTGACTGCGCGCGTAGTCGCTGATGCACACCACGAACAGCGCTCGGCTCACCTTCTCGGCCAGCCGGAAGTGCATCAGGTCTTCGAATTCCCGTGGGCCGTGCTGGGTGTAGCTCCAGGACCAAGGCCGGCTCGGGTCCGCCGTCGTGCCGATGTGGGCGGCGAGCAGCGCCACATCCGCAGCCACGTTGGCCATGTGCACGTGGATGTGGCGGATGCCGCGCCGGCTGCACTGCCGCCAGAGATCGACCGACTCCGCGAAGTAGAACACCTGCCAGAGCGCCCCGCGCACCCCGGGCGCGGCCAGGCGCATCGCTTCGGCGAGGCCGGAGAGGTAGGCGGAGGGTGCGCCGGCGAGCAGACGCATGTGCGCCATCAGCAACGCTCCCCAGCGTGGCGGCAGGATCGCGTAAGTCGTGCGAAAGGCCTCCTCGTCCGCCCGCGCCAGCAGCTGCTCGGCCCCGGCTCGCCGGATCGAGAAGGTGTCGATCTGCGCTCCCAGCGCGCGGAGCGCCTCGACCTCCCTCAGCACGAACGTGTGCGACACCGCGGGATACTGCGAGCACAGGTAGGCCAGCCTCAGCGGGCGCGCCTGCGCTTGCCCGGCTGCTAGGGGATCGAACGCGCGCGAGGGGCGGCGCAGGCGCGCGAGCGCCAGCGCGTAGCGGCCGAGCACACGCACGCCGTGACCCAGCGGGGAGCTGACCTTCGGCAGGCCGGCCTTCTTGGCCTGTTCCTCGAGCACCTCGCGCGGCGGTATCACCTGGCGGCGGACGAACCCGCGCAGGCCGCCGGCGGGTGCGAGCAGACCGTCGATCAGCGCCATGCTGGCATAAAGCTGGGGCTCGCTGGCATACAGGTGCGGCTCGGTCAGCCGCACGGCCACGCGGTCGCGCGTGCGCAGGCTCCCGCCCCGAGCGGTGAGCCGCTCCAGCGGCAGCCCCGCTGTCCGCGAGGCGATCGTGGCGCCGGCGAGCAGCACATGCTCGAGCGCCGGATAGCTGCGGATCGTCTCGTCCAGTGCCCCCGGCGCCAGCTCCTGCGCATGCGCGTCCCAGTAGGCGCCCAGATCGGTCACGTGGCGCAGGTCCAGAAAGCCGTCCCTGGCGTAGAACAGCAGCATCGCAGCGATCTCATCGATGGGCGCCGGGCGCCATGCCGGGTCGGGCACGGGGGCGAGCAGACGATCGACGGCAAAGCTGCGCTCATACCAGTGGATGCGCCAGTGGATCTCCACCGGGGGCAGCTGGTCGCGCTCGTGTGTCAGCGTCAGGTGCAGTCGCGGCAGCCCGTCCTGGTCCAGGTGATCCGCGGGCGGTCCGTAGCCGAGGCCGCGCACCACCTCCACGGCGCCCGCCAGCTGCTCCGGCGCGACCAGCAGATCGATGTCGCCCGAGGGCCGGCGGCCCGGGTCGCCGTAGAGCTGCTGGCTGAGCGGAGCCCCCTTGAGCACCGCGCAGCGAAGCCCCGCCTCGGTCAGCGCGCCCTGCACGCGCTCTGCGATCAGCAGCAGGAACGCCCCCTGGCGCCGCGAGTGCTCCAGCGCCTGGGACACTTCATCCGCGAATGCCCTCCCGGCGCGATCCCCCGCCAGCTCGAGCAGGCGCGGGCCCAGCATCGGCAGCAGCCGGCGCTCGCGCAGCTGGGAGGCGAGCATCCGCCAGTCGGCCAGCGCCGCCAGGTGCGCGATCTCGGCTGCTGCTGCCTCTCTGCGCTCGGCGGTGCCCGCGCTCAGCAGCGTCAGGCGCTGCTCGAGCGCCGGGTGATCGGTCATCAGCGCTAGGTCCCGCTGCCCCTAGAACTTGCGACTCAGCAGGAGTTTCGCGCTATGGAGTTCCATCTTCAGGAGTTCCAGATCGTTCCATGGGAAGTCTGCCAGCACCTTTTTAGGGCTCATGCCTTCGAAGTAGCCCGTTGGCCCCAGGTAGGGGTTCGTGGCCATCCCGGCAGGGTCCTGCGCGGAGAGCTGCGTGACACCCGAGTAACCCGTGCCGTCGGTCACGTAGATGCCGTACTTCTGAGCGGCCTCCGCGATCATCAGCGTCACGCGCGGCAGGTTCAGCGACGCCAGGTTGAGCGCAGGGTTGAGCCTCAGATGGGCACCCTCGGGCAGAGCGTCGGGTTCGGGCGTGTAACCGTCGGTGCGGTGGGCCGGCGATGAGTACACGCCAGCCCGCACGCCCGGGATCGCCATCGCCAGGGCGTGGTTGATCACGCCCTTCTTGAGGTCTTCAAAGGTGATCAGGCCGCCCACCAGCGACATCGAGGAGGCGGACACTCCCCAGCCGTATTTGGCTCCAGGCCACACGCGGGGTTCGTACACGCCGGAGTCCGAGGAGACGTGCTGCATCGCTCCGCCCCAGCGCGCCGACCATCCGTGGGAGGTGTGTATGGCTTTCCAGAACTCCCACAGCCGGTTCGTGCTCGGCTGCCACACGAACAGGTTGCCGTCCGTTCCGATCGAGGGCTGCGCATCGGAGGGCAGCGGGACCGACTTCCAGGCCCGCTGGAGCTCGGGTTCAGAGACGTCGCGGAGCTTGACCGTGACCGTGCGCTGGCGGCGCGGCACGGTGTAGATCGGGACGCTGTACTTGACCGTGTTGATATACGGCCCGCGCCTGAGCGCCTCCTCGCTGGCGATCTCGGCCTGGAAGGCGGCCATCACAACCGGCGAGGTGGGGTCCACTTCCGCCGAGGGCGACAGCGGCTTGTTCCACACGCTGGTGGGTGAGAAGAAGCGAAACGGTTCGGCGGAGGGCACCGGCTGTCCGGAGGAGCGCGCGGGCCCGGCGGTCCATCGCACCAGCAGCACCGCAAGGGCGACCGCAAGGACGCACGCCGCCGCGACGGGCATGGTTCTGCTCAGACGCATCGCGCGCTTACGCCCGTGCCGTCCGCAAGACGACGGCGGCGGCCTGCAGAGGGCCCTCGACCACGTGGTCGGCGATGACCTCCCCGGGCGCCTGCCCGCCGGGGGCGATCAGCACCGTTGTCATACCGAGCCGCTGTCCCGCCAGCACGTCGCCGGCGGAGTCGCCCACCATGGCCGCGCGCGCGAACTCCAACCCTGGGTTCTCCCGCTGCGCTCTCAGCATCATGCCGGGCTCTGGCTTTCTGCAATCACAGACGCCGATGTCGTGTGGACACACGTATATGTCATCCAAGTACGCGTTCTCCAAGCCGAGCAGCTCGGTGAGGCGTAGGTTGACAGCGCGAACATCGTCCATTGACATTATACCCAGCGCAACACCCCGCTGATTCGTAACCAAACCTGTCCAAATCCCCGCATGGTTGAGCAAACGCACCGCTTCGGCGGCGCCCGGGAGAAGCTCGAGGTCATCGGGGCGCTCGATGTAGTCACCCGGAGGTGCCGCCGCGTTGAGGGTGCCGTCACGGTCCAGGAACACCCATCCGAGCGCGGGCGGGGAAGGTGATCGGGGCGAGCTTGGCGAAGCGGGCATGTGAGTCAGACTAGCCAGGCCGCGGAACGCAAGATATCCACCGGCGCGCGCGTTCTTCCTGCGGGCGCCATGGAGAGCACAACTTGATCATCTCTAAGACCCCCATGCGCGTCTCGTTCGTGGGAGGCGGCACGGATCTGGCGGACTTCTACGAGGTTCACGGCGGCGCCGTGGTCTCCAGCGCGATCGACAAGTGGATCAACGTGGTCGTGTCCCCTCGCTTCGAGGGCGATCTGCGCGTGAGCTACTCGCGCACGGAGATCGTCTCAACAGCCAGCGAGGTCCAGCACGAGCTGGTTCGCGAGACGCTGCGCATGACCGGGCTCCCGCGCGGGCTGGAGGTCGTGACGCTGGCGGACGTGCCCTCCCGCGGCACCGGGCTGGGCTCCTCCAGCGCGGTCACCGTGGGGCTGCTGAATGCGCTCTACGCCTACCAGGGCGTGTTCAGGTCCCAGCGCGAGCTCGCCGAGGAGGCATGCCAGGTGGAGATCGACGTGCTCGGCAAGCCGATCGGGCGCCAGGACCAGTACGCGTCGGCGTTCGGCGGGTTCAACTTCATCGAGTTCCTGCCCAGGGGCGGCGGCGTCAGGGTTGAGCCGATCGTGTGCCCCCCGCAGACGCTCGAGCGACTTCACCGCTCACTGCTGCTGTTCTACACAGGCCGCCACCGTGCCGCCTCGGACGTTCTGGGCGAACAGCGCGAGGCGATCGTGCAGGGAACGACCACCGACGCGCTGATCGGAATGCGTGATCTCGCACACGAGCTGCGCGACGCGCTGGGCGCCGGGGACCTGGCCGCGTTCGGTCCGCTGCTTCACCGCAACTGGGAGCTCAAGCGCTCACTCGCAGCCGGCGTCAGCGATGCGCAGCTCGACGGCTGGTACACCCGCGCCCGTGAAGCCGGCGCGAGCGGCGGCAAGCTGCTCGGCGCGGGCGCCGGCGGGTTTCTCCTGATCATGGCGGAGCCCGACACGCAGGCGGCGGTGCGCGCGGCTCTCGCCGACATGCGCGAGGTGCCGTTTCACTTCGCGGCGCGTGGCACCGAGATAACGCTGCTCGAGAGGGGCAGCTGATGCTGATGATGGAGAGTCACCTCGAGCAGTATCTGGGCCGTCTGCAGAGCGCCATCTCCGCGCTGCCCACCGAGCGGGTGAACGCACTCGGTGAAACGCTGTTCCGCGCATACCGCAACAACAAGCAGGTGTTCGTGGTGGGAAACGGTGGCAGCTCATCCACCGCCAGTCACATGGCGGCCGACCTCGCCAAGAACACGATCGGGCCCAACATGAAGCGCCTGCGCATCATGAGCCTCAACGACAACGCTGCGATCATGACTGCGCTGGCGAACGACCTCGGCTACGAGAACGTTTTCTCCGAGCAGCTCACAAACCTGATCCAGGCGGGCGATGTGCTGGTGGTGGTCTCCGCCAGCGGCAACTCGCCCAACGTGCTCAACGCGATGCGCTACGCCCGCTCGCAGAGCGCCGAGGTGATCGGACTGCTGGGCTTCGACGGCGGCGCGGCGGCAGGCCTGGCAGACATCGCGCTGGTTGTGGACTCCGAGCACTACGGCGTGGTCGAGGATATTCACCTGATCATCAACCACATCCTCGTGGACTACTTCAAGTCACGTTTTGATGAAGATCGACCCTGGGTGGTCTGATGGCGCCGTTGCCGCGATGAACGCCATGATCCTCGCCGCCGGGCGCGGGACCCGGCTGGGCGAGCTCAGCGCGAGCACCCCGAAGATCCTCGTCGAGCTCGACGGCGAGCCCCTGCTGGCCCGCCAGATCCGCTACCTCAGAAGCGCCGGCGTCCGGCGGATCGTCATCAACACCCACCATCTTGCCGGGCAGGTCGAGGAGTTCCTCTCCACCCAGCCCGGATCAGCCGATCTGCACACGGTCTTCGAGCCGGAGCTGCTCGGCACCGCCGGCGGTGTGCGTGGGGCGCTCGAGCTGCTCGGGGAGGGCCATTTCTTCGTTCTCTACGGCGACGTGGTGGTCGATGAGCCCCCGGCGGCTCTGGCCGAAGCGCACGGGCGCATGGGGGCGCTGGCGACGCTTGCGGTCTACGCGAGCACCGAGATCGAGGGCAAGGGAACCGTCGAGATCGACCCAGACGGGCGCATCACGGCCTTCCGGGAGAAGGCAGCGGCCCACACGGGAGCGCAGGCGTACGTCAACGCGGGTCTCTACGTGATCGACCCGGCGCTGCTCAGGGGCCTGCCGGCGGGAGTGGCGTGCGACTTCGGCCATGACCTGTTCCCGGCGGCGCTCTCGCGTGGCGAGCCGCTTGCCGCGCACGTCCTGCGGGCGCCGGTGATCGACATCGGCACGCCCGCGGCACTGCAGGCGGCGCGGGGACGCCCTCCCGCCTGAGCGCCGCGCCCTCTCACCGTTCGCTTTCGAACTGCGCCACGAGCGCCCGGTAGGTTTCCACCAGGCCCTCATGCAGTCCCACGCGAGCCTGCCAGCCCAGCTCCTCGCGCGCGCGCGAGGGATCCATGCAGCTCCGCTCGAGCTCGCCCTCGCGCAGCGGCGCCATCGTCGGCTCGATGTCCGCTCCGGACTCCGCCAGCAGCGTGTTCCAGAGGGTCATCACGTCCGTCTCGATTCCGGTGGCGACGTTGTAGACGCCCGGCGTGCCCGAGGCCGCGCGCAGAGCGGCGACGACGTCGCTGACGTGCACGTAGTCGCGGGTGGGGCGTCCCTCGCCGAAGATCCGGGGCGAGCGCCCGGTGTAGATGTGGTGGGTGAAGATCGCCACCACTCCCGCCTCCCCATGCGGGCTCTGGCGGGGACCGTAGACGTTGCCGAGCCGGCAGATCGCGTGCGGAACGCCCGAGGAGGCCGACCAGGTGCGGATGTAGGCCTCCCCTGCCCACTTGGATGCGCCGTAGGGAGCCAGCGGCGCGGGGATGCGCTCCTCGGGCGTGGGGATCGGCGCCTCGTTGCCGTAGAGCGCTCCGCCGGTGGAGGTGAAGGCGACCGGCGCGCGGTGGCGCGAGGCGGCCTGCAGCACGTTGAGCGTGCCCTGGACGTTGACCGCGCAGTCGCGTGCCGGATCGGTGACCGAAACCGTCACGCTGGACTGAGCCGCAAGGTGGAAGATCGCCTCGGGAGCCAGTGCATCCACGATCGCATCCAGCGCCGCTCCATCGACGATGTCCAGCTCGTGGAAGTCGGCCGCATCCGGGACCCGCCGGATGTCCCCGGAGGACAGGTCATCGACGACAGCGACCCGGTGGCCGTCCGCCAGCAGCGCATCGACGAGGTGCGAGCCGATGAAGCCCGCGCCGCCTGTTACCAGAACCTGTGTGCTCGGCAATTTGAGTTCCGTCCTTAGGTTGTTGGAAATGACCGCACCGCTTGGATCATCGAGCCCGGCTCAGACGCTCCACGTGGGGAACGTCTTGCCTGTGAGGCTGCGCAGGTGCGCCACCTCACCGGCGTAGAACTGCTGCAGGCTCGCGCGAAGCTGCTCATCCAGTGACTCGGTCTGAAGTCGCGGCAGCGCCACCTCGACGTAGCGGCGCAGCAGCCGCCGGGTGGCGGGCGAGATCCACGCGGAGCGGGGACGCACCTGGTGCTCGATGAAGCGAGCCAGTCCCAGCGGGTAGCTGCGATGCTCGCTGCCCTTCAGCAGCTCATCCTCGAACTGCTCTGACTGGAAACCCTCATCGACGTCCAGGAAGGCGAAGATCTCGCGCAGCGTGCTGCTGCGGTCACTGAGCAGATCGGCCTGATCGACCACCAGCATGCGCTCCGCGGGGAAGATGCGCAGGTAGAGCTCCAGCTGCAGGGCGTACAGGCTCGCGCAGATCCACGGGCTGCGCGGATCCTCCAGATCACTGAGCGCCTGGGTGAGCGAGCGCCGCTCGCTGCCGTTGGCGACGATGTGCCGGAAGTGCGAGACGGTCCGCTCAACCGGGTCGCGCACGAGGTAGATGAACTTCGCCTCCGGCACGAGCTCTGCGATCGCCTCGGGCACGCCTTCGCGAAACGGATATTCCGCGTAGTTGGTGGAGGCCTCGCCGCGCACAGCGACATCGGGGTCGAATAGCTGTTCGTAGCGCTGGAGGCTGCCGACGTGCAGCTTGACCTCGAGGGTGTCGAGCGTCGGTGCGAAGTAGCTGGGCTCCTTCACGGCGGACATCTGGATCTCGGGGTGGCATTCCAGATAGTGATAGAGGCTGGTGGTGCCGGCCTTGGGCGCGCCGATGATGAAGAACGTGGGCAGCGCGCCGCGGCGCGAGCGGGAGCTCGCACCCGGCCGCCTGCCGGTGCTGCTCAGACGCTCCACGATGCGAACGCCTCACCGGTCAGCTCACGCAGGCGCGCGGCCTCTCCGGAGAAAAGCTCGCTCAGACGGCAGCGGAGCTCCTCGTCGGGCTCGGTCACCTCGAGCGTGGGCAGGAAACGCTGCTCGAAGGAGCCGCGCAGCGCGCGGCGCAGACCGGGCGCCAGCCACCTCGTGTTGGGGCGGACGGTCTTGGCGATGAAGCGCGACACGCCGGGCGGGTATGTGCGGCGCCCCTCGCTCTTGAGCAGCTCCTCACCGAACAGCGGCGATCGGAACGTGCTGTCCACTCCCAGGAAGGAGAAGATGCGCGCCAGGGTGGAGTCGCGATCGTTGAGCATGTCGGTCTGATCGACCACCAGCATGCGCTCGGCGGGGAAGGTGCGCAGGTACTGCTCCATCTGCTGGCCGTAGCGGCTGGCGCAGACACACGGATAGCAGGGATCCGAAAGGTCGCTCAGAGCCTGCTCCAGGCTGCGGGACTCCCCGGCGGTGGCCACGAGCTGGTGATAGTGGGAGACGGTCCGCGCCACCGGGTCGCGCACGCAGTAGATGAAGCGCGCGTCCGGCACGAGCCGTGCTATCCGCTCGGGCACACCGCGGCGCCGCGGGTATTCCGAGTAGCTCGTGGAGGCCTCTCCGCGAACGGCAACCGCTGGGTCGAACAGCCGTTCATACCTGTCCAGGCGATGCACTTTGCGGTTGTCGCGCTCCGGCCCGTCACATGCGAGGAAGCCCGGCTCCTTGACCGCGGACATCTGGATCTGCGGGTGCTGGTCCAGGTAGGCGTGCAGGCTGGTCGTTCCAGCCTTGGGAGCTCCGATGATGAAGAACGTGGGCAGCCGCGCGCCGGGCGCGGCGGAGGGGGCGCTCACGCCGTGGCGCTCCGCACGCCGCGCACTTCCAGCACGGGCCGCCGGACGCGCTGAGGGGCAAGGCCCAGAGCGACGCCGGCCCAGGTCCAGAGCAGCAGCACCGAGAACGGCGCCTGGTCGGGGTTGACCAGCGAGATCACCAGCAGGCAGATCAGAGACGCCAGCAGCCCGAGCTTCCACGGCCGCAGCTCCGCTGGACCCGCCGCGAAGACCGCGCCGCCCACGCCCCACAAGAGCGCCGCGAGCCACAGCAGCGCTCCGACCACCCCGAGTTCAACGGCGTACTCCAGGTAGAGCTCGTGCAGCGGCAGCAGTTTGCCCAGCGAGGCGTACGTGTTCAGCGAGTAGCCCACCATCGGGTAGTCCGAGGCCTGGCGGAAGTATTCGCGGCTGTTGTTGGTGTATTCACCCCACCCGAAGCCCAGCAGCGGCCGTTCATCGAGCATCCTCAGACCGGCGGAGATCTGATTCTCGCGGTCCCAGACGCTGCGTTCGTCGGTCACGCGCGCGCTGGCTTTCTGGGAGAGGCTCGAGGAGACCACCAGCGCGCCCCCCAGCGCGAGCGCTCCCGCGAGCGCCACGGGGAGGATCCAGCGGCGTCCGCTGCGCGTCAGCAGCGCGGGCAGCGCGGCGCCGGCGAGCGCGCCGAGCCATACGCCGCGCTCGAGCGTCAGGAAGCATCCGAACAGGCAGACGAGCACGACTCCCGCGGCGATCCAGCGCCTGCGCTCCCCGCGCCACTGCATGAACGCGATCACCGCGGCGACCGCACAGGAGAACGTCGCAAATCCCTCCGCGACCGAGTTCTGGAACGGGCCGCCGGCGCGTTCGCCCGGGAGCGCTTCGTCAACCTGCAGGATGTATTTGGGAAAGACCAGGCTGTGCGGCCCGAGCGACTCGAACACCGCCGTCAGGCCCAGATAGGTCCCGACGCCCAGCAGCGTCACCAGCAGCATGTCGCGCTCGCGCTTGCCGGGGAACACCGAGGGAGCGAGCACGAACAGCATGAACGGCACGATTCCGAACTGATCGATCAGCCCGAGCAGCGCGGTTTCGTTGGAGATCGACCCGGCCGCGATCGCCGAGGTGACCGCGTAGATCGCCGCGACGAACATCAGCAGGTGAACGTTGCGGATCCGCATCGAGGGCGCGTGCTCCACGCCCGGCGCACGCAGCAGGAACTGCATCACCACGATCAGGATCAGGCCGCGATCGAGCGGCACGCCTCCGAGCCCGATCTGGCTCCAGGCGCCGGAGAAGATGGACAGCGCGATCCCGGCGCACATGGTCGCCGCGGGCGGGCGCTGCCACAGCCAGCGCAGCACCAGCACGCCTGCGACGATCGCCAGCGGGGTGATCAGCAGCCCGTGGCCTTCCAGGCGTTTGGGATCGAGCTTGTAGGCGGCGCCCAGCGCGGCCAGCGCGCCGAGCACCCACACCCACCAGCTGGGCCGCCATACAGCCCGCGTCAACATCAGGCCCTGGCGGAGTCTTGTACCTTGACTTCTTCGATGCCCAGCGCCGGGCGCCTGCGGCGAACGTCGCGCAGCACCGCCAGGGCGCCTCCGAGCAGGATCCCGACCAGCAGGCCGACCAGCCCGTACTTCTCGACTTTGGACTTGCGGTCCTCGGTGGCGCTGGTGGCGCCGGCGAGCAGCGACACCAGCCCGGACCGCGGAGCCTCGCTGGTGACAGCGGCGGAATAGGCGGTACCAACGGCTTTGAGCCTGGCCTCCACGGCGACCAGTGCAGACTTGTACGGCGCCGTCGCAGCGGAACGCTGGGTCGGGGCGGTCTTCTGGCCCTTGGCCGGGCGCTGGGCAAGTTCCTCTTCTGCGAGCTTCGCCTGCCGGTGCGCCGCGGTGAGCGCCAGTTCCTTGTATTCCTTCAGCAGCGAGGCCGCCTCGGTGTCAGAGCTGTTGGCCTGCGTCTCGTATTCGATCACCGCTGTGGAGGTCACGTTGGCGAGGTCGATCGCGGCGGCTTCGCTGGGTCCCGTGGCGATGATCCGGAACGCGGGGCTCTGCGGGATCGGCTCTGAGGAGAGCCGTTCGTCGGCCGTCAGGGGGTTGAGGTCGAGCTTCTTCTTGATGGTCAGCAGCACCGGTTCGGCGCTGATCGAGCGGCTGAACGCGGTGGCGAGCGCCCCGGCGGAGGAGACGTAGCTGTAGAAGCCCGGCGAGTTCGGGTTGACCTGCCCGACCTGCAGAGTGGTGGAGGCGGTGTAGGTGCGCTGGCGCGAGTAGCCGAAGCCGGCGCCCAGCACGGCGATCACGACCGCGACCAGCGCGATCATGAGCTTGTGCCGCGCGAGCGCGCTGAGCACTGGACCGGTCGGCGGCTCGAAGATGCCGTGGACCAGCTCGGGCGCATCCTCGTGAGGCATGGGCGGCGGCGACTGCACGATCATCGGAGAGCTTTGCATGGATTACTTGGTCCCTGTTCGTCGGAATGGCGCCGGAGCACCGGGCCGGGCGGGCACCGGGCCCGCCTGATCCGTGTCGTTTCGATTACTCCAGCTAAACGGCCGTGTGCGCCCTGAACTTTCACGTGGGCTCCAGCTTGCGCGCTTCGCAAGAACGGCGGGCGGCCGGGCGTTTGTGAACTGCTGATGGCCGAGACCGAGAATCCTGCGCCCGAGGGCCGATCCCGGCCCACCGGCAAGCGCGGCAGCTACCGCGCAGGATTCATGTTCGGGACGCTGAGCTTCCTGGGAGTCTCCTTCCTGGGCCTGGTCTCGACGATCGTCACCGCCCGTCTGTACGGCGTGCGCATCATCGGCGAGTTCGCGCTGGTGACGGTGCCGGTGGCCGTGCTGTGGGCGCTGTCGAGCGTCAAAGAGCAGCAGGCGCTGATCAAGGAGATCACCCCACTGCCACCCCGCCACCCTCGGGTCACTCAGCTGTTCGCGGTCGTCTTCACGTTCTCGGCCCTGCTCACGCTGGTGGTGGCCGTGATCGATGTGGTGGTCTGCTGGTTCGTCTTTCGCGGGCCGCTCAACGCCTCATACCTGCTGGCACCCGCGGTCGCGGGAATCGCCGGGCGCGCGACGATCGCGAACACCGGCTGGAACATCGACTCGGTTCTGTCCGCGTTCGTCGCAGGAAGGCAGATCTTCTGGGTGCGGCTGCACGAAGTGATGGCGTTCATCCTCATCTCCATGATCATCGGCGTGTTCTGGCACTCGGTCTGGGGCCTGGTGCTGGGGACGGTCGGCTCCTACCTGACCACGCTCGTGCACCGTGCGATCGTGGTGCGGCCGTTCGTGCGCGGACGCCTCACCCGTGCGGAATACCGCAAGGGGATGGAGGTGCTCCCCGAACTGCTGCGCTTCGGGCTGAAGGCGACACCTGGGCAGATCGCACAGGGCATCAGCCAGCAGATCGGCATCTGGACGCTGGGGACCGTGGCACCGGTGGCGGTTGTCGGCGCGTACAGCCGCGCGCAGACGATCCCCCAGCGCCTGCAGGGCGCGAGCAACAGGATCACCGAAGTGCTCTATCCGACGCTCGTCGGGCGCCACTCCACAGGCGACGGACACGGCTTCGATCGCGCGCTGATCGACTCGATCCGCTACGAAGCATTCGGGATGCTCCTGATCGCCGCCGTGATCGGCGGGGCGGCGCGCTCGGTGCTGCACGTGTTCGGATCGGGCTTCGACCGGGCGAGCACGGCGCTGGCGATCGTGATGATCTTCCCCGCTCTTGCCTCCGTCACCGCCACACAGACACAGGCGCTCTGGGCGACCAACCGGCCCGGGCGGACCAGCGTGATAGCGATCGTGCGGCTGGCGATGACGGTGGCGCTGCTGATCGTGCTGACGCCCAGCCTCGGCATACTCGGCCCCGCGATCGCGCTGGTGGGCGGCTATCTGGCGGTGTTGGTCCTCAGCGGCCTCGCGCTGCGACCCCACCTCACGCGTCCGCTGCGCGCCACCTGGCCCGTGCGCGAGCGACTGGTGCTGGTTGCCTCATACGCGGCGGCGTTCGCGGCGAGCAACCTCCTCGAGCACGCCCTGCCCGGATTGGCCGTGCTGCCGCTCGTGCTGGCAGCAGGGGTCGTGGTCTACTGCGGCGTGTTCTTCCTGCTCGGAGCGGTGAACGACCGCGACCGCAGCCGGCTCGCGGAGGGCGCGAGGATGGCCCGCGCCTGGCGCGCCGCGCGCACCGCGCCCGTCCCCGCGGGAGGACTGCGGTGAGCGAGCTTCCAAGCTACGCGGTGATCAGCCCGGTCAAGGACGAGGCGGTGCACCTGGCGCGGACCGCCGAGGCGCTCCTGGCCCAGACGCACAAACCCACGCAGTGGGTGATCGTGGACGACGGCTCCACCGATGCCACCGCGGCGATCGCAGCGCGCTATGCAGAGCAGCACGACTGGATCTCGCTGATCGGCGCGCGCTCGTCCGGGCGCCGTGAACGCGGCGCGCCGATCGTGCGCGCGTTCAAGCAGGGCGCAGCAACGCTGAGCGCATCTCCCGAGGTGCTCGTAAAGCTGGACGGCGACCTGTTCTTCGCCTCGCACTACTTCGCATGGGTGGCCAGCGTGTTCGCGGCCGACCCGCGCGCAGGCATCGTGGGCGGCGTGGTGTTCGTCAACGAGGACGGGAGATGGGTGTATGACAGGGTCAGCCACCGCACGGTGCACGGCGCGATCAAGGCATACCGCCGCGAGTGCCTGGAGGACATCGGTGGCCTGCACGAGTCGATGGGCTGGGACGGGATCGACGAGTACGGGGCGCGCGCCCGCGCCTGGAACGTGCACGTGCTCTCCGAGCTGGGCGTGCTGCACTACAAGAGCCGCGGCTCGGCACAGCCTTGGCTGCGGGCGCGCTGGGAGGAGGGCCGCGGCGCTCACTACATGGGCTACCGCCCGAGCGCCGTGGCTCGCCGCGTGGGCTACCGGATGCTGGTGGAGCACCCGCCGATGCTCGGTGGGATCACGCTCGGGCTGGGCTACTGCTGGCACAGCCTGCGCGGCTCGGCCCAGGCGGAGCCGCTGGCGCGCGCGCAGCTGCGTGAGGAGCAGCGCGGCATCCTGCGCCGCAGCCTGCGCTCGGGCGAGCACGCGCCGTCCCTGCTGCCCGGCGGCGGCCCCGCCTACGCGATGACGGGCTCGGGCGAGCAGGCGCCCGGAGCCGGCGCGGGGCACGCCCCGCCCGTGCCCGCCGGCACCCTCAGCGGGTGAGGTGCAATTCCATCTGAAGCACTTCCAGCTGACCCCAAGGGAATGCGCCCAGCAGCTGGCTGGGGCGCATCCCTTCGAAGAGCCCGCCCTCACCGGTGTACGGTTCTGAGCCGGTCGAGTTGGGATCCTGCGCGGTGAGCTCCACCACGGGCGAGGTGTCCGTGACGTATATCCCGTAGCGCTGAGCCGCTTCGGCGAGCATCATGGTCACGCGAGGAAGCTTCAGGGCAGCGAGGTCCAGATCGGGGTTCAGCCTCAGGTGCGCGCCCTCCGGCAGCGCCAGCGGGCTGGCGGACCTGCCGTCGGTGCGCCGCGCGGGTGAGCTGAAGACACCGGCGCGCGGCGCCGGGATCGCCATCTCGAGGGCGTGGTTGATCTGTCCGTGTTTGAGATCTTCGATCGTTATCAGCCCGCCGGCCAGCGAGAGCGAGGAGGCGGAGGTGCCCCACCACGGCTCGGCGCCCAGCCAGGAGCCCGCTTCATAGACACCGGAGCTTGCTGACTGGTGCTCGATCGCCCCGCCCCAGCTCGCCTGCCATGCGGAGCCGCGACGGGAGAGCCTCCAGAATTCCCACAGCGTGTCGGTGCTCGGCTGCCACACCGCCAGGTCGCCGTCGCTGCCGGCGGAGGGCTGCGCATCGGAGGGCAGCGGGACCTGACTCCAGGCCGAGCTAAGCGCCGCTTCCGGCCTGTGTTCGGCGAGTTCCACGGCGACTGTGGGCTGCCCGGCGGGAACGGTGTAGATCGGCAGGCTGTACTGGGTGGTGTTTATCCAGGGGCCGAAGCCGCCCTGCTGCTCGCCCGCCACGACTTCGTCCAATGCGCCCACCAGCGCGGCCGATGATGGGTCCGCCTGCGCGGTTGACGGAATCGGTTCGTTCCAGAAGCTCGTGCTGGAGAAGAAACGGAAGGGCGTGCCGGGTTCGACGGGCGGCGGCGGCTGCTGCGGCGGGACCGTCCGCCGGGAGCTCGTGGGCGAGACGACGGCCTGCTGGGATACCGCCTGCACGGTGGTCGGGGCGGCGGCGGGCGGCGGGGGAGCCTGCAGAGCGGAGCCCGTCGCGGCCCCTCTGCGCGCGCAGACCCTGTGTCTGCGGCGCCGCGCGCAGCGGCGCGCGGCGGAGGAGCGCGGCACCGGGCGAGCGGAGCGGCCGGGCGCGCCACGGCCGGAGCGCAGGACGAGCGCGGCGAGCGCCGGTCTCACCGTGTGCCCCTGCACTCGCGCGCTCACGCCGACCGGGGCCAGCAGCAGCGAAGCGCACGCTGCGCCGAGCACGAGGCGGGCGGTCCGGCGCGCCGATTTGAGGTAGCAGAGCCACACGAGGAGATCCTTGGTCCGAGAGAGGGCCGCGTCCGCTGTTGGAGGCTTCCCTGTGTGACCATCGGCGCGCACGGTGGCACCGAGGCGCAAAACGGGCGGCGCTGGACGTTTGTCCACCGCGCCGGCGCGTGGGGCGCGGGCAGCCCGGCGCGTGCTTGCGCACCGCGAGCCACCCCCGCGGCTGCTGCGCGTACGTAAGTTTGACGCGCCCGCTCGCGTTGTTGGGGAGTGCCGGTAACCCCAGCAAATGTTCGCGCAGCTATTACCGCCAGCGCCAGCGAAGGCCCCGTCGCACGGCTCGCGCACGCCTGCGGGCGGTCGCACCTCGAGTGCCCGAGGCGCCTGTGAGCACGCCGCTCGCGCAACGCGGGACGGCGAGCCTGGGCGCTCCAGAGCTCAAGCGCACGGCCGCGCCGGCCCCGGAGACGGCGGCCGTCGAGCAGCTGGCGCCCGTACCCACGGTGCTGATCCACGGCGTGAAGGTCGCCGCGATGACCGAGGTGGCTGCGGTGCAGCGAATCATCGCGGCCGCTGTGGCGGAATGCGGCTGGTGGACCATCACGGCGAACCTCGATCATGTGCGCCGCTACCGCCGAGAGCAGGTTGCCCGTGAACTGATCGATCGTGCCGACCTGATCCTCGCGGACGGCGCTCCGCTGATCTGGGCGAGCCGCTGCGCGGGCACGCGGCTACCCGAACGCGTGGCCGGCTCGGACCTGATCTGGTCGATCAGCGCCGCTGCCAGCGAGCGCGACGTCTCGGTGTTCCTGCTGGGAGGCAATCCTGGCGTGGCGGACAAGGCAGCGGACGTTCTGAGGGATCACTACCCGGATCTGCGCGTGGCCGGCACCCTGTGCCCTCCGTTCGGCTTCGACGAGGACCCGGACGAGCTCGACCGGATCCGCGGGCAGCTGGCACTCGCCGCCCCCCAGATCGTGTTCGTGGCGCTGGGCTTTCCCAAGCAGGATCTTCTCATCGAGATGTTGAGGCCCGTTCTGCCCCACGCAGCGTTCATAGGCGTGGGCATGAGCCTGGGCTTCGTCTCCGGTGAAACCGCGCGCGCTCCGCTATGGACACAGGAACGGGGACTGGAGTGGCTCTACCGGCTGTTGCAGGAACCGCGCCGGCTGGGCAAACGCTATCTGGCGCATGGCATCCCGTTCGCGCTGCGCCTGCTCGCATCTGCGACCCGCTACAGGCTGGCCGCCCCTGAGCGCGGGCGCTGGGGCCGGATCTGAGCGATCGGCCCGGCCACCGGGTCAGGGTATCTGCTCCCGGCAGCCGTGACCGGCGTCGGGACTCTCCGCCGGGCGTGAACGGCAAAGTGACGTGCGCGCGGTGCATGCGTAGTACCGTCTTTGGACACTGCAGCAGCCCGACCGCAAGATAGGACGATCACGTGGCGTTCTCGTCTTTGCATGACCTTCATTCAGACCGGTGCAGATTTGAGTAGCGCAGCAGGCGGTGACCTCGTGGCGAAGGACACCGGCCGCTATGAGCTACGGGTGTCCTTCGCACAGGCCACCTGGGAGGTGATCGAGGCGGAGGCCCGCAACGAGGGCGTTCCGGTGGAGGACCTGATCAGGTTCGCGGTGATGTACTACATCGCGGACAGCGACAGCGGCAGGATCTCAAGGCGAGTGCCGTGGGCGCGGCTGACCGAGAGCGCGGGGCGCGATGGTGAGCTCCAGAGCGTCCGCGACGGCGAGCCCGCCGAGCCCGTCCGCGAAGGCGAGCAGTCCCGGCGCGCCGCTGGGAGTCGCGCCCCCCAAGGCTAGGCAGGCGCGCCGGCGCCTCGTCGGGACGCGCTCAGGCGGTGGAGGTTCGCTTGGGTGCCGCCTCGCCGGATCCCGTGGCGGGCGCGACACCGAGGTTGGTGAGCTCGGACTTCAGCGCACGGCGCCCGCGGTGGTGCAGCCCGTGGATGGAGCCCTCCGAGCGGCCGGTGCGCTTTGCGATCTCCGTCGGCGAGAGCCCGCCTATGTGGCGCAGCACCAGCACCTCGCGCTGGTCGGCCGGCAGAGTGGAGAGCGCCTGCTGAAGATCGCTCATCGGGCGCCCGGCGGCCGGGTCGCCGCTGCCGTGGTCGGTGGTCCTGACCTCTTCCACCGGGATCGCGGTCTGCCGGCGCAGGTGATCAAGGGCGAGGTTGCGCGAGATGCGTATCAGCCAGGCCATGAACGGGACCTCGCGCTCTTCGTATTTGCCGATTACGCGGATCAGTTTGGCGAACACCTGCTGGGTGATGTCTTCGGCCTCGTGACGGTCGTGCACGATGCTGCGTACGTAGCCGTAGACGTCGTCTGCGAAGCGCGCATAGAGGAACCCGAGCGCGTCGCGGTCGCCCTGCTGGGCGAGCGCGATGAAGTGCGACACACGCGCGTTGTTGGCCTGGTCCGCTCCGCGCACACCGCCACCCACAAAGCTCATCCGCTCACACCCCCCGCCGCGCGACCACGTAGGAGATGGTGCGCATCATGATCTTGATGTCCGTCCACAGCGACCAGTTGGCGACGTACAGGTAGTCGATCGCCACCATCTCTGCGAGCGGCACACGCGTGGGCCCCAGGATCTGCCAGGGGCCGGTCATCCCGGGCGTCAGCTCCAGGCGCCTGCGGTGCCATCCCTGCACACGGATGTCCTCGTCCAGAACCAGCGGCCGAGGGCCGACCAGGCTCATCTCCCCGCGCAGGATGTTGATCAGCTGCGGAAGCTCGTCCAGTGCGCTGGCGCGCAGCAGCCGGCCCACGCGCGTGATCCTGGGGTCCCGCGCGATCTTGAACAGCCCGTCCTTGGCCTCGTTGCGGTCGCGCAGCGAGTCCTTCAGTTCGTCGGCGCCAACGATCATGGTGCGGAACTTGAAGATCTCGAACCTGTGGCCGTGGCGGCCAACGCGCTGCTGGCGGAAGAACACCGGCCCGCGCGAGTCCAGCTTGATGGCGATTGCGATCACGAGCATCGCCGGCGTCACCGCGAGCAGGCCGAGCGAGGCGCACACGACATCGAATGCGCGCTTGACCAGCAGCGATGAGCGTGTCAGCTCGAACGAGCGCACGCCCATCACCGAGACGCCGTGCAGATCGTCGAACTCCACGCTCGAACCGACCACCTCGAGCAGTCTCGGCAGCACGCTCACCCGGACTCCCACCGCCTTCAGCGTGCGCAGCAGGTTGAGCACCTCGCCCGCGTCGGCGCTGCGGGGCGCCACGATCGCGCGGTGGATGTCCAGGCTGCGCGCCAGCTCAGCGATCTCGCGCAGCTCGGACACGGACCGCGCGTCGGTCGACCACGGCGCGATGCTGTCGAGATCGAGGTGCGCCACCATCGTGGCGCGCACGCCCCCGTGATCGCTGAGCTTGCTGCGGATCGTCTCGGCTGCGGCGGCGTCGCCGATGAAGAGGCAGCGCTCGACCGCGGTGAGGCGAAGAACGATCGCACGTGTGGCCGTGCGCATCAGCAGCAGCAGGCAGAACAGCGCCAACCAGAGGAACAGAGCCTCGTGGCGGTCGAGCACACCGACCACGATCAGGCCGCCGGCGAGCCAGCCCAGCAGCGCGCACAGCGAGGCCAGCTGAAACAGCTTGGGCGCCTCATCCAGCGTCGTCTTGCGCACGAGCATCTCGTCGCGGTCATACAGGCCCATGATCTTGGCGCTGACGAGGGCGATCGCCAGGCCGAGCACGCCCGCCCATGCCAGGTGGACGGGCCGGTTGGCCAGCGCTGTGGCGAGCACGAAGGCGAGCGTTATCGCCACCGCATCCGAGAGCAGCAGCGCGCGGCGAAACGCGGCATCCCGCTGTTTGCTCGCCGTCGAGCGTGCGCGCTGAGCGACCGGCGAGCCGAAGTGGAAAGCGCCTCTGGCCCGCGGCGCCCCCACGGGGTGGAGGGACCCTTCAGTAGCGCCGTTCTGTTGTTCGATTCCCAGCATGCCATCCATAGCTGCATCCCCCTGAATCACTGCGGTCCGTGCGAGCGCCAAGAGTAACCGATCGCGGGCCCAATATGTGTCCAAAATTCATCCGGTGCGTAACGCTGGGGAGCTTTCGTCAGCATTGCACCACTGCATTGCGATGCCGCTGCATCTCATCGCATCGCGCAGTTGCAAACAAGTCCACAGACGCCAAAACCGCTTTGGCCAGCGGTCCAACCGAGCGATTCGAGGCGCCGATCAGGCGGTCGAGGTCCGCCGGCGACGCTCGACGCCCTCGAAGCGGCTCTTGCGGGCGCGGCGATCGGCCCGCAGCACGGGCCCACGGGCGCTGCCAACACCCCGGAGAACGTACGCATCGCGCGTACGGCTGTATCGAAGGAGCGGCTTGAGCACCACCAACCAGTGTGGCGCTATGTAACGACGCGGTCTTCTTCGTGAGCGCAAATCTTCATCCCTGACGCGCGACGGTGGCCGTCTCCTAGACGATGGCTTTCTTGCAATCCATAGTTGCACATCGCGAGCGAAACGTCAGCATCCGCTCGCAACCGACTCCTATCCGCGCCAACCCTGCCGGGGGGCCCGCGGCGGAGGGTCTGCCCCTACTCCTCGGCGATGGTTCCCTCGCCGGAGAGCTCGAACGCGCCGTGCAGCGCGCGAACGGCCTGCGTGACCAGGTCACGGTCGATCACGCAGGAGATCTTGATCGGCGAGGTGGAGATCATGTCGATGTTGACGCCCTCCTCGGCCAGCACCCCGAACACCTTCGCCGCCACGCCCGGATGCGAGCGCATGCCGGCTCCCACGATGGAGACCTTGCCCATGTCCTCGTGCGTGCTGATGCTCGCGAAGGCGTCGCCCTCGAGCGGCCCCAGCGCCGCCCGGGCCACGCGCAGGTCCTCGCGGGGCACGGTGAACGAGATCTCCGCGCGCCCGCCGGCGGAGGCGGGCTCGTTCTGGACGATCATGTCCACGTTGATGTTGGAGTCGGCCATCGCCTGGAAGATGCGCGCCGCCGCCCCAGGCGCGTCGGGCACGCCGACCAGCGTGATCCTCGCCTCGGAGGTGGAGTGCGTGACGGCTGTTATCAGTGGCTGCTCCATGCGCTCTGCTTCCGCCACCACAACGGTACCGGGCTGCTCGTCGAAGGAGGACCGGCAGTGGATTCGCACACCGTGGTTGCGCGCGTACTCCACGGAGCGCAGCTGCAGCACCCCGGCGCCCGAGGCGGCCATCTCCAGGACCTCCTCGAAGGAGACGCTGGCCAGCTTGCGGGCGTCGGGGACGATCCGCGGATCCGCCGTGAACACCCCCGAGACGTCGGTGTAGATTTCGCAGACCTCCGCTCCCAGAGCTGCTGCCACGGCCACCGCGCTGGTGTCCGAGCCGCCCCTGCCGAGCGTGGTGACGTTGCGCCCGGTGCTGGAGACGCCCTGGAAACCCGCGACCAGCACGATGTTGTCGCGGTCCAGGCCCGCGCGTATCCGGTCGGCGCGCACGTCCAGGATCAGCGCCTTGGTGTGCGACTCGTCGGTCACGATGCCCGCCTGCGAGCCCGTCAGGGAGATCGCGCGGTGACCGAGGTCGTGGATCGCCATGGCGCACAGCGCGCACGAGATGCGCTCCCCGGTTGAGAGCAGCATGTCCATCTCGCGCGGGTCGGGATCCTCGGAGACCTCCTGTGCCATCGCGATCAGCTCGTCCGTGGTCTTGCCGCGCGCGGACAGCACGGCCACCACGGAATGCCCCTCTTCCCGCCGGGCCACGATCCTGCGGGCGGCGCGCTTGATGCGCTCGGCGTCAGCCACCGAGGTACCCCCGAACTTCATCACGATCGTGCCGGCCATCGGCGCCAGGATATTGGCAGCGCGCCGCCCCGCGCCGGGCTGTGCGCAGCCGGGGAGGCTAGATCGCCCTGCGCCCCGCGAAAGCCTTGCCCAGTGTGACCTCGTCGGCGTACTCCAGATCGGATCCCACGGGCAGCCCGCTCGCCAGCCGCGTCACCGAGACCTGGGGGGAGCCGCTGCGAAGCCCCTCGGCGATGTGCAGCGCCGTGGCCTCACCGGTGGTCGTGGGGTTCGTGGCCAGCACCACCTCGCGCACCTCGCTGCCGGGCGCGCCCACGCGCGCGAGCAGCTCGGCGATCTTCAGATCCTCCGGATCGACGCCGTCGATCGGAGAGAGAGCCCCGCCGAGCACGTGGTAGACGCCGTGATATTCGTGCGTTCGCTCCATCGGGATCACGTCGCTCGGCTCCTCCACCACGCAGATCAGCCCCTGGTCGCGTCGCGGGTCCTGGCAGATGCGACAACGTGTTTCGTCGGTGAGGTTGAAGCACACCTCGCAGAGGCCGATCCGCTCCTTGACCTCGCGGATCGCCTCGGCCAGCGCGCCGGCGTCCTCGGGGGAGGCGCGCAGGATGTGGAAGGCCAGCCGCTGAGCCGTGCGGTTGCCGATACCCGGGAGCTTGGACAACTCGGTCACCAGGCGCTGGACCGGTGGTGCGTAGGAGGTGCTCACAGGCCAGGCAGGCCCAGCCCACCCAGACCGCCCAGGTCCAGCCCGGCGGTGGCGCCGCCGAGGCGCTGCTCCGCCAGCTCCTGGGCCATGCGCAGGGCCTCGTTGACAGCCGCCAGCACCATGTCGGCGAGGATCTCCACGTCCTCGGGGTCCACCGCGGCCGGGTCGATGCGGACCTCGCGCACCTCCAGGTCGCCTCCCACCTTCACCGTGACCATGCCGCCGCCGGCCGAGGCCTCGACCACCTCGCTCTTGAGCTGCTCCTGGGCGAGCTGCATGTCCTTCTGCATCTTCTGCACCTGGGCCATCATCTGCTGGACGTTGGGCATCTTCGGCTGCTTGGGCATCAGCTGCCTTTCTCGTTGCTGGTGAGAGCCCCGACGCTGCGCACGTCGTCCGCCCCGGAATCCTGCGCATCCTCGGATCCCCACTCGCCGTGGATCTCCTCGGCGTCGAACTCGTCCTTGAGGCGGCTGATCCACTGCTCCTCGGAAATCACCGGGTCCTGCGGGCGACTCGACGGGGACATCTCGTCCAACAGCTCGTATGAGAGCTGCCAGCGTCCGCTGGAGATCGCCGTGAGCGCCTCGGCCACCGTCCGCCGGTTCACCGGGTCCTCCGCCTTCTTCTTCAGGAACTGCGCGGTGGAGGCGAATCCGAGCGTCAGATCCTGACCGTCCAGGCGCAGCGGCTGGGCTTCGGCGATCAGCGCTCCGAGCAGCGCGTTCTCGCTTCTCACCAGCTCCACCACCGACGGCCAAACGCTGCGGAAGGACTCCAGATCCCCCGGCGGTGCGAGGCCCTCTCCAGCCGCGGGCACGTCGGAGGCCGCACCCCCTCCCCGCGCCGGCTGAACGACCCCGCCCGGCCGATCGTGCGGCGCGAGCAGGGCAGGCGCGGCTGCGGCTCCTTCAGCGGGTCGAGCCTCGCCCTCGGCCTGGAACGGCCTGGAGGGCGCACCGAATTGCGCTGCGGGGGCGGGCGGCGCCGGCTCCGCCACCGGCTCCTCGGCAGTCCGCGGCGGGGTGGGCGTCGTGGGCTGCGGCGGGTGCTCGCCGGCAGGGACCGGCGGCCCCGAGCGCTCGAGCCGCTCGATCCGGCTGATCAGAGCCCGCAGCGATCCGTCGACCTCCGGCCGCGCCGCCTTGACCAGCGCGAGCTCCAGGCGGGTGCGGGCGTCCGCGCCCGCGCGCATCGCCTCCATCGCCTCCCCCAGCAGCTCGAGCAGGCGCACCACCGTGGAGTGGTCCAAGCGGGCTGCCTGCTCGGCGAGTGCCGCGTCTGCCTCGGGTGTGAGTGACAGCTCCGGGGGCACGCCGCCGAGCGTCAGCACCACCAGCAGCTCGCGGCAGCGGATCTCGAGGTCCGAGGCGAATGAGGCCGCGTCGCGTCCCTGCTCCGAGCAGCGCTCCACCGCCAGCAGGGCCCGGCGGGAATCCCCGGCGAGGACCGCATCGACAGTCTCCGCGAGCAGCCCCGCGTCGGCGACTCCCAGCACCGCCAGCACGTCCTCCAGCGCGATCTGCTGCCCGCCATAGGTGACGATCTGCTGCAGCGTGCCCAGCGCATCGCGGAAGCTGCCGGTGGCCGAGCGGGCAAGCGCGGCGATCGCAGCGGGCGGCACATCGATCGACTCAGCCTGCGCGGCGCGTCGCAGCACCGTGGCGATCTGCTCGACGGTGGGGCGCTGGAAGTCGAACCGGTGGCAGCGATCGACCACGGTCGCGGGCACCTTGGAGGCCTCGGTGGTGGCGAGCACGAACACGGTGTTCGGCGGCGGCTCCTCGAGCGTCTTCAGGAACGCGTTCCAAGCAGCTGTGGAGAGCATGTGAGCCTCGTCGAGGATGTAGACCTTGCGCCCGCCGCTGACCGGCGCGTAGGCCACGCTCTCGCGCAGTTCGCGGATGTCATCCACGGAGTTGTTGGACGCGGCGTCCATCTCGATCACGTCCAGCGAGCTGGCGCGCGCGATCGAAAGGCACGACTCGCACCGGCCGCACGGGTCAGCGGTGGGCCCGCGCTCGCAGTTCAGTGCAGCCGCGAGGATCTTGGCCATCGAGGTCTTGCCCGTGCCGCGAGAGCCCACGAAGAGATATGCGTGGTGCACCTTGCCGCGCTCAACGGCGTTTCGCAGCGTGCGCACGATCGGCTCCTGGCCGACGACCTCGGCGAAGGTGCGGGGACGGTGCCTGCGGTACAGCGAGGGCTGCTGCTGCTGCTGTGGCTGCTTCTCGACGGACACCGCTGCTGAGTCTACCCGGGCCATCTCCCGGCCTGGAGGCCCGGGTGAGCGGGTAGCGTCACGCCCCATGTGGGCCTCGATCGAGAGCTTCGGAGCGTTCGCGCGAGGCCGGCTTGCCGCCCCTCTGGGCATCGCCGCAGGGGCGGTGCTGCTGCGCGCGATCAGCGGCGTCGGGTTCGCAAACTACGACACGCTCTACGCCCTCGCGTGGGGCCAGCAGCTCTCGCGCGGCGCCACACCCGCCTACGAAGTGCCGATCGCACCCACGCCGCATCCGCTGGTGGAGGTGCTCGGGCTGGTGCTCTCGCCGCTCGGGCCCCACGCGACGGTGAGCGTCACGGTATGGCTCGGCTTCCTGGCGCTTTCGGGCTGCGGTTGGGTGATCTACAGCCTGGGCGCGCGCTGGTTCGGGCGCCCGGCAGGCGCCGTGGCGGCGATCATCTTCCTGAGCCGGCCTGAAGTCCTCTCCTACGGGGTGCGCGCCTACGTGGACCTGCCCTACCTGCTGCTGGTCCTCGGGGCGGTGCTCGCGGAGGCCCGCAGCCGCGATCAGCAAGAGCACCCCTCCGGCGCTCCGGTGCTGGCGCTGCTGGGGCTCGCCGGGCTGTTTCGGCCCGAGGCGTGGGTCTTCTCAGGGCTCTACTGGCTGTATCTGATGGGCCTCGTGCCGGAATGGGCCGCCGGGAGGCGGCCCGCCAGGGGGGATCGGCGCGAGGTCGCCCGGCTCACGCTGCTGGCCGGCGCCGCGCCCCTGCTGTGGGTGCTCAGCGACCTGCTGGTCACGGGCGATCCGCTGTGGTCGCTGAGCAACACACGCCACACCGCGCAGACGCTCGGCCGCGAGAGCGGAATTGCGAAGGTCCCGGAGTATCTGCCGCGACGGATCGGCGAGATCCTCCACCCGGACGGGCTGCTGGCGGCGGGCGCCGGAGGGATTCTGTCGCTGCTGTGGCTGCGACGCCGCGCGCTGTTCGGGGCGGCCGCGGGGGTGCTGGCGGTCGTGGTGTTCGCGCTCTTCGCAACCGCCGGGCTGCCGATCAACACGCGCTATGCCTTCCTGGCCGCCTCGATTCTCTGCATCTTCGCCGGCGCAGGCGTGTTCGGCTGGATCTGCCTGCCGGCCGATCATCCGCGGCGGCGGGCATGGATGGCATGTGGCGCGGTGCTGCTGGCGGTGCTGCTCGCGTTCGCCCCGTCGCAGTATCGGACGGCTCACCGGCAGCTGGACGAACTGGGGCGCCAGCAGAGCATCGAAGGAGATCTGCTGGCACTCGTCTCGGACCATGCCATCACCCTGCGCTGCGGCCCGATCGCGGTGCCCAACCACGCCCCCGTGCCCCTGCTGGCGCTGTACCTGAAGACGAGCCCCGCCAACATCGTGAGCCTGCAATACGGGAACATCGCCTCGGGCGTCTACGTCGACCCGGCCAGCCGCGAGGTGGAACAGGACTACATCCTCGACGCCCACGACCCGGTCAAAGCCGTCGGCGTGCCGACGGGGTTCACGCGCGCCGCTTCGAACCGCTCGTGGGTGATCTACCAGCGCTGCGCCTAGCGGACCGTGCACCCCCCTTCGAGGATCTGCACACCACTCGCTTGGCGCCGCCCACGGCTCCGGTCCGGGAGCTCCCGCTGCGCCTGACGGTGATCGCTTAAGGCTGCTTCCTTCCGGACCTGACCTGGTTCGCGAGCCGGCACCGCGCGGGACCCGAACCATCGACGCCCCGAGCGACGGGGCGACCGGCGCCGATCCCCTGGGGAGGGAGTTCAGCTCCGCTAGAGCGGATTGCGGATTCAGGGCGCCGCTACATCCCCGCCTAGCACGGTCCGCGAGCGATCCTAACGCACCCAGGCAGGGGCGGGTTCCGATAGGCTGCCCCACCGTGATCAACTCCAGACTCCTCTCCCCCCTGCGCTCCCGCGCCATTCCCGCCCTTGCCACGCTCGGCGTTGCCGTGCTGATAGCGGGCTGCGGTTCGAGCTCCCCCAGCAGCACCATCACCGTCGGCAACGAGAACCCGGCCGACAACGCGCTCGCCAAGGCAAGCCCTGCGGCGACCACCAAAGCGGTCACCACGCCCACCAGCGGCCCGCTTTCCAAAGAACCGAAGGTCGAAGTGCCGTCGGGGCCGGAACCGACCAAACTTGAAACCAAAGACCTGATCGTCGGAACCGGCGCCGAAGCCAAGGCCGGCGAGACCGTCACGGTGAACTACGTGGGCGTGCTGTTCAAAGGCGGCAAGGAGTTCGACGCCTCCTGGAAACGCGACGAACCGTTCACGTTCCCGCTGGGCAAAGGCGCGGTCATCAAGGGGTGGGACGAGGGCGTGGCCGGGATGAAAGTCGGCGGCAGGCGAGAGCTGATAATCCCCTCCGCTCTCGCATACGGCACCAAAGGCTCGCCTCCCACGATCCCCGCGAACGCCGCGCTGGTGTTCGTGATCGACCTGCTGGGAACCTAGGCGGCCCACGCGGGCTCAGAGCGCGACGCTCGTGGGTAGCTCAGCCCGCAGCGCCACCGCTCTGCTGCTGGTGGGCGTAGCGGTCACGGCCGCGGGCTGCGGCTCGAGCTCGCCCGGCAACCCCGCGCAGCTGGCGCTGGAGCGCGAAGACCTCATCTTCGTGGCGCGCAGCCTGCAGAGCCTGCGCCCAAGCGCCGACCGTGAGGTGGCCGCGACCAGGAGCGCGTGGCCGTACATCTACCGCGGTCTGCCCACCCGTCGCGACGGGCTCGACCCGTATCCTCTGCGAGCCGCGAGCGCAAGCGCGCAGCTGCTTGAACTGCCGGCGCTGCTGCAGGAACGCGCAGCCGCTGCGCTGACCGGGCCGGCGTCGGGCATAGCGGGCCTCTACCGCGCGTTCAGCGGCCTTGCGCGCAGGGGCTGGGAGATGATCGCCGCGGGCATCGGGCAGATCGAACACGGGCCGCCGCGCGCCGCGCGTTTCGCACGCGCGAACATCGCGCTCTATATCGAGAGCATCTACGACGCACACTTCGGCCTGGGCCAGATCGGCAAGCAGCTCTTGCGAGGCTACGAAAAGCTCGGCGGCCAGCCGGTGTTCGGCTCCCAGCTCACGCGTGCCGAGGTCGTTCTACTGGCAGGCGACTTCAACGAAGCGCACGACCTGCTCACGCCTCATGAGACGGTGAAGCTCGGGTCCTGAGCGGGTCATCGCGCTCGGCGGGCGGGCGCCACGGCGGTCCCGCGGGCCTGGTCGCGGGGATCGCGGCGACCGGCGGCGCCGACCGGGCCCCTGCGCCCGCGGGCGAGCGCGACGGCGCAGGCGGGTCGGCAGCGGCGGCCTGGTTGCGACCCAGCGCCTTGGCACGGTACAGAGCTCTGTCTGCGCGCCTGATCAGCGCGTCGGAGCTCTCGAGGCCATCCCATGTGGCATAGCCCACCGAGCACGTCTGGCTCGCCGGAACCGCGCCGCGGATCCGGTCCAGGATCGAGGCGGCGAAGCTGTCGGATGGGCAGTCGGGCAGAAGCACCGCGAACTCCTCTCCGCCCCAGCGCGCGAACGTATCGCCTTCGCGCAGCAGCACGCGCGCCCGGCTGGCGAAGTCGCGCAACAGCTCATCGCCCGCGGCGTGCCCATGCGTGTCGTTGTAGAGCTTGAACTTGTCCATGTCCAGCAGCGCCAGCGTGATCGGCCGCTGCAGGCGTCTGGCCGAGGCAAGGTCGCGCGCCAGACGCTCATCCCATGCACGCCTGTTGGGGAGGCCCGTCAGGCCGTCGGTGGTGGCCTGCGCAGCGAGCCGCTGCAGCGCATCGTGGTGAGCCAGAGCCACCGCCGTCTCATCGGTCAGCAGGGCCACCGCGCGCGCCAGCCTGTCGGAGAGGTCGCCCACTCGCTCCGCCCAGCACACACACAGGATTCCGATCACGCTGCCGTAGATGAAGATCGGCTGCCACATGACCGAGCGCCCACCCGAAAGCTCGAGCAGCTTCTGAGATACGAGGGGGCTGCTCTGGGGATCGGCCACGAACAGCGGTTCACCGCTCAGGTAGGCCGTGGCCGTGGCCGAGGGCGCATCGAGCGAGATCTCAAAGCCCTTGAGCCTGACACCGGTGCTGGCGGTCACGGTGAGCTTCTCGCCGCGCGCGTCCGGCTCGATCAGGTAGGCGCTGGAGGCGCCGGCGATGTCCACCGCTGCCTGGACTATCGCCTCACGTGAGTCCGCGCCGCTGAGTATGCGCCGCAGCACGTTCGCGATCGCCGGCAGGTCGAGCTCCGCCTGCTTGCGCTCGGTGATGTCTTCGACCAGCGAGATCACGTAAGGGGGCGAGCCGTCGCCGGGGTCCACCACGGAGGACGTCAGCGCCCCCCAAACATGGTGCCCGTCGGCGTGCACGTAGCGCTTTTCCAGGTGGCGCACCACCTCCCGCTCGCCCCTGACCAGGCCGTCGACGGCCGCGAACGAGCGGCGCCTGTCATCGGGATGGGTGATGTCATCGGCGTGTGCGCCCACCAGACTCTCCGGGGAGCGCCCAAGCATCCGGCACATCGATTCGTTCGCACGCAAGATCCGCCCCTCCTGGCCGGGAGCGGCGCTGACCATCAGCATCCCCACCGCGGCCGCCTCGAAGGCGATGCGCATGTGCTGCTCGCCGGCCAGCGCACGGTCTCGATCCACCTGGGCTCGGCGCAGAGCCAGCTGATCGGTGATGCTCGCCGCAACGTCGCGCAGGGCCTGCAGATCGTCATCGCTCCACGCCCTTGCCTGCGTGTCAAGCGCGCACAGCGAACCCACGCACTCCTCGCCCAGCAGCACCGGCACGCCCGCCAGCGCCACAGCTCCGAGCTCCGCCACCGACCGGTCGCCCGCAACCCGCTCGTCGAGCCGCGCGTCCTCGAGCGCCAGCGGCTCGCACGCGGCCATCACGATGCCCGCGAACGCCGGGTTCAGCGGCGTCTGTGCCCAAGATCGCCAGCGCCGGGCGCCGGCGCTGTGACCCAGCACGAAACACCGGCCAGGCTCGCCGACGGTGAGCTGAGACACCGGCACGCCCAGCAGGCGGTTCAGCAGGTGGGCCAGCCGGTCGAAGGCCTCGCCCGGAGCCGAATCCAGCAGCTCAAGCCCCGTAAGGCCGTCGCTGGAAGGCTTCGCCGGCACCGATCTGGGGGTACGCTGGGGTACGCGCGGGCTCGTTGCGTCCACATCGGAGCATCGGCACGCCGCACACGCATCTTTAAGGGCCGCAGAGCCCCACCAGTCAATACACTCGGGGCTTCGAGGGCGCGTAGCTCAGTGGGAGAGCGCTCGCTTCACACGCGAGAGGTCGCAGGTTCGAAACCCGCCGCGCCCATCAAGAAACATCCTGCAAAAGGACAGAAGTCGGGTCGTCCGATTGGGATG
>Ga0182012_10000103_pt1 | contig 89248 bp, 78 predicted proteins | sample 612S2SmetaG_FD_120486 | JGI IMG/M metagenome (GOLD analysis project Ga0182012, IMG submission 120486) | Permafrost microbial communities from Stordalen Mire, Sweden - 612S2S metaG | ecosystem: Environmental > Terrestrial > Soil > Wetlands > Permafrost | place: Sweden: Stordalen | collected... | reverse complement strand
TTAGGAAGCTGACGGCAGGAAGTTCAGAATCCGCGTTCGCTTCCAACCAATTGCTTAGACGACGCAGGCCTGCATCGGAACTAAAACCTTCTTTTTCGATTTCGAGCAGCAATCCAATCAGTTCTTTCGCCAGTTGCGTTTTACACTGCTCTTTCGTAAGAACGACCGCCTTTCACTTCTGCGATTGAGGGCTATGCTGGTCTGACTCAGTTTTATTTTGAAGTCGCTTCGACTTTATAAACACCTCCAACGTGGCCGGCGTAAAGCGAAGACCGGTTTCAGGATTCACTAATTTGAATCGCGGGTCGGCAACATAGCGCCGGGCATCATCAAAACTCATTACAGTTTCTTGGTCTCCCTCGTGGAATAGTTTAACGGCTGCTTCATCGTTTTCACGCTTTCCGATCGATTTGATTTGCGCGTCTGTAAATTGCGGATTGGTTATCGTGCGATTTTGAATGCGCACATCTTCACTTGGAATGGATCGCGTTCCACCTGAAAAACCCTCGTGTTTCACAGAAATCGGGCTGGTCGGCGAAAGCGTCGATTGGGATGAATCTTTTTCCGCCTCAAGAAATGGAATGTATAACTATGTTTCCGTACCGCAGTGAGGACACGGCACTACGCTGTTATTCGGCGTAAATTGGATTGCGTCAAACTCAATATGGGCGCCGCAATGCCGACAATCACAAACGACGTAATCTGGTTCAGGTAGATTGGTCGGGTGGTTCATTGCGTTAAACTCTTAGCGTTCAAGGCTTGGTTTTGGACGACCGTTTGCCACCTTTTTCCGCGCTTTCGCTGCTGATTGGAATTAAGGCGGTGACAGTGGTGCCATGACCGGTTTTGGATTTAATCGAGAATTTTCCACCGACCATTTGCAATCTTTCCTTCATGCCGAGCAATCCCAATCGTCCATTTCCTTTCGTGCGGAGGACCCGCTTTACATCAAAGGATTTGCCGTCGTCGGTTATCTTCAGGCAAATCCAGTCCGGCAGTCTTTCAATTCCGACTTGCACGGCGCTGGCCTGAGCATGCAGGGCCACGTTATTGAGGGCTTCCAGCGCGACGCGATACAAGACAGCACTCTGGATTATGGGCAGTTGGTTTACCGCCGCGTAGGCCTTCAATCTCGCCCGCACTCCCGTCCGCTTCATGAAATCCTGCATAAAAGTGTGTAGCGCGGGAATCAGTCCCAAATCATCCAGAACCGTCGGGCGGAGTTCCACGGCGAACCGATGCACCATGGCCAGTGATTTTTCCACGAGCCGCTGCGTCTGCACAATTTTCCGTCGGAGCCTCGCAGGATTGTCCACCGAGTTAGGAGTCAAGGATGTCAGATGGACACTAATACCCACCAGCGTTTGAAGGACCGTATCATGCAGTTCCCGGCTGATGCGCTTTCGTTCCTTTTCCTGCGTGAGCAGGATTTCGTGGGACAATTGCCGTAATTGTTGCTCGCTGGTTTTGAGGGCCTGCTCCAGTATTTTACGCCGGTTAATTTCCTGCTCCAACTTCCGATTTGAGGCGGTCATTACCTCCAGGCGGAACCGGGCGGCCTCGGCGGATTTCCGCTCGGTGACATCCACCATGACCGCGCGACATTCCTGCCTGTCGAGCAAGCTTTGGGCTTCGATATTCACGAACCTGGGCGGCTGGCCTTTGCAAGCAAGTTCAAAATCACCCGCTTGTTTGGTCTGGCTGCTAAAAACGTGTTTCAGGAAGTCATTGAATGCTAGACGAAACTCGGTGGAAACCAGCCGCTCAAAAGACTGGCCCAGCAACCGGGAGCGCTCGATCCCGACTAGCGTTGCCCCGGTCAGGTTGGCCTGAAGGATGGCACCCGTTGCGGCGATGGTAAAATATCCGCTTGGCGCAAAATCGTAGAGGTCGGTGTAATTATCCAGCGCCACTTCGAGTTCATCCCGGGCTTGTCGCAACTCGGCGTTCTGCATCTCCAACTCAATCTGATGAACCTGCAATTCGTGGAGGAGCCGTTTGGCGTCGGCGTTGGACTTTGGCACGACGGCGGCGGACCACCGGATTCCTAGCTGCTCGCGCAACCGGTCTTCCGCGCGGCGACGCAGTTGGGTGGGCTGTTCAGCGGCTGGCGGCTTGAGCTTCATGGCAGAGTGAGTTGCCGGTCACCGGTCACAAGTTAGCTTTGCGCTTCCTTCGTTGCAACTTGGTTGATTGTCTGATGACGTGCTGTTCCAAGACGGATTGATTTTTCCGCAACTTGGCCTCCAGCGTCTTGGATCCGGTAATGTTCGCAAACGTGATCACCACGCCGTCAATCCGGTCATCCTGCGTGCGATAGGGCATGATGCGAACGGTAAACCAGCGGCCATCGCGGGTGCCGATCGGTTTTTCCACTGCGGCCAGTTTCCGCAGCACTTCCCGCGCATCGTCAGATAACTCCGGGTAGCACAGCTCCGAGGCGAGGTCGGTGATGGGCCGCCCGGCATCCCCCGCGATGAGCTTGATGATTTTTGTCGTTTGTGGTGTGAATCGTCGCACATTGAGTTCCTTGTCCAAAAACAGGGTTGCGATATCCGTGCTGTCGAGCAGGTTCTTCATGTCATTGCTGGCCCGCGACAGTTCATCCACCTTGGCCTGCAACTCCGTGTTGACGGTCTGGAGCTCTTCATTCATGGATTGCATTTCCTCCTTCGAAGTGGTGAGTTCCTCGTTGGTGGACTGCAATTCCTCATTCGTGGACTGCAATTCTTCGTTGGCCGACCGCAGTTCTTCTTGCGAAGTTTGCATTTCTTCATGGGTGGCCCGCGCCTCTCCGCGAACCTGCAATAGTTCCTGCTCCAGTTCATCCAGCCGGGGGCTGCGGGCGGGCGACTTGGCGGATCGGTCGGATGAGTTGGTGGTTGTGGGCGCGGCGGTATCGGTGAAAACGATCACCACCAAACCCCGTAAGGACTCTGGTTCGACGAGTTGCTGAATGGTCACATCCACATACTGGGCACCGCCATTTGTTCCAACTTTGAGTCCATGCAGCGCCACGCTTTCTTTCTGCCGGAGCGCTTGCGCAAAGGCACGCGTGAGTTCGTACCGCAACCCTTCGCGGGCCATCGCGAAGAGGTTCCAGTTGGCCTTGCCCGCCGCCGGTTCCAGATATTTGCCGGTCCGTCCGCTGACGTAAAAAATATCACCCGTGTCATTGGTCAACACGGCAGGCGGGGCATACCGTTGTAGAACCAGTTCATCCGCCAGCGACTGAAGGCTGGCGGGCGGTTTGGCGGCCAAACGCGGTTCGTTTCCAATGGGCGGAACGGCGCTAAAGGAAGAAGGAAAAATGATTTGTTCGGGTCGCAGGATGGATTCAGTGTGCCGAAAGATCCGCGACTTGCCAAAGAGCGGGGTGAACAAGTCGGTGAAATCGCCGATTGTCTCCGCGCTGCCTTGAAATAAAATGCCGCCGGGATTGAGGCTGTAGTGAAACAGCGGAATCAGTTTCTTCTGCACATCGGTCGTCAGATAGATCAGCAGATTGCGGCAGCTCAAAATGTCCAGCTTGGTAAAGGGCGGTTCCAGGATCAGGTTTTGCGGCGCAAAAATCACCAGTTCACGAATTTCTTTGCGCACCCGGTAGCCGTGTTGCTCCTTGGTGAAGAATCGGTTTAGTCGCGCTTTTGAAACGTCGGCGGAAATATTGGATGGAAAGACACCCTGCCGCGCCTTTTCGATTGCGTCCTTGTCCAAATCGGTCGCAAAGATTTGAATTTGGAGGTTTCGCTTCGGTTTGAGTTCATCAAGCGCTTCCCGGAGCACGATGGCCAGAGAATAAGCCTCTTCTCCGGTGGAACAACCGGGCACCCAGGCCCGCAACGCCTGACCGGGCGGCCGATCCGCCAGCAGCGCCGGAACGGCTTGGGCGCGCAACTGTTCCCACGCTGCGGGGTCGCGGAAAAAATTTGTCACCCCAATCAACAGCTCCTTGAAAAGCAGATTGAGCTCCTGTGAATTTTCCTGCAGGTAGCGAACATACGCCGACATCTTGTTGATCTGGTGAATGCCCATGCGTCGCTCAATCCGGCGGTAAAGGGTGTTCCGCTTGTAAAAGGAAAAATCGTTGCCCGTGTGAGCGCGCAGCAGGACGACCACTTTTTCCAAGGCGCTTTGCGTCTTGGCTTCCAGCGCTTCTTCCGTCCGCGCGATGTGCGGAGTGCGTTGCAGATAGGCAAGAATTTTCCCCGGCAGTTCCTCTGCCGGGGCCACGATGTCCGCCAGCCCGGCCTCAATCACGCTGCGCGGCATGGAGTCGAATTTCGCGTTTGCAGGTTCCTGCACCAGGACCACGCCCGCTTTCTCTTTGATTGCCCGCAGACCCAGCGTGCCGTCGGAACCCATGCCCGATAGAATCACCCCTATGCTGTGCTCCTGCTGGTCCTGTGCCAGCGAGCGGAGAAAAAAATCAATCGGCAGGCGCAGCCCGCGCGGTGCCACGGGGGCAAGCAAATGCAGCACCCCATGCATAAGTGACATGTCTTTGTTCGGCGGAATCACATAAACGCAATCCGGCCGCACCAAGGTGCGGTCTTTGACCTGGACGACCCTCATGCTGGTTGCTCGCTGGAGCAGTTCGGACATGACGCCTTTGCGCGTCGGGTCCAAATGCTGAATGATGATAAATGCCATGCCGCTGCTGGCTGGCACATTTTTCAAAAAATGCTCCAAGGCTTCGAGCCCGCCGGCGGATGCACCAATCCCGACGATCGGAAACGCGGCTTTCTCGCGGGTGCCAGCGGCTTTCGGGCAAATTATTTTGGCGGGATTTTTGGGCGGCCGAGCCGGTGAAGCTTTCTTTTTCATACGCTTTTGGTTTCCTGAGCTTGAGTATGACAGCTTTGCTTCAGACTGCATAGCGCGGCGAAACTATATTCGCAAAAAGTATCATGGGCGGCGGCGTCTTCGCCAGCGCATGCTCCTCGCGGCGGAAGCGTGTGATCGCTGCCAACTTAAAGCTTAATCCTTGATGGACGCTGGTTCTCAAGTTAATGTCCCTGGAGCTGTGGCTACGGCGTAAATACCCTTGGGCAAGGATGGAAAACTCACTACCCGCCCGTTGAAGTTAAAAGCAACCACAATGAAACGAATTACGGTTTTACTGGCGGACGACCACATTATCGTGCGCGAAGGCTTTCGTCAGATGCTGGAACTGGAAGCGGATTTGAGAGTGGTTGGCGAAGCGGCGGACGGCCGTCAGGCAGTCGCCTTGGCCGTGAAACTCCGTCCCGAGGTGGTGCTGATGGACATTGCGATGCCCCGACTCAACGGTTTGGAAGCCACCCGCCAAGTGCTCGAAGCCCTGCCTTCCGCCAAAGTGATCATCCTCTCCTCGCACAACGATGATGCCCGTGTAGAAACCTCCGTCAATTCCGGCGCGGCGGGATTTCTGTTTAAGCAAGATTCCGCCCACGATGTGTGCCACGCAATTCGGGAAGTTCACAAAGGAAAAACTATCTTCAGCCCCGCGATTGCTAAACGTTTTGGCCGGCTTCATCCGCGGTCGTCCGCCCGCGCGGTAACGCTCAAACCGTCGTTAACCCAACTAACTTCACGTCAAATGGAAGTGCTCCAGTTGATTGCCGAAGGCAAAGCCAACAAGCAAATGGCGGCGGAACTCGGCATTAGTCTCAAGACCGTCGAGAAACATCGCGAGCATGTCATGCAGAAGCTCGATATCCATGACACCGCTGGACTCACCCGTTACGCAATCAGTGCTGGGATTATCGAGAACAGCGGTCATTTGACCATCGAATAAACAACCTCCCCGGCTGCTTCCACGAGTTTCGCCCAACCTTCGATGTAAGTCTGGTTGGTCGGGAGGGATGAAATTGGTTCGAAGAATCAGTCGGCGCAACCAACGCTCGGCGCGCGCGCCGAGCGTTGCTACGTCAAGAATGGCTGCGGTAACGGCGTGGAAAAACGACACGGAACGTCGTGCCCGCTTCGGCTGAGCTGGCAATTTCCAGGCTCGCATCAAGTAATTCACACAGCCGTTTCACAATCGATAGCCCGATGCCTTCCCCGGGCTGATGCTGGGAGGGTCTGGTTGGAGTGGCGGTGTCTTTGGGCCTCAGAACATGCGAAGCTTCACCTTTGATGGCTGCGGACTTTTCATCGGACTCCTTCGCACTCGCAGTGGCTTCTTGCAAACCGTCCGCCATGGATGTCCCGGCTTCGGTTAACATTCCTGGACCGGTGTCTTTAACCATTAGCCACCAATTCTCCTTCTCCTCACCCCAATTTACGATGACTCCGCCGGATTCGGTGTATTTGAGGGCGTTCACCAGCAGGTTTTTTGCCACGCGCCGCACTTTTTCCGCATCGCCCTCGACGGGAAGCTGCGCTGGGCCTTTCGCTTTTAAGAACAGGTTTCGCTCTTTGGCGAAGGATTGATTGATATCGCACAGATCCGAAATCAAGCTGCCGGCGTCAAATCCGGAGGTTTCCCGGCTTTCCTGGCCCGCCTCCAGCCGCGCCAAGTCCATTAATTCCCCTAGCATTAAGCCAAGCCCTTGAACCGCCCGCTGGAGGAATGCCGCCGATGCCACCCTCTCGGCTTCCGCCATGCCGGTCCGTCCGATCTGCGTCGCTGCCATGCTCACCCCAAGCACGTCGCTGTTGAGGTCATGAACCGCCTGGTGAATAAGCGTGGCTCGCCGCTGTTCAATCTCATCAACGTCCGCCAGCGCACTCATCAGGTCGCGTACCCGGCCGCCGGCTTCCGCCTGCTGCATTCGCTCATATTGGGCGGCGCTCCCACTGATGATGTCATTGATCAGGTGGAGCAACTGCCGATGCGCCTCTTGCAGCGTCGCGTGCTCTAGTTCCAGATGGCCGGCAAAGATATTGCCCAATTCCTCGAAGACACAGATTTGAAAATTCCCGCACTCACTAATGAGTTCTTTCAACCGGTAGCCCTGCTGCCAGCGATGCAAACCGTGCTTTACACCATCCTCCTCTTTTTCAATATCGGCCGCCCGTGCAGCTGCCCCGCCCCGACTGGAGCGCAGCTTGTGTCCATAGGTTTCAAGAATGGCTGGAATGTGATCCAGGAATTGTACGAGCGTCAGGGCCCTCCCGGTTTTTTGCTCGGGATCGGCACTATCTAGTTTGCGCCAAGCCGCGAGAATGGCCTCCCGGCGAGCGTTGAGGAGATCACTCAAGGTGACCAACTGCTCGCTCGGCGTCAGCGGCATAATGGGTTAAAGGTGGCAATCAAGGCGGCGGCACACTTCCAAGACTTGCTTGATGATGCTGTTGCGAGGCGGCCAAGTCAATGTGCGAGGTCGGAGAATTGACCAAGACGATCAACATGGGGGCAATCTTGTCCAGGGGCAGAATATAATCCACATCGCCAGTCTTGATGGAAGTCTCCGGCATGCTGAAATTCTCTGACGTGGGCCAGTCTTGGGCGAGCACCGTGCCACCTTTTTCCTTGATGATTTGCACACCGAATGAGCCGTCACCATCGCCGCCGGTGAGCACCACCGCAATGGCGTTTTTTCCATAGACCTCCGCCACGGAGGCAAACAACGGCTCGGCGGATGGACGGGCGAAATGAATTTTTTCCGCGTGGGATGAAGACAACTTCAGGCGATCCCCTTTGACCACATAGAGATGATGGTTGGGCGGCGCGACAAAGACCTTGGAGGGAGCGAGCACATCGCCAGTGTGCGCCTGCGCGACTTGCAGATGCGTGCGGCATTTCAGGATCTCCGCCAGCAGGCTTTTGTGATCGGGAGCAACGTGCATCACGATGGCAATCGCCGCCGGAAAATCCGCCGGCAAGCCGCCCAGAATGATGGACAAAGCCTTCAAGCCGCCCACCGACGCGGCCATGGCGATGACGGGGAACGAATGACGAACCGACGTTACGGGGAATTCCAGTCGTGCCCCTGAGTCCGGCTTGATTAACCGGTTTGCCAATACGGCTTTCTTTTTCATTTGGCTGGGAACATGAATTGCTGAGCTTGGATGCGGTTTTTCAGTCTCAATTCTTCAGCAGTTTCAGCAATCTTTTGGCCGCTTCGGCGGAGGAGGCGGGATTTTGGCCTGTGATGAGCAATCCGTCGGTTTGCACGTAAACTCCCCAATCCGGCCCTTTGCTATAATGCCCGCCCGCTTTTTTTATCTCATCTTCCAGCAAAAATGGCACCACTTTGGTCAGCTTCACGGCTGCTTCCTCGGTGTCCGAGAAACCAGTCACGTTCCTGCCTTTGATCATCCGATCACCATCGGCCAATTCGACATTGAGCAAGGCACAAGGTGCATGACAAACGAGTGCCATGGGTTTTTCCTGTTGCTGGAATGCTTCGATCAACGCGATGGAATTCGTATCTGTGACCAGATCCCACATGGGCCCATGCCCGCCCGGATAAAACACCGCGTCAAAATCGGTTGGCTTGACCGCACTTAATTTCAACGTATGCGCCAATTTACGTTTGAGCGGTTCGTCTTGGTCGAAACGTTGGGTGAATTTGGTTTGTGCCCCTGGCAGTTCACTGCTCGGATCAACCGGCGGCTGTTCACCTTTGGGCGAAGCCAGGGTGATTTGCGCGCCTGCATCCGCCAGTTCATAATACGGAGCCGCAAATTCCTCCACCCAGAAACCGGTTCTCTTGCCGGTATCGCCCAATTCGCTGTGCGAGGTTAAGACAATTAATATTTTCATGGTGATAGGTGCCCCCAGCTTGTTTTTGGATTCAAGCGGTAAACTTTGCCCTGGCGCGGTGGTATGCGTTAATCACACTTATTTGCCAACCATTTTCGCCACGATGAAAATCAGTACGGCTCCGCCTAATCCACCTCCACAAATGAGATAAATCAGGGAGTAGCCGGCAGCGGCAAACATGGGGGTTATCAAAAGTGCCAGCATATGATTGTATGAAATATTATTTGCTCAAGACTTCGAGAGAATTACCCGCAAATCAGCGTAGTAATAGCACAACGATGATGATGACGAGCAAAAGGCCGGCGCCGCCGCCGCCGATCCAGATGGCGCTGCCAAAAAGCGGGGAGAAGAATAGGGTCATATAGTTTTGGTTTCGTTCTGGATGGAAAATAGTTCTCCATCCATTTCTAGTTTGACACTACGCAATTGGCTGAGCGATCGCTATGGGGTAAAACCCTATCTAAACGAAGCGCCTGCGTGGAGTACCTGGCGAGTTCAACGCTGTCGGACTGGTAGTTTCTGGGATTCCAGCGGTACAGGAACGCCAAGATATCTCGGAATGCCAGGAAAGTGTGATGGAAGGCGACAAACTGTCACTCGCCCAAGGCTTTGTCCAGGATGGTTGTCGCGAACCCGAGAACCTCGTGCCTCTTCGAAACAAAGAGACGCATGCCTTTCCGGCAACTCATGGTCGGGTAACACCCCATGGCACGCACCGTGCCCAACTACTATGCTGAGCGTTCAGGCATGGCAAATTTGCTCGCAAAAACCAAAGCAACAAAAACAAGAAATCACTCAAGGGTTTATTCTTGAGTGATGTCGCGGACAAGTATGATGCCGGGGGCCGGCTCACCAAAGCGTTTCTGAAGTGGGTCAAGGCCGCATCATGCGAAGACGGTGTTATCCGCCATAAAAAGGTCAAACTGACCCTCACCACGCATGTGGCCGGCGGACTCACTGAAAATGATTTCATCCTGGCCGCGCAATGCAACAAGGCCTTCGCCAAATGTCTGGAGCCATGATCAACCCCGAGTTCAACACTAAACAATAAACAACCGTCGCCGATCAGGAATCAATTCCCAAAGCTACGTCGTATTAAGCCAGCCGAAACACGCCCCTGGCGAAAGCTGCAAATGAAGTGATTGGCGTGCCGGCGGCGCAATCTTTTGAAAAGCATTATGAACCTAAAAAAAGCAGTGACGGATTATCCCATTCAACATGCACTATCCGATCGATGGAGCCCATATGGTTTCGAAAATCGTCCGGTGGCGGCGGATGACCTTTGTTCCTTGTTTGAGGCGGCCCGCTGGGCGGCGTCTTCCTATAACGAACAGCCATGGAATTATCTCGTGGCTTCCAAAGAAAATCCCAAAGACTTCAAACAACTTCTTTCCTGCCTTGTCGAGGCAAATCAGGCATGGGCCAAAGCCGCACCAGTGCTAGTCTTGGGAGTGGTCAGCCTGCGATTTGCCAGGGATCATAAGGATAATCGGGCCGCGGTTCATGATTTGGGTCTGGCATCGGGAAATCTGGTGGTGGAAGCCACGTCACGTGGTCTCGCAGTTCATCAAATGATTGGCATTCTGCCGGACAAGGCGCGGGAGGCTTACCAGATCCCGGAACACTTCGAGGCTTGGACTGCCATGGCCATCGGCTATAACGCCGACCTGGCCACCATGCCCGCCGCCCTGAAGGAGCGAGACATGGCACCCCGCCAGCGCAGGCCCTTGAGAGATTTTGTCTTTGCCGGCCACTGGAAAGTTGCGTCACCGCTCGTCATCAAACCTGATCCACAGGGCCTGTCTTCAAAATGATCGGGGCTGCGGTTTTTGAGAAAAAGACTGGCTCGCGACTCGCGAGGAAGGAGCATCCCCACTGTCCGCGAAGGCAGGCATATTTATAATTTGTGCTGACATTCCCCGGCAACGAACAAAAGAGTCGCGCCCAGCGAGAATGCCAGCAATTTCAACGGTTTATGCCGGCTGATGTTCATCCACTACTTCAGCGTCGATGACGTGCTCTTCATCTTTTTTGCTTTCGTCGTGCTGGTGATCCGCTTCCGGCTCATTCCCTGATTGGCCACCGCCTGGACCATTGCTCGTGTGTGTCTTGTCCGCCGTCTTGTAAAGTTCAGTCGAAACTGCCTGCCAGGTTTCGTTCAGTTTTTCGCTGGCTCTTTTGATGTCCGCAACCTCTGTGCCTTTGAGGACATCCTTCACTGCGTTGGCGGCAGTTTCAAGCTTGCCCTTGTCCTCCGCAGAAATCTTGTCTGCGTTGTCTTTCATCATTTTTTCCGTGCGATATACCGCGCTGTCGGCCTCGTTGCGCGTTTCCAGCTCTTCTTTGTTCTTCCGATCTTCGTCGGCATGAAGTTCGCCATCTTTGCGCATCTTTTCGATCTCGTCCTTGGAAAGGCCGCTGCTGGCAGTGATGGTGATCTTCTGTTCTTTACCTGTTCCGAGGTTCTTGGCGCTGACGTGCAGGATGCCATTGACATCAATGTCAAAGCTGACTTCGATTTGCGGTACGCCGCGTGCGGCGGGCGGAATGTCATCCAGATTAAATTTGCCGATGGTCTTGCTATCCTTGGCGAACTGACGTTCACCCTGCAAGACATGAATTTCCACGCCGGGTTGATTGTCCGCCGCCGTGGAGAAGGTCTGTGCCTTGCGAGTCGGGATGGTGGTATTCCGCTCGATCACCTTGGTGAACACCCCGCCGAGCGTCTCAATGCCGAGCGACAGCGGCGTCACATCCAGCAAGACCACGCCCTTTACCTCGCCTTTCAACACGCCGGCCTGGATGGCGGCGCCGATCGCGACGACTTCATCGGGATTCACGCCTTGATGCGGGGGTTTGTTGACAAGCGTATGAGCGGTTTCAACGACCCGCGGCATACGCGTCATTCCACCGACGAGCACAAGCTCGTCAATCTTCGAGGCTTCGATGCCAGCGTCCTTTAAACACGCTTTCACCGGTGGAATGGTGCGTTCGAACAATTTTTCCGTGATTTGTTCCATCTTGGCGCGCGTTATAGTTTTCTGGATGTGCTTCGGTCCGCTCGCGTCCGCCGTCACAAACGGCAGGTTGATGTCGTAGGTCGTCGCGCTAGATAAGGCGATCTTGGCTTTCTCCGCCTCTTCCTTGATCCGTTGGAGTGCGTCGGGTTGCTTGCGGAGATCCATGCCGGACTCCTTTTTAAATTCGTCGAGAATCCAATCCATCAGCAAATTATCCCAGTCGTCGCCGCCGAGATGTGTGTCACCGTTGGTAGCCTGCACTTCAAACACACCGTCGCCGATTTCAAGCACGGAAATATCAAACGTGCCGCCGCCCAAATCATAGACCGCGATTTTTTCATCCTTCTTTTTGTCGAGGCCATAGGCGAGCGAAGCCGCCGTCGGCTCGTTGATGATGCGGAGAACTTCGAGACCGGCAATCTTTCCCGCATCTTTCGTGGCCTGGCGCTGCGAGTCGTTGAAATATGCGGGCACGGTGATCACGGCCTGGGTAACCTTCTCACCGAGCCGCGTTTCGGCGTCGGCTTTGAGCTTGGAAAGAATCATTGCAGAAATTTCCTGGGGCGAAAACTGCTTTGGCTTTCCGCCCACTTCGACTTCGATGGCGGCGTCGCCGTTGCCGGCCTTCACAACTTTGTAGGGCACCCGTTTGATCTCTTCGCCAACTTCGCTGAACTTGCGCCCCATGAAACGCTTCACGGAATAAATCGTATTGCGCGAATTGGTCACGGCCTGCCGCTTCGCCGCGTCGCCCACGATCCGGTCGCCGGATTTGGTGAACGCCACCACCGACGGCGTGGTGCGTTTGCCCTCGGAGTTTTCCAGCACCAAAGGCTCCCCGCCTTCAATGACCGCCATGCAAGAGTTCGTGGTTCCTAAATCGATGCCAAGTATTTTTGCCATAAAATGTTTAATTCGTTTGAATGTTTGAGTTTCCTGGTGTGGTTAACGATTTCATTGGAGTCACGCTACACAGCGAAATGGCTTCTTTCTATGGGGTGAAACCCTATGTGAGAGTCTTTTGAATTTTGCCGGGGAAACGTGTCCGAACCGGAGCCGCGTCAAGACGGCGCTTGAAATGGATTGGAAGCAACCGACGGCAAATGGGCCGATTTAGCCAACCCACGGATAATGCTGGCCCGCAAAAATCGTCGCACGCTCGGATCGGGACTGCGCTTCATCGCGTCCGGGGTTACTCATTTTCGGCGTTCAGCTCTGGCTACGGGCGAGTCGCGAGCTTTGTCTGGAGCGTTGGGTCATTGGGAAATTCCGTCAAGCCGAGTTGCCAGGTTGCAGCGGCTTTATCTGCCTGGCCGATTCTTTGGTAATAGTCTCCAAGCAACTCATAGGTCTGCGCGAATTGGGGTTGCACTGGCATCGTTTCCTGTTGATCGATCAGGGCCGAAAATCGTTGGACCACTTCCGGGCCTTGATTCATTTGCGCCGGCCAGTATGAAAGTTCTGTTGCCTTGTAAAATTGCGCCTCCCAATTGGCCGGATCCAATTTAAGTGCCTGGTTAAAACTCTGATCCACATGCATTCCGTTCAACGCTGATTCATCGGGGTCTGCAATCGGAAACTTGTGCATTAACGCCTCGCCGATGGCGGTGGGAATGCTCGGATCATCCGGGTTGGCAACTTCGCGTTGCTTCAATTCTGCGACCACCTGGTCCAATTCACCGGCCGCCTTCAATTTTTGCCAGAGTGCATGCCGTTCGCTGAAACTGGTTTGCGGAGAAATCAACTGATCGACGGCTTGCTTGATCGCACTTGAATTATCAGTTGCCGACAACGGCGCAATGACCACAGGGTTTGTTTGGACTGCCGGAGAATCCTGACGCGCCGGTTGGGGCACCGGGGGCGCCGGGCTTTCCTGAACCACGGTTTCCGGTTCGGTTGCGGGAACGGGCGCCATGGCTGGAGGGGTCGGTGTGGCGGAAGAGGAATGGTGCCGCACGACCAGGAAGGCCATGGCACCCAACACACCTGCTATCATAAGATAAAAAATCGATCGGTTCATAAAGTTTTCAAGGTTGAAGTTTTTCTGTGCCGCCGGAATATTGTGTTTTCATCGCATATGAGTGGTAAAATCGCGGTTGCAGGTGACAGACTATTTGGCGGGCTCAAGCAGGCGCGCATCACTTGCCTCCAATCTCCTCGCTGCGGAGCAGGGAAGGAGCCACAAACGTTTGAAAGGTCTCGCAAAATGGCATGAAACATCCTTGAGCCCTTTCAAGGGACTGGGATCCCGGAGGCTTTTGGAAAAATCAAGTAAAAGCGAACAATTGAAAGTGCTGGTTTCCAGGCTGATCAGGTACGGGTTGGACTTTCCATGCTACGTGTCGACATCATATTCTCGACTTGATACCATGGGTATTCATAAATATGCGGAGCTGGAAATGTTTTGTTTTCGTGGCGGCTCAGTTATTTGCGGCGGTGAGCCTCCAGGCATTCGTTGCTTCCTCGGCTAATGCACCCACCATCCTTCCACCCATCACGGTCATTGGCACAAACGTTCCAGGCTCCCTCACGTCGCCTTCTCTCAGCGGGGCAGCGCTAAAAAAGGGGCAAGTTCCGGGTGGCTTTTCGCTTCAGGGTGTCGATTCTCTGTATGAGGGACGTGCTTCCAGCTTTGACGACTTGTTCGGAAACACGCCTGGCTTGGTCATGCGATCGGAAAATGAAGTCGAGGTGAGCAAAGTGTTTATTCGCGGCTCGGGCGTCTATTCAGAAGATGAGCCCGTCGGTGTTCAATACCTGATCGACGGGTTGACCTTGAACCAGGCCGACGGCGAAATCATTTTGGAGGATTTCGATGTTAGTACCATCAAGTACGCTGAGGTGTATCGCGGCGCCAATGCCTTGCAGTACGACGCGCTGGGGCTGGGCGGCGCCGTCAATTTCGTTCCTTTCACCGGCTATGACGCCCCGCTGGCGAGCGTCCGGCTCGAAGGCGGCAGCTTCGGTTTTTTCCGCGGCCAGGCGAGTTCCGGCGGAGTGGAGGGACCCTTTGACTATTACGCTTCCTTTTCCGACCGCTCGCGCGACGGTTACCGCGACCACAGTCGAGAGAGCACCCAAATGCTTTTCAGCGATCTGGGATACAAGATCAGCAGCCAGCTCGAAAATCGATTTTATATCATCGCTGATCAAACTGATCGTCAACTGCCCGGTGCCTTGTCCCTCCAGCAAATGCAGCAGGATCCGCAGCAGGCCGAGACCAACGCCGTGCCCGAGAATTTCCGTAAAGATTGGACTTACCTGCGCTTGGCGGACAAACTTGCCTATGAATCCGGCGGTGAGTCCGCCGCCGCCGGCATCTACTACTGGCATCGCAATGCCTACGAGCCGAACCTTTATATCCAGGACCTTGCTGACCCTAATAACGATTACAATCAGGGGATTGGGGCTTTTTATGCAGATGATTTCGGCGGCTTGTTCAATTCCACCACCACCGGCGAAATATTCGGCCATGACAACATCTTTACTTTCGGATTCAGCCCGACCGCGGAAAATGAAGTGGATTCCTACCACGCCAATTTAAATGGATCGCCCGGCCCAGCCACCGGCAATGACACCGAGTGGTCGGCCAACGCCGTTGCATATGCGCAAAACCAATTTTATTTGACGGAAAAACTTTCGCTGTTCACAGGACTTCAAGCCGCTTATGTGGTGCGGAACTTTTACGACGGTTACACTAATTCCGCCCCGCAGGACCTCAATCAATCAGCCAAATTGGATTTTCGCACCTTAAATCCCAAGATCGGACTGATTTATGAACTGACCGACAAGGACCAGATTTATGCCAATTTCAGTCGCAGTTGGCAGCCGCCTTCGTTTGATGACATGGTCAGCTTCGATACCGGCCTCAACACCGGCCAAACCTTTACACCGCTGGAGCCTCAAATAGCCTGGACGGCGGAAATTGGCGCGCGGGGAGAAGACGGCCGCTTTCAATGGGAGCTTTCCCTCTACCATTCCTGGGTACGGGACGAGTTGCTCGATGAATTTAATCCACAAGTGGATGCGGAGATCGGCGGTGTCAACATTCCCAAATCGTATAATCAGGGCATTGAAGCCGGGCTGGATATCAGATTGGTGGAATCCGTTTTCGTCAAGGAGGACAAGAACCAATTCGGCGACCGCCTCACTTTGCGCCAGAACTATACCCTGACCGACCTCCATTTCGACAATGATCCCACGTTCGGAGATAACCGCATTGCGGGCGTGCCAGTTCACGATTACGAAGCACAATTGATTTACGAAGCACCGAATGGTTTTTATGCAGGACCAAATGTGCAATCGATTATAACCGCCTACCCCGTCGACAACTCCAACACGCTTTATGCGCCGGCCTATACACTGCTCGGGTTCAAAATCGGGATGCAATTGGGCAAGAGCATTTCGATCTTTCTTGAGGCAAAGAATTTACTGGATGAACGTTATGCATCCTCGGTGGATCCTATTGCCGACAACGGCGCGAATGGCGGTGTGCCCGGTCAGACCGCCCAGGTGTTTCATCCCGGCGATGCCCGCTCCTTTTATCTGGGTGTTTCCTGGAAGTGGTGAGGGAAGGTTCCGACCCAATTTCCAACCCAAAGTTTTACCGGGCTGCTTATCGAGCGGCTATGATCCGGCAATGCGCGTCAATTGGCAGAGTGCTCTTAAAAACGGCCCGAATCATTTTAAAGGTTGGTTTTGTTTCGCCTTCAAAAGGAATTTGTCAGGCTTCAGAACGGTAAAGCTTCCCCGTTCGATTCTTCTCCTCGCCCAAGTCAAATAGCTCGCTTGCTTTTCTTTTCGTTCTGTTTTTTGATGGCACGAGCAGCCAATTCAATGCCCTCGTCTTTGAACGAAAGTGTTTTGCGTCAAGCCCGCGATTTTTAGCCACCATCAAGCTGAATTTTGCGTAATGCATCCACTCTGGACTGGCCACATGCGCAATCTTGACCGATGATTTTGCGATCGCGGCGATTCGTTCGGCGATCCGGTATTGTTCAGGCATTCCGGGTGGGTGAAATCCGGGTAACCCGGTTGAATCAAGGAGCAGTTTTTCAATCTTCTGTTTGCGGCAGCGAAGCACCGCGCGGCTGATCAATTCAATTCCCTCAGCCAACGAAGCCTGTCCGACCGGACAGAATGTCGCATGGTCTGCTTTCTCCTCGAAATGCTCCAACCTTTTCACACGTGGTTTAAGACATGATATTTGGGCCCCCGAATCAAGAGGAAAATGCTCCAATCCAATGCCAGATGGGGTGAAGACCCCATGGCGTCCAAAATGTTTCCGTCTATAGTTCGTTAAATGACCGCCAAATTTCTCCCCCATTTTCCTGATGCAGGATATAAGCCGCTCCCAGACCAAACGATTTCGCGCCACCGGATTCTCGTGGTGGAAGAGGAGCATGATCTCCGCCAGATTACTGCTGAAGTATTGATTGACGCCGGTTACAGGGTGGATGTCGCCGAAGATGGCACAACCGCTTGGGCCGCACTGCAACTTTACCAATACGGCTTGCTGATCACCGACCAGTTTATACCGAAGATGTCAGGCTTCGAGTTGCTTAAGAAAATCGACGCTGCGCATCTGACCTTGCCGATCATCATGGCTACAGGATCTTTACCCATTCAGGAATTCGCCGCGCACCCCTTTCTGCGCTCTGTAAAGTTGGTATTCAAGCCCTATTCATTCGAGAAGCTATTGAGCATGGTGGCACTGGCTCTCCCCGAGCCAGCCCGTGCCAGCGATGCCCGGCGGCGGCTCCCCCGCCTCAGCGAAGCCACCTGCCAGCTTATTGGATCCGCAATGGAACGTTGCATATTCAAATTGAATGAATTACCCAACCGATTGAGGTCACAAAAGGCAGACGCGGGAAACTGAGCCAAACATTCAATATCGATGGCGACTGATTCACCCAGAACCTTGTCCCGCCGCCTTACTTGGATGGCGACGTTTTCTAGCGAAATGAAATACAGACTCAGACACCGAATTGAACTTTGGGATGAATGATTTTTCCACCTTTAACCCACAAGTCAGCCTCATGAATGGAGATAAATTGAACCGGATTACCATGGGCATCGCGCTCACACCTGCCTAATTTAATGGTTCTCACAGAGGATTGGGAATACTCCGATTCATCGTTGTAAACCTGATAAACATCTTTCACCAATTTCGTAATGTGACAATCACTAATGAAAGCAAATTCACCTTTCTCGGATTCCATTTTTCGCGCTTTGGCCATACTTTTCGTGATCCTTTAAAAGGGCATTTGTGCAATGAGGAGGGTGCCTTTTCCGGCCAGGGACTCGATATGGAAATGACCGCCAACCGTTTTTAAACGCTCCTTCGTGCCGAGTTGTCCGAGTCGTTTTCCGCCGAAAAAACCCAATATATCATCCACTTTGAAAGATATTCCGTGGCCATGTATTTTCCGGAAAATGCCGTCCGACATTTTCTGGATGTTCACTTCAACCCGGCTGCCTTTCCTGTGACGGTCTACCTTGGCGAGCGCTTCTTGGGCAATACGAGAAAGCAGCCGAGAAAGCACCGTGAGCCGGGAAATGTCCATTGTTTCCACTTCCACACCCGATGATTTGCTTGGAGTATTTTGATCGCAACCAGCCAGCGCGATTGTGGTCAGAACTGGAATAACCAAGAATGGCATGATTGAATACACAAGTTGATTTAAATTATGGCCTGATTTGATTCTTCGCCATGGGGTGTAACCCGACCATGGATTAGGTTGTCTTTTTTAGCACTGCCAATGCTCCGAACTTAATGCAGTTTTCCTCAACCAGATAGGTGAAAACTAATGCTTGGGGAGAGGGAAGGCCAAAAATTCTTGATCGGTTGGAGTTCCTGCGAAAAACAATTGTAGCGCCCCACCAATTCCTCTGCCTGATTTGAATGTCCTGGGGTGAACACCCCATGGCGGATACCCCATTTGCCAGCTTATTCTCGTGACATGGTACCCAAAAGATTCTCGCGATTTCAAAATCAAAAGCCAGCTTGGTTTTTACTTTCGCCCGATGCCGAAGCGACGACACCGACTTTGTGTCGTCATTTCTGGAAGGCTTTAATTCAGAATCCATTCTATGAATGTGATCTCTGACACTTCTTCAAAAAAGGTCGACCTCACGACCACACAAAACCCTGCACTGCCCGGCGAGCGCCGCATTCTTCTGGTGGATGACGACAAGGACGCCCTTCAATACAGTATGGATGTGCTGACTGCCGCCGGCTACCTCGTTGAAGGTTTCGAAGACGGTGCCGCTGGCTGGAAGGCGCTTCAGTCCAACAACTACGACCTCGTCCTGACTGACAACAAAATGCCCAAGATGACCGGCATTGAAATGATTGAGAAGCTACGTTCCGCTCACATGGAAATCCCCGTCATCCTGGCCACAGGAGCATTGCCGGTCCATGAATTTGCCCGCAACCCGTGGCTAAGACCTGACGCCATGCTGCAACGGCCATTTTCCGGCGACCAACTTTTGGAGGCGGTAAGAGCCTTCTTGGGCACTGGCGATGGGGCGGAGAGTGGCAAAGAGACACTTCTGACACAATGACAAGCTGCCGGGATGAACGGCGATTTGTGAGAAACGAAATGAAAACCGATCATCACAAAGGAAAGGCGCATCGTTTTTCCTTTGACTCAGCATGCTTTCCCAAATGAGCCGGGCCACTCCACAAATGCGGCATTTCGCCAAGCTTCTCATCGTTTATGAGCGGAATGGAACTAAATCCTCTGAGATGAAACCCCAGGACAGCTTTAGCGATTGCGAGAGGTTGCGTCCGCAACTGGCAAACCTGATGGGAATAAGATGCCGAAGGTCAGCGGACTGGAAGTATTGAAAACCATCAAGACCGATGAGCATTTGAAGAACATTCCGGTCGTGGCTCTGACTTCTTCACGCTTAAAGTCGGATTTGAAAGAGTTTTACCGGCACGGCGTCAATGCCTACGTGGTGAAGCCCGTGGGCTTTTCAGAGTTCGTGACGACGATTAAACAACTGGCGATCTTTTGGATGGCGATCAATAAACCGCCACCAGTCGTCGGGCGAAAAGAAAACGGAGTCCGAGACAGCAATCCAACTTTCCCAAGAAATGAACCGGACGCGAATGATATCCACCCTCCATCCAGTGCTTCTGAAAGATGACTCAAATGCCTATCCCGCGTGTTTGCTGGCGACCGCGCCAATGAATTTGTTTTGCGTTGCCGCGAGCTTGGAATTGTCGGCGTGAAGTTGCACAATTATCCCTGCGCATGGGAGGAAGTCAGACAAGTGACGGCAAGAGTCCGGGAGCCTAATCAAGTAGTGGCATTTGATCGGTGACACTGTATAGTTGACCCAACTTTTATGAATCCAACCGGCACGGCCACATCCAACGGGGGCAGCCAACCAAAGCCAGTTCCTCAAACCAGGGCCAACGACCGGGTGATTCTTGCCGCCATTGCGCATCAGGCCATGATTGAGCGTGGCTTGGAACCGGATTTTTCGCTGGCGGCGAAGCAAGAGCTGGCAGCCATTGCCGAACCGGCCAAGGCGACGGATAACATTCGTGATCAGCGTGACCTGCTTTGGGCGTCCATTGACAACGACGACTCCCGCGACCTGGACCAACTTACGGTTGCCGAACCGCTCGTCGGCGGGCAAGTCAGGATTCTCGTGGCAGTCGCTGACGTGGACGGATTGGTTCATAAGGGTTCAGCGTTAGACGCCCACGCGGCGCATAACACGACTTCCGTATACACCCCCGCAGCGATTTTTCCAATGTTACCAGAGGCGTTGTCAACCAACCTGACATCGTTGAACGAGGACCAGAACCGCATTGCCATTGTGACGGACATGGTTTTCAAGCAAGACGGCACGCTCGCCTCCTCAGAACTTTATTTGGCTCAGGTTCGTAATCGGGCAAAGCTGGCTTACAACAGCGTTGCGGCGTGGCTGACCGGCAGCGGGCCTGCTCCTCAGGGAATCACGAAGATTCCCGGACTCGACCAAAATCTGCGACTTCAAGATCAGGTTACGCAATCGCTAAAGGGACTGCGCCACAATCAAGGTGCCCTCAGTTTGGAGACGCTGGAGACGCAGGCGGTTTTTGCCGATGACGCGCTTTCATCGTTGGAAGTGGACCAAACTAATCGGGCAACCCAATTGATCGAGGAATTCATGGTGGCGGCCAATGCGGCGACTGCGATTTACCTTGCCGGCAAAAAGTTTCCCTCTCTCCGCCGCGTCCTGCGTGATCCCGAACGTTGGGAACGGATCGTCGAACTTGCTGGGGCACTCAAAGAAATACTTCCCGCCAGACCGGATGCGGTCGCGCTTGAAGGCTTTTTGACCCGCCGTCGCACGGCTGCCCCGGAGAAGTTTGCCGATCTTTCCCTGTCCGTCATCAAGCTGATTGGCCGCGGCGAATACGCGCTGGATCTTCCCGGCGGTGAAGCTCCCGGACACTTTGCGCTGGCCGTGAAAGATTATACGCATTCCACTGCGCCGAACCGGCGCTTTCCGGATCTTATCACGCAACGCCTCGTCAAAGCCGCGCTTGCCGGTACGCCGTTGCCCTACACCATCGCGGAACTGACCGAACTAGCCAGGCACTGCACCGACCAGGAAGATGCCGCCACCAAGGTGGAGCGACAGGTTAACAAATCCGCCGCGGCGCTGCTGCTATCGGGAAAAATCGGGCAACAATTCGACGGCACCGTGACCGGCGCCGCGGACAAAGGCACATGGATCCGTGTATTCCAGCCACCGATCGAAGGCCGGCTCACACTTGGTTTTCAAGGACTCAAAGTGGGCGACCGCATTCGCGTCAGACTGCTCCACACCGATGTTCAACGTGGTTTCATCGATTTCGGCCGCGCCTGACCAAGCCCAAAGTATCTGTGTCTGTTTTTTTTATGCCGGTCAGGGTCCACACACCCATCTAAACCGTTTGTTCCTTCCGAACGTGACAGGCTCTAACTGTTTCGCAAAGATGAATCTGGTTTAGGGTCGGGTTACACCCCATAGCGGGTAGTTGGTTGTGCCGCGATGCTAACAGCATGAAACCAGATGTATTTTCCTCCAACGTTAACCAGGAGAAAGCGACGGGGTCAAAACCAGCTGCCGCTCCTGATCTTAAGCAAGGCGAAACGACTTTTGCACCCTCGCCAGAAGCGGTTGCCCGACTCGCCAACAGCATTGATAAAGAAACGGGTTCGCAGCCCGGAAAAGAGGCAAAGCACTGGCTGGAATCCGAGGCACAATTATTTGGAGGCCTTGAACGCGAAAGCCAAATCCATCCGGGCTCCTCACTTTTCGTAACTGAACATTAAACATCCAACATTCTATGCAACACCATAAATTATCCAAAACCCAGCAGGCAGTCATTGCGCCCCGGCCAACTTCGAGTGCGGCCATCCTCCAAGAGGAGGCTGATTTTAGCCCCTCGCCGGACGAAGTGGCCAGGAAAGCTTACTTTGCCTATGAAAACCATGGTTCCCAACCCGGTCACGACGTGCAGCATTGGCTTAAGGCTGAGGCGGATCTGATCACCGAACGCAACCTGACGCGCATTCATGGTTACCACAACAAGACCTAAAACATTTATCTAACCAAGACAATATGAACACACCCATCGTTGACATGGATTTATCCAAGCAAGCACCACATAGCCCGCGCGATCGCATCGGCGGATTCGCCATCGCCTGCCGGGCGGTTGACAAATGCCGCGCCAGCCTGGCCGGTGCGCCCGGCGAATATCACTACGATTGCCCCTTGGACAACCAGCTCTTCAGTTTCAAAGGCATCACCGGCGAGCAGTTTAAAGCCGCGGTGAAGGTCGCAAAAAATTACGACGAGGTTGGTACCTGGCTGCTGGAGCACGGCAAGGAGAAGACAGCACCAGAAATCGAGGATTGGTCTGATGACCAGGAAGGCGACAGCATGATGAAAAACCCGGAGAAGCGCGCTTATTTTGTTGAAGACTGTCATCGGCTCGGGCTGAACCCTGCCAAGACTACCACGTTCGACTGGCTGGAAGCGGATGATCGCTTCAGTTTTCGCAGCGCGACCGAGTAAAATGTTTCAAACCAACCAATTGCACATGACCACCAAACAAACCAGAACTAAACTTATGTCAGATTCCACCAGCGAAACTGCGGCTACCGCGAAAACGCCCGTTTTCCCGCAAACACTTCACACGTTGAGGCCCAATCACGATAAACCCATGCCCAATTCAAAGCCCAAGAAGCGCGACAACATATTTTCCAAATCCCGCGATGTGCACGAGGATCGCGGCACCCGCGAAATGAAAACCTCGCACAACGACCAAACTAATCACGCGCGGTAATTGTCAATTTATGAAAACAAATCCACTGAAGGAAGGCGTTATTTCGGAGAATTCTGCCGGCGTCGGCACGGTCACCAGCAAGATGGTGCGGGCACGCGCCGCGGAGTTGGCGATCATTGATGGTCATTTGTCGAGCGAAGCGACGAATTCTCATTTTGCGCAAGCGAAGCGGGAATTAACCGGGGTGCCGGGGGTGGATCCGAAAGATGCCCTGCTTGAATCTGCGCCCGAGTCAGAACGCTGGGATCCGGTGCATGGCTCAACGGGACAAAAAGTTCCGGTTGCTCCGAGCGAAGACGAAGACGATGAAGGTCGAAGCGATAATGAAAGGCTGGTCGAAGGCGGTATTGCCGAAGCATCGATCGAGCACAGTTTTCAAGCCACCAAGGCAGCTGAAAAAGAGGATTTATGAGCACACCGACACTCAGCATTCCGGAGCCGGGTCGAGTCACACTGGCTCCGGTATTGCCCGATTTAAGTGATCCTGTGGCTGCGTCCCTCTATGCCCTCATCAACCAGCAACCATTTTTCAAGGGTTTAAATGCCAAACAGCTTGAACTGCTTACCGGTTCGGCGTTGGAAATGAAATTCGAAACCGGGGCGACCATCTTTGAGGAGGGAAGTCCCGCCAATCGGTTTTACCTGATATTAACCGGCCGGGTGGAGATTTCGTCGGAAATGGAAGACCGGAACGTGATACCCGTTCAGACGCTGGGCCCGGGAGACGACCTCGGCTGGTCCTGGCTTTTTCCTCCCTATGTGATGCACTTTCGGGCTCGCGCCTTGGAACCGACCACGACAATTTTCTTTTATGGCACGCGTCTGCGCGAGCAGTGTGAACAAGACCATGAACTGGGGTATCAAATCATGAAACGAACTGCGGAAGTGGCGACCGAGGCTCTCCGGGTCACTCAGGAACGATTAATGCATTACATCGACAAGAATCTCCCCGAGAAAACACAAAGCTCCTAACGATCGTAAAATGAAAACCGCGGCAAAAGACAAAGCCACGCCCGCCCCCACCTGGAAACCCTACACCGCAGCGGCGCGCAGCCGCCTGACGACGGCGGACAAAGCCTTGCTGCCGACCTCGGCCTTCGCGTTTCCCCGTGTCCGCAAAGAACCGATGACTGATGCGACACATGTTCGCGACGCGTTGGCGCGGTTTAATCAGGTCGCTGACGTTACTGATGCCGAACGGGAACTTGCGTTTGCCAATTTTCAAAAAGCTGCCCGCCATTTTCACATTCAGATGAAGGAAACGGATTGGCATCAATTTGGATCGTGATATAAACTTGGAATGAACCCGGGGAGCAATTGTTGAAACATATCATCAGTCGCGAAATTCGCCTGGCCTCCCGCCCGCAAGGAATACCGACCGCCGCTAATTTTGCGCTGGCACATGTCGAACTGGAAGCGCTGCCTGACCAGCAGATGCTGGTGCGTAATCTTTTTATGTCCGTCGATCCTTACATGCGCGGACGAATGAATGAACGGAAATCCTATGCGCCGCCATTTGACATCGGCAAGGCGCTTGAGGGTGGGGCGGTCGGCGAAATCATCGCGTCCCGTGCGAAGGAATTCAAACCGGGCGACGTCGTTGTTTCCAACTTTGGCTGGCGGGAATATTTCATTGCCTCACCGAAAGAACTGCTTCCGGTGAGTCGCGAGCTTCAACCGCTCTCGATTTACCTGGGCGCGCTTGGCATGACAGGCATGACCGCCTGGGTTGGATTAAATCTGGTGGAAGTCAAGGCGGCTGACGTCGTTTACATTTCCGGTGCTGCAGGTGCGGTTGGCAATGTTGCCGGGCAACTGGCGAAATTGCGCGGCTGCAAAGTGATTGGTTCCGCCGGTTCCATGGACAAGGTCAAATTTCTTCGTGAAGAATGCGGTTTTGACATTGCCTTCGACTACCAGACCGGGCCGGTGGTTGAACAATTGCAGGTTGAGGCACCTGACGGGATTGATGTGTATTTTGACAATGTCGGTGGCGAATCACTGGTAGCGGCTCTGTCGACCTTGCGGGTCCACGGCCGGATCATTGCCTGCGGCGGCATATCCGGATACAACGAAGATAAGCCGCAGCCTGGTCCGTTCAACCTGTTCAACATCACGACCAAGCGGCTGACGATGCGCGGAATGATCGTCAGTGATTCGCTGGACCGTCGAGGCGAATTTGAAAAAGAAGTGGGCGGCTACTTGCAATCCGGCAAATTGAAAAGCAAGGAAACGGTCGTGGAGGGCATTGAACACGCAGTAAGCGCCTTTATCGGATTATTCAGTGGCAAAAATATCGGCAAGATGGTTGTAAAACTGGCGTGAGCTTTGGTTTGTTACCGGGTAACGGTCGGTCAAAGCATCCTTGGTCAGTGCGCCGAAACGCCGATTTCTGCCAGCAAAGCCTTGAGGCCGTTCCAACTGATCCCCACCCCGATACAAACCATGATGAACGCCGAGAGCCGCACCACCACCATCATGCCGGTATGCCCGATCCGTTTGCCACCCCGCTGGGCGTAGCGGTAGGCCAGGAGAATTGCGAGCGCAATGACACTGGCTCCAATGCCGGAGGCAAGTACTTGAATTAGTGCGTGTTTAAAGGTATGTGCATGATTGGCCCCCACGGTAATGGCGACCGAAATCACCCCGGCATCAATGGTCAGCGGCATGGTTAACGGCGCAAACGCCCGCCCCAATGCAATGGCGTTGGCGTGAATCGCGTCCATGGCCGCATCTGCCGGTTTGGGGTTGTCGGTCAGGAGTTTCCAACCCAGGGCGCAGACCACGGCCCCGCCCGCCACCTGCACCACCGGGATCGAAAGCCCGAACATCAAGAGAACGAACGAGCCAAGCAGCATCGCCCCCAGCAAAAGAAAAAAGGAGTAGATGGCGATCCGTTTTGCCAGATCGGCGCGCGTCAATTCATCACAGCCTGGAGTCATCGCCAGAAAAATCGGCGCGTCACCCAGCGGATTGACCACCGGCAGTAAAGCGCCGACCATCAACAGGACCGCACCGGTCAGCTGGCTTAGGTCGGTCCAGAGCATTGATAGTCTTTAACCTGAGGATTTTTCCAGGTGTCCACCGAATCCATAGCGCATGGCAGAAAGAAGCTTGTCTTGGAGGTCAGCGTCGCCGCGCGAGCTAAAGCGCGCATAAAGCGCTGTAGTGAGCACCGGGGCAGGCACACCTTCATCAATCGCCGCCTTGATGGTCCACCGACCTTCGCCCGAATCGGAGACGCGCCCGGCAAATGTTGTGAGGAGAGGATCCTTGGCGAGTGCAGCCGCGGTCAGGTCAAGCAACCACGAAGCGATGACACTGCCGCGCCGCCAGACTTCCGAGATGTCGGCAAGGTTTAGGTCAAACTGATAATGTTCTGGATTGCGCAAAGGCGTGGTCTCGGCATTGATTTCGCCCTGCTTCATGCCAATGTTTGCGCCTCGCAAGACACTTATTCCCTCGGCATAGGCAGCCATCATGCCATATTCGATGCCGTTGTGAACCATCTTCACAAAATGCCCGGCACCGTTCGTACCGCAATGCAGGTAACCCAGCTCAGCGGAGCCAACACGATTTTCACGTTCCGGAGTAGTTGCGACCTTGCGGATGCCCGGAGCCAGCGTGGCAAAAATGGGATCAAGTCGCTTAACCGCCAACGCTTCACCACCAATCATCATGCAATAGCCGCGTTCGAAGCCCCAAACTCCGCCGCTGGTTCCCACATCCACATAATGAATTCCCTTCAGCGTTAACTCCTTCGCGCGCCGGATGTCATCTATGTAATAAGAATTTCCGCCATCGATTATCGTGTCGCCGGCGTCCAGGAGGGGCGCAAGATCGGCAATCATTCTATCAACCACGGCGGCTGGCACCATCAGCCAGACGGCGCGCGGTTTATGGAGCTGCTTGACGAGGTCGGCGAGCGAAGCAGTTCCGGCTACATTTCCTTTGGCCAAATCCGTCACCGCTTGCGGCGACTGGTCGAACACGACGCATTGATGACCGTCTTTGACCAATCGTCGCACCATATTGGCACCCATCCTGCCCAGGCCAATCATGCCAAGTTGCATCGTGGATTTAGGATTCATGTCGGTGAAAGATGGCATTGGGATGAATCTTCATAATGGATCGTGGTGTTTAATGAGGAGCGCGCCTGTTGGCAACACAACCTCGCGGCGATGAATGTTTAAAATGCTCGGGAAATCATGCCCCCACTGCGCACTCTTCTTTGGCGGAGCATGGTTGATGTTCCTGCATCGCTTCCGGGTTGGTGCGGCTGATGATTTCGCGGGCGTGAACCGTTTCCGCATCCGAGCCGTGGGCGATCAGGATATACTTTCCGCTCTTCACCGCGGTCTCGTACTGCAGGACGCTGTCTTTGGGAATGCCCATGCTATAAAGGCCGGCACCCAGCGCGCTCAAACCACCCACCACCACGGCTCCTTCCAGAGCCCCGACAATCCAGCCGACAATCGGCCCCGCCATGACCAAAGGTCCGACACCGGGAATCAGAAAGAAAGCAGATCCGAACAACAAGCCCCAGAATCCGCCCCAGAACGCACCCATTTTTCCCCAATATTTCATGCGGTCACCGGCATTATAGTAACCGATCACATCCTCATCGGTGTGATAGTCACGTCCAACGATGGATAGTTTCTTCATGTCAAAGCCCGCCTGCTGGAGTTCTTTGACGGCAGTTTCGGCCTCGATGTGGGATTTAAAAATCGCCACGACGGAATTGTTCTTGGTCATAATTATAGTTCTTTCGCTTTTATTTTTGTTTTTAAAGCTGAAGGCATTTTAGCTTTTTTCCGAGAGTTGGCGATGGGGTGTTCACCCCATGGCTAAAGCAGGAGAAAGGGCTCACTCTCTTGTTTGCAAAACTATGAATATTCCAAATCTATTTACTCCTATAAGGCTGGGCGCAGTCGAAGCGCCGAACCGCATCGTGATGGCCCCGCTTACCCGGATGCGCGCCGGACCGGACCGGGTGCCGACGGCGCTGATGGCGGAGTATTATGCGCAGCGGGCCGCCGCTGCACTGATTCTTACTGAAGCCACGGCAATTTCCCGGCAGGGTACGGGCTGTCCCAATACACCCGGTATCTATACAGAAGAACAGATTGCCGGCTGGCAGCACGTGACCGAGGCAGTGCATCAGGCGGGCGGCCGGATTTTTCTCCAACTTTGGCACATGGGCCGGATTTCGCACCCGAGTTTTCAACCCGACGGCGGATTGCCGGTGGCACCCAGTGCCATCGCCCCGCGGACCGGCCAAGTGCTCACGGAGAAGGGCATGCAGTCATACGTCACGCCGCGGGCGTTGATGAAAGAGGAGTTGCCGGAAATCGTTTTGCAATATACCGACGGCGCTGAATGCGCCAAAGCCTCCGGCTTCGACGGCGTGGAAATTCATAATGCCAATGGCTACCTCCTTGATCAATTTCTGCGCGACGGCACAAACCAGCGCACGGATGATTACGGCGGATCAGTGCGAAATCGCGCGAGGCTCACGCTGGAGGTGACGGATGCTGTGACGAAGGTGTGGGGTGCTGATCGCGTTGGCATCCGTTTCTCGCCAGGCGGAGTGTTTAACGACATGCACGATTCCAATCCCCGGGAGACGTTTGGCCATGTGCTTCACGAGTTGAATCGCTTCAAACTCGCCTACGTGCATTTGATCGTGTCCACGGAAGATGATTTGCGGCATGGCGCGGTGCCGGTGCCATTGGCAGCACTCCGCGATGAATTTCACGGACCGATGATCGTTGCGAATGGATTTACTCGCGCGACCGCAACCCAAGCCTTGGCGGAAGGCCTGGCTGATGCGGTGTCATTCGGCCGGTTGTTCATCGCCAACCCCGACCTGCCCGAGCGCTTTCGCTTAAATTCACCGCTGAATCCACTAGATGAGAAAACCATGTATGGCGGCGGAAAAAAGGGATATACGGATTATCCGGCGCTTGGCCCGCAACTTGTTCGCAGATGATGGTCTCTCGGGACAAAGCACGTTTTTAAGCGATGACCAAAGGGCCTCAATCTTAATTAATGAATTCGGTTATGGTGCGGGTAATACCCCATAGCGCGGATGTCGCCAGGCAGCCATGCTTCCATTCTGAAACAAGGTAATTGATTCCTAAATAAAAAATAAAAAACATCATCATCAAATTATTCTATGCAACAAAATCGATCATTTGCCGCCCTGTCATTTGTAGTTATTGTCGGCGTTGGCGCAGCCCTTGCCTACTTGCAATTCCGGGCCGGAGACAGTTTCGCAGCCGGCGGGATTGGCGTCGCGGCTTTTATCCTGGCTTTGGCAGTAGCTTCCGCCATCCAGGTGGCCGACCAGTGGGATCGGGCGGTGATTTTGCGGCTGGGCAAATTTCGCGCTCTGAAAGGGCCGGGGCTTTTTATTATTATTCCAGTCATTGACGCGATTCCTTACTGGATTGACACCCGTGTCATCACGACTGGTTTCAAGGCGGAAAAAACGCTGACCAAGGACACCGTGCCGGTGGACGTGGACGCCGTGTTGTTTTGGAAAGTGGTGGATCCCAAACGGGCGGCCTTGGACGTGGCCGACTATAAAAGCGCCATCAGCTGGGCCTCCCAAACCGCCCTGCGCGATGTGATCGGCAAGACCATGCTTTCGGACATGCTGGAAGGGCGTGATAAAATCAGCAGTTTGTTGCAGAAGATCATTGATGAGCGCACCGAACCCTGGGGTATCAATGTCATTTCCGTTGAGGTTAAGGACGTGTTGATTCCGCCGGCCTTGGAGGATGCGATGTCCATGCAGGCGCAGGCAGAGAGAGAACGCCAGGCGCGGGTAATCCTGGGTGATGCAGAGCGGCAGATAGCGGAAAAATTTGCCGAAGCAGGCAAGACGTATGAACACAATCCGGTCGCGTTCCATTTGCGCGCGATGAACATGCTCTACGAGGGTCTGAAAGAAAATGCCACGATTGTCATTGTTCCCAGCACGGCCGTGGAATCCATGCAACTCGGTGGGCTGGCCGGAATGACGGCTTTGACCATGGGCTTGGGCCAGGATGCTGCCAATGGCAACCAGCCGGCCAAGAAACCGGTTGCAGTGGAAACTCCACTGCCGAGGGAAGCTCTAAACGGCATTCAACCAGTGAAGTTGGCGTCATGAATGCTGCAACCGACGACCAACTGTCGAAGCAAAAGAAATTCAAAATACTATGCGTTGGCATTGCCGCGGATCATGGCGGTTTTGAGTTGAAGGGGTTTTTGGTCGGGCAATTGCGCGACACGGGTTATGAAGTCGCAGATTTTGGTGACCACCAGTTGAAGTCGGACGATGATTATCCGGATTTTATCATTCCCCTGGCCCGGGCGGTTGCCGCCGGGGCGGTGGATCGTGGGGTGGGCATCTGTGGCAGTGGAGTTGGTGCTTCCGTCGCCGCGAACAAGGTGGCGGGAGTCCGGGCTGGCTTGATTGATGAAAACTTTTCTGCGCGCCAAGGCGTCGAGGACGACGATTTAAACATGATTTGTTTCGGCGGCCTCTTGGTTGGCCACGCCCTCGCTTGGGAATTGGTACAGACGTTTCTGGCAGCGAGATTCAAAGGAGCGGAGCGCTTTCGCCGCCGCTTGGCAAAAGTGGCGGAGCTCGATAGACCAGCCCCAATTAAAGTACCATGAAGATTAGCCCCTTGGCCGGGAAACCGGCGCCCGCCGGACTGCTTGTCAATGTGCCGAGGTTGGTCACGGCCTATTACACGGGCGTGCCGGATCCCAAAGTGCCGACGCAACGCGTTGCTTTCGGCACTTCAGGGCATCGCGGGTCGGCGTTCAACCTGGCTTTCAACGAGTCGCACATTCTCGCGATTACCCAGGCGATTTGCTTATATCGCAAGTCCAAAAACATCCTTGGCCCTCTATTCCTTGGCATGGATACTCACGCGCTTTCAATTCCGGCCTGCGCCACCGCGCTGGAGGTCTTGGCGGCAAATGGTGTCGAAGTGATGCTCGCGGAAGGCGATGAATACACGCCGACCCCTGTGATTTCCCACGCCATTCTGGGTTGCAATCGCGGGCGCACAACGGGTTTGGCCGATGGAATTGTGATCACCCCCTCGCACAACCCGCCGCACGATGGTGGCTTTAAATACAATCCTCCTAATGGCGGGCCGGCGGACACGGACGTCACCGATTGGATCCAGACCAAGGCGAATGAATTGCTGGAAGCGCAATTGGCGGGTGTGAAGCGAATTCCCCACGCGCAAGCATTGCGTGCAGGCACGACTCATCGCCACGATTATCTTACCGCCTATGTCAACGACCTTGGCAATGTGATTGACATGGATCTTATCCGCAGCGCAAAGATGCATCTGGGGGTTGATCCGCTCGGCGGCGCTGGCGTTCATTACTGGGCGCGAATTGCGGAACAACACGAGTTAGACCTGACGGTTGTGAGCGAGGTGGTTGATCCGACGTTCAGTTTCATGACGGTGGATTGGGACGGTCAGATTCGCATGGATCCTTCCTCGACCTACGCAATGCAAAGGTTGATCGGCCTCAAGGATAAATTTGATCTCTCATTCGCCTGCGATACCGACCACGACCGGCATGGCATCGTGACCAAAAAGGAAGGCCTGCTGCCGCCCAACCATGATCTCTGCGCGGCCATTTTCTATCTCTTTCAGAACCGGCCGAGATGGTCCGAATCGGCAGCGGTCGGTAAAACTATTGTGAGCAGCCAGATGATTGACCGCATCACAGCCAAACTGGGTCGCAAACTGTTCGAGGTGCCGGTTGGTTTCAAATGGTTCGTGGATGGATTGCTCGACGGTTCACTGGGGTTTGGCGGCGAGGAAAGTGCCGGTTCGATTTTTCTCCGGCTGGATGGCAGCGTTTGGACGACCGACAAAGATGGCATCGTCCCGGCATTACTGGCTGCGGAAATCACGGCACGCACGGGTCAGGATCCCGGCGAGATTTACCACGGATTCAGGCAGGAGTTCGGTGAGCCAGCCTACGAACGGGTGGATTCCCCGGCCACGCCGGAACAAAAGAAACAACTGGCAAATCTCTCACCCGCGCAGGTCAAGCAAAGCGAATTGGCGGGCGAGAAAATCAAGCACATGGTCACCAAAGCGCCGGGCAACGGCGCTCCCATCGGAGGTTTGAAGGTGATTGCTGAAACCGGATGGTTCGCCGCCCGTCCGTCCGGAACTGAAGACATTTACAAGATATATGCCGAGAGCTTCCTGGGCGCGGATCAGTTGCACCGCATCCTGGCTGAAGCCCGGACGATTGTCAGTGATGCTTTGGGAATCAAAACCACGACGGACAATCTCTGCGCGCCGCTAAAGACTCAGGAGATGGCTGATGTGGAAGCGGTGGCGGCTTGGTGCAATGAAGGCCATCCTGATTGATAGCCCGGAAAATGCGGTTCCAGCCAAACTTAAAAATTTCATGAACGAACAAGCACCGCTTACCAAGCAAAATTATAATACTTTGCAGACAGATATCGACGGCTTCGATTCCCTGGCGGAACTGGCGTTGGATTTGCACTGGTCGTGGAACCATGTCACGGACGAGGTTTGGCGCCAGCTCGATCCCGCGCTCTGGGAGTTCACCCAAAATCCCTGGGTGGTGCTTCAGACCGTTTCCACGGACAAACTTAAGAGTGTCCTGGCAAATCCGGGCTTTCGCAAAAACATTGATGAGCTGCTGCAATTCAAGCGGGAGGTCGCCAAGACGCCCGCCTGGTTTCAGAAGAACCATGCGCAGTCGCCGTTGAAGTGTGTCGCTTATTTTAGCATGGAATATATGTTGAGCGAGGCGCTGCCGATTTACTCCGGCGGTCTGGGGAATGTCGCCGGTGATCAACTCAAGGCCGCCAGCGATCTGGGGGTGCCGGTCGTCGGCGTGGGCTTGCTTTACCAGCAAGGTTATTTTCGCCAGGTGATTGACCAGGACGGGGCCCAGCAAGCGCTTTACCCGTTTAATGACCCCGGCCAATTGCCGATCACACCATTGCGGCAATCCAACGGCGAGTGGCTGCGCTTGGAAATAGACTTGCCCGGTTATTCAGTCTGGTTGCGAGCGTGGCAGGTGCAAGTCGGCCGGGTGAAACTATACCTGCTGGATAGCAATGACGCGGCAAATTACCCGGCGCATCGCAGCATCACGAGTGAATTGTATGGCGGAGGACCCGAATTGCGTCTGAAGCAGGAAATACTGCTGGGAATCGGCGGCTGGCGGTTGCTCGCGGCGCTCGGCATCAAACCGGATGTCTGCCACTTGAATGAAGGTCATGCGGCGTTGGCCGTGTTGGAGCGCGCCCGTGGTTTTATGGGGCAAAATGCGCAGCCTTTTGACGTTGCGGTGGCGGCCACACGGGCGGGAAATCTTTTCACGACCCACACGGCGGTCGCCGCTGGCTTTGATCGTTTTCCTCCCGCGCTCATCGAAAAATACCTTGGTCATTATGCCACGGATAAGCTCGGCATCAGCGTCCAGGATTTGCTGGCCTTGGGGCGCGAAAATGCTAACGACGTGTCAGAGAGTTTCAACATGGCTTACCTGGCCATTCGCGGCAGCGGATCCGTTAACGGTGTGAGTCGCCTGCATGGTCAAGTTAGTCGGCATTTGTTTGAACCTCTGTTTCCAAAGTGGCCGACAGATGAAATTCCCATCGGTCATGTAACCAATGGGGTGCATGTGCCTAGCTGGGATTCGGCGGCCGCGGATGAGCTTTGGACCAAGGCTTGCGGCAAAGATCGGTGGCTGGGAACAAAGGAAAATCTCGAGCAGGATATACGTCAGGTCTCTGACGATGCCCTTTGGCAATTTCGTACCACCGCTACCAAGTGTCTGGTGGAATACGCGCGCGCGCGGCTGGCCCGGCATTATGCCGCCGCCGGTGCATCCACGGATACGGTGGAAGCGGCAAAGAGGTTGTTTGATCCGAACACGCTGACATTGGGGTTTGCGCGGCGCTTCGCCGCCTACAAGAGACCAAATCTGCTGTTGCACGATCCGGAACGACTGCTGCGGCTGTTGTCCAATCCGAAAAAGCCAGTGCAACTCATTATCGCGGGCAAGGCACACCCGGCAGATTCAGTAGGACAAGCCCTGATCCAGAAATGGGTCCAGTTTATTCGCCGGCCTGAAGTTCGCCCGCACGCAATTTTTCTCAGCGATTACGACATGCAATTAACCGAGCGCCTGGTACAAGGAGTGGATGTCTGGCTGAACACTCCGCGACGACCGTGGGAGGCGTGCGGCACGAGCGGCATGAAGGTGCTCGTCAATGGCGGTATTAATCTTTCGGAATTGGATGGTTGGTGGGCCGAAGCCTATGTGCCGGATCTGGGTTGGGCACTGGGCGACGGTAAAGAGCACGGTAACGATTCAAACTGGGATCAGGCTGAAGCCGAAGCACTATATGAACGGTTGGAACGCGAGGTGATTCCGGAATTTTATAATCGCAATGACAAAGGTGTTCCCGCCGCCTGGCTCGCGCGGATGCGGGAAAGCATGGCGCGCCTCACTCCGCGCTTTTCTGCCGACCGCACGGTGCGCGAATACACCGAAAAATATTATCTGCCGGCGGCGACAGCCTGCCAGTCGCGCGCATCCAACCAAGGTGCCGTCGGCAGGCAAATGATCGAATGGCGGCACCGCATTGAACAGAAATGGCCTGATTTACACTTCGGCTCCGTCAAGATGGAGACGCACGACGCGAAACACATCATTGAAGTTAAAGTTGGTCTTCACGGCCTCGATCCCAAGGCTGTAAGGGTGGAACTGTACGCTGATGGAATCAACGGTGGTCTTCCGATAAAGCTGGAAATGACTTGTCTTAACCCGCTGGCGGATGAAACCGGCGGCTACGTTTACAGCGCCACGGTGCCAGCGGCTCGCTCAGCGACGGATTACACGGCGCGAGTGATGCCGCGCTGCGACGGGGTGGCTATTCCCTTGGAAGACCCGCGAATCCTCTGGCAACGATGACCAAATTGAATGAACAGCTTGAGCCTACGGTGTTCGTCATTTTTGGCGGGGCCGGCGACCTGACTTGGCGAAAACTAGTTCCGGCCTTGTTCGATCTTTCACAGGACCGCAGCCTGCCCACGCGGTTTGCAATCATTGCTGTGGACCGCATCCAAGTGGGCCATGACGCACTCCGGCGGCGGTTGCACGACGGTGTCAATCAATTCTCCCGCTTCGGTAAGGCGAAAGACTCCGTCTGGAAACCGTTCGCGCAACATCTCATTTACCAATCCGGCGATTTCGAAAAGCCATCCACTTACAAAGCTTTGGGCAAAGAATGCGCAAAGCTGGAAAAGGAATGGGGTGCCAAGGCCCAGCGCATTTTTTATATGGCCACGCCGCCAAGCATGTTCGGCGAAATACCAAAATATCTCGGCCAGGCTGGGCTGGCGCTGGATCGTGAGTGGGCGCGCGTTGTGATTGAGAAACCGATTGGCTATGATTTGGAGTCGGCGCGCGCGTTGAATACCGTGCTGGCAGCCAGCTTCGCGGAGTCTCAGATTTTTCGCATTGATCATTATCTCGGCAAGGAGACCGTGCAAAACATTCTGGCGTTTCGGTTTGCCAACCCGCTCTTCGAGCCGGTGTGGAATCGTCGGTACATTGATTATGTGACCATCACCGTTGCCGAAACGGTAGGCGTCGAACTTCGTGGCGGTTATTACGACCATGCGGGCGCACTACGCGACATGTTGCAGAACCATCTGATGCAATTGCTCTGTCTCGTGGCCATGGAACCGATGGTCTCCTTCGAGGCCGATGAAATTCGGAATAAAAAAGTGGATGTCCTTCACGCCTTCCGCCCGTTTCATCGCGACGAGGTTCCGCAGTATGCGGTCCGCGGACAATATGGTGCCGGCAATTATGCCGGGAAAAAAGTGCCCGGCTACCGCACGGAGGCTGGCGTGTCGCCCGATTCCCAGACGGAGACGTTTGTGGCATTGAAGCTCTTCATTGACAACTGGCGCTGGCAGGACGTTCCGTTTTATCTGCGCACAGGCAAGCGCCTGCCGCAACAGGCTTCGGAAATATCCATTCAGTTCCGAGCCGTGCCGCATCAGTCCTTCCCACCCGAAGCCTCGCTCGGCTGGCAGCCCTCACGACTTATCCTGGCCGTGCAACCCTTGGAAGGCATCGTCCTAGGCTTCCAAGCTAAATATCCGGGGCCAAAAATGCAACTGCGGCCCGTGGAGATGCGGTTCAGCTACCGTGATAGTTTTGACGCGCCTTCACCCGACGCGTATGAAACACTCCTGTGGGACGTGATGAAGAAGGACGCCACGCTGTTCATGCGTGCCGATCAGGTGGAAGCCGCCTGGCAACTGTTGATGCCGGTGCTCGAAGTGTGGCTGGCCACCGCCCCGAGTGATTTTCCAAATTACGCCGCCGGTACCTGGGGACCTGAATCGACTCAGGGACTGCTCGCTCCTGGACATCGTTGGCCGCTCCCGACCGAATTGCTCAAGCAATGTGTTAAGAAGAAGAGGAAAAAATCGTGACTCAACTTAATTTGAAAACTCCCATCGAATATATCATCGTGGCGGTGCCTTTCCACGCCGATGCCGCAACCCACGATGAGCTGGCGCGGAAAGTGAATGAAAAGCTGAACGGCGATTATGAACTGTGTGGTCCGCCCTTCCTTAGCGAGGAAATGATGTATCAGTGCATGACAAAACCAATTCAGCAAACTCCCCCAATTACGGCGAGGTGAAGAAAGGGCGCCCATCAAGACCTTGCTTCTGGACATCGGCGGGGTTCTTCTGACCAGCGGCTGGGACCATCATGCCCGTTGACGTGCGGCGAATTGCTTGCAGCTGGACTGGGAGGAGATGGCCTGTTGCGAGACCGCGTCGCGCCAAATATATTTGGCGCGAACCAAACAGCTGACCGCCCGGCAATTTTCGGACATTGCCTGCTATATGTCGGATCTACTGGGTATTTCCGAGACCTGTTCCAATAGGCGCTCTTTGCTTGCTCACGATAAGTGGGACGCGTGGGCCGCGGCATTGCCCAAATTCGGCGCTGATCCATGCACGCCTCTAGAGGGACTTGAATTGTCTATGAATCTAATTGGGTGAGTCTCGTAATGCCGGATCGGCGCCGGTCGCTTCAGCTTGAGACAGTCGCGTCAAGGTTCACGTCATCCGCACGGACGAGGAATTAATGATTGCCCGAGCGGCTTTGCGTTCCTGTCCGAACGTTATCCTCCTGGAGTATTGAGCCTTAAATAAATGGTAGGGTTTCACCCCATGGCAAAGCCTCCCTAACTTGCGCAACCTGATAGCTGACGCGGGTGGCGACCAAAACAAATAATTAAAAAACGATTATGTTAAGCAAAGTAAAAACACTCAAAGGTTATTCAATACAAAGCACCGACGGGGGAACGATCGGGAGAGTCAAAGAACTTTACTTCGATGACCGGCACTGGACTGTTCGTTATCTGGTCGCCAACACCGGTAACTGGCTCACCGGACGTCAGGTGCTCGTCTCACCTTATTCCATGGTTTCGATCAATAAAGACCATAAAGACGTCGTCACCGATTTGACCAAGAAGCAGATCGAAAAAAGTCCTTCCTTGGAAAGTCACAAGCCTGTCTCCCGCCAGTTCGAGGATGACTATTATGGTTATTATGGCTGGCCGCCTTATTGGGGCGGCCAATATTCGTGGGGCGCGTATCCTTACATCGAGCGTGATCGTTTGAAATGGGCTCAATTCACCCCCGGTGCAAAGTCCTGGGATCGCCACTTGCGCAGCACTCACGCGGTAAGTGGTTATCAGATCGCCGCTTTGGACGGCGATATTGGCCACGTGGAAGATTTCATTGTGGATGACGAGACCTGGACCATTCGTTATCTCATCATCAATACCGGTAATTGGTGGCCCGGGAAGAAGGTCTTGGTTTCACCTTTGTGGATCGAACGTGTTAGCTGGGCTGATGCGAAAGTCTTTATCAATCTTTCGCGTCAGACGATTAAAGAATCACCTGAATATACCGACGATTCGCTCGTGACCAGGGATTATGAGATTGGCTTGCACGGTCACTATGATCGCAAAGGCTACTGGGTGGACGAATTGGTGAATTGTTAACCTTCCGCTTGAAGCAGATAACGTCAGGATTGCCGGCATTTTTCAATTACATTCAAGAAGCAAGTTTTGATGAATCCCGCCAAGCCAGGTCCAGTTCCGGCAGGCTTGCCGATTTTGGGCTTGATTGGCTGGTTGGCGCTTTGTTTTGCGGCTTCGATCACTGGCGGCTTTGTTTCAACCGCCGGGTGGTATGCTGCCCTCCATAAACCGTCATGGAATCCGCCGGCGCTGGTCTTTGGCCCGGCTTGGGCGTTGCTCTATGTGCTCATGGCCGCTGCGGCCTGGCTGATCTCGCGCGAGGGCGGATGGAAAATACAGCGTGTGCCACTGGGGTTATTTCTTTTCCAATGGCTGCTCAATGCGCTGTGGACGCCACTCTTTTTCAGGCTCCACAGCTCCGGTCTGGCATTCGCGGACATCATTTTACTCTGGCTGGTGCTGGCAGCGACACTTTGTTCGTTTTGGCGCGTGCGGCGGGCCGCAGGTGCTTTGCTGGTGCCTTATCTGGCTTGGGTGACTTTTGCTGCGGTATTGAACTATACCATTTGGCGGCTTAACTCTTGAGGGGCACGCTTATGCTGGTTGCTCCACCTGCTCCAGCTCCCGCCGAAATCGCTGTTCAGGTCAACGATCCCCCAAACGGTCTCACCAGCGACGAGGCGCGTCATCGATTAACCACATTTGGCCCCAACTCCATGCCGGATACATCATCGCATCCGGTGCGTCGGGCGCTTGAAAAATTATGGGCGCCGATTCCTTGGATGCTCGAGTCGGCGACCATTTTGGAGCTGGTGCTGGGAAAGTATGTCGAGGCGGGAATCATCGCGGTGCTGCTTTTGTTTAACGCCGCACTGAGTTTCTTTCAGGAGGGGCGCGCGCAGGCAACACTCGCCGCACTCAATAAACGTCTCGCTTTGACGGCTTCTGTGCGTCGCGATGGGGTTTGGAAAAATCTCCCCGCCGCTGACTTGGTGCCGGGCGACATCTTAAAGTTATCACTCGGTGGCGTAGTAGCGGCGGATGTGAAACTGATTGGGGGAAATGTCCTGAGCGATCAATCCATGCTCACCGGTGAATCCATCGGTACCGAAGCCGGAGCAGGGTTTCAAATATTCGCCGGGGCGTTGGTTCAGCGGGGAGAGGCGGTCGCTGAAGTCACGGCAACCGGCACCCGCACCAAGTTTGGGCGCACGGCCGAATTGGTTCGCACGGCCCACGTCGTCAGTTCACAGCAAAAAGCGGTTTTACGCGTAGTGCGCAATCTAGCCGCGTTCAACGGTCTTCTGATTATCCTGATGGTGCTGTATGCGCATGCCCACGCGATGCCGCCCGGGGAGATCTTACCTTTGATTTTAACGGCGGTGCTGGCTTCGATCCCGGTGGCACTGCCGGCCACGTTCACACTGGCGAGCGCAGTGGGAGCACGCGCCTTGGCTGGCCAGGGCGTTTTGCCAACCCGGCTCTCTGCCGTGGATGAAGCGGCTACGATCGATGTGCTTTGCGCCGACAAAACCGGGACCCTCACGCGCAATCAACTTTCGGTCACGTCGGTTCATCCGCTGCCGGGTTTTGACGAGTCGCACGTTTTAACGATGGCGGCACTCGCCAGTTCCGATGGTGGACAAGACCCGTGGGTGCAGCCATTTGTTCCGCCGTCGCCCGGAAAGTTGCAGCCACCCCGTCAAAACGCTCTCTCTTCAAACCGTTCGATCCGGCGACAAGAATGTCCGAAGCGACGGTAACGGATTCAAATCTCGGGACGCTGCGCATTGTCAAAGGTGCTTTCGCCGTCGTCGTCACAATCGCGGCTCCCTCGCCCACTGCGGCGGCTGCGGCGGCTGAACTGGAGGGAAAAGGTTTTCGTGTTTTGGCAGTTGCCGCGGGACCGCCGGCAGCAATGCAACTCTTAGGACTGATTGCTCTCAGTGACCCGGCCTGGGAAGACTCGGCCGAGTTGGTTAGCCAATTGAAAGCCCTTGGCGTCCGCATGGTAATGCTGACCGGCGACGCAGCAACGACTGCGGCGATTGTCGCTCACGCGGTCGGTCTTGATGGGGAGGTTTGTCCGCCTGGCCCGATTGCAAAGGATGTTCGCCCGGAGAAGTTCGCGGTATTTGCGGGAGTTCTTCCCGAGGATAAATTCAAACTGGTAAAGTTATTTCAAGAGGACGGCTACCTCGTTGGCATGTGCGGCGATGGGGCCAATGATGCGCCGGCCTTGCGGCAGGCGCAAATGGGAATTGCGGTTTCGACCGCAACCGATGTCGCCAAGTCAGCGGCGGGAATTGTACTGACCTCACCGGGACTCATCGGCGTCGTCGCAGCGGTAAAGGAAGGCCGTTTCACTTTTCAGCGCATTTTGACCTACACGCTGAACTCGGTGACAAACAAAATCGTGAAGATTTTCTTTTTGGCCATTGGCCTTGGAATGGCCGGACACGCGATTCTGACACCAATGCTGATGATCATCAGCATGCTCGGCGGGGATCTTCCCGGGATGTCTTTAACCACTGACCATGTCCGGCCTTCTACGCTTCCCAATCGCTGGCGCATCGGCAACCTGACGCTCGCTGGTGTTTTTATGGGTCTTTCCGAACTGGTTTTCTGCGTCAGCGTTCTGGCGCTGGGCCATTACCACCTGGGTATGGGCATCGCTGCCTTGCAGGCGCTCGCATTTATTACACTCGTCCGCGGAAATCAAGCCATGACCTACGCCATTCGTGCCCGGGGACGAATCTGGGCACTGCCGCACCCGAGCCGCTGGCTGATCTTGTCATCCGTCGTCGATTTGGGAAGTGCACTGACATTGGCGGGTTGTGGCTGGCTCATGGCGCCGCTGCCAATCTGGCTGTTGGCGAGCGTTTTAGCTGGATCCGTCGCTTTTGTCTTTGTCCTGGATTTGGTGAAGGTATCAGTTTTTTGCCGTTTAAAGATTGCATAAATGACAGGGAGCATGCGACACAAGACATTGGCAGTTTCAATCTTTTGGCGTATTCACTCTATTGAAGCGAGCACAGACCGCCAGCGCTGAGGGGTTGGACAGTCTTACCTCATGATGCTGTGCTGGGGTGAACACCCCATAGCCGGCCACTGCCCCAAGGACTTATTTTAATTAATATGAAAATGATACAAACACTCGCACTGCTCTTTGGCGGGTTGATCACGCTGTCATCCCCCGACTTTCTTTCTCGCTGGTGGGAAACAAGCGTGCGAATCCAGGGAACCGGTTTCCCACCCAAAATGCGCCTGGTTCTCCAAACATCCATATCCTACGCGAAAGGATGGTCTGTATGAGTAAGTCGAACATTCTGGTCAAGCGGATCAAGCTGGGCTTGGGAATTCTGCTGCTGGCGACTTTGACAGGATGCATTGGTTATGTTGGCGGAGGCGGAGATTATGGCGGTGGTGGCTGGTGGGGCGGACCAGACATATATGTGTTTGGCGGTGGTTACGATCACGATCGGGGTCACGATGTCCGCGGTTATAGTGCTCGAGGTGCTGCCAGTCGTGGGGCGGCACATTCTGGTGGTGGCGGTCGGCGATGAACCGCACAAATAACGTGCCCAAAATAAACTAATGAAACTAGCTTTTATGAAAACGACAAACTTGGTGATACCGCCCCGCAACTTCTTGAACCTCGCGCTATTGGCAAGTATTTGGTTCATTCTGCCAACGAACTTATCGGCGGAGGATACAAGTGATCTGCCGCCTCAAGCCGGGATTGGTCAGCGTTCGTTCGCCACGCCAGACGATGCCGTTAAAGCTCTGGAAACCGCTACCCAAACCGGGGATACCCTGGCTTTGCAGGAGATTTTTGGCCCGGACCTTCAGCAGTTGTTAACTGGTGACAAGGTGCAGGATGCCGACAATGCGAAGCGGTTTGCCGCCGCCTTGGCGCAAGCGTGCAATCAAGTCAAAGATCGCGAGGACAAAATCACGCTTGAAATTGGCACCAATGGCTGGCCGATGCCGATTCCACTGGTTAGCGTCGGCGGGCAGTGGCATTTCGACACGGCCGCGGGTAAGGAGGAGATTATTAATCGCCATATCGGCAAGGACGAGCTATGTGCCATTGGTGTTTGCCGCGTTTATGTGACTGCGCAACAACAATTCGCCAGCGCAAATTCTAATGAGGACGGAACGGTCATTTACGCGCAACAATTCAAAAGCACGCCCGGAAAACGGGACGGTCTTTACTGGCCGGTTTCGGAAAACGAACCCGCCAGTCCCTTCGGGGCGTTGGTGGCCGAAGCGCAGTCAGAGGGATATGCACAGCACCAGAGCGGAGGGCCGCATCCCTTTCATGGTTATTACTTTAAAATTCTGACCCGGCAAGGCGCGGCTGCGCCTGGCGGGAAAATAAATTACCTGATTCGCGGACACTTGACGGGGGGATTCGCCATGGTGGCTTATGCGGAACATTGGGACCAATCTGGCATCATGACCTTCGTCGTTGGTCCGGATGGTAAAGTGTTCCAGCGGAATCTGGGTGAGGAGACGGCCCGGATCGCAGGAAAAATGAAAGCATATAATCCTGATGATGGTTGGACGCTGGTGACCGATCAGGGAGTATTGGATGCCGTATCAGAGAAATGATATCGGCCTTGCTATGAGCGCCGATACCATGGAAATGAAAGATCATGAGGCAATTGTTGCCACCGGATTAACTAAATGGTTTGGCGATGGCGAAACCAGGGTCACGGCGGTGAACGGAGTGGGACTCGTGGCCTATTTTGGCGAGATGCTATTCATTGTCGGTCCCTCCGGCAGCGGCAAGACGACGATGCTAAGCATGATTTCCGGCATCCTTCGGCCCAACGCCGGCAATGTAAAGGTCAAGGGCGCCGATATCTGGACGCTGAACAATGACCAATTGGCTGATTTCCGCCTGAACACGATTGGCTTTGTCTTCCAGGATTATCATTTGTTCCCGCGGTTAACCACGGCTGAGAATGTCGCGATTCCCCTGATTCTAAAACACCACAATTGGGATGAGTCCATCAGTCAGGCCAGACAACAGCTTGCGATCGTCGGCCTGAAAAACCGTGGAAACATGTTGCCGGTGAAACTTTCCGGCGGCGAACAACAGCGGGTGGCGATCGCGCGGGCGATTATCAGCCGGCCGGAGATACTGATTTTCGACGAGCCGACTGCCTCACTCGACGGCGACACGGGCCGGATGATCATCGCATTTGTTAAGGAGAATATTCTCAATGAAAATCGCTGCATTCTCATCGTCACCCATGATGCACGCATCAACGAGTATGCGGATCGAATACTCCACATGGAGGATGGCCACTTAAGCGACGGCGCTGAAAAAACAGGAACCGAATGAGTTCTGAAGAACTCAAACCAGAGATCAAGGAGGGCCAGCCAAAGCCGGAAACAACTGCGCGTGAGCCGGATCCCAAAGCGGTCCAGTTGACGCGAGATCCCGACGCGGACACTTCCAAACCCGCAGCCAAAGCTGAAAATAAAACTGCGATCGAGCCTGACGCCAGACTCGCCCCAACTGCCGGGAATAAACCGAAAGTTGAGCTGGAAGAGACCAAGCTTGAAGCCAAGGCCGCCGCTCCCAGGACGGCGTTGGGAAACAAAATTATTTTTAGCATCGCCATCATCGGAATCCTGGCTGGACTGTTTGCCGCCTACATGTTCGGCCTTCAAAGGAAGGCGCAGCCGCCCGTGTTTAAACCCGTCAGCAATCCATTCGAGTCAGCCATTTATGCCAATGGCATGGTTGAGAGTGACTTGCCTAGCGGAGAAAACATTAACATTTTCCCGCAGGTTTCCGGTCCGATCACCCGGGTCCTGGTGCAGGAAGGCCAATCGGTCCAAGCTGGGACGCTGCTGTTTACCATTGAAGATTCCGTGCAGAGTGCCAACGTGGAGCTCGCTGCGGCCAATCTCAAACTTGCCCGTGATCAATATGACAAGGACCGTGGCGCCTACGACCTTGACCCTAAATCAATTAGTAAAACCTTGTTGGATACGGCGGAGGATACTGTCACTCAAACGACCGCTGCGTTGAAAGCAGCCAAAGCTTTACTGCGATATTTTTCGGTCAAGGCACCGGTTGACGGCGTCGTTTTGGCCGTCAACGCCACGGTCGGTGGTTATGTATCTTCCCAAGGCGACTTTGATACTTACACCGAACTGTTTGATCCGCTGATGGTCATGAGCGGGCCGCAAGATTACATGGACGTGCGCTGTTATATTGACGAAATACTCGTTTCCCGCCTGCCTTCAAAGTGGCACATACAGGCACAGATGCAGATTACCGGGACGGACATCAAGGTTCCCTTGGATTTCGTCCGGGTGCAGCCTTACATCTCACCCAAGATCGAACTGTCCAACGAGAAGCAGGAGCAGGTGGATCTGCGTGTGCTTCCGGTGATTTTCCGGTTTGTGCGAGGGGATGCTCCCGTCTATCCCGGCCAAATGGTGGATGTCTTTATCGGTCAGAAATAACCCGGCAAAGGCCAAGGACACCTTCCAAATATGAAATACAGTGGCATCCTCCGGATCGGTTTCAAACTGCTGGTCAATGACCGGGGTAAGTTTTTTGCCCTTTTGATTGGAATTACTTTTGCCGTGTTTCTCATGACCGAAATGACCGCCATGTTCGCGGGTATTCTCAATCGAGCCTTTTCCCCGGTTACGAACATTGGTGCCGCAATGTGGATCATGGATCCGGCGGTCAACACAGCCACTAGTCCGATTCCCATGCCGGATTATGTTTTGGATGCGGCGCGCAGCATGGACGGGGTCAGCTACGCTGTGCCACTTTTTATGGGCGGCGCTCTCGTCAAGCTCGCCAGCGGCACCTATCAAGGGGTCAATGTGGTTGGCTTGGACGACAGCAGCCTGTTTGGCCGGCCCGAACTTGAGCAGGGCAACATTCAGGACATCTATGCCGACAACACCTTCTTTGTGGTGCATGACGCTGAATTCTCGAAACTGGGCAACCCCAAGATTGGCACCGCGTTTGAACTAAACGATCATCGCGGCACGATTGTGGGCATTGCCAAGGTCGTTTCAAATGGATTGAATGGTGTGCCGACCCTCTACACCACTTACAACCGTGCAATTGAATACCTTCCCTCCACCCGTTTCACTATGTCCTACGTTCTGGTTCAGCCTAAAAACAACGCCGCAATCACCGGAATCAAGCAGCAAGTCGCCAAGCTTGGCTACGTGGCTTTTACCAAGAACGAGTTCAATACCCAGATAGCCAACTACTATACTTACCAGACCGGCATCGGCACCAACATTCTGTTGATGACCGTGATCGCCTTTATTGTTGGACTGTCCATCTCCGGCCAGACTTTTTACACCTTCATCCTTGAAAACCTGGAAAAATTTGGCGCGCTGAAGGCCATCGGTGCCAAGGGGCGCGAACTGGTCTACATGATCCTGTTCATGGCGTTCTTTACGGCACTGATTGGCTATGGCCTCGGCATCGGTTTGGTGACGCTGATGATCACCATCGCCAAATCCCGACTCCCCAATTACGCCGCGACCATCACGTTCTGGAACTTGGCGCTAGCCTTTGGCATGGTCCTGCTGATTGCCGGAATCTCAAGCTATATTGGAATACGCAAGGTCCTCAAAATCGAGCCATTCGACATCTTCCGGGGATGATCATGAAACATTCAATCAGAACCACCACCTTAAAGCTTATATCCGCAACTGGATTATTTATTTGTTCTCTGATCTGGCTGGTTTTTTTCAACGGATGCAGCTTTGCGCCAAATTATCAGATACCGTCGGTCCAGACACCGGCGACTTTCAAGGAATTGACACCGGATCAATTCAACCAAACGGATGGCTGGAAAACCGCCGATCCAATTGACAATCAGATTCGCGGCAATTGGTGGGAGATATTCCATGAACCGGAGTTAAACACCTTTGAAAACCAGGTAAGCATTTCCAATCAAAACGTCGCCGCGGCGACGGCTAATTTCCTCGCCGCACGGGCGGTGGTGAAACAATCAAGATCGCAATATTTTCCCACCGTATCCGCCGATCCCTCGGTTGTCAGCTCACGACAACCATCGCTGTCAACCCCGATAACCTCCGTGACCGGCACCGAATATTCACTGCCCTTTGATGCTTCCTGGGAGCCGGATTTCTGGGGCCGCATTCGCAACACGGTGAAAGCAAACTCGCTCGAGGTGCAAGCGACTTTGGCTGATCTCGAAAACGTTCGGCTGACCATGCAGGCGGAAGTGGCGGTGGATTATTTTCAGCTGCGCGTGTTGGATGCGCAAAAGCAGTTATTGGCCGCGTCGACACTCGCGTATGCGGAAGAGTTGAAGTTGACCCAAGTCCAGCAAAGCGCGGGTCTTGCGTCCGGCCAAGACGTCTTGCTGGCTGAAACGCAACTTGAAATCACCCGCGCGCGGGCCATCGATCTGGATATACAGCGGGCGCAAATAGAACACGCCATTGCGGTGCTGCTTGGTCGGCCGCCTTCGACATTTGCCATCGGCATCCATTCGCTGGCGGCTGCGCCATTGGCCATTCCCTTTGGGATCCCATCCCAATTACTGGAGCGCCGTCCGGACATCGCTGCGGCCGAACGCCGGGTGGCGGAGGCTAACGCCCAAATCGGTGTGGCCCTCGCGGCCTATTATCCGGCCATTACTTTGAGTGGTTCAGCAGGCTACCAAAGCACCTCCATCCAGAATCTTTTTTCGGGCCCGGGACTGGTCTGGTCGGTCGGCGCGACACTGGCGCAAACGCTTTTCGATGGTGGTTTGCGCAAAGCCGTCACCGAGCAGACCCGCGATATCTACCAGGGCACCGTCGCCAATTACCGCCTGACCGTGCTCAGCGCCTTTCAACAAGTCGAAGATAATCTTTCGACGCTGCGAATCCTTTCGCAGGAACTGCAACAACAGAACGCCGCTGTGGCCTCGTCGCAGGGCTACTTATCGCTCGCTCAAACCCGTTACCATTCCGGCTTGGATGACTATTTGAATGTGGTAACGGCGGAAGCCACCCTGTTAACCAATCAGGAGACGGCTCTAAATCTCCGTTTGGAACAACTGACGGCCAGCATCCAATTGATCAAGGCTCTTGGCGGCGGCTGGGATGCCTCGCCCGAAACAACCGCTGCGAACCTCTGAAAGATAACTTGGTTGTGAACACTCAACTTTTAATTGATATCGCCAAACAACTGTTTGCCGGCGACAAGGGGTTGTTGGCGATGGACGAAAGCAATCCCACCTGCAACAAACGATTCGCGAAGTTGAACATTCCACAGACGGTCGAAGCCCGCCGCGCATATCGTGGATTGATCCTCACTGCCCGTCGGGGCGAATATTCTGCTGCGATGGAAAAGACGTGAGTGTGAACACTACAGCCAATCTCGGCGCAGTCGCGTCGGTGCGCGGCAGCGTCGTGGATGTGCGGTTCGATGGACCGTTACCCCCGATCTACTCGGTGCTGCACGCAGGGACGAAAAACAATATCATCATCGAAGTGCTGGCACAGAGCGACGCGCGACATGTGCGCGGGATTGCGCTGACACCCACGCAGGGGCTGGCGCGCGGCATGGTGGTCACGGACACGGGTGGGCCGTTGAAAGCACCGGTGGGCAACGCCATTCTCTCGCGCATGTTCGACGTGTTTGGCAATTCCATCGACCGTCAGCCTGCACCAGTGGATGTCCAATGGCGTTCGGTGCATCGCGCGCCGCCGCCTTTGGCGCGACGTTCCACCAAAACGGAAATTTTCGAAACGGGCATCAAGGTCATTGATGTGCTCGTGCCGCTGGAACGCGGCGGCAAGGCGGGATTGTTCGGCGGCGCGGGCGTTGGCAAGACGGTGCTCCTGACCGAAATGATCCACAATATGGTCGGCCATCAGCAGGGCGTCAGCATTTTTTGCGGCATCGGTGAACGTTGCCGCGAAGGCGAGGAACTTTACCGCGAAATGAAAGCCGCCGGCGTGCTGCCGAACATGGTGATGGTCTTTGGCCAGATGAACGAGCCGCCGGGCAGCCGGTTTCGCGTGGGGCATACTGCGCTGACGATGGCCGAGTATTTCCGCGATGACGAACACCGCGACGTGCTGTTGCTCATCGATAATATTTTCCGTTTTATTCAGGCCGGCATGGAAGTGTCCGGCTTGATGGGACAAATGCCGTCGCGGCTGGGTTACCAGCCGACCATGGGCACCGAGCTGTCAGGCTTGGAGGAGCGTATCGCCAACACTGACACCGGCGCAATCACTTCGATTCAGGCGGTATATGTACCGGCAGATGATTTCACCGATCCGGCAGCCGTGCACACGTTTTCGCATCTCTCAGCATCCATCGTGCTTTCACGCAAGCGAGCGAGCGAAGGACTTTTTCCCGCCATTGACCCGCTGCAATCCAATTCCAAGATGGCCGCGCCGGGCATCGTCGGTGAACGGCATTACGCCCTCGCGCAGGAAATCCGCCGCACGCTCGCGCAATACGCCGAACTCAAAGACATCATCGCCATGCTCGGCCTGGAACAGCTTTCGCCGGAAGATCGCAAAGTGGTCATGCGCGCCCGCCTTCTTGAGCGATTTCTCACGCAGCCATTTTTCACCACCGGACAATTCACCGGCCTCACTGGAAAACTCGTCAGCCTCAAAGATGCACTGGATGGTTGCGAACGCATCTTGCACGACGAATTCAAAGACTACCCGGAAAGCGCGCTCTACATGATCGGCGCAATCAGCGAAGCGAAGGATAAACCAAAAGCTTCTCGGGCGGCTACTTCGGTTATGCCTGAATCAAAGCCGGAATCGAAGCTTGAGCCAAAGCCTGAAGATACGGCCGAGCCGGATGTCAAAAGCGAAACGCAAGTGGAACCGAAGCCGAAGTCCGAATTTGAACCCAAACCCAAGGTTGAACAAAAGTCCACTCCTCCAACTCCGACCGAAGCCATGCCCGTGCCCCCATTGCTCGAAACGCCCCCTCAACCCAAGGATGAAAATGCCGACTTCGCTCATGCATCTTAAAGTTCTTCTGCCGTTCCAGGTTTTCGCCGAGCAGTCCGGTGTGAAGCGCATTGTTGCGGAGACGCGCGGAGGTTCGTTTGGAATCCTGCCTCACCGCCTCGATTGCGTGGCCGCGCTCGTGCCGGGCATTTTGATTTATCAGACCGAATCCGTCGGCGAAGTTTTGGTGGCGGTGGATGAAGGTGTGCTGATCAAGACTGGCACTGACGTGCTCGTGTCCGTGCGCCGCGCGGTCGGCGGAACGGATCTCGGCCAGTTGCGCGCAGCAGTGGAAAAGGAATTTCTGACGCTCGACGTAGACGAGCAAAGCGTGCGTTTGGCTGTGGCGAAATTGGAAACCGGATTTCTGCGTCGCTTTGCGACGTTTCACCATGAGTGACCAGCCAGACAAAACTTCGAAGGACCAACCGACCTTCGCCGGAGTAATCGGCGCGAAGGCGGCGCGCAAGCTCAAGGCGCGCAAATCCACGCAGGGCGTCTGGGCTGGTCTGGGCATGATGGGATTGGTCGGATGGTCGGTGGTTGTGCCGACGCTGCTCGGCACGGCGCTTGGCATCTGGCTGGATAAACATCATCCGGGTAAGCATCCGTGGACGCTGGCGCTGTTGGTGCTCGGACTGGCGCTCGGCTGTTTGAATGCGTGGCACTGGGTGGCGAGGGAAGATAGGGCCATGCACGACGATACGGAGGAAGACAATGAATAATGTTTTATTTCTGGCACTCGCTTTGATCGCTGGACTCTTGCTCGGCATGATATTTTTCGGCGGGCTATGGTGGACAGTGCGCCAAGCAGTTTTCGCCAAATCACCGGCACTCTGGTTTCTTGGTAGCATGCTGCTGCGGATGACTCTCGTCCTCGCCGGGTTTTATTTTATCGGGGGTGGAGACTGGCAACGCTTGGTCCTAAGTCTGCTCGGATTTATTATTGCGCGATTCATTGTGATGCGGCTGACCCGCACGCCAATCGAGGTTTCCAACAAACCAGCGAAAAAGGCAAGCCATGCGCCTTAGTCCCGACCAGTTGATCTTCTGGCAGCATGCTTTTTTTAAACTCAATGGAACCATCGTGTTCACTTGGGGGTTGATGCTCGTGCTCGCCGTCGGCTCAAAACTAATCACGCGCAAGCTTTCCACGGAGCTGAAACGTTCGCGCTGGCAAAATCTCTTGGAAATCGTCGTGACCGGCATCGAGAAACAAATTTCAGACGTCGGCCTGAAGCATCCGGAAAAATATATCGGCTTTCTAGGTACGCTATTTTTGTTTGTCGCGCTGGCGGCGCTTTGCACCGTCATTCCCGGGTACGAGCCGCCGACCGGATCGCTCTCGACCACGGCGGCGCTGGCGTTGTGCGTGTTTGTGGCCGTGCCATTGTTCGGCATCGAGGAACAGGGGTTTTTGGGTTACCTCGCTTCCTACATGAAACCGACGGTAATCATGCTGCCTTTTAACATCATCGGCGAACTTTCGCGCACGCTCGCTCTGGCCGTACGTTTGTTCGGCAACATGATGAGCGGGGCAATGATCCTTGCGATTCTGCTCACAATCACACCGTTTATTTTTCCCATCGTGATGACATTGCTCGGTCTGCTAACCGGCATGGTGCAGGCCTACATTTTCAGTATACTGGCTGCGGTTTACATAGCCGCCGCCACGCGCACACGCAAACTCGAGCCTGGGGCGACAATCAAAACGTGAATCAATCATTAACCAACCAAAGGACAAAATTATGGATAATATGACAATCATCGCAGTGGTCTCAATCATCACCGCCGGCCTGACCATCGCGCTGGGAAGCGTTGGCCCGGCACTCGGCGAAGGGCGTGCCGTTTCCACCGCCTTGAGCTCGCTCGCCCAGCAGCCTGATGCCTCCGCCACCATCACTCGCACTTTATTCGTGGGCCTGGCCATGATCGAGTCCATCGCGATATACTGTTTCGTGGTTTCGATGATTCTGATTTTCGCCAACCCTTTCTGGAACCATGTCATCGCCGGCGCGGCCAAAGTCGCTGGAAAATAATACTTATGTTGCTTGACTGGTTCACCGTGGGTGCGCAGGCGCTGAACTTCCTCATCCTTGTGTGGCTAATGAAGCGCTTTCTTTACAAACCCATCCTCAATGCCATCGATGCGAGGGAAAACTTGATTGCGAAGGAACTTGCGGACGCCGAAGCAAAAAAATCCGAAGCGCAAAAGGAACGCGATGAGTTTCAAAAGAAGAACGAGGAATTCGACCAGCAGCGGGCCGCGTTAATGAGCAAGGCGACCGACGAGGCGAAAGCCGAGCGATTGCGGCTCGTTGAGGAAGCGCGCAAAGTCGCTGATGCCTTGACCGCCAAACGGCATGAATTGCTGGCAAACGACGCCAATAATTTGAACCAAGCCATCGGTCGTTTGACCCGGAAGGAAGTATTTGCCATCACGCGCAAGGCGCTGGCGGATTTAGCCACCACCAGTCTGGAGGAGCGGATGGGCGAGGTTTTCATCCGGCGTTTGCGCATGTTGGACGAAAAATCGAAGTCTGTGCTGGTCGAAGCGCTCAGGAAAAACTCCGAACCAGCCCTGATTCGCAGCACATTTGACCTGCCTGAGGCACAACGCGCGGCGATTCAAAATGCGCTGAACGAAACCTTTTCGGCGGAAATCCACACCCGTTTTGAAACATCACCGGACTTGGTCAGTGGCATCGATCTTTGCGCAAACGGACAGAAAGTCGGTTGGAGCATCGCCGAGTATTTATCGTCGCTGGAAAAGGGTGTCGACGAACTTCTGAAAGAGAAAGACAAGCCTGCGCCCAAGCCTGAAGTCAGAATTGGGCCTGAAACACAAGTTCCAAAGATGGATGAGAAGCCGCCGATTAGTACAGGAGTTATGTCTGAACCCAAAGCCGAATCTGCGCCGGAGTCTAATACTGAAGCCAAGCCTGCAATAAAGACCTCATGAACGTCGCTCGTGTAAATTTGCAAAGCGTCCTCAACCGCACGTTTGCTGGCATTGGCCAGGGGTTGGACGCATTCGTGCCTCAATTGAAACCGCGCGAAGTTGGCACCATTGTCAGTGTCGCCACCGGCATTGCCAAGGTCTCCGGTTTGCCCGGTGTGGGCTTTGAGGAGTTGGTGACGTTTCCTGGTGATGTGCTCGGTATTGCGTTCAATGTGGACGAGGATGAAATTGGGGTCGTACTACTCGGCGCTTATCAGGATTTGCAGGCCGGCGACGAAGTCCAGCGCACCGGCCGAGTCATGGACGTGGCGGTGGGCGACGAATTGTTGGGTCGTGTTATTGATCCGCTCGGCCGGCCACTCGATGGCATTGGACCGGTGGCTTTCACCCAACGCCTGCCAATTGAACGTCAGGCTGCGGCCATCATGGATCGCTCACCGGTCACCGTGCCGCTCCAGACTGGCCTCATGGTCATCGATGCTCTCATTCCCATCGGGCGCGGCCAGCGTGAATTAATTCTGGGAGATCGCCAGACGGGCAAGACGGCCATTGCGCTCGACAGCATTTTGAACCAGCGCGGGAAAAATGTGATCTGCGTTTATTGTGCCATTGGCCAGCGCGCTTCCGCTGTCGCCAAAGTCGTGTCGAATCTCCGCGAAAAGGGCGCGATGGATTACACCGTGATCGTGGTCGCCGAAGGCAACGATGCGCCAGGGTTGACTTATATCACGCCTTATGCCGCGACGAGCATTGCCGAATACTTCATGGAAAAAGGCCGTGACGTGCTCATCGTTTACGACAATCTGACGCAGCACGCGGAAGCCTATCGCGAATTATCCCTCCTGCTGCGTCGTCCGCCTGGTCGTGAGGCTTTTCCCGGGGATATTTTCTACATCCATTCGCGAATGTTGGAACGGGCGACCCATTTGAGCAAGGAACTCGGCGGCGGTTCGCTCACCGCGCTGCCGATCATCGAGACTGAAGCGCAGGACATTTCCGCTTATATTCCAACCAATTTAATTTCGATCACGGACGGGCAAATTTATCTTTCTCCCTCGCTGTTTGAACTGGGCGTGTTGCCGGCGGTGGATGTCGGCAAATCTGTTTCACGCGTCGGCGGCGAGGCTCAATGGGCGGCTTATCGTGCCGTCGCCGGTGACTTGAAGCTCGCCTATGCGCAGTTCGAAGAACTCGAAACCTTTGCCCGTTTTGGCGCGCGGCTGGATGACGATACTCGTAAAATCATCGAGCATGGCCGCCGAATCCGCGCCTGCCTAAAGCAGCCGGAATATGCTCCCATTTCCGTGCCTGCCCAAATCACCGTTCTGCTGGCGTTGACCGCGAACCTGTTCGACCCGGTGCCGCTGGAAAAGATGATCGATGCCGGAAACGCCGTGCGCGAGGCCGCGGCGACGATTCCGGCAGAGGTGAGCGCACGATTTGAAACCGCTCCAAAATTAAGTGACGAGGATAAAAACACGGTTGTTGAAATCGCCCGCAAAGCGCTCGTCCATTTCCAAGCCAAGCCGGAAGCTAAACCCGAAGCTAAAACTACTGCCCAGGTTGAAGCCAAACCGGAGCCGAAAACCGAAGCCAAGTTGAAGCCGAAAGACAAAGATAAGCCTGAAGTCAAACCGTTTGCAAAGGTTGAAGCCAAGGTGAAATCATGAGTGACACCACGGCAAGCTTGGCCCGAAAGATTAGCAGTGCCGGCGATTTGCAATCGGTCGTCCGCACGATGAAAGCTTTGGCTGCTTCCAGTATTGGCCAATATGATAAGTCGGTTCGCGCGTTGGGGGATTATTACCGCACGGTGGAACTGGGACTAAGCGCTTGCTTCCGGGAAAGCAAACCGGCGCCCCCGGTGGTAAAACGAAAAGGACAAGCCGACACCGGTGCGATTGGCGCAGTCGTATTCGGATCCGATCAGGGATTGGTGGGCCAATTTAATGACGTGGTGGCGGATTATGCGGTTAAGACCCTCGCCGCATTGCCCGGCAAACCGGAGGTCTGGGCTGTCGGTGAACGGGTTTATGCTCGGCTGGCGGACGCGGGCTTGCCGCTCGTGGGAGTCTTTCCCGTGCCAAATTCTGTACAGGCCATCACCCCACTCGTCGGACATATTCAAATCGAAAGCGAAGCCCGCCGGACCAAAGGTGAGTATGCCCGGCTCTACATTTTTCACAACCGGCCGAAGGCTGGAGCGCTTTATGAACCAGTCAGCCAGCGCTTGTTGCCGCTCGACACGCCATGGCAGCAAGGACTGGCTAAAGTTCCGTGGCCGACGATGATGTTGCCTGAAGTCATGTGCAGCGACACAGTAACTCTGCGCGCCCTCATCCGCGAATATCTTTTCATCTCGCTTTTTCGGGCGTGCGCAGAATCCCTCGCCAGCGAGAACGCCAGCCGCTTGGCGGCGATGGAGCGCGCCGATAAGAACATAGACGATTTGCTGGAGACGCTTCACAGCACTTTTCATCGCGTTCGTCAGGCGGGAATCGATGAGGAATTGTTCGACGTGATCTCCGGCTTTGAGGCCCTATCAAAAGGAGAGAAATTCAGGAACTTGAAATAGGAGCATGAAAGTTATCTCCGTGCAACCAGCACATCCGAGGACATCTGATTTATTGTTCCTGCAGACGACAAAAAGAATTTCCTGTTGATCATCTCCCAAATTATCCTGGATGCGTTTCATGAACTAAACGTGACTTAACCAAAAACCACACCGAAACGTCGGCGGTTATTGAAATTAATTCGTGATCAATTGGTGCGAACCAGGGGCGCGGATAGCTTCAACCATGAGAGCAACGAGCATGCATTGAACGTTTAATTACAGTTTTGGTAAATGCGCTCAGCGCGTTAATTGCCGACGGTAATTCTTAGATGAACCCCCCAAGCCCGACTGTGCAGTCCCTTCATTTGTTTTCCTGCATTTTCCGTTTGATCCGTTCGCGCGCCTCGCTGGAGAGCTTCTGTGGCGTAGCGACCGTTAATGTCTCCTCGTGTTTACACGCCTGATCATGGAGCAGATGAAGCTGTTTGCCGTAGCGTCGACACCAGACACAGAAAAGCAGATGGATCCGCAATCCAATCCGATTTATCAGAGGAAGGGGATGGTCCAACAACTCGGATTGGGCACGCACTGCCTCCCGGCAGTTTGGAGAAAGCGCGGCCCAGGCGGATTTGATTTTGTTCAGCCAGAATTTCATGCGGTGCTTGGCAAACGGTTCGCTATGGTAGTTGGTCGTCGATCGTGGCCAACCCTTACAAGTTTTCAGCGGTTATTTGCAAACCAATTGGCTTCAAGACATTGCCGCAGCGCCATGCGCGCCCGATGCAGCATAACCCATAGGTTGCTCTCGGTAATATTCAGGAGCTCGCAGACTTCCTTGCCGGTTAGACCGTCCACTTCGCGCAGGTTGAACACAGTTGCGACTTTTTCTGGCAGTTTTCCAGTACAATTGCGGTAGGCATGCCAAAACTGCTCCTGGTCAAGGCTTTCACCGGCCCGTTGCCATTCTCGAGGGCCAAGCTCGTGAATCCAGCCGCCTTGCCCAATGCCATTACTCACGAATCGCTCCTGTTCCTCCTCGTCATAGAATTGGAGGTCGGTGAAAGTGGTCTCGCGGCTGGCTTTGCGGTAATAATCAAAAATCTTGTTCTTAAGGATGCCAACCAGCCAGCTCTTCTCTGCTGATTTGCCGGCAAAACTCGTTCCTCCCCGTAACGCAGCCAGAAAGGTTGCCTGTACCGCGTCTTCCGCCTTGCCTTGGTCCCTCAGCCGGAGCAGGGCGAATTTGAATAGATAATCTCCGTGATCCTCAACCCAGCGTTCCGGGTCGGACAGTGCGGGCGAAATGGGTTTTTCCTGCCGGGCTTCTGAATCAGCTTCCATTGTTTTAATGATATTCCATGGAACGGCGGCGGTCGCAAGCACAGGCTGTCACGGATTTTTTACAAAATTCCTCTCAAGTTTTCCTTTTTTTTGTCGATTAGGTTGATGGTGGGTTTAAAACCAAGGGCTTGAGGCCTCGGTTAACCGGTACCTTTTGGTCGAATACCGGGTGGCCTAAGTCTTGCTTAAAGCCTTTCGAAGCCTTGCTACTGATTCATTTTGTAAGGTTTTGGTACAGCAGACGACCTAAAAATTAACATGCAAACACAAACAACAACAGTAGCCACAGGTCCCACAAAATCTTCACGGGTTTCCGCGAAAATCGAGATGAGCCCAGCCCCACAGCCACAAATCACCAAGCTTGAACCGATTACTCCTTATTTGGCGGAGGTGGTTTCTCGTCGCAATTCGAATTTTTACGGCCGCGGTATTCCGTACTCGCCCCTGAATGATTAAAGTCCGAATCGGCGTCGTGTTCCTCACCCGCGCTTCCGATTCGCTAACCAACTCTCGTCTCCGTTCCTAACCATTTCTGCCTGATCGTCTTTTGAGCAGACTGGGCTCCATTTTCCCTCCGCAGTGCCCTCCCGGTTTCTATGTGTTTCGCCCGTTGTCCTGAGAACGGCGATTATCAGTCACCCTCAAATGTTGTAAGGCGGAGTTTCAAAACTCGACCAACCATGGATGATGAATTCCATTTCAAGGTCGCGAAGGAAGCCTTTTCTTGCCAATCCCAAGTGCTCGGGAAGTTCAATCCATCAATTGCAATTGCCAAAGCCGTTCGCAGCCTTCACTATTCTGCGTCACAAGCTGTGCGCGGAAACGTTGTTGAAGCGGCCCGGCTCAAGGATTACTAGGGCTCTAGACTGGCGGTTCCAAACGCGTTCAGGCGTGAAGGAATTGCATTGCGCACCCCAAATCTAAAACCATGATTGCCGCCGCTTTCTTGATCTTGCTGGGATTATATCTGGCATGCGGTTTCATTTTTGCGCTGCCTTTTGTGTTGCTTGGCGCCCGGAAAATTGACCCGCACGCCGGGCCGGGTAGTTGGGGTTTTCGTTTGCTCATCATTCCCGGCGCCATGGCTCTCTGGCCGGTGTTACTGCACCGTTGGTATCTGGGAATCCATGAACCGCCGGAAGAATGCAATTCGCATCGTCAGGCTGCGCGCAACGCCTCAAACCCGACTGCTTCAGCTCCTCCCGAAGCCAAATGATCCGACCGCTCCGCCACTTACACCGATGCCAAGCCGTCGTGCTGGGGGTTATTCTGCCCGTCACTTTCGTTCTTGGGATTGCGGCTCGCAAGTCTGCACCTACGCTGACCAACTTGCCTCCGGCGCTGGCGGCCCTGTCTCCAGCGCCTGGGGGTGCTGTGGGGGAGCGTGATCATCTCTTTACCAAAGCCCCCGTTTCAGTCCGCTTGTGGCATCAGCAGAATAATCCAAACTTGTATTCCGTTTCATTCTCCGCTCCAGCCGACTTTATCAAACCAGATTTGATGGTTTACTGGATACCCGGAAGCTCCGGGTTCGTCGAAAATCTCCCGACTAATGCCGTTCTGCTCGGCGCGTTCGGCCCTCAGGCATTACCGCTTTCGGACGACATCGCCAGTGGCCGGGGCGAGCTGGTGCTATACAGTCTCGCTGATGGCGAGATCGTTGACACATCTCAGCCCATCCGGCTGGACCAGGTGAGCCCATCATCTTCAATCCAATGAGTGTTGCCTACCAAGCGGTCCAATGGAATCGGCAAAAGCGGATCTATGATTTTGTGCTGGTGGGAGGCGTTGCTCTTTATCTGCTCACTTTCGGGGCTTTGACAATGTTTCTATTTCCGCTCGTGACGGCCGAAATCATGGTAATGCGGGCATTTGGCACGGCGGCCTTCCTTTTGTTGCACATCATCCTGGCCATCGGGCCGCTTTGCCGGCTGGACCGGCGATTTCTACCGCTCCTCTATAACCGCCGTCACGCCGGGGTAACCTGTTTCCTGCTGGCTCTGGTTCACGTTTTTTTTGTGATCACCACCTATCATGCGGGCGGCAACCTCAACCCATTGCTGAGCATTTTTGTTTCTGGCCATTTTGACGGTACGATCGGATCCCTGCCGTTTCAAGCCTTCGGGTTTATCGCCTTCGTCATTTTGTTTCTGATGGCCGCCACCAGCCATGACTTTTGGCTGGCCAACTTAAGCGCCCCGATCTGGAAAACGTTGCACATGCTGGTTTACGCGGCGTATGCCCTGCTTGTTTTACACGTGACGTTCGGCGCCCTGCAAAGCGAGGCGAGCCCGGTTTTGGTTATTGCCATGGCGGTTGGCCTCGCTGTGGTTCTGGGACTGCATCTGGCGGCGGCGCTTAAGGAGCGCGCGCTGGATCGCGAAATACAACCGGAAGCTGGCGCCGGATTCATTGACGTATGCTCTGTTGCGGATATTCCCGAAAATCGCGCGCGCATTGTTTGTCTGGCAGGCGAGCGGGTGGCGATTTTTAAGTACGACGGAAAAATTTCGGCCGTTTCAAACGTTTGCCAGCATCAGAACGGTCCCCTCGGGGAAGGTAAAATCCTTAACGGTTGCATCACGTGTCCGTGGCACGGTTATCAGTACGTGCCGGAAACTGGAGGGTCCCCGCCACCTTTCAGCGAGAAAGTTCCAACTTTCAATGTGCAAGTCAACAACGGCAGGGTGGGGGTCCATCCCAAGCCAAATCCGCCCGGAACCCGCGCTAAACCGGCGCTCCTCGATGAATGATGCCCCATGAAGGACGAATTTTATATCGGCTGGGAAAAAGAGGCACCGCCGGGTATCGGTCGGATGGCACGCCGGATTGTGCTGGCGCTCTTACTGCTGGCTTTGCTGGTGTCGGCCGGATTGGCTGTCTCGCAACGTCTGATCGGGTCCAGCGTTTTTGAATACGGTGAAGTTAAAAAGTTCTCCGGCATTTTCCAAATGAATCCATATCCGCACCTTTTGGTGCCGCGGCCGGGAATCACGGACGAACGCAAGCAATTCTCGAGTTATTATCTCGTTGCTGAATGGAAATTCGGCCTCGCGCCGGAAACCGTGCAAACGTTCGACGGCAAATCCGTAACGCTCAATGGCACCCTCATTTACCGCGGCGACCAAACCATGATTCAGGTTGCCGATAACTCCCTGCGGGTCTCGACGGCGCCCCCTCCACCGTTGACTGGCCAAGAGGTAGTTCCACTTGGTCGGCAGACGCTTCGGGGGGAGATTGTTGACAGCAAATGTTACCTCGGCGTGATGAACCCCGGCCAGTTGACCCCCCACCGCGCCTGTGCCATTCGCTGCATCAGCGGCGGCATTCCCCCGGTGCTTCTTTTGCGGTCGCAAAATGGCCCGGCGGTTTATCTATTGCTGGTTTCCGCCAACGGCAAGCCGGTCAACCAGCAAGTCTTGGATTATGTCGCCGAACCGGTCGAAATAACGGGGGAAGTTGAGCGGCAGGGTGACTTTTTGATTTTGCGTGCCGACCCGGCCGCTTATCTGAGAATAAAACCGTAAAGAATTTCATATAGCTGCGACCTGCTTTCAGCCATCAGAGACAACGGGTTAAGTAAAAATGAAAACGAAAAACTCCAAATCGTTACAAGTCCCGGTCGATAAGGCTTCAGACTGGAATCATCAGGATCGAATCCGTCAGCGTGCCTACGAGTTGTGGGAGGCTTGCGGCTGCCCGCAGGGTTGTGAAAAGGAACATTGGCTGCAGGCCGAACGCGAAATCTTGGCCCTCATTGGCAATCCGCCCGCGAAATATTGACGATGCATTACTTTGCCAGCCTGGATTTTTTCCTCTTGGATGACAGTCCGGCTTTGCTTCTCAGATCGCCTGATACCCGGCAAGTCGGTGAATAGTCAATCCCCTCTTTTTGCAAGGTGCGCCATCGCAGTAGCGCAGCACAATCTTCCCCGGCGAAACTTCGATTTCTGTATAGCTGACAGTGGCGGCGTCATTCCGGTGCATGCAAGTGGAGTAGGGACCGCGCACCGGCTTGTGCGAGCGATGCAAACGACGCAGCCATTCGACCCGGCCAAACGACTTCTGGCGGCGGGCCGCAGCAAAAGTTTCGCCCCGGGCAGCCTGCGCGCCTGCCTCATCCAGACCCGAAGAAATCCAGGTTGCCGTTGCCCAAGGATGCGAGATCACTGCCAGCACCTTCAGGTTCCAGCGCCATTCGACCACTGCCCGGGCGGCGGAAAACACTCCGATAAGGCGAAAGGGGTTGATACGATTCAATGGCAGAGCGGTCAGGCTTTGCTCCATTTCCTGAACATTGCTGGCCGCCAAAGCGTTCATGACGACCCGGCCCCGGCTTACTGGAAAGCTGCTGACTCGGGCGGTAATGGCATACCAATTAATTAGCGCGCAGCCCAGGCCTGCCTCATTGACACCTACCCACGTGCCCCCGCCTGGTTCAGACGGAAAGAGTGCCAGCCGGTCCTGAAGATTCTTGATGGCAGGCGGGCGCGCCATGATCCGGGTCCGCTGTTCATCCCGGTTCATACCCAGGACAAATCCACGATTACGGGCGATGAACGTGACAGTGCACATGGCCAAACTTCAGTCCGCAAGGGGATAAGTCGCCGCCAGTTTGGTATAAGCGCGCCAGGTCTTCCAAACGACGTGCACAGGAGTTGTCACACAGCCGCGCTTTCGGTTGGCGGCACCGATGGCAAAAACCAAAGACCATTGCCGAAACAGGGTGCGGTAGGCGGACCACAATGAATTTCGCGAGTCGTAGATGCTGGTTGCTTCGCTTGAGGCTCCGTTTAATTCAATGATTTCAAAATTCTTCCCGGCCCGAAGATCTTCCTCGCTGGCAAACCGCACATCGTAGCGTCCGATAAAAAATCCGTTGAGCTTTTTTGAAATCTCGTCGATTCGCAACTCCAACTCCGGCGACCACATCCGCATGCCATCGCGAAAGATGCAGCCTTGCGCGTGGTTGCCTGCCTCGACCATTTTCAAAGTCTCACCCGCCGCTAAAATGGTTTCCTGCCGGGCGCCAAGTCGTTTGAGGTATTTGTCCGCTATCAGCCGGGCGCGGGCATCGCGCCATACCAATTCCGCAATGCTGGTTTGGCCGTCGCCGGTGATCAACGGAAATACTTTTTCCGTGATCGCGAAGATTTTTCCGCGCGTTTCGTGTGGAAAACGGTAGTAGAAAATGCCCGATTCAAGGGGACCGGACGCATAGCGCTGCACCACCACCGGAACCTTCACTTTGGAGAGGTAATCAATGGCTTGGGCCTCTTCGCGAACGAGTTTGACGCCGTCCCCGCGCTGTCCAAGGTTCGGTTTGAGAATGAAAGGTAGAGTGATTCCCAACTGTTCGCGAATCGCAGCAAGCGAGCGCAGCCGTGCTTCCGCGTCCTCGCCCTCAATCAGTTCCGCCCGGGCGGTGAAGTCCGGGCTGTGGATCGAAAGATCCTTGAGTGTGTCCATTTTTGATTCGCCGACCATTCCGCCAGTAAAAATGCCGGGGTTGGCCACGGTCACAATCGCCAGGCTCCGGTGTTTTATGGCCAGCCAGGCCGCATACAGGACCACTGGGGGATAGAAGAGCCAGGGCGGCCAAAATTCCCAATGCCGCCAGCGACCCAGCCAAGCCGACCATCGGCGCGCGTCATACCTCATCACCAGTCGCCTCACCATCTGCAAGCCAGCAAAAAGGGTCAGACCGGCGGCAAGAACGACGAATCCTCCGTGCTTGTATGCCTGTAACCAGCCCAGCAGTTTTTCGCCGAATGTTTCGGCCAGCCAGAGGATTACGCCTGTCCAAATAAATGCCGCCAGGCCGGTAATGACCAGGAAGCGAGTTAGACATAACCGGAGGAAACCAGCGGCCAGATATGTTGGCAGACGCGTGCCGGGTACGATCCGACTGAAAATCAGGATCAAGGCACCCTTTTGGGCAAACCAATTTTCGCTGCGGGCGACTTGAGGGCTATATTTCTTCCAAGAAGACTTTTCGAACCAGGTTCTCCCGGCAAATCGGGCCAGTGCATAAAGTCCGACGTCACCCAGCCAGATACCGAGAAAGCAAAAAGTGAAGGCTAGAGGCCAGCTAATTCCGCCCGTGGCAAGCAATAATCCGGCACCGACTGCGGCCACGTCTTCCAAGACAAAGGTGGCTAGGAAAAATCCAAAGGCCTTCGCCAAAGGCATCCAGCCAGCGATTTCCGGGGCGGTTAATGGCAGGGTACCGGTCATTTTGATCCTAAGCACAAAGCCGGATATATTCTGAGGGGCGCTGGGTCAAGAACCGGCCGAGGCCGTTTCCCGCTGGTGTTTCAGAGTGGAAGGCGCCACGCCAAAGCCCGGTGGCATCGTCAGGCCCATGATGCCGCCCATGATCCCGATCAACGCGTAGTGGTGAACCGCATGGGCAACCGAGTACATGATTTCCCGGCCGACGCTGGAAGGTGAGACTTGGGAGTTCTGCGTCACATAGCTTGTTTTGCACACAACGTCGATGGGGCGCAGCACTTTGGCAACACTGAGTTTTTTGTAACTTTCCAACAATTCACGGGTGGCATTGAGGGCGGCGAACCGGTCGTTCTCCACCAGCGTGCCGCGTTCGCGGTGATCGTAGTTCACTTCGCTGGAGTTCACCGCGTCCAGCAGGATCCGGAAATGATCCAGGCAATGGCGATAGTGGCCGCCGATGGAGGCGTTGAAGGCCACAGGCAATTTGCACCGGTAATGCTCGTCGCTAATTGCGGAGAGTAAAAGTTCGCCCTGACGCAGGCTCTCCACCGCCGCGTCAATCAGTTCTCGGTTGTCGCTTTTCAATGATTCACTCATACTTTTTGCTTTTTGAAACGTGCGGGTAGGAAAGGGATCTGGCTGCGGTGCAGAAAAGCCGTGATCGCAGAGGTAATAAACACGGCAACCGCCAGTCCGAACAATACTCCGCCATCGTCCATGACGACAATTCCAAGGACGGTGAGGTGGCAGATAATTGCGCCACTGATCACCCCCAGAGCCAGCAATGCTCCCGCCCAGGTGAAGCGGGGGGTCAGCAGCAGAATACTGGCGATCAGCTCAGCCACACCAGACCCGTAACGCCCCCAGGGCTCCATGCCGACCTTGGAGAAGATGTAAACTGATTCCGGCGCGGCGGTGAATTTGAAATAAAGCGTCTGGCAAAGGATGACGGCCGCCGTGATCCGGCATATCCAGCTCAGGACTTTTTGGTTTTGAGAAAGGGAATCCATAACTCTTTCAGGTTGTGTGAGGCGTCGCACCCACTTTTATTTCCCTTTCTTTTCAACCAGTTTCGGCCAATTGGCTTCGGCCTTCGCCAGGTTGACCCGCGCGTCCTTGTTGAAGTCGTCGCGAATATCCGTACTGTATTGGAGGAGCAATTTGCCACCGACGATCTGGAAGGCATTTACGTCGATATCCACGAGCCGGTTGCGCGAAACCCCGTAGGCGCAGAACCCGCCATAGACCGGCTCGTATTTGGCCGGGTCGGCGTTAAACAACAGCTTGTGCTCCTTGGAGGCAAAAAAATAAATGGCGCCATCCCGTTTGCTGACAAATTTGGGATCGCCTTTTACCGGCTTGTGATCGGTGAAAAAGGCGACCGGATCGTATCCCTGAATCGCGACCCCCGATTGATCGAGGTTGAGCAGAGTTTTGATTTGGGCGAAGACTGGCATTAGCAGTCCGGCGACTATGATTGAGAAAAATAATTTTTTCATGTGGGTTGGTCGCATGACCCGCGACAACCTTACAGATTATCCCTGAGAACCTGACCGCCTCAAAACTTCTCACGTCCTGGTTAAAGCGCGCTTGATGATACAAGTATCACACTAAAGCATATCCGGCAATTTATTTGAATTAATTCCGGGGTAAAACGGCAATTAAGATGAAATGGTGGCGTGTAAACATTTGGAGTTTAAATTGATGCAGCTATTATGTCGGCGTCTGGTCGGGGCCGTCTGCAGGCTTGGGCTTCGAGTTTCTGACGCGTCGGCCGGGGCCTCTGAATCGGGCTTTGTTCCTTCCTTTATTACATTCCGGCATGGATGTTTTTGACCTTGTGAATATTTGGTTGTTGCAGTTTAGTTGAAGTATAACCAAGAAAAATATGAAATCATCCACCACCATCAAGCAAGCGGCCGTTTTGGGGTTTGTCCTCACGGCGATATGTGCCTTCCTTATGGGTTGTGTCTATGACTTTCCCATTACCGAAAAGCCCACCCGCCCGATTGATAGCCGGCTTCTGGGCAATTGGACGTCCCCCGACGGGAAAAGCAAAATGAAGGTCGTCAAGCTCGATGACCGCAACTATATCGTCGCGCTGGATGGCGACTTGTACCGGGTCTATCATTCTGATTTCGATAAAATTCCGCTCGTCACGGCACAAGATCTTTCGGCTGATAGTCCGAAATACTGTTTCTGTTCCTGGAAATTGGGAGATGACGGTTTGCTAATGCTTCGTCTGGTAAATGACAAGCTCATTCCGGATGACACCAAGACCTCTCGTGAGGTTCGCAGGCTATTAAAGGCAAATCTCCAAAGTCCGGATTTATTTGCTGAAGGACAGCCGATGATCCGGGACAAGTAAACAGAAGCTTTTTCCGCCTGCTTTACTCGCTGGACAAGCCCCGAATCCGCATTCATGATTTTGGCATGAGCAACCGTCGACGATGGGCGAATCCCTTTTCTTGGTGGCTTCGCATTTTCCGGGCTGCCTTTATGTTTCTGTTGGTCATGACTTCGTGCCAAATCGCACTTCCAGCCACTGTGAATACCGCTTTAAACTCCTATTGCTATCCCGGCGGTGATCTCGGCGCGGTTTATCGGCCGCAAATGACAACGTTAAAACTGTGGGCGCCGACGGCCTTATCGGTCGGCGTAAAATTATTCAGCTCAGCCGGGAATCCCAACTTCGATTCGATACCGATGGTGATGGATAACAATGGAATTTGGACGGCCAACCTTGAAGGTGACCAAAATGGGAAATACTATTTGTATCAGGTGACGTTACCCGGCTCCGGGGTGTCCGCGCCGATTGTGAACGAGGTAAACGATCCTTACGCGCAGGGTTGCTCGGCCAACTCCGGGCGTACCCTGATTTTTGACCCGGTAAAGACGAATCCCCGGGATTGGGAACAGGATCGTTTTGTCACCTTGAAAAACAATACGGACGCCATCCTATATGAGGCGCACGTTCGCGATTTTACCATTAACGCCAGCGCAGGCGTTTCCCCTCAGAATCGCGGCAAATTTATGGGGATGGTGGAGGAAGGCACAAAAAGCCCGGGAGCCTCAAAAACCTGCCTTGATCATTTGAGTGAACTGGGGATCACGCACGTTCACCTGCTTCCCGTTTTTGATTATGCCGGCGGGGACGAGCGCCAGCAATCGGATGCATACACTTGGTATGACTGGGGCTACGACCCGGTGCTTTATAATACTCCCGAAGGCTCGTACGCCAGCAACCCGGACGGCACCGCCCGGCAGCAGGAATTCAAAAGAATGGTGCAGGCTTTTCATCGTCGACAGATCGGGGTTGTCATGGATGTCGTTTTCAACCACACCGCCAATACTGGCTTTGATCGCTTTTCCATTTTTGATAAGATTTATCCCGGCTATTACTATCGGACCGACGCTTCCGGCCGTTATGCGAACGCCACCGGCTGCGGCAATGAATTTGCCTCGGAACGACCCATGGCACGCAAATTCATTGTGGATTCGATTAAATACTGGATGACCGAGTATCATGTGGATGGATTCAGGTTTGACCTCATGGGCATTTTGGATCGGCTGACAATGCAGGAAGTCTATCGCGAGGCCAGGCAGATTAATCCCAACGTCATCATTTACGGCGAAGGGTGGAATATGGAGCAGGTTTTGCCTGCCAAAATGATGATGACCCAGCTCAACGTCGAGGGTTCGGGTATCGCCGCCTTCAACGATGGCATCCGGGACAATATCAAAGGAGATTTCGCTGATCATGCCGCGCGCGGTTTTGTCCAAGGGGACTCACCGGCTTATGGTGGCATGCCCCGATTCTGGTTAAACATCAAGGGGCAAAGCACAGGTCGGGACCAAACCGACATCCCGGTGTATTCTCCCAATGAGACCATCAATTACGATTCCGTCCATGACGATCTTTGTCTCTGGGACAAGCTGCGGGTTTCGGTGGGAAATCTGCCGGAAAGTGTTCGGATCCGGATGGATCAGCTGGCGGCCGGCATTATTTTGACCTCGCAAGGAGTTCCCTTGATTCATGCCGGCGACGAATTTCTTCGCTCGAAGAATCTCGACAGCAACAGCTATAATAACAATGACCCGCGCGTCAATCCCATCGACTGGAGCTTGAAAGACAGACATGCGGACGTCTTCAATTTTTATCGCGGACTGATCGCGTTGCGCAAGGCTCACCCGGCATTCCGCATGACCGACAAGGCGGCGGTGAATGCCTCCATCGATTTTTCCACTCATGTGTCCGAAAACCTGGTTGCCTACGTGATCCGCAACCATGCCAATGGCGACTCCTGGAAGCATATCCTCGTGATTTATAACGGATCCGATCAAAGTCATGATCTGGCCATTGCCGGCGACTGGAAAATCGTTGCCAATGCTCAAAGAGCAGGGGTGGATGATCTGGATTCAGCGAAAGATCGGATTCATGTTGAGGCCTATTCATTGGTTATCGCCCACACTGACGAGGATTATGGATTCAATGATTAGGGCAGCATCCCGTACCGCGCCGCGAGAGCTGATGGATTTAACTATCAACGCTTCTGCGCTTGCTTGCAGCATTTTTCCCGTTCAAAATTGAGTGACAATCGCCATCAATCCTGATTCCAAAAAAACCATGCTTTCGACTGTGAAAAATCCACGCAGCTTAATCGCCGCTTGGGTTGGCGTTTCAATCCTGGCAGTAAATCTGGTAGTTTCGTCCCAGGCTTATGCGGAACCGGTTGACGTTACTGTTACAGTTACCAACGAGATTCCCTCAGCCGATCTTCCCCCTTTTTTTTTGGGTTTGAGTTATGAGAGCGCGATGCTCCTGCCAAAAGGAGGACGCTACTATTTTAATGCGCATGATCAGGCGCTGATCAATGCCTTCAAAACCCTCGGCATCAAAAGCCTTCGTGTGGGGGCCAACGCCGTAGATGATCCCAAGGTTCCAGTGCCGCAAACGCAGGATATCGACCAGCTTTTCGATTTCGCGCGCGCGGCCGGCGTCAAAGTCATTTATTCGTTTCGCTTAAAAAACGGTGATCCGGCGAATTCCGCGCGTCTGGCGGCGTATATCGCCGCCCACGACGCTGATGTGTTGGCTGCATTTTCCATCGGCAACGAACCCAGTTTCTTTCTTCATTCCTTTAGGGCATATTACGCCAATTGGAAGCCGCACTATGACGCGATTCTAAAAGCCGTGCCCAATGCGATGTTCGATGGCCCCGGGGTTGCTGCCCAGCACGATTACGTCCTTGATTTGGCGAAACTTTTATTTGGTGAAGGACACCTGGCGATGGCCAGTGATCATTATTACTTTTTGGGTTCCGGCCGCGCAGGCGAAAGGGATCCGGCGGCAACCCGCGAGCACTTCCTTTCCCCGGGACTCCATCGCGTCTACGAGAAGGCCTATGAGGATACCGGCGCCAAGCTGGCTGCCGACGGGGTGCCTTACCGCATAGATGAATTAAATAGCTGTTATAATGGGGGGGCGAAAGGTGCCAGTGACACCTACGCCTCTACTTTATGGGCCTTGGACTGCACGCATTGGTGGGCGGCGCACCACATTTTAGGAATGAATTATCATACCGGTGAGTCGGTGGGGCGGGACGGTGGCTTCGGCGCCGCCAATTATGCCGCCTTTGTGCATCAAACTGATGGCAATGGCTTCAATATGCGGCCGCAAGCTTATGCCTACCTTGCTTTCACCCAGGGAGCCCATGGTCGTCCTTTAACGCTTGGCATTCACACCCTGATCGGCCTTGGTTTCAATGCTTACGCCTATGAGGACGAAGACAAATCAATTTATGTCACCGTCATCAATAAAAGTCATGGTCTTGGGGCTTTGCCTGACTTGGTTACCGTGCAGCTGCCCCAAAACAGTGGCCATGGCACCTGGCAGAAAATGGAACTGACGCAGAACCAGAACGACATCGCAGCCAAGACGGGTATCACCTTGGGGGGCGCTGCCATCGATTCCATGGGTGTCTGGGCCGGCGAATGGCAGCCGGTGACGAGTTTGGACTCTGCTTCTCCGGCGGTAGAAGTGGCTCCGGCCTCAGCCGCGATTATCCGTTTTACGCCCGGCCCCTAAAGCCAGCGACTTAAACCGCAGCTTAATCCAACTGCGGCGGGCGCGGGGTGAATATTTCCAGATTAATGCCGTCACCTGTGGTGTGTTCGTTGTAGACGGAAATGTAGAAATATTTCGCCACCTGGTCAAAATCCGGCAATAGCGAGAAGTCCATCCAGTCACGCAGGGCCGGCGGCAACATTCTCATTTGCGCATTGGATCCGGCGGCGTTTTGCAGCAGCTTGAAAGAACTGCGCATATTTTCGCGCTGATTTTGATAACCAAACATTCCACCGTTGGCACCGCCAATTTGTGATTCTGCGTCGGCCAAACCCGGTAGCGAACTGAGGGGCCGGGTTTTGCCATCCGCACTTCGCAGGTATTCTTCCATGATCCCGGCGTCAGCGCTGAATGCAACGTATCCGCCGCTTGAACTAACCAGCAGCGGCGGGGCCGTCACCACGGTTCCATCAGCCGCATGGCTTGAACGGGTGGCAATGGAGTATATCTTGTGGCCGAGAAAATCACGGGGCGGAGTCGCATTCTCCTGCGACGCCACCATGGAAGCAATCACATTAATCGCCTGAATGACCTGGTCCGGATTGGAGACTGCCAACAGCGTGATCTCAGGCGGGTTGGCCAAGGCCGCGATCGAATTCCCCACAGGAGCTTTTTGGTAACTCACCAAGTCATCGCCCAGGTTGCCGAATAGATTGTTGCGCAGGTCAAACCCGGGATCTTTTTGCTGGGCCGACGTGTTCGCCAGGTCGATGATCGAGTTCAAGTAGGACAAACCGTTTGGTGAAAAGGCGGCGATAATTTTCTGCATTTCCGCCCAGGTTTGCTTGCCGTCCAAACGGATGCGGGAAAACTTGATTGCGTCAGCCGGGATAAAGGCGGGCGGATTGGCATCCTTCATGGGCAGTGCCAGGATATTCAAAAGGCCCATCCGGCTGCTTTCCGGCGCGTCCAGGTGCACCGTCATCATCGAACCTTCGCGCGATTCCCGCAAAGCGAGGCCGGCCGACTTCAAGCCATCCAAACCAATTGCGGACATGATCTTGGGGATGGAAGCGGTGGATCCAAAAGCCGATGGGCTGGAATCATCGTCTCCAGAACTTTGTGACAGAAGTCCCAGAAATTTCCCGGTGTTGAACCAGGCATAATAAGTTGGTGAATCGCGAAATTGCCCCAGCCGGTCGGCCGCAAAAGTTGCGTCATCCGCCAAAGACGGAACGTCGCCGCCAGTGAGGTGCGCGATCACAGTTCCCAGACTTCCCACCGAATTTCCGGCCACAAAAACGGATTTGTATAGCGTGAAATAAATATCCAAGCTTCGGGCGGCCTTGGGCTGGGCGCCAATTTCGGAAACTGGCGTGCGCTGGGGAACAATGTTCGCCAGATCATTTGTCGACAGCGTCATCACTGTGAAGTCCACGCCTCGGATTTTCTCCGTGCGCAAATCCCGCCCGGCGTCGGACCACTTTTTTGTCAGAGCTGCGAGATTGGTCCGCAATTCATCGCTTTGGTCCTTTGTATCCAGGAGAAAAATGATTCCAGGTGGAACCTCGTCATGGCCGGTGGATCCATTGATGGTGGCTGCCAGCGTCAATTGACCGTGCGGCAGACTGGCAAAGTCGGCGAGGTGAACGCCAAGATTGCGTTCCAGCGGCGCCAGATACTGGCCGGTTAATTTGTCCATGAACTTTTCCCGAAAAGGTCGCATGGCAGGATCATTCCAGAACATGAGCTGCGGTGACACCTTGCCGGCCGCCCGCAAGGCGTCAAAATCGGGGATGGTGAAAAAAACGAATGTGTCTCCGGGCAAAAGGTTTTCCGCCGGCGGAACGGCGGCGCCAACCAAACAGGTTGTGGTCAGGAACAAGGCAAAAACGGCAAAACGCAAAAACTTAGGAATCATGTTGTAGATTGGGTTGCTGGAGGAGAATGGGTGCGGTCGACTGAACGAATCTTTCCGGCCGCCTACTGGCTATCCACCGCCTTGGCTTTGGTGTGGCTGGGTGGTTCAAGATAGCGATAGGGGTTGTTGGGATTGTCGGTCGAATAGGCAAAAGCGTCGCGATGATCCAGAAAACCTTTCACCAGCTCGACGGGAATGGCAAAACCGAGACCCTCGCCAAAAGTGATTTTCATATTGGTAACGCCCACCACTTCGCCGGCCAGGTTGAAAAGCGGTCCACCGCTGTTACCCGGATTAATTTGGGTGGTCGTTTGAAGGTAAAGCTCGCCCTCCAGTTCCCGGGTTTTCGTGCTCAAGATGCCTTGCGTGACCGTCCGCTCGAGTCCCAGCGGGCTGCCGATGGCGAATACCGGATCCCCCACGCTCAACGCATCGGAACTGCCCAGGGTCACAGCCTTGAATTTCGGCGCGTTCCGGTCCTGAATTTGCAACAGCGCCAAGTCATGAAATTTGTTGATGGCGATGATCTTAACCTGCTTGTAAATCTCACGGTCAAGGCTTCCGTCGTTTTGCCGATAGACCTCCACCGAAATTTCTGTCTCGCCTTCGATCACGTGGAAATTGGTGATCAGATAGCCGTCGGCATTGATGAAAAACCCCGAGCCCAAACCTTCAGGCGTCCTGACCTGCACGACCGATTCTCCGATTTGCTTGACCAGCGAGCTGACGTCTCGCGCCACAAATGGCCGGGGGCTGCCGTCATAAAACTGTCCGCCATCAGCCACTGGTGCCGCCACCGGCGGATTGGTATCATTCGACCGCACAATGCGGACAATCACGCTGCGGGGGATGATCAGCACCGTATAACCGACATCGACGACGATGGAATCGGATTTTTGCGCAAGGATTTTGCCGGTCACGGCGTCCTGATCCTTCAATTGGATGGTGTCGGCAAAAACCAGCGGCGCGGCGCCAGCCAGCAGCACCGCGAGGGCGAGGTGTTTCTTCAACGACATTCGAGCAAAATAATCCACGGTCTTTGATTTGACAAGCGGCCAGCCGTTCAATCTTTAGGGAAATCTTTTCAAACCAGGAGGTTTTGGGCACACTTTTACCAGTGATTGATACTAATGAAAAGCTTGCGGCCTTCCTGCCGGTGGTCCGTTCCGCTGTCTGGCTGGCGATTGACACCGAAGCTGATAGTCTTCATGCCTATCCCGAAAAGGTATGCCTCATTCAGATTAGCACGGTGGACTGCGACGAATTGATCGATCCCCTTGCCGCCATTGACTTGGATCCTTTGCTGGAGGCGCTGGACGCCCACGAATTGATCTTTCATGCCGCCGACTACGACCTTCGGCTGTTGCGCAAGCATCATGAGTTTACTCCTTCCGCCATATTTGACACCATGCTGGCCGCCCGTCTGCTGGGGGAGCGCCAGTTCGGCCTTAGCCACCTGGCCGAAAAATTCCTGGGAATCACCCTGGATAAGGGCTCGCAGAAGGCGGACTGGGCGCGCCGCCCTCTGACTGAAAAAATGGAGAGCTACGCGCGCAACGACACCCACCACCTCAAGCCATTAGCGGATCGATTGAAGGCGGAACTGACCGCCAAAAACCGCCTGGAGTGGCATCAGGAGAGCTGCGCCCGGCTGATTGTGGACTGTTCACAGCCTTTCAAACCAGACCCGGATGCCGTCTGGCGCATCAAAGGCAGCACCTTTCTGGATCGCGCCGGGCTGGCCGTCCTGCGCGAACTCTGGCATTGGCGCGAACGTGAAGCGTTTACCGCGAACCGTCCACCCTTTTTCGTCCTGCCGCACGAAACAATGATTGCCCTCTCGGCTGCCGCAGCCGCGCAGCAGCCCTTTGAGCAACTGATTCCGGCGCGCATGCATCCGCGCCGGAAGGAAACTTTGCTCGCTGCTCTTCGCGCTGCAATCGCCCTTCCGTCCGAAAAGTTTCCGTTTGTGGTGCGGCATTACTCCAAGCGGCCCACCGAGGAGGAGTTTCAGCGCTTTCGCGAGATCGAACAGCGCCGCGACCAGCGTGCGACTGAATTGGGTCTGGATCCTACGATCATTGCCAGCAAAGCCACCCTCGGCGACCTCGCCCGAGATTGGGGAAAATATTCGGCCGACCTGATGCATTGGCAGCGGGAATTGCTCAAGCCGTAAGCTAAGTGGGAGCCCACCCTTGGCGGAGGGCGAAGGTTCACTGGCCTTTCTGCGCCGATTGACAGCCCAGCCGGAAAACCTCACCAAGTCTCCACCGAATATCCTGTGTGGAAAATCCCGGGTCTTGTCGGACAAGCGCATCCATGATGCCCAAGGCCAGCAGCGCTGCGCCCCGTGGAGTGGGGTGCAATTGATCATTTTGCAGGAACATGCGGGTGGTTCCGGCCGAAAAATTCCGGCCATGGATGGTGACTGACTGATTGGCGGCAATTTTGCGCATGAATTGAGCGAGCGGAACGATGGCCACCTGCGGGCGGGCTTTCGCCCAAGCCTTGAGACGGGCGTTCGCAGCTGATCGTACTGCCTCATCCGCGACCATATCGGCGCTAATAATTCCCGAGTTGGTGGCCGCGGAAGCGTCGGGAATATCGCCAACTAAAAGCGGGCAGTGGATCCGCTCCAATAATTTTAATCCTGCCTCGAAACGCCGCATTCTCCCAGCGTCTGTCAGACCACCCCCGTAGCAGGACCAGAACAAAAAATCTACGCCGATTACGAGCGACGGCTTGGCTGCAACCGCAGCCTGCACCTGTTCCGGACCCAGCGCGTCCGAATTCAGGAACATAAGCGCGGTCGAAAAATCCCGCAGCGGCGGATGCGGGGTGGCGATTGCCGCATCCAGATAGTATCGCAGCTTGCAATTTACGGTCTCAGGGCCGCCCAGAGGTTCGTCCAGCACAAATCCCGCCGACGCGCTCGCCCCAATAACCACGACGCGATTCCACGGCGATTCCGCCGCGTTAGCCTCGGTAAGTTGGGCGACCGCCAGCACCGCCAGCCAAACGAAGGTCAGGACAAAAGATAAAAACCGGCGGGTCCTCATGGTGTCGAATGGCTGCCCGGGCGGCTAACGGACCACCTCAAAAGCAAAGCCTTTGAGATATTCCGTCTCAGGAATCATCGGGATGATAGGGTGATCGGGCGATTGAGCGTACGTTGCGACACGGCGCAAGATCCGGCGCGTGTCAAAGGCAGCTGATAAAAGGGAATCCAGGAACAATTCCGAGCTCACATGGTGCGAGCAGCAAAAGGTCGCCAAAGTGCCGCCGGGCTTCAGTAATTTCAACGCCCTCAGGTGGATTTCCTTATATCCCCGGAGGGCGTCCGGCACCGATGCGCGATTGCGGGTGAAGGACGGTGGATCGAGGATGATACAATCAAAACGCGGGATCACGCGCTCGTGAGGTTTCACCGCGGTGTGCGCCTTGAGCCAGTCAAAAACATTAACCGTTTCAAAGGTGCATCGTTCGGTCAGCCCATTGGCGGTGGCATTTCGCTTGGAAGCTTCAATTGCGTTCGCGCTCTGGTCCAGCAGATGGACCATGGCTGCACCCGCCCGCGCCGCATGCAGACCAAAGCCGCCGAGGAAACTAAAACAGTCCAATACCTGACCACCCTTGGCGAACCGGGAAACGGCCTCGTAATTAACCTGTTGATCTAGATACATCCCGGTTTTATGGCCGCCCACTGGATCGGTTTCAAATTTCAGCCCGTTCAGTTGCACCATGATGGGGCCCAAAAGCTCACCGACCAGCAGGCCATTCGACTCGGCCAAGCCTTCGAAACGACGCGATGCCACGTCGCTGCGCTCCAATATGGCGCGCGGCGAAAAAATCTTTAGCAGGGCGGCCACAATCAGTGCCTTGCGCTGGTCAATGCCGAGCGCGGAGATTTGCACCACCAGCACGTCCTCGTATTTGTCCACAATCAGACCGCTCAGGAAATCGCTTTCGGCATTCACCACCCGAAATGAAGTCGCTTGCGGCAAATACCGCTGGCGTACTGCCAAGGCCGTCCGAATACGCTCTTCGAAGAAGGCCTCGTTTGTTTCCACGCGGTCCGGTGCGATGATGCGAACATGGATTTTGGAGCGGGAATTGAAAATGCCAACACCCAGCAGTCGCTGCCGGTGATCCTTCACCTGCACCAGTTCGCCGTCCGCTGCCGGCGCGCTGAGGCGCAGAATTTCACCGGCATAAATCCACGGATGCCCCGCCACAATACGATCGGCTTCTCCAGGTTTCAGCAAGACTGTCGGCAATTGTTTCATAATTAAAAACGAGACCGCGCAGCATACAGGTTTTCCGGTCGCCGTCGAATTGATTATCGCCGCCACCCAGGACTTCAAGCGCGCACATATCGACGGAAGGCATGGCCACGAGCATGATTAGGCCCTTATTTGGTCACTTTAGGGGACCTGCCACAGGCGTAACCCGATTGGGGTAAAAAACTTTTATTTAATACTTTGTATTATTTCTCTTGAATTTTTACCAAATCGGGTCGATAAACTAATAAGCCTATGAAGACCAACTATCCCATCAGTTCCCTGCTGTTCCGCAAGACCGGCCAGGTCTGGTCCATCTCCCCCGACGCCAAGGTGTTTGATGCCATCAAATTCATGGCCGAAAAAGACATCGGCGCACTGCCGGTCATCGCCGGCGGAAAATTGCTGGGGATATTCACCGAGCGCGATTATACCCGTAAAATCGCGCTGGCCGGGAAAACCTCCCGCGAAACAGCCGTGTTTGAAGTCCTCTCCGAACGTTGTACCACCGTCGGCCCGCATGACACGGTTGAAGAATGTATGCGGTTGATGACAGAGAAGCGTGTGCGCCACCTGCCCGTGCTCGACGGCAACAAGCTCGTCGGCATTGTCTCCATCGGCGACCTTGTCAATTGGATCATCTCCATGCAGAATCTCGCGATTGAACAGATGGAGCAATATATCGCCGGCGGCGTGACCGCTTGAGATCACGGCATCGGCTTTGGCGGCGCGTCAACGCGGAGGATTTAGTGAGAAAGGTCGTTGACTTCCCGCTCATGTCGTAGCGCGGCGACCTTGAATTGCGACGAGTCGTTCAGGCTGAGGAGCAGCGGCCCCACTTTCGAGTAAACATAGTTTTGAAAGGCCGTGTGATCTGAGTAAATGAACACCAGCGCGGCGACCCCAAAGAGAAAACCAAAAGTATTGCGAACCCGGCCACGATTTTCTTCGCGGGCTTTCTTGCGCTGCTCGGCTCTTGCCCAGTCGGCAATTTTGATTCCAGCAGGATAACCCATGCCTCAAGTTAAGCATCGGGTATGCCAGCGCTAGAAAGGCGCAAATACCCACTGAAAAAGATATCTTTTGGCCGGAACGTAATTCTCCGGCCAAAAATGTGACATTGGCTTGTCTATAACTTCAAATCCGCATCGGTCACTGCCCCGAGCGAGGCTGACGTCACGGTGTGGGCGTACTTCGCCAGGACGCCGCGCGGGTAGCGAGGCGTCGGCTTTTTCCAGGCGGCTTTGCGCCGCTTCAATTCCGTCGCGGAAATTTCAAGATTCAATTCGCGCTTCTCGGCATCAATGGCGATCGTGTCACCGTTTTTCACCAGGGCGATTGTGCCGCCCACGTAGGCTTCCGGCGTAATATGGCCAACCACAAAACCGTGACTGCCGCCGCTGAACCGCCCGTCCGTGATCAGCGCGACTTCCTTGCCCAGCCCTTTGCCCATGATGGCACTGGTCGGCGAGAGCATTTCCCGCATTCCGGGGCCGCCCTTGGGGCCTTCATTGCGGATGACGATGACATGACCCGCTTTCACGGTGCTGTTAAGGATGGCTTTCATCGCTGCTTCCTCGGATTCAAAAACAATCGCCTTTCCCGTGAATTGAAGGCCCTCCTTCCCAGAGATCTTGGCCACCGCGCCCTCCGCGGCCAAGTTGCCGCGTAGGATCACCAGATGGCTATTGGGTTTGATCGGCTTATCGAAAGGTTGGATGATGGTTTGTCCCGGAGGATAGGGCGCAACATTCTTCAAGCTTTCAGCCATCGTCTCGCCCGTTACCGTCAAGGCGTCGCCATGAAGCAGCTTTTTGTCCAGCAAAAGCTTCATTAACGGACGGATACCACCGATGGCGACGAGCTCGGACATCAAATGTTTGCCGCTGGGTTTCAAATCCGCCAGCACTGGTACCCGTTTACCAATCCGGGTGAAGTCGTCCAGGTTGAGTTTCACCCTGGCGGCGTGGGCGATGGCCAGCAAATGAAGGACGGCATTGGTCGATCCGCCCAGGGCGATAACCACGGTAATCGCATTTTCGAAGGCTTTTTTCGTGAGAATATGCCGCGGCCGGATTCCTTTCCGCAGCATGTCCACCACGCAGGAGCCGGCCTGGCGGCAATCATCCATTTTTGCCGGCGAAATGGCATTTTGAGCCGAGCTGTTGGGTAGGCTCATTCCCAGCGCTTCAATCGCGGAAGCCATGGTGTTAGCGGTGTACATGCCGCCACAGGATCCTGGTCCGGGAATCGCACATTGCTCCACCGCTTGGAATTCCTTGTCCGAAATTTTATGGTTCGCATGGGCCCCGATCGCCTCAAACACGGAAACGACGTCCAACTTGCGCGTGTCACCGGTGATGCAGCCGGGCAGGATTGTGCCGCCATAGACAAACACCGCCGCGCGGTCCATCCGGGCGATGGCGATCAAAGCCCCCGGCATATTTTTGTCGCAGCCCCCAATTGCCACGTAACCGTCCATGCCGGCACAGCCCACCACGGTCTCGATGGAGTCGGCGATGACTTCCCGGGAAACCAGCGAGTATTTCATTCCCTCGCTGCCCATCGAAATGCCATCCGAGATCGTGATGGTGTTAAAAATGATGGCCTTACCCCCCGCCTGATTGGCGCCTTTTTCCGCCTCCAGCGCGAGCTTGTCGATGTGCATATTGCACGGCGTCACATTACTCCAGGTTGAGGCTATCCCGATGATGGGCTTGGAAAAATCCTCCTTGGTAAAACCGACTGGGTACAACATGGCGCGGGCGGCCGCGCGTTCATCGCCGTCCACCAGAACACTGGAGTACGGGCGCAAGGGATCAGATGACTGGCTCTTCTTCATTTGCCGACCATCTTGCCAACGAAGTGCCACCTTCGCAAGTCGCCGCGTTCTGGCGATCTGATTTCATGATTTGGAAGCGTAGGGCTTTTTGGAAACAGAGGGAAAAAACATGCAAAAATTGGGTTCGTTTTCATTTTTAAACATTTTGAATAATTTACATAAGTATTTCTTGCAAAAATCTTTGAGTGGGATTTAAAATTGGCTTCGTTATCGGAAATTTTTGGTCGTAGCACACGGAAGGAGGTTGCCAGCCAGGCTGCGGTAAATAAGGGAAATGGAAAGATAATGGCGATGTTTTTGGGCAAAGACGAGAATTTTAAATTGGGTTCGTTTTCCGAGACCAAAATGGCTGAAAAAGTGCTGATCCACAAAATTTTAAACAGATAGTTAATGGCCTGAGGTTGACCGATCCTGGTTTGGGATGGGTGATCCGGACTAAGTATGGCTCCATTGAAAGAGCGGGGGAAATTGAGCAAACCGCCGAGACTTTTGAGCCTGAGGAAAAGGTGATTTGGGAGGATCATTTTGGGTTTTTTCGCCTAGTCTAGGCAGCACTTGCCGCGAATAAAACGCGACGGTGGCGTTTTAGGCGTTTTTCCGATTCACAACGCATGGATAATGGGAAATCCGAAGAATGAATTCCGCAAATCCTACCGAGTTAGTGGGTTAAAAGCAACGAACGCTGGTGCGACGTGGGCAATAATAAATGACTTTGACTGGAGACTGCGGGGCGCGGGGCGATAAAACCTTCGGAGGGTTTGTGATTAAAATGGTGGTCAGCAATCTGCCGACAGCATCCACCCTAGTTCTTGTAAAGATGCATGAAGGCGATCGTTAATCCCATTCCCGCCATGCAGCATCCAATTACTATTAGTTGTGGTTGTAAATCCATATCTCCTACTAAACTAATTAGTAATGTGAATTAGTTTTCGATAATTGCAAGCTTTAGTTGGTGATAATGTAGTGGCTATTTCCCATTGGATTTGAGGGATTGACTTAAGTCCGATCTCGAAGAGCGCTTCCGATAAGCTGTGTTTCTGACTCGGATTCTTTGATCCCGTTGAGGATATTCCGCCCTTAACGGCGGGAACAAATCGGCAATTTGAGGGTTCTGATGAATGGTCGTCCAATGAACACAGTGGACTTCGAAAATCATAGATCATCAGTTTTCTTGATGTTGTTCACTTGACTTTCCCCTGCGAATACGCTTAATGGTCAGTTTGTAGTATTCAGAATTCAGAATTTGTTCCGTCAACTTTGACGAAGCTTTTTAACCTTATTTTTCGTTTGGTGAAGATTGGGCTTTTGGTCCTCCTCATAATAGGGAGCATCGATTTGTGCCAGGCCGCTACTTTTATTTGGAGCGGCGGCGGGGCCGACGCCAATTGGAGTACGCCGTCCAATTGGGCCGGAGGTGTCCCGCCGACAAATAATGGCACGGCGGCGATTGTGCTGGCCGGAACCAATAATCTCTCTCCCAAAGTCGACACAGCGTGGAGCATCAGTTCGCTCACTTTCTCCAACGGAGCGGGGCCATTTGTGTTGGGCGGCAACACGCTTACCATCAGCAGCGGCGGCGTCACGAACAACAGCGCAAACGGCCAGATCATCAACAGCGCCCTTACGTTCGCGGCCAACCAGACCTGGAATGCGAGCTCTAACCAGCTTATCTTCAATGGAAACATCTTCAATGGCGGGAATCTGCTCACGATTGCCGGTAATTTCAATTCAGTTATCACCGGTAACCTCGGTGGCACCGGCGGTTTCACCAAGTCTGGGGCGGGCACGAATTATTTGAGCGGCACCAACACCTACTCCGGCGTCACGCTGGTCAGCGCGGGTGTTCTAAATCTTCAAAATAATTCCGCGCTGGGCACCGCCAGCGCGACGGTCTCCAGCGGCGCGCAATTACAGCTGCAAGGTGGTATCGCCGTGACAAGCAATCCCGTGACCATCAGCGGAACGGGCATCGCCAGCAGTGGAGCATTGCGCAGTCTGAGCGGGAGCAATACTTGGGGTGGAACCATTACGCTGGCAACGGATTCAACCATTGATGCCGATACTGGCACGCTTAACTTGTCGGCAAATATCGTCAATTCCACTTTTCAAACCACCTTCACGAATAACGGGGTCATTATCTTCAATGGCGTGCTGGGCGGTGGTAATGGCGAGTTGCTGGCAACCGGGACAGGATTGCTCCAATTGGGCGGCGCGAATACGTACAGCGGAACCACCACGATCAATGGGGGGAAGGTGCAATTCATCGCCGCGGGAAGCGCCAGCAGCTTAACTGCGGTCACGGTTAATGCCGGTGGCACCATGGATTTGAACGGCTTTAACGAGTCCATTCTCTCGCTCGCCGGCGCGGGCATCGTGACGCTGGGTAACGGGACTTTGACGATCAATAATGCGGCCAGTTCAACTTTCTCCGGCGTAATGAGCGGCATCGGCGGCCTCGTCAAGTCCGGCACCGGTACGGCGACCATGAGCGGCGTGAACACCTATACCGGTGGCACGACCATTAACTCAGGTATTCTCAGCGTTGCTTCGGATACCGGCCTAGGTGGCGCAAGCGGGGCGCTCACTTTAAACGGCGGCCAGCTGACCACCAGCGCCACGCTCACTTCATCCCGTGCGATTACTTTGGGAGCGAATGGCGGAGTCGTGAAGCCGGCCGGGACGCTCACGCTTACTGGTAAAATCAGCGGACCGGGTGCATTGATAAAAATTGGCTCCTATAGTCTTGCCTTGACCGGCACCAACACTTATCTGGGTGGCACGACACACGCCGCTGGCACAATTTTAATCGGTTCAGACGCCGCCTTGGGAGGGGCGGCTGGCACCCTCACTTTTTCGAACACCGCGACCTTGAAAATGACGGCTTCATTTTCCTCGAGTCGTAACATTGTGTTGAATGCCGGCACGGCTTCATTCAATGCCGAAACGGGCTTTACCAACACGTTCAATGGTGTCATCAGCGGTGCGGGGGCGCTGACCAAACTGGGATCCGGCCTTTTGGCATTAGGCGGCAATAACACTTATACCAACACAACCACGATCAGCGCCGGCACGCTGCAACTCGCCAGCAGCGGAAGCGTACCTACGCTCAGCCCGGTCGTGATCACAACCACGACTTCAGCGTTCGACCTGAACAGTTTCAATGCCACCATCGGTTCACTGGCGTCCACGGCTGCGGGGAAAGTGATTATAGGCAACGGTTCACTAACCGCCGGCGGGAACAATTCCACGACCACCAATTCGGCCATCCTCAGTGGCACGGGCGGGTTCACCAAGTTGGGAACCGGCACGATGACGCTCAATAAGGCTAACACTTACACTGGCCCCACGATCATCGGCGCGGGTACTTTGCAAATGAATGCCAGTACCATCCTCTCCCTCACCTCGCCGTTAACCGTCAGCAATGGCGCGGTTTTCAATTTGAATAACTACAGCCAGTATGCTGCATCGCTGGCGGGGGCAGGGAGTGTGACCCTCGGTAGCGGTACCATGACGACCGCGAATTTCACCAACACAGTTTTTAGCGGAGTCATCAGCGGTACCGGCGGCTACACCAAACTTGGAACCGGGGTGCAAGTGTTTGCCGGCACCAACACTTACAGCGGTGCGACCGCCGATGTGGTCGGAACCCTGGAGGTCGACGGCAATTCGGCCAGCAGTGCCGTGGCGGTGAATTCCGGCGCAACGCTGTCAGGTGTGGGCACGGTGGGCGCCGTTACCGTTGCCAGTGGCGGCACCAACTCGCCCGGCAGCACCGGGCCGGGAACCTTGACCAGCGGCGCCCAAACCTGGGCTGCGGGTGGGAATTATGTCTGGGAAATAAATAATCCCAATGGCTCCGCCGGTGGGAGCTCGGGATGGGATTTGATCAATATTTCCGGGGCGCTCACCATCACTGCGACCAGCGCCACCAAGTTCAACCTCGACCTCGCCTCGCTTACCGCCGCCAACATCAGCTGGGTGTTGACTAATTTCAACAATACGGCCACTTATGTCTGGACGATTGCCACCGCCAGCGGCGGCATCACCGGGTTCAATGCCGCCAATTTCAACATCAATGCCTCGGGTTTTCAGAATGCGCTGGGTCTGGGAACTTTTCTGCTGAGCCAGTCCGGGAACAACCTGAATTTAATTTTCACTCCGGCGGCGCTGGCGACGCTTAAGGATGTACAGAACGGAACGTTGACCAGCGCTGGCAGCGGGACGAATACCGCGACCCTGGCGACAGCGGTTAATCCGACCAATGCCTTCCTCATTTTTAATACGCGCCACAACAGCCCCGTGCCCGGCGGCTCGATGATGGGTGGATGGTTGGCATCCTCCAACCAAGTACAATTTGTGCGCGCAACGACGGAAACCTCCGCCATGAACATCGAATGGTATATCGTGGAATATGGGGCGGGCGTCCGGGTGCAGCGGGGCGAGGTTAATCAAACCAATACCACCATCAACGTCCCCTTGTCGCCGATTTCCGCCGTGAACCAGGCCTTCGTCACCTGGTCCAAGACTCCGGATCCCACCGAGACCGTTTTTTCCGACGAGGATCCGCTGGTTGGGCAGATTACTTCCACCACCAATCTACAGTTTCGGGTGGGCACAGCGCCGTCGTCCGTGCCGGTGATTTACTGGCAGGTGGTTGAGTTCCAGAATCCGGCCAGCATCAGTGTCCAGACGGATTCGGTCACCAACCTGATCGGAACCAATCTGCTGACCACGGACACGTTATCGGCACCGGTCAACACCAACAGCACCTTTTTGCTGGCCGGTTATCGCACTTCCGGATCCGGCACCAGCATTGGCGCGCGCATGCTGCGGGCACAATTGACGAGCCCCACCACCGTCACCTTTGACCGGAGTATTTCCGGCGCCCCGGACAACATCCCGGAAATCTTCTGGCAGGCGGTTCAACTCAACGACGGCTCGGCAGTTCAAAGCGGCACGGTTAATTTCGCGAATGGCGCGGCCGAAACCAATGCCACTTTGACCAGCCTCGACACCAACCGGTCCGCGGTCTTTTCTGCGGTGCAGCCAGTGGGCGGGCAAAACACCGGTCGGTCGCCTTCAACCGGAAATACTTTGGGTGTCGGCTCGGCGACGCTGGCTTTGACGAGTAACACCCAGCTGACACTCGACCGCAACAACACCTCAAACCAGGCGGATATCGGCTGGCAGGCGGTCGGTTTTGGGCCGGATGACCTGCTCACGCTGGCGATGGGCGGTTCGGCCATTTTCGCCGACACCGCCACCAATACATACACCAGTTTAACGGGTCCGGGTTATACCGAATTTCAAAATGGTAATGTCGGCGTGGGAACCATCATCTTAAAAGCCCCCGCCGGATTTGTTTTTAACACGAACGCTCCCCTACCATCTGTGATCATCACCACGGTGGGCGGCAGCGGAACTATTTCCCAAAATATTAATGGCGTGGCCAGCGGTACTTCCGTGCCCATGACGACCATCACCCCGACGAATCTGACCTTCACCGTGACCTCGGCCAGTAGCGGCGGAGTCACTTGTTCGCTAACGTGGACCAATATCGGCGTTCGTCCCACCGCCGGAACTCCGCTGGCCAGCGGCAACCTGGTTACTTTGGGCACATCCGTCATGCAGGCTGTCACCACCAACTCGACCGGCTGGGGATTCCTCGCGGAGGTGACCGGCGCCGCCGCCAAACTCGCCATCACGACGCAACCCTCTGCCGCGGTCACCGCCGGCGTCCCTTTTCCCCAGCAACCGGTGGTTCAAGTCCAGGATCAATTTGGTAATGTTCGCTCGACGGACAATACGAATGCCATCACGGCGACTTCCTCAGGAACGGACACGAACAATGTGAACAGTTCGGTGACGGAAGTGGACGGCGTGGCGGCGTTCAACGGCTTGAGTTACCAGGTTGCGCAAAGCAATAAGATTACTTTCACAGCGCCCGGCGTGACTTCAGTCATTTCCAGCAACATTGTCGTCAGCGCGGCGGCGGCCAGTCAGTTGGTCCTGGTGACACAACCTTCGGCTGCAGCCACGGCAGGAATCAATTTCGTCCAGCAGCCGGTGGTCCAGATTCAGGATGCTTATGGAAACCTCGTCAAGTCGGATAATTCGACAGTGACCGCTTCAATTGATCAAGGCTCCGGAAATCTGTTTGGCACGCAAGCCATCAAGGCAGTGAATGGCACCGTTACGTTCACCAACTTCAGCTACCAGATCGCCGAAACGATCACGATAGATTTCACTGACGCGAGCCTCGCCGTCGCCACTTCCACTGGCACCACCGTGAGTGCGGCTCCCGCCAGCCAGTTGGCGATTCAAACGCAACCTTCGGCCGTGGCCACGGCCGGCGTGCCATTCACCCAACAGCCAATGGTTCAGTTACTGGATCAATTCGGCAACCTGTGCGCCACCAACAACAGTGCTATCGTCACGGCATCGCGCGATGCCGGCAGCGGTTCCGGAAACTTGCAGGGCTCAGTGAATGTCACGGCCGTCAACGGCCTGGCGACCTTTGCCAACCTCGCTCATGATGTTGCGGGTAACATCTCCATTGATTTTAATGGCATCGGTTTGACCGGCGCGACTTCGGGAAGTATTTCAATTATTCCGGCATCGGCCACCGCACTCAGCTTTTCCACCCAACCCGGCGCGGCCGTGGCTGGGTCCGCGTTCGGAACCCAACCCTCGGTTACCACTCAGGATGCCTACGGCAACAATTCAGTCTCAGGTTTGTCTTCCAGTGTGCCTGTGACCGTCGCGCTCTCAGCGGGAACAGGAAATCTCCTCGGTACCCAGAGTCTCGACATTGGCACGTCGGCCGGAAATGGAAGCGTGGTTTTCACAAATTTGGAAATTGATGTGGTGGGCAATAAACAACTGACGGTGAGCGCCAATGGTTTTGCTAGTGCCGTGAGCACGCCTTTCACCGTCGCCCAGGGCAGCCAGGTCATCACCTTTGGTTCGTTGTCGAACCAGACTTACGGTGTGGCACCGTTCAGCTTGAACGCGAGTGCTTCCTCCGGATTGCCCGTGACTTTCAGCCTTGTTTCCGGCCCAGCCAGCCTCATAAATAGTAACCTCACTATCCTGGGCGCTGGGCAGGTCACCCTTTCTGCCAGTCAAGCGGGCAACACAAATTATCTGCCGGCGACCACGATGAACCAAACTTTCACGGTGGCTCCTGCCGTATTGACGGTGACGGCGAACAACACCAACCAAGTGTATGGCGCGGCCATTCCGGTATTCACCGCGAGTTATAGTGGCTTCGTGAACAGCGACACCTCAACTGTGGTTGGCGGCACCCCTGCATTCAGCACGACGGCAACCAGAAATAGCAGTGTCGCGGGGGGTCCCTATCTGATTGTTGTGACCAATGGAACGCTGAGCGCGACGAATTATTCCTTCAATTTTGTAAGTGGCCAACTGACGGTCCTTCCGGCGATTTCAGCCCTCGCGCTGGCCTCCTCTGCGAATCCATCGCCGACTGGCTCAAACGTCACTTTCACTGCCACCCTCACGGCGGTCTCGCCGGGCGCGGGCACCCCCACGGGTCCGGTGAACTTTCGCATCGACGGGGGCATTTTTGGTTCCGGCGCATTGTCCGGCGGCGTAGGCACCTTTACCCCCAATAACCTGACGCACGGCACGCACACGGTGGTGGCCGAATATCCCGGCGATTCGAATTTCACCGGCAGCACCAATTCGCTGGTCCCCAACCAACTCATTAACACGCCGCCGATGGCGGGCAATGTCGTGCTCTATCGCAATCCAATCCTGGGGGTCAAAGTCCAGCTCGCGACCCTGCTGACCAATGCCGAATCACCCGACGGCGATGTCCTGACTCTCAGCGTGAGTTCCACCAGTGCCAGTAACGCACTCCTCACTGTGAGCGGAGGCTGGGTTATCTACTCTCCGCCCGCTGGATTCACCAACGTCGATTCATTCATCTATACTGTCACAGACGCTTTTGGCGGCAGCGCCACGGGAACCGTTACGGTGGCGATTCAAGTTGACAACAACCAGAGCCAGAATTTGGTGGTTACGAGTCTGGGCAGTGCTTCGGTCTCGATCATCGGCAGCGGAATTCCCGGATACACCTACCGCCTGCAATATTCGATCACCCCCGGACCCGTTTTTGTCTGGCAGGACCTAAGCAGCCTGACAGCGGATTCAACCGGGCAATTTAGTTTCACCGATACGCCCGCAATAGATTCACCCCCGCGTTTTTATCGCTCAATCTCCCCCTGATCATGAAATTGCTCAAGAACCCCCTACTATTAATGTTTTTGATGGTTCTTTCGCCGAGGTTGCTCCCGGCGCAGACCACCGAATCATACACTTTCACCACCAACCGTCTGGTGCCGGACGGCAACCTCTCCGGCTTAATCGACGGGGAATATGTGTCTTCCGCCATCGGTGCCATTTCGTCCGTGCAGGTCCGGCTCAAAGTCACCGGGGAATTCAATGGCGATCTTTACGCTTACCTACGCAACACCAACGGTTTCGTCGTCCTGCTCAATCGCGGGGGTGCGACGACTTCAAATCCTTCTGGCTATGGAGACAGCGGATTCAACGTGACATTTCAGGCCGCTGCTGCAAACGGTGACATCCATGTTTATCAAAACGTAACGAACCCCGCCGCAGGTTCGCCGCTTGCCGGGTTTTGGCAGCCCGATGGCCGGACGAACGATCCCGCCACGGTCACCGACCTCTCGCCACGCACGACTTCGCTGACCAATTTCAATGGGTTCAATGCGGCGGGTACCTGGACGCTTTATCTTGCCGACCTGCAATCCGGCGGCACGAATATGCTCACGCAATGGGGCTTGGACATCAGTGGCGCGGCGTCGCCCACATTGACCTGGACGAATCCTGCAGGGATCACTTATGGCACGGCATTGAGCCTGACGCAATTGAACGCGACGGCGACTTACGGTTCGACCAATGTGCCTGGCACGTTTACTTATTCTTCTCCGGCAGGAACCGTTTTAGATGTGGCTACCAACCAGACTCTTTCCGTCATGTTCACCCCCCATGACACCAATAGCTTTTTGCCGGTGACGGCGAACGTAACGATCAATGTGTCGCCGGCACCGCTGATCATCACCGCCAATAATACGAACAATGTTTATGGCGCTGCCTTACCGGCGTTCACCGCTAGCTATAGCGGCTTTGTCAATGGCGATACTGCAGCCAGTCTCAGCACGCCTGTGACGTTGGGCACTTCCGCTGCTGCGTCCAGCCCGGTCGGCACTTACCCCGTCACGGCAAGCGGAGCGGCGGACGCAAATTACGCCATTAGTTACCTCAACGGCACGCTGACAGTTAATCCCGCCGCGCTAAGCATCACGGCCAACAGCACGAATAAAGTTTATGGCGCTGCCTTGCCGGCGTTCACTGCGAGCTATAGCGGCTTTGTCAATGGCGATACTGCAGCCAGTCTCAGCACGCCAGTAACGTTGGGAACTTCCGCGGCGGCGTCGAGCCCAGTCGGCGCTTACCCCATCACGGCAAGCGGCGCCGCCGCCACGAATTACACCATTAATTATGTCAATGGCATGCTTTCGGTGAGTGCTGCCACCCTTACCATCACGGCAGCCAACGAGACCAAGGCTTATGGCCAGGCCCTGCCTGAGTTGGCCGCGACTTACGCCGGTTTTGTCAATGGCGACACCACGAAAAGCCTTACCAGCGTGGCCATCCTGACGACTACTGCCAATGCCGGAAGCGGCGTGGGTGTATATCCCATCACCGCCACCGACGCCGTCAGCTCAAACTATTTGTTTACCTACATCGCCGGTTCACTCAGCATCACGAACTCATTGACCTCCGGTGCCTTGGTCTCCTCCGCGAATCCTTCACCGACTGGCTCAAACGTTACGTTCACGGCCACCGTCGCCGCAGTTGCGCCAGGTGCAGGCACGCCCACGGGCACGATAAACTTCCGCATCGACGGTGCCGTCCTAGCTGCCAGCGTCTTGTCCGCTGGCGTGGCCACCCTCACCGCCAATAACCTGACGCATGGTTACCACACCGTGGTGGCCGAATACGCCGGCGATTCGAATTTTACCGGCACCACCAATTCGCTGACCCCCAACCAGCTCATCAACACGCCGCCGGTGGCGGGCAATGTCACACTCTATCGCAATCCCGTCCTGGGGGTCAAAGTCCAGCTGGCGACGCTGCTGACCAATGCCTCCTCGCCCGACGGCGATACCCTGGCCCTCAGCGTGAGCTCCACCAGTGCCAGCAATGCCACCATCACCGTGAGTGGTCACTGGGCTTTCTACACGCCGCCTGCTGGATTCACTAACGCCGATTCGTTCACCTACAAGGTCACCGACACTTACGGCGGCAGCGCCACGGGCACTGTCACGGTTGCGATCCTGGTGGACAATAGTCAGAGCCAGAACCTGGTCATCACGAACCCCGGCAGCGGCGGCGTCCTAATTAGCGGCAACGGTGTTCCGGGATACCAGTACCGCCTCCAATACTCCGTTGTCCCCGGCCCCGCCTATTTCTGGCAGACACTAACCAATGTGACAGCGGACGGTACCGGAAAGTTCGAATACACGGATACGTCCGGTGATCTGACGCGGTTTTATCGCACCGCGTATCCTTAGGCTAGGATCCCTTGAAGCGAGAATTTAGTTCGGCCTAAAGAGCGAGCTCTCGCAAGACAATCAATTTGAGAATATTCATATGAAAAAAGGATATCAGATGTTTGCCTGCCTTTTGTTGGCAGGAGTTTGCCTCCGTCTGGGCACAATAATCGTGTCCGCCCAAACCACGACAAATTACAACTTCCTTTTTTCTGCCAACGCAGAAGTGCCGCAGGGTGATCCCAGCGGCCTGGCGCTCACTGAGGACGTGACCGGAGTGGGCGGGGTCATCGATAACTTGAGCGTTTCGTTGGACATCTCCGGCGGTTTCAATGGCGACTTGTATGCATATTTGCGGGGGCCGAATGGCGGTTTTGCCGTGCTGTTGAACCGTGTTGGCGTAAGCAGCGGCAATGCCTTTGGATATTCCGACACGGGTTTCAATGTTACGTTCAACGATTCCATCAGTTACGACAACATCCATTATTACCAAAATTCCGCCTACTCCTTGAACGCTGACGGACAACTGACCGGCACCTGGTCGTCGGACGGACGCAACATTGATCCGCAGTCCGACCCGTCACTATTTGACACGACCCAGCCCACGGCAACTTTGCAATCGTTTGACGCCACCAACCCGAACGGAACCTGGACACTTTTTGTGGCAGATTTCTCCAGCGGCGGGCAGAGTACCGTTGTCAATTGGGGTTTGGACATTGGAATCACACCTGAACCCTCGACCTGCAGCCTCTTGATATTCGGTGCCGGAATCTTGTTTTGCGCGAAAAAGTACATGCAACGCTCATCTTGAAATTTGATTTTGCCAAAGTGCGAATACCCAATATTCAGCGTTTCGAATTCCAACGTCAGCACTTTGCACGGTGGCGGTAAAGGAATTTATGATTGCGGATTTCGAACGTCCGAAAACCCAATCGCCCGTCCATGATTGGCAGCAGTAACGAGCTTCTACTGCTCTTCAAATGTCAGTCAGTTGGCATCAGACAATGCCGAATGAGCTTGCCCCGGGGCGGAATTCGTGAAAAATGAGAGTTCACTGGCAAGTGATCTTCTGATCCCTCGGCCGGTGAAATGGTTGGAGAGATGGCTGAGTGGTTTAAGGCACACGCCTGGAAAGCGTGCGTAGGTAACACTACCGTGGGTTCAAATCCCACTCTCTCCGCCAGTTTGCTGGTCTCCCCTTGAGGCGCAGACCTCCGTTTTATCAGTATTTAAATTTTCTTCGCCCTGACAGGCGATTTCTCTTATAATTCTGCTACGCAACT
>Ga0182012_10000102_pt1 | contig 90075 bp, 71 predicted proteins | sample 612S2SmetaG_FD_120486 | JGI IMG/M metagenome (GOLD analysis project Ga0182012, IMG submission 120486) | Permafrost microbial communities from Stordalen Mire, Sweden - 612S2S metaG | ecosystem: Environmental > Terrestrial > Soil > Wetlands > Permafrost | place: Sweden: Stordalen | collected... | reverse complement strand
GTGGCAACGGTAAGCCTTGACAAAGTGAGCAAGACCTATCCCAACGGCGCTCCCGCGGTCCAGGACCTCGACCTAGAGGTGGCCGAGGGAGAGCTGATGGTCATGGTCGGCCCGTCGGGCTCGGGCAAGACGACAGCCCTGCGCATGGTGGCCGGCCTGGAGGACATCACCTCAGGGACGCTGCGCCTGGGGGGCCAGGTGGTCAACGACCTGTCGCCCAAGGACCGCAACGTGGCCATGGTCTTCCAGAGCTACGCCCTGTACCCGCACATGACCGTGGCCGAGAACATCGGCTTCGCCCTGCGCCTGCGCAAGATGCCCAAGGACCAGGTCAAGGCCAAGGTGGCCGAGACGGCCCAGCTGCTGGGCCTGTCGGAGTACCTGGACCGCAAGCCCGGCCAGCTCTCGGGTGGCCAGCGCCAGAGGGTGGCCATGGGCCGGGCCGTGGTGCGCGAGCCGTCGGTGTTCTTGATGGACGAGCCCCTGTCCAACCTGGACGCCAAGATGCGGGTGCAGATGCGTTCGGAGATCTCGCGCATCCAGCGCCGGGTGGGGGTGGCCACGTTGTACGTGACCCACGACCAGACCGAGGCCATGACCATGGGCGACCGGGTGGCGGTGCTGCACATGGGACGCCTCCAGCAGTGCGACACCCCCCAGATCCTCTACGACCGCCCCGACAACATCTTCGTGGCCGCCTTCATCGGCTCGCCGGCCATGAACCTGTACGAGGCCGGCCTCAACGCCGACGCCACCGAGCTGCGGGTAGGCAGCCAGTCGGTCAACCTCACCCCCAAGATCCTGGCCGCCCGGCCCAAGCTCGGCTCCTACCGCTCCAAGACGCTGGTCATGGGGGTGCGCCCCGAGCACCTCTCCGACGCCACCCTGCTCGCCTCGGCCCCCGCCCCCGGCACCACCCTGGTCGTCGACGTGGAGCTCATCGAGGCGCTGGGCAACGAGCTGCAGGTGCACTTCCTGGTCGACGCCGTGCGGGCCGAGTCCCAAGAGACCAAGGCCGCCACCGAGACCGAGGAACTGGTCGGCCTGCCCATCCAGGGCGGGGGGACCAAGACCACCGGCGTGGCCCGGGTCTCGCCTCGCTCCAACCTGCACGCCGCCACCCGTGCCACCCTTTCCATCGACACCGATCAGCTCCACTTTTTCGACCCTTCCACCGGGTCGGCCATCTGGGCCTGACGGCCGGGACCGGGCCGTTTGGAGGTCCGCTCCTTACTTCCGGGTACGGACGAAGTTCTTCTCGACCGTGACCGCGCGCTGGCCTATGTCAAATGACGGCACAGCTGGCAAACTGATAATGGGCGACCTAATGGCACCAAATTGCATTTTGCGTTTTGGAAGCCCGTTGAAAAGTCAGCTGGCGCGCAACAGGGGGCGGACAATTAGCCCGACCCCTGTTGACCGGCACGCCCTAAATGTCATCGAGTTGAGACCACCTCGAAGCCGACCGCCGATCGGGTTCGTACTGGCCGTAATTGAACGTGTAAGGGTGCCACCGGGCCGACCAGGTTCGGCCGGGCGACGCTTTGACAGCGCCAACCGATCGGCTTCCGCCTGGCCCGTTTACTAGCCCGGCGGACCGTCCTCCTCGGACGAGCTCGAAACTAGCATCAGCTCTCCTTTCGAGTAACGGTTGCCCTGAGCAGGAACTTATGCTCTAAAACGAATTGTACCGCAAGGGCCGGTCTATGTCCACGGGCCTTTTTGAGTTATTCGCCTTTTGGTGGAGGTGGTCCGGGGGGGGCCACATCTGCCGAACGGCCCCTTGACATCATAGGTACTGAAAAGCTATGATAGCGCTGGAGCGGGCGATGCCCCGCTCATATCGCGGTCCATCACCCTCACTTCCCGGGGACGGGAGCCGCCGTTCAGCGACCCGACCGCAGGAGGGCGAATGCCCCGTACCGTTGACCTTTTTCTGGACAGTGACCAACCTCTCGACCGCGTGGCCGAGCAGTTGGCCGAGCTGACCAGCGCTCGTTTCGTTGCCTCACCCGACCAGGCCCACTTCGTCGTCCATGACGGAGACGTCGTCGCCTACCTCACCGGTCATGACTTTCTCGACGACGACGACTTACCGCTGAGCGAGTTCCGCTACGTCTTGTCGGCGTCGGTGCCGCCGGGCATGTCCATCGAAGACAGCCGGGAACTGTCGTTCCTGCGCCGGGTCAACGCCGGCCTACGCCAGAGCGGTGCGTTTGCTTCCCTATTGGTGATCGACCTGGAGCGCCCGGACACGACGCCGGTCGACGCCCGGTGATGCGAGAGGCGCAAGAGGGGCCGCCCTGCCGCCACCATGGGACCACTGGCAGCCTTGACGAGTCGCAGCGGCGGGCCAGCCACGAAGAGCTGGCTGTGGCGCAGATCCTGGCGGCTGAAGGCCACCAGGTCCGCACGGTCGCAGAGCGCAAGGGCGCTCGCACACCCGACCTCATCGCCTGCGGTACCTCCGTCGAGGTGAAGGCGTTCCAGACGCTCGAGCAACGCTCGGGGCGCCCCCCGAGCCCCCGCAGCGTTGCCAACAAGCTCCTTGACGCCCGAGGCCAGGGCGCCCTAGCCGTGGTCCGGGGCGGTGACAGCGGTTTGACGAAGGCGACGGCACGCGCGGGCTACGCCATGTTTTGTGAACACGCGGCCCAAAAGGGCCTGGGCCGGCTGCGCGCCGTACGGGTACTCGGTAAGGACTTCGACATGTCCTTTGGCGTCGTTGCCGACGTACGCCAGCTTCGCCAAGGTCGCCAGGCCGTCCGGCCTGCGGCCGACCGTGGGGGGCAGCCTCGGCCTGCACCTGCGCCCGTCCGAGGTGGCCCCGCCCGCCCCCGGCTCAGCACCTGAGCGCGGGCGTTGGCGGGCAGGCCCCGCCGGTCAGGACGGGCTTTGGCCCTTCGGGGCCATCCGGCAGGGACATACTTGCTTCATGGGGGCACCGCCACAGGAATGGGCCGCTTCGTTCAATGTCCAGGCGTCCCTCGTTGTCGAGGACCGGGCCGCCGATGACGGTGAGCAACTGCCCTCGGAGCGGGAGGCTCGTCATGGGTTCCTCGAGCGCTTGCCACCCGGCTATGCCGAACAAACGGCTCCGCAGGTCGCGGCCCGGGATTGGGCCGAGATCTTCAGGTTGCTGACCCGGGGGACAGCGGGGCCCGCCGGGCCGGGTCATGGCCCCGCGGGGGATAGTCGCCCAGCTGCCGGGGACGCCCACATGGCGCTCGGTCCCGGCCGTGCCGGTGCCCCAGGAGACTTCCGCCTGCGCCGTACCGCCTTGAGCAGGGCCGAGCTGTCTTCGTTGCTGCGCGCCGTCGAGAGCTTCGGCCTCGTCGCCGAGGAAGCGGTGCCCTGGCATTTCGCCCTGGACCTCCCGCAAGGGGACGTGTTCATCGACGACGTCGGCCTGCGTATAGGTACTCCCGTGGCGCCGCCGGGTTTCGAGCTGGCCACGGGCGGGGCGCGGCTGGTCGACGCTCTCAACGCCGCCATAGGTGCCAAGACCGAGCTGAGCGTGCTCAACCGGCTGGTGGTCGGGGCCGGCCTGGGCTGGCGGGAGGTGAACCTGCTCCACGCCTACTGTGCCTATCGCCTGGCTGTCGGAGGACCGCGTGCGGCCGAGCGGGCGGACCTCATGACCGACGCCCTCGTAGTTTTCCCGTCCGCCGCCGCCGCCGCTGTGGCCCTCTTTCGTGCCCTTTTCGGGCCCGGGGGCGCCGACGCGGAAGGGGCCCGGGCCGATTTGTTGGCGGCGCTGGCTGGGGTCCCGGACCTTCGCCACGACGAGGCCCTGAGGGAGCTCGTGGCCCTCGTCGAGGCCACCACCAGGACCAACTGGGCGCTCGACCGGGAGACGATCTCGCTCAAGTTCGCCAGCAGTTCCATCCCTTTTTTGCCCCCGCCCGTCCCTCTGGCCGAGATGTTCGTGTGGTCCCCGGAGTTCGACGGGCTCCATTTGCGCTTCGGCCCGGTCGCCCGGGGGGGCATACGTTGGAGCGACAGGCGTTCAGACCTGCGGGGAGAGGTACTGGGCCTGGCCCGGGCCCAGGTCAAGAAAAACGCCCTGATCGTGCCGACCGGGGCCAAGGGAGCCTTCGTACTGCACGAGGATCCGGCTGACCGAGCGGAACGAAGCCGAAGAGGCCGAGACGCCTACCGCGCCTTCATCGGGGCCTTGTTGGACGTGACGGACAACATCGTCGACGAGAAAGTGGCCCACCCTCGGGAGGTGGTGTGCCGGGACGGTGACGACGCTTATCTCGTGGTCGCCCCGGACAAAGGCACCGGCTCGTTTTCCGACCTGGCCAACGCCATCAGCTCGGAAAGGGGTTATTGGCTCGGGGACGCGTTCGCCTCGGGGGGCAGTCACGGTTATGACCACAAGGCTCTCGCCATAACGGCCAAAGGAGCCTGGCTGGCGGTACGGCGGCATTTTCGGGCGCTGGGCATGGACGCCCAGAGCGAGCCCTTGCGGGTCGTTGGGGTCGGCGACATGTCCGGTGACGTCTTCGGCAATGGCATGCTCCAGAGCCGCAGCATCTGTCTGGTGGCGGCCTTCGACCACCGGGACGTCTTCATCGACCCGACGCCCGACGCCGGGCGGTCCTTCGCCGAGCGGGGGCGTCTGAGCCGGCTCGAGCGCTCCAGCTGGCAGGACTACGACCTGAGCGTGGCCTCCCCGGGCGCCGGGGCCTACCCCCGGCACGCGAAGCAGGTAAAGCTATCGCCCGCCGCGGCCGCCATGCTCGGCACGGGGCCCGGCCCCATATCGCCCCCCGAACTCGTGCGGGCGGTACTACAGGCGCCCGCCGACCTGCTTTTTTTCGGTGGCGTGGGCACTTTTGTCAAGGCCTTCGACGAGAGCGACATCGCGGTGGACGACAGCGCCAACGACGACGTCAGGGTCGACGCCCGCCAGCTACGGGCCCGCGTCATCGCCGAGGGCGCCAACCTGGCCATTACTCAGCGCGCCCGGGCCGGCTACTCGCGCCGCGGAGGCCGGGTCAACACCGACTTCGTAGACAATTCGGCCGGCGTGGCCATGTCCGACCGGGAGGTAAACCTGAAAATCCTCCTGGCGCTGGCCGTAGCCCGTGGACGGCTGGACGCTCCCGGGCGTGACCGGCTCCTAAAAGACGAGGAACAGGCGGTAGCGGCAGCGGTCCTGACCGGTGTGGAGCGAGGTTTGGTGGCCCTCGACTGGGCGGCGGCCTCGAGCGCGGCGGACCTGCCGGCGTACGAGGCCCTGATGGAAGATCTCGAGCACGCCGGCGTGCTGGGCCGCGATGTGGAGGCGCTTCCCACCGAAGAGGAGCTCTCCCGGCGCAAGCAGGCCGGCGCCGGTTTGAGCCGGCCCGAACTGGCGGTACTTTTCGCCTACGCCCGTAGCGAGTTGGCGCGCTCGATCGAAGGCTCTTCTCTGACCGGCGAAGAGGCGTTGAGGCCGTGCGTCCTGCGCTATTTCCCGCCCTCGGTGCGCGAGGCCTTCTCCGACCTGGTGCCCGAGCACCCTCTGTACCACCAGCTCCTGTCTTGCGAGCTCGCCAACGAAATAGTCGACCGCATGGGGGCTGTCTGGGCTCATGAGCTGGCCGGGGAGACGGCTCGGGGGCTGTCGGAGGTGGCCGGTTGTTACTGGACGGCCCGCCAAGTGATGGCCGTTGACAACAGTTTCGCCGACGTCGACGCCCTCGGTTGGTCGCTGAGCGGGCCCGGTGAAGAGGCGCTGCGAGGGCGCGCCGGCGAGGCGCTCGACCGGCTGGCCCGGTGGTACCTGCACCGGCAGGGGACGTTCCGGCCAGGTGAGGTGATCGACCGGGACCGGCCGTACGCCGAGGGCCTGGAGGCGCCCGGGGCCGGGCCTGGCCCGTTCGACAACGAGCTCGTCCATCTCGGTGTACCGGCCGAAGTGGCCGCCCGGGCTGGGCGCCTGGCCCCACTGGCCTCGGTGGGCGAGCTGGCCGAGGCGGCCCGGGCCGCCGGCCGCCCGCTGGAAGTGGCGGTGGACGCCTACCCCGTGCTCGAGGACGGCCTTTGCCTACGGCCGCTGTTGGGGGCGCTGGGCCGACGCCCGGCGCCCGACCGCTGGGAACGCTGGCAACTGCATTCACTGGCCGACGATCTCGCCGAGAGCCGGGGGGCGGCCCTGGCCGAGGCCCTCCGGCGGTCCCCTTCGCTCGACGGCCAGGCCGCCGGGCACGAATGGCTGGCCGAAAGGGCCGCCGCCCTGCCCCGAGCCGCCCTGCTGGCACACCGGGTCGAGGTAGGCGCCTCGCCCAGCCTGTCGCTGATCGCCCTGGCCGTCCGGGCGGTGGGGGACACCGTCGAAGCCGGCTGAAACCGAGCCGACGGACTTTCGGACCGATCAGATGGGCTGGGACCGATTAGAAAGGGGTGCGTGAAGCTCGCCATCGCCAATGACCACGCCGGCTACTCGCTGAAGCTGGTGGTCATGTCACATCTGCGGGCCCTCGGCCATGAAGTCGACGACCTGGGCGCCTACTCGGAGGACCCTGTTGACTACCCGCCCTTTTGCGCCGCCTGCGCCCGCCACGTGGTCGCCGGCCTGGCCGAGGCGGGCATCGTGATCGGTGGGTCGGGCCAGGGGGAGCAGATTTCGGCCAACAAGGTCCACGGGGCCCGGGCCGCGCTGTGCCATGACGAGTACACGGCCCGCCTGGCCCGCCAGCACAACAACGCCAACGTCCTGGCCCTGGGGGCCCGGATCCTGGCGCCGGTACTGGCGTGTGACATCGTGGACACCTTCCTGACCTCGGAGTTCCAAGGCGGCCGTCACCAGGAGCGCCTGGACGAGATAAGTGCCATCGAGGTGGAAGAAAGTCGGGCGTGGGCCGCGGCACAGGGGCCCGGCCAACCCTGAGCCTGGCCTCGACGGGACGGCCTGACTGCCACCAGGACCAGGGGTCGCTGGTCGGTTTCGAGCTGGTCCGGGTATCGGTCCCGCTGATCGCGCCGTGGGCCAGCAGCGCGGGTACCTTTTCCCAACGGGACAGCCTGCTGGTAAGGGCGGTGCTGCGCTTCCGGGGCGACCGCGGCGCGGCCAACGAGGTCGAGGGTTGGGGGGAGTGCCCGGCGCTGCCCGGGCCCACCTACAGTGCGGAGTACACGGCCGGGGCGCAGGACGTCTCCGAGCGTTACCTGGTACCGGCCCTGTTGCGCAAGAGCGTGGCCTGCGTCGCCGGGGTGGCGCCCGCCCTGGCCGGCGTGAAGGGGCACAACATGGCCAAGACCGCCTTCGAGGCGGCCCTAATGGACGCTGAGCTGGTGGCAGGCGGCGTCCGTATGGCCGACTTCCTGGGCGGCCAGAGCCGCACCGGTGCCGTCGTGGCCGACAGCGTGGCGGCCGGCGTTGCCATCGGGCTCAGCGGGTCTCTGGGCGAGCTGCTCGACGAGGTCGCTCTCCGGCTTGAGGAGGGCTACCGGCGGGTCAAGCTGAAAGTGCGCCCAGGCTGGGACGTCGAGCCCGTGGGCGCCGTGCGGGAGCGCTGGCCGGCCCTGGTGCTGTTCGCCGACGCCAATGGATCCTACGGGCGCCTGCCCATGGGCCAGGCCGCCGAGCAGCTGGCCCGGCTCGACGGCTATGGGCTTTCCTGTCTCGAACAGCCTTTGGGCGACGACGACCTGGCCGGGCATGCCGAGCTGGCCCGCCGGCTAGGTACCCCGCTGTGCCTGGACGAGGCCCTCACCTCTCCTGGCGCCATTGTCAGCGCCCTGCGGGTCGGTGCCTGCTCGGTGGTCAATATCAAGGCCGGGCGCCTGGGGGGCTACCTGGAGGCGGTACGGGCCCACGACCTCTGCGTCGAGCAGCGGGTGCCGGTGTGGTGCGGGGGGATGGTCGAGACGGGGATCGCCCGGGCGGCGAACCTGGCCCTGGCGTCGCTGCCCGGTTTCTGCCTCCCCGGCGACCTGTCCGCCACGGGCCGGTTCTTCGAGGTCGACCTCGCCGGCCCCATGGCGCTGCGGCCGGACGGGACTATAGCGGTCCCCTCGGGCGCAGGTCTCGGCGTGCCCGTCGACCAAGAGGCGATCAGCAGGTTTTCGACCTCGAGGACGTGGTGGCCCCGATGACACTGCCCCTGTGGCCGGCCGCCGAGGGCGGCGCCGGGGACAGAGCTTCTGGTGGCCGTGGTGGGTCGGCCAGCCAACCGCCCCGTAGGGTCACCTTGGTGCGCCTGGCGGGCGAGATAGCCCGTTCGCTGGCCGACATCGGACGCGTGGCGGTCGAGGGAGAGGTGTACCGGCCCCAGACCTACAGGGCCGGGCGCACCTACTTCACGCTGCGCGACCGGGCGGCCCAAATGCCCGTTTCCTTTTCCGCCCGAGTGGCGCGCCGGTGCCGGGCCGTCGACGGCGAACGGGTACTGGTCGTCGGCAGTTTGGTCTGGGGCAACGACAGAGGCCAACTTGTCCTGGAGGCGGACGAAGTCGTCCCGATCGGGGAAGGGGCGGTGGCGGCCATGATCGCCGAGACCCGGGCCCGCCTGGCTTCCGAGGGCCTGCTCGACCGGCAACGGCGCCCGCTGCCGCGCTTGCCCCGGGTGATCGGAGTCCTGTGCGGGTCGGAGGCAGCGGTACGAAAGGACATCGAGTCGGTGGTGGCGGCGCGCTTCGCCGGCTATCCCCTTTACGTGGAGGAGACGACGGTGAGCGGCCCGGGTGCGGCGCTGAGCATCGTGGAGGCCCTGCAAAGGTTGTCGAGCCGGCCGGACGTCGACGTATTGGTCCTGGCCCGAGGCGGCGGGGACGCCACCGCCCTGCTGCCCTGGAGCGACGAGGACCTGTGCCGGGCCGTGGCGGCCTGCCCCGTGCCCGTCGTGTCCGCCATAGGCCACGAGTCCGATCGGCCGTTGTGCGACGAGGTGGCGGACCTCAGGTGCGGCACGCCCTCTATAGCCGCCCACGCCGTGGTCCCTGACCGTCACCAATTGGAGGCCGAACTGGCAGGCTTGATCGAGGCCGCGACGCGTCTGGTCGACCGCCGGCGCGAGCTGGACCGGGAACGGCTGGGGCGCGTCGATGTCACCAGCGCCCTCGCCGCCGGCATGCAAAGGGCGTCCAGCCGGCTACGCCACGCCGCCGACCGCCTGGAGTGGGCACACCCGGGCACCCACCTGCAACTGTCCCGGCGGCGCCTGGACCACTGCGACTGGCGCCGGCCGATGGCCGCACAGCTCCAGTCCAGCCGGGGCCGGGCGGAAGCGTTGGGCCGCCATGCCCGTTCCCTGTCTCCCCAACATGTGATCGAGCGGGGCTTTGCCGTCGTGCGCCGCCTCGACGGGACCGTCGTGCGTGGGCCCGATCAGGTGGGCCCGGGCGACCTCGTGGAGCTGACCGTAGCCCGGGGCCGCATTTCGGCGCGCGTCGAGGACGGCGACGGGGACCGGGGCTAGGCTTCGGCGCGTTGACCTTCGACCCCAAGCTATGCGGCGTTGACGGCCCGCTCGCTTCGCTGACATTCGAAGAGCTGCTGGCTGCCCTGGAGCTCGTCACCGGCCGGTTGGCCAACGGCGACCTCGGGATCGAAGCGGCCGCCGACCTCTACGAGCAGGCGGAGCTCCTGCATGCCGCGGCCAGCGAACGCCTCGCCGCCGTAGAGGCCCGGATCGAGCGGCTCCGCCACGCCGGCCCCGCCTGAGGCCCAAAAGCGCCAGGACGGCCGGCACGCCGGCATTTCATCGGGCCCAGCCGACGGCGAAGCACCGGTCGTCGAGCCGGCCCGGCGACCACCGCTGCCATTGGCCGTTCATCGCCCGGCGGGTGGCCTCCGTCCAGCTGATCACGTCGGGTCGCGAGATCCGGCGTACGACCTGGACCAGACCGCCGTCGTAGACCTTGTAGCCGGCCCACACGCCCGGGTAGTCCTTGGTCGCGCCCACTTCGCTGATTACGATCGGGCCGTAGTCATAACGGCGGTTCCGGTGGCGGTGGCCGCACGTCACGAACGCGCCGGGCTTGGCCGCCACCAGAGCGTCCAGGAAGTGGCGGCTTTCGCCAAACGGCACACCGGGAGGGTGGACGGTGGGGAAGCGGTGAAGCTCGGGCGGGTGGTGCAGGGCCACCCAGACGGGGCCGGACGACTCCGCCGACAGCCGCACGGCTCTCAGGCCGATCTCCGCCGGCAGTTGCCCCCGGTGGTAGCGAGGGTCTCCATCGACGGTGTTGACGAGCACCAACCGCACTCCGGGGAGGTCGCGGGCGTAGGGCACCCAGGGCACAGCCAAGCCCTGTTCGCCGAGGATGGCCCGGCTGTTGACCCCTTGTTTGTTGTCGTGGTTGCCGAGGAACGCTTCGACCGGCACCGGGCTGGCGCTCAGGATCCGGGCCGCGTCGCGCACCTCGGCCGGCGTCGTCCGGTTCGTGAGGTCGCCCTTGGCCACGATGAGCTCGGCGCCCCAGTCCACGGCTTCGTCTATCGCCGCCCGCAGGGCGCGGACGGGATAGGGCTCGCCTGGCCCCGCGCCGTCGGGCGCCGGGTTTTCCAGGGCGTCGTGGATCCGGCCCATCACCCCGAAGCGCCTTTCGCCGATATGCACGTCGCTGACGGTGGCGAAGCGGCACAGCAGGTGTTCGCCGGGCACGGCCAGTGTGTGCAGGCGGCCGGCGCGGAAGCGGGGGACCCCCCGTCCGGTGGCTACCACGTCGTAGGTCGTGGCCGGGGACAGGCCGTCGAGGACCACCGAGCCGGCACCGGCGGGCCAGGCCGGGTCAAGAGGTCGGGCGCGGCCCGGAGCGTCCAGGACCAGCTGTACCGGGGGCGATGCCAGAGGGTGGGCCACGCTGTCGCCCACCTCTATCGTCAGGTCCTCGGCCGGTGAGGCCCTCCAGGTGAGCTGGGCCGAGCAGTCGTCCACTGCGAACACGCGCAGCGGCCACCTCCGGGACCGGGGGTGCCCGCCGATGACCGCTGGCGTCAAGGCGCCCCTGGCGCCCGGGCGGTGAGCGCCGCCCGCAGCTGGCCGGCGACCCGGGCTTTGAAGACCTGGTTGACGTGCAGGCGTTCCCGGGACTGGCGCACCTTGAGCTCGCCCCGCGTCACCGGGTGCGAGTCCAGCCACGCCGATGCCCGTTGCACGGCGTCGTCCCCGGCCGCCACTAGGGCAGGCAGCTGCTCGAGGACCCGGTGCATGGTGTTTTGCGGCCAGCGCAGGAGCATTTCGTCCCAGTGCTGCTCGATGGCTTCCCACGCCGCCGCGGAGCCGGCCCGGCGGGCTAACACCCCGGCCAGTACGTAGGGTGCGTCCTGGGAACGGACTTCGCCCGAGAAGACCAGGTCGAGCGTGCGCCGGATCTCCGCCGGTTGGGGAAAACCGGCCAGGGAATGCAGGTACCTGACCTCGTCCTGGGGTGTGGCGGCGTTCCTGTAGTGGGAATAAAGCAGTTCCCAGTCCTTTTCGGTCCCTGACGCCGCCACCACCTGTGCCACCGCCGTGGCCAGGTCGGGAGCCAAGGGCGCGCGGCCGGCGTCAGCCGCGGCAAGGAGCTGGCGAGCCCTCGACCCCACCTCGGCGTCGGCGCCGAGGACGCCCAACAGGGTGACCAGCCGGGCGCGCAGCCGCGCCCGGCGGGGGCTCTCGCCGGCACCTTCCCCCGCCGCTTTGCCTTCCCATCCCACTTCTCGGAAGATGCCGTCGGCCAGGTGCCTCACCAGGCGTTGCAGCAAAGCCAGCTCCGCTTGCCCGGCGACAAGCTCGATGAGCCCGAGACCGCCGGACACCGCCCACCAGACATCGGGGTCCTGTTCGTCTCCCAGCAGGGACCAGAGCGTGAGGGACCTGTCCAGCGGTACCAGCCCGGCCACCGTGGCCGCCCAGGTGTCAGCGACCAGGCTCAGGCGTTCGGGGTCGCCGAGCTGGTCGAGGGACCGGTACAACCGCCCCACGAGCTCTTCGTCGTAACGGGCCCGGTACACCCCCCAGGAGTTCTCGTTGACCACGGCCCAGGCGGGCTCGTCTTCGAGGACCACGGTCGTCGACTCGTCCTCGAGCAGCAGGCGGCGGTGCTCGACGGCGCCATCGGCGGTGGCGTACCGCAGGGTCAGGGGTACCGCCCAGAGCTGTCGGCCGTCCGGGGTGCCGTCCATGAAGAACCGGCTTTGCGAAAGGCGCAGCTCGGACGGTCCGGTGCGCTCGACCGAGATCATCGGGTGACCGGCCTGGTTGACCCAGGTGCCCATCACGGTTTGCACCGGCTGGCCGGAGGCGACTTCCAGCGCGTCCCACAGGTCGGTGGTGTCGGTGTTCGAGAAGCGGTGCTTGTCGAGATAGATGTTGAGGCCCCTACGGAACGTCTCCTCGCCCAGGTAGCGCTCGATCATGCGCAGGACCGCTCCGCCCTTGTCGTAGGTGATGGAGTCGAACATGTTGTCCGCCTCCTCGGGGCGGCCGACGGGGTACTCGATAGGCCGGCTGGCGTGCAGGCTGTCGGTGGCCAACGCCGCGGCGCGGTCCACCCCGAAGTTCGTCCACACCTGCCAGGCAGGCTCGAAGGCGTCGGCCACCAGCAGCTCCATGAACGTGGCGAAGGCCTCGTTCAGCCAGATCCCCTCCCACCAACGCATGGTGACGAGGTCGCCGAACCACATGTGAGCCGTTTCGTGGGCGATGGTCGACACCACCCGTTGACGTTCGACCTGAGAGGCATCCGCGGCCACCAGCAACGCCGTCTCGCGGTAAGTCACCAGGCCCAAGTTCTCCATGGCCCCGGCGGCGAAGTCGGGGATGCCGACATGGTCGAGCTTGTCTGCCGGGTAGGGCATCGAGAAGTAACTGCTGAGGAAAGACAGAGCGTGGACGGCTGCCTCCTCGGCCACGGCCCGCAGGGCACCACGCCCGGGCACGGAGCCGATGCGCAGAGGGACGCCGTCCACGTTCCTCGTCTCGCTCAGTTCGAAGGGCCCGATGACGACGGCCACTATGTAGGTGGACATCGGTAGGGTGTCGGCGAAACGGGTGCGCCGTTTGCCGTCTTCTACGACCTCGGACGAGATCTCCCTGGCGTTGCCGAGGACAGTCAGGCCGTCCTCGGCCACGACGGTCACCCCGAAAGTCGCCTTAAAGTCCGGTTCGTCCCAGCATGGAAAAGCGCGCCGGGCATCGGTGGACTCGAACTGCGTAGCGGCCAGCCAGGTCTCTTCGCCGTCTTTGCTCTTGTACTTGCTGCGGTAAAAACCGCGCAACCGGTCGTTGAGCCGGCCCGCGAAACGAAGGTCCAACCGCCACGGCCCCGGTGCCAGCGCCTCGGGCGTCCCCAGTACCAGCTGCTCCTCCTCGGGCCGGTAGGTGACGGTCACCTCGATGCCCCGGCCGTCAGCGCCGACCAACCGGGCCTCGCTGACCTCGAGCTCAGCGGCGTTGAGGACCACCTCGTCGGTGGCCTCCAGCACTTCGACCTCGACGGCAGCCTCGCCATCGAAACTGGCATTCGTGAAGTCGGGCTTGAAGACCAGGTCATAGTGCCGTGGCACCACGGTCCTCGGCAGACGGTACGGGGGCAGTTCGTTCACGGCGGCCACCCTATTGGGCGCATGGGGCCTACACCAACCGGCGGCGGCGCCTATTCGTCCGGTTCGATGGGCGGTAGGTACTCGAGGTCGAGATCGGCCAGCTGCACCAATGTCGACGCTACCCACGTCCCCAGCCCACGCAGCGTTTCCTGGGTCGCCTCGCTCACCTGGCGGGTGGGCCCCAGCCTCGAACGCAACGCATCGCCCGAGCTCAGGCGGGGACCGCTCCAGCCCGGGAAGAGGCTGGCTTCCTTGGCCTCGCTCTCCTCGGGGCTCGGCGCCGGCAAGCGGTAGCTGCCTTCGTACGCCACCTCGGCGGCCACTTCGGGTTCGGCGCCCTCGTCCTCGTAGCTCTCCTCGATGATGGGCGCCGAGCGGGCCAGTTTGTCCGTCCCGAACTCCGGGCTTTCCTCGGGGAGCACCGACAGCACGGTCGAGAGGGAGGGCCGACGGGCCAGGCGCTGGACCCGGAACACAAGCTCGATGCCGATCTCGGGAGGGTCGTCGACGGCCTCCCCAGCGCTGACGCCCCGCCACGCCGACTGGCTCCACATCGGCCAGTCCATGCTCAGGTCGGCGTTGACTCGGGGAGGGTCCCCGTCGCCCGGAAGGGTTACGGACGTCTCCCAGACCAGGTCGCCGGTGAAGATGTCGTACACCAGACGGTCGTCCTGACCGGAGCGCTCGAGGAGGCTCTCGTCAAGGGCGGCGCGCAGAGCGGCCACCGTGTCGAGGAACAGATGGTCCAACATCAAAGGCTCCCGGCACCCATGGTTGACAGTACCTCAGCTTGCCCGTCCCAACCGCGGGCCGGGCGGCAGGCCAAGGGCCGCACCCGAGTAGCCTTGAGCTGTGGAACGCATCGGGCTGGTCGGTCTGCCCAACTCAGGCAAGTCCAGCCTCTTCAATGCCCTGACGGGCGGTTCGGCCCTGGTCGCCGGCCACCCCTTCTCGACGACTGAGACCAGCGTAGGAGTGGCCCAGGTCCCCGACGCCCGCCTGATCGCCCTTGCGACCATGAGCTCGTCACGCAAGATCGTGCACGCCAGCGTCGAGTTCGTCGACATTGCCGGCCTGGTGGCGGGGTCGTCGACCGGCGAAGGCCTGGGCAACCGGTTCCTCGGCGGCATCAGGGAAGCGGACGCCCTGTGCCTGGTGCTACGCGCTTTCGAGGACACCAATGTGCTCGGGGGGAGCGACCCCCTGGACGATCTCGGTGTGCTGGAACTCGAGCTCGTGCTGGCCGACCTGGCCACGGTCGAGTCACAGCTCGAGCGCCGGCGCAAGGCGGCTCGGACCGACCGCTCCCTCGAAGGTCAGGTCAGCGCACTGGAGGCGGCGCACGCGGCGTTGGCCAACGGGACGCCTGTTTACCGCGCCCACTTCGGCTCGGAGCAGCTTGAGCACCTACGCCCCTTTTTCCTGCTCACCAACAAGCCGGTCCTGGCTGTGGTCAACCTGGGCGAGGACGCCGCCGGCGACGACGCTCCGTTTACCAAACCCGTGGCCGACGAGCTGGGGGGCGCGGCCGAGGTCCTGGGCGTCAGCGTCAAGCTCGAGGCGGAGGCGGCCCAGTTGGCAGAGGCCGACAGGGCGGAGCTGCTCGAGGGCCTGGGCCTGGGCGAGGGTGCTCTCCCGCGGGTGGCCCAGGCGGCCTACCGTTTGCTCGGCCGGCGCACCTTCCTCACCACGGGGGACAAGGAGAGTAGGGCGTGGACTTTCCGGGCCGGCGCCAAGGCCCCCGAGTGCGCAGGAGTGATCCATTCAGACCTCCAGCGCGGCTTCATACGGGCCGAGGTCGTGCATTGGGACGAGCTGTTAACCCTCGGGTCTTGGGCGGCGGCCCGGGACGTCGGCAAACTGCGGGTCGAAGGCAAGGAGTACGAGGTCGTCGATGGCGATGTCCTCGAGATCCGCTTCAACGTCTGAGCCCGCTTCCTCAACGTCTGAGCCCGCCTCCCCACCGTCAGGCGCCCCCTCAACGTCGAGGCGTGGTGCCCGCCTGGTCGTGGTCGCCACGCCCATCGGCAACCTGGGAGATCTTTCGCCCCGGGCCGTGGAGGCTCTGGCCACGGCCAATTTCATCTATTGCGAGGACACCCGCCGGACGCTGAAGCTTCTGAGCCACGCTTCTATAAAGGGCCCCCGTCTCGTCTCCCACCATCGTTTCAACGAAGCCGCCAGCACGGCCATGGCCATCGAGCGCCTAGAGGGCGGCGCCACCATCGCCCTGGTGACCGATGCCGGGACGCCGTTGGTGAGCGACCCCGGCGGGCGCCTCGTGCGGGCCGCGGTGGCGGCGGGTATCCCGGTGGAGGCCGTCCCCGGCCCGTCGGCGGCATTGACGGCTCTGGTCGTTTCGGGGCTGTCGACGGACCGCTGGTGTTTCGAGGGCTTTTTGCCCCGCACTGGCCGGGCCCGGGCCGAGCGCTTGGCTGCCGTCGCCGCTGAGACCGATCGGGCCGTGGTCGTCTTCGAGTCTCCCTACCGGGTCCAGCGGCTCCTGGACGACCTGGCCGCAACGTGCGGGCCGGACCGGCCTGTGGCTGTTTGCCGGGAGCTCACCAAGCTCCACGAAGAGGTCTGGCGAGGATCTGTGGCCCAGGCCGCCGAGCGCGCCCGTACGGTCAAGCCCAGGGGGGAATATGTGCTGGTGGTAGGGCCCGCCTCCGCGGCGGTGGCGACCTCGGCCGGCCCGGCTCCCATGTAGCCTGTCCGGGTGGCCCGCTATTACGTCACTACCCCGATCTATTACGTCAACGATGCTCCGCACATAGGCCACGCCTATACGACGATCACGGCTGACGCCCTGGCCCGTTGGCACCGCTTGAAGGGCGAGGACGTCATGTTCCTCACCGGGACCGACGAGCACGGCCTCAAGGTCCAGCGTTCAGCAGAGGCCAACGGGCTCAGCCCCCAGGAGCAGGCCGACCGTTACAGCGCCCGCTTCCGAGAGGCGTGGCAACTCCTCGACATCTCCAACGACGACTACATCCGTACGACCGAGCCCCGCCACCACCGGGCGGTCAGGGCCCTCATGCAGGCCGCCTACGACAATGGCTGGATAACGCTGGGGACCTACGAGGGCCTTTACTGCGTGGCCTGCGAAGCGTATTACGTGGAGGACGACCTCGTGGACGGCCTGTGCCCGATCCACCACCGGCCGGTCGAGCTGCTGAAGGAGAGCAATTATTTCTTCCGGCTGTCCGCCTTCGCCGACCGCCTCGTCGAGTGGTACACGGACAACCCCACAGCGGTGACGCCTGAGGCTAAGCGCAATGAGGCCTTGGGCCTTATCAAGGGCGGCCTTCAGGACATTTCCGTGACGCGTACCTCACTGGAGTGGGGCGTACGGGTGCCCTGGGACGAAAAGCACGTCTTTTATGTCTGGTACGACGCCCTCATCAATTACGCCACCGCTGTCGGTTACGGCGAGGACATGGAGCGTTTTTCGTTGTGGTGGCCTTCGGTCCACCACCTCATTGGCAAGGACATCCTGCGTTTCCACTGTGTTTATTGGCCCGCATTGTGCATGGCGGCGAGGATCGACCCGCCACATCGGATATCTGTGCACGGGTTCCTACTGGTCGGCGGGGAGAAAATGTCCAAGACCGCCTTCAACCAGATTGCGCCGGCCGACCTGGTGCCAATTTTCGGCGTGGACGGCTATCGCTACCATTTCTTGAGGGACCAGCAGTTCGGGCCGGACGGGGATTTTTCGTACGAGGCGATGGTCGCCCGCTACAACGCCGACCTGGCCAACAACCTGGGCAACCTGCTGGCCCGGGTAAGCGCCGTGGTGCAACAGAAGTGCGGGGGCATCGGCCCTGCTCCTCAGCCCGACAGCCCCCTGGCCGCGCTGGCCGCGCAGGTCTACCGCACCGCGGACGGGGCCTGGGCGCGCCCGGCTCCCAGCGAGGCGCTGGAAGCGGCCTGGCTCCTGGTGCGGGGGGCCAACGCCGCCCTGGAGGCGGCTGAGCCGTGGCGGGCCGAGCCGGGGCCGGCCGTCGACGCCGTGCTCGGTGACGCCCTGGAGGTCCTGCGCATCGTGGCCGTGCTGGCCAGCCCGGCTCTGACCCGGGCGCCAGCCGAAATCTGGAGGCGCATAGGCATGCCCGGCTCCCCGCTCGACGCCCGCCTCCCCGACGCCGCCGAGTGGGGCGGCTACCCGGGAGGCCTGCCCGTGGAGCGGGGCGAGCCTCTTTTCCCCCGCCTCAAGGCCTAGCCCGCCGGTGTGGTGCGACAGCCACTGCCACATCCCTTACCAGGGCCTCGGCCCCGAGGCGATCGCCGACGCGGCGGCGGCCGGGGTCACGCGCCTGGTCACGGTGGGCACCGACGCTGAGCAGTCAGAGGCTGGCCTGGCCCTGGCCGCGGCCCACGAAGGGGTTTGGGCCACGGTCGGGTTGCACCCCCACGATGCCAGCAAAGGCGTGGGCACCTTGGCGCCACTACTGCGGGGTCAGCCCGAGCTGGTGGCGATAGGCGAGTGCGGGCTCGATTACCACTATGACTTTTCTCCCCGGCCCGCGCAGCGCGAGGCTTTTGCCGCCCAGGTCGGCTTGGCCAAGGAGCACGGTCTCGCCCTGGTGGTGCACACCCGGGAGGCCTGGGAGGACACCTTCGCGATCCTGGCCTCGCAGGGCATGCCGGAGCGCACGGTGTTCCATTGTTTTACGGGCGGACGGCCCGAGGCGAGCCGCGCCCTGGAGATGGGGGCGTGGCTGTCTTTCAGCGGGATAATCACGTTCAAGAACGCCACAGACATCCGGGCTGCGGCCGCCCTCTGCCCCTTGGAGCGCATCCTGGTGGAGACGGACTCGCCCTACCTGGCCCCGGTGCCGCACCGGGGCAAGCCGAACTCGCCCGCCCTGGTCCCTCTGGTCGGTGCGGCGGTGGCGGCGGTCAAGGGCGTCGACGTGGCGGCCGTGGAGGAGGCGACCTGGACCGGGGCGGCGGCGGTGTTCCACCTGCCGTGACACTGTCCCGGCCCGAGGTGCAACGCCTGCTCGAGGACAACCACATATCGCCCAGCCGGGCGCTCGGGCAGAACTTCGTCGCCGACGCCAACACCGTGCGCCGCATAGCCAGGCTGTCAGGGGTCGGCCCGGGTGACCGGGTGGTGGAGATCGGGGCCGGCCTTGGCTCGCTGACCCTGGCCCTGGCCGAGACGGGGGCCTCGGTTGTAGCCGTGGAGCGGGACCGGTGGTTGGTGCCCGTGCTGGCCGATGTCCTGGCCGCCAAGGCACCGGGCGCGCCGGTGACGGTGGTGGAAGCGGACGCAATGGCACTTGACTGGGCGGCGCTGCTCGGCGCCGGGCCGGACTGGGCACTGGTGGCCAACCTGCCTTACAACGTGGCCACCCCGCTCGTGGCCGACCTGCTCGACGGGGTGCCGGCCGTGCAGCGCATGTTGGTGATGGTCCAAAGAGAGGTCGGCCAGCGGTTGGTGGCGGCGCCGGGCGACCCGGCTTACGGCGCCGTTTCGGTCAAGGTGGCCTACTGGGCCGAGGCGGCGTTGGTCGGGGCAGTGCCATCATCGGTCTTCGTGCCTCAGCCCCGTGTCGGTTCGGTCCTGGTCAGCCTGAAAAGACGCCGCCAGCCTCTGGCCGGGACGGCGCTCGTCCCTGCTGCGGAGCTGTTCCGGGTGGTAAGGGCCGGCTTCGCCCAGCGACGGAAGATGTTGAGAAGGGCGCTCGCCGGCCTGAACGTGAGCGCACGGGTTTTTGACGCCGCCGGGATCGACGGCCAGGCCAGGGCCGAAGAGCTCTCGGTCCTGGACTGGGGGAGGTTGGCCGCCGCCATCGCCGCCCCGGAGGGCTCCGGTGGGGCCTGACCCGGGCGCCGGCAGCCCCGGGGCACCCGTTGAGCCGGCTGCGGTCGGGCCGGCTGCGGTCGAGCTGGCGGCGCCGGCCAAGTTGACACTGTCCCTGCGGGTCACTGGTACGGGTGCTGACGGCTACCACCTTCTGGACGCCGAAATGGTCAATGTCGACCTGGAGGACACATTGTCGATCTCGCCCGGCGACGGCTTGGAGGTGGTGGACGAGGGCGCCGGCACGGGGGGCCATGGGACGGTGCCTGCCGACGCCTCTAACCTCGTTGCCCGGGCTCTCGTCCTGGTGGGCCGGCGCGCCCACGTCCGGCTGGTAAAGCGCATCCCGGCCGGTGCCGGCCTCGGTGGTGGATCGGCCGACGCCGCCGCCGTGTTGCGCTGGGCCGGAGTAAGCGGGCCCGGCGGTTTGGCCATGGCCGCCCGGCTCGGCTCGGACGTCCCTTTTTGCTGGGCCGGGGAGGGCCGGGCCAGGGTGCGGGGGACGGGCCAGGTGCTGGAACTTCTCCCGTGGGACGAGGTGGCGGGCAGGGCGTACACGTTGCTGGTACCGCCCTTCGGCGTCTCGACGGCGGCCGTCTACCGGGCCTGGGACGAGCTCGGGGGCCCGGTGTCCGACAACTTCAACGACCTGGAACCGGCGGCCCTCCGGGTTGAGCCGCGTCTGGCCGAGTGGCGGGACCGCCTGGGCGATGCCACCGGGCACAGGCCCTCGCTGGCCGGTAGCGGGTCGACATGGTTCGTGCCCGGCAGGCACCCGGGACAGGGCCGGTTCGTCGTCCGGGCCGTCCAACCGCCGGGCGCAGGGGGCGCTACGCCTCCAGCGCGCTCCGGAGGTACGACAACCTGACCGCTGCCGGAGGGGCCGGGAGCGGCGCAAACGCAGCTACTTGCCTGCCCGCCTCTGCCAACGCGTGGCCTTCAGCATCTTCTTGTGCTTCTTCTTACGCATGCGCTTGCGGCGCTTCTTGATCAACGATCCCATGGCGGATTGACAACCTAGCAGGTCGGCGGCCCGGCCCTCATTACGCGGGCGACGAGGGCACGGGAGCAGCGGCTTTGGGAGGGGGCACCCCGAGGCGCGGACCGGGATCGGCGGAAACCGGCCAGCGGCGGCGGGAAACGACCGACAACCTGCCCATGAGAGCAAGAGCGCCCGGGTCGTCGTCCCCGGGGCGCACCTCCAATGCGCCGCCTGCCACCATCTCGTCGAGGACTTCCTGGCCGAGTTCGCTGCGCACGACCGTGAGCGTCCAGTCGGCCAGCGCCCCGATCCCCCCCGTCGAAATATCGGCGTGCTCTGCGGCGAAATCGGGGCACGACTTGCACCCCTCGCGGGTCCAAGCGTGCCCTTCCTTCAGTGGCACCTCGTGGTAGGAACCGTCGTGGCACCAGATCTGGAAGACGCCCTTGATGTTGATCTTGGCGATTTCAGCTCTGGTCAAACCGTACTGAGCCTCGAAGAACTCCTCGAAAATGGAGTCGTTAAACGTCTTAGAGCACATGAGCCCGATCGACAGGGCCAACCGCCGGCCTACCTTGCCGGCCTTGCGCGCCCTCATCACGACCGGGGCCGAGGCCTGGCAGCCCATTCCGACCAAGGCCAGGCGCTCCGCCCCCCCGGCTACGGCCTCTCCGTAAGCGAGTGTGTTGGCTGAGTAGGTGTACCGGCTGCCGGCGGCGCCGAGGATCTCGGCCCGGGTACGGACCACAGCCGGGACCGCGTGCCAACCGGCCCCGTCATCGGCCAGGACCGACACGAGGGCGGCGTCGATACGGTCATGCTCGAGCGCCCACAACAGGATGGCCGACACCACACCGCCGTCCTGACCGGCGCTCACCAGCTCGGCGTCCGTGGCACGGGCCAGGACCACCGAGCGGGCGATACCGGATTGTTCTTCGGGCAGCCGGGGCCGGCCGAAAAGGAAAGTGTCAGCCTCGTTTTCCCAATTGCGGAACCGGGGGCATGCCCGGGTGCAGCTGGTACAGCCCCGCAGGCCGTGGCCGCAGCCGCCCGGCCCTAGCTCTTCTTCCAGGTGGAAAGGCCGGTAGGCGCCGCCGACGGTGTCGTAGCCGAGCACGTCATGGGGGCAGGCCACGATGCAGGCGGCACACCCGGTGCAAAGCCCGGACGTCACGACCTCGTTGTAAAGATCCGCCCATTCCGATTTCCAGCGTTCGGCCGTCCGGGGCTCTTGGGTCGTCGTCACCCCGCCAGCGTAACGCCCGGTCGACGGTGGGCTCTGCTGTCCTCGGCGGCTACCAGGCGCAGGGGGGCGAAGATCCCCGCGGCCGCAGGTCGCAGGTGCAATGCTGTGGGTGTGAACGTAATCGACAGGTTCAGGCTTGACGGTCGTGTAGTCCTTGTAACTGGGGCCAAGAGGGGGCTCGGCAAGGCTTTTGCCCGCGCTCTGGGAGAGGTCGGCGCCAGAGTGGCCATCAGCTCACGAGAGCAGGCCGACGGCGAACACACCGCGGCCGAGCTGCGCGCCTCCGGGCTCGACGTCATCGCCGTCACGGGCGACGTCAAGAGCTACGCCGACGTGGAGCACATGGTCTCGCAGGTCGAAAGCAAGCTCGGCCCGATCGACGTGTTGGTCAACAACGCCGGTATCTGTGAGCACCTCCCGGCGCTCGAGGTGACACCGGCCTCGTGGCGCGACGTGCTGGCGGTCAACCTGGACGGTCTGTGGTTTTGCTCCCAGGTCGTCGGCCGCTCGATGGTCGCGCGGCGCCAAGGGGTCATCGTCAACATCGGTTCCATCTCGGGGATCATCGTCAACCGGCCCCAGTGGCAGCCGGCTTACAACGCCTCCAAGGCCGCCGTCCACCAGTTGAGCCGCTCGCTGGCCGGGGAATGGGCCCCGTTCGGGATCCGTGTCAACGCCCTGGCTCTCGGCTACGTGTCCACCGACATGTCGCCGGTGCCCGAGGAGGCGGAAGCCCGTCAAAGATGGGTAGAAGACGTACCTATGCAACGTATGGCAACGCCCGATGAAGTTGCCCCCGCGGTTGTCTACCTGGCCAGTGAGGCGTCCAGCTTCGCCACGGGGAGCATCCTGGTCCTCGACGGCGGGTACACCGTCTGGTGAACCGGGAGGGCCTGTCCCCCTCTAGGGGCCCAGACCGGTCGTCGGGGCTGCCGGGCGGGTGGTCGGCAGACTGGGCTGGGCCCGATGGGGCCGGGGGAGCCGCGGGCGGGGGGCGAACGGGCCACTTCGAGCCCGTGGTGCTATCCCTGCCCCCGGACCTGCGCAGCGTGGGCCAGGCCCGCAGCCGCCTGGCGGCGGCGGCGGCGGAATGGGGGTGCCCCGAACACCTCGTCGACGACGCCCGTGTGGTGTTGTCCGAGCTCATGAGCAATGGGGTCCTTCATGCTCGCACCGATCTCCAGGTTGTCATGTCCGCCCATGGTGCAGGCATCCGCCTGGAGGTGAGGGACGCCAGCCAGACGGCCCCGCTGCCTCCCCTGGACGTGCCCCGAGCCACGGCCAGCCTGATGGACGAGCCTCACCAGGCCTATCTGAGGGACGAAGAGCGCACGCTACCGACAGCCACAGGGCGGGGGCTGGCCGTGGTGGGCGCGCTGGCCAGTTCATGGGGGTGGTACCCCGAGCCGGGGGGTGGCAAGGTCGTCTGGGCCGAGCTGGGGACCGAGCCCGGTGCTGAAGGGGCCGCCGCCCACAGGTCGCCGGACCGGGTCGTCTACCCCGTCCGCCCCGTGCGACTGGTCGCCGCGCCACTGCGGCTGATCAAGGCGTCCGAGGACCATTTCGATGACCTCGCCCGTGAGCTGCAGATGGCCAACCTCGCCGCCATGGCCGGCGCCGACGGCGCGGGCGGAGGGCCGGCCGCCCGGGAGGGGCGCCTGGTCGTCAGCGAGCTGTCGCCGCTGGCGGAGTACGTAAAGAGCCGTATGGCCCGTATGCGCGAACCGCTCAGGCGGGCCATGTGGGAGGCCGCCCGGCGGGGGGACCGGCTGGTCGACCTGAACCTGTTGGCCGATGCGGGCATCCCCGCGGTGTTCGAAGTTTTTGGCACTCTCCTGCAGAAATCGGAGGAAGCGGCGGAACGCGGGTTCCTGCTCACGGGCCCCCCCGGGCCCGAGGTGGTCGCCTGGCGGCGGTGGCTGCGTCAGGAGCTCGAGGACCAGATCGCTGGTAAACCGCCCCGGGCGTGCCCTTTTCCCGTGACGCCGGTGCGCGATGAGCAGGGCGGACCGGGCCGGGAGAGGCTGGACGCCGCTCGCCGGGAGGCCCTTTTCCAACTAATAGCCGTGCTGGGCCAGGAGGCGCGGGCCGACGATGGACCGGGTGCCGCCGCGCTCGAGGGCGACAGCTCGCTCCACGAGGCGCTGTCTCGGACCATCGGGTACGTCGGCGCCCGCCGTGCGCTCCTGTCCCTCCTGGGCGACGACAACGAGACCGTCGCCGTCGGCGCCCACGTTGGGTTCGCACCGGACGTCGTTACCTACTGGCGGTCCACGTCGCTTTCCGCCGACCTTCCCTCTTCAGAAACCATCCGCACGGGCCGCCCCCTCTTCTTCCGCACCATGGCCGAGCTCGACAGGCGTTACCCGATCTTCCTGTCGACCCCGGCCGAGAGCGACCCCTCGATAGCCTGCGTCCCTCTCCGGTCGGACGGCGGCCCCTTCGGTTGCCTGGTGCTCGGGTTCGCTCAGGCACGCGACTTCAGCCCCGGAGAAGCGTCGTTCCTGGAGCAGATCGCTGACGAGTTCGCTCGCCACATCTTGGACCGGCGCAGCCACCTGGCTCGTCGGCTCTCGGCGGAACGGGACAAGGCCGTGGCGGGAGCCGTTGCCGCGCTGGCGGTTGCCCAAGGGGACCAGATCTGGGGCGAACTGGTCGGCTCCGTCGTGGCCTGTGCCGCCGACGGCGCCTCGGTGCATTCGGTCGGCGAAAATGGCACGCTCTCTTTTGTGCTCGCCCGTCATCGCGACCCGGAGCGAGCGGCCGCCGCAGTCGAGCTCCTCCAGAGGCAAGCCCGCATCGAGGCGGGCACTGACATGCTGAGCGAGTGCGCCCGGACGGGTGAGCCCGCCATTTTGCAGCGATTGTCGGAGGAGGCCATCGCTGCCGGTGGCCGGGACGACAAGGACCTGGTGTTGCTGCGTAAAGTGGGCCTCGGTTCGCTTGCCATGGTGCCGGTGCGTGCCGGTGCCAAGGTGGTCGGCGTGCTCAGCTTCGCCAACAGCGTGGGGCGGTTCATTTCCGACGAGGACCTGGCCGCCGCCCGCCGCCTGACGGACGAGGCCGGCAAAGCCCTGGCCCGGACGGACCGGGGGACCTGAGCAGTACGGACACCCAAGAGGACGGACATCCAAGAACGTCCCGGAACGGAGGAGCGGAAATGAAGAGCCCTTACGACGAGGCCGCGACGGGCGGCGGGCACGACATCGATGCTCTGGTGGCCGCCATGACGCTCGACGAAAAGGCGGCTCTGACCGCGGGTGTCGACAATTGGCACACTGCCGCCATAGGCCGTCTCGGCATCCCCGCGGTCAAGATGACCGACGGGCCCAACGGCGCCCGCGGTAGTACCGGCAGCGACCACCTGAGCTCGACCCCCTCGGTCTGCATCCCCTCCGGCTCCGCCCTCGGAGCGACATGGGACCCCGAGGTCGTCGGGGCGGCCAGTGCCGCGGTAGCCCGTCAAGCCCGCCAGAAGCATGCGCGCGTGTTGTTGGCGCCCACCGTCAACCTTCACCGCCACCCGCTTTGGGGCCGTAGCTTCGAGTGTTTTTCCGAGGACCCTTACCTGAGCGGGAAGCTGGCGGCGGCCTACATAGTGGGCGCCCAGGCCGAGGGCGTTATGGCCACGGTCAAGCACCTCGTCTGCAATGAGACCGAGCACGAACGACGTATGTGCTCTTCTGAAGTCGAAGAGCGCGCTCTGCGCGAACTGTACCTTTTGCCCTTTGAGATGGCCGTGCGAGAGGGCGGCGTCCAGGCCGTCATGACGAGCTACAACCGGCTGAACGGTGGCTATCTGGCTGACAACGCCTACCTGCTCACGACAGTGCTGCGGGGCGAGTGGGGCTTCGACGGGATCGTGATGACCGACTGGTGGGCGGTGGCCTCGACCGAAGAGGCAGCAGAAGCCGGCCTCGATATCGAGATGCCCGGGCCGGGGCGCTCCTTTGGGCCGGCGTTGGCGCGCGCCGTCAACGAGGGCCGGGTCAAGGAACAGTTCGTGGACGAAAAAGCGCACCGGCTCCTGACCTCGTTCGACCGGGTGGGGGCCTTCGAAGACCCGCCCGAAGGGCCCGAACAGCCGGGCGACCATCCCCGGGACCGGGAGGTGGCGCGCCGGGCCGCCATCGAGGCGATGGTCCTGCTGAAGAACGATGGCCTCCTACCTCTTGACCTGGGCGCGGTACGAAAGGTGGCGTTGATCGGGCCGGGCGCGGAGAAGTTGGCCATCATGGGCGGTGGTAGCGCCCGGGTCCGTTCCCATTACGACCTGTCACTGCTCGAAGCGCTGAGCCAGCGCCTGGGCCCAGAAGTGGAGGTGACGTTCGCTACGGGGTGCCGGCTGGCTCGGGGGAAGGACGGCGCCGGCGCCGGGGGGGGCCCAGGAGCATCGATCGGGGAGGCGGCCGAGACCGCCCGCGGCAGCGATGTGGCCATCGTCGTGGTGGGCACCAACGACTTTTGGGAAAGCGAGAGCTACGACCGCACGAGCATGGACCTGCCCGGCGAGCAGGAGGAACTGGTCGAGCGGGTGCTAGAGGCCAATTCCAGGACGGTCGTGGTCCTGAACACGGGGTCGCCTGTCACTGTCCCGTTCGCTGGTCGGGCGGCATCGCTTGTCCAGTGCTGGTTCGGAGGCCAGGAGCTGGCCAACGCGCTGGTCGACGTATTGGTTGGCGACGCTGAGCCCGGCGGTCGCCTCCCCGTGACCCTGCCGCAGCGCATACAGCACACGCCGGCGTTCGGCCGGTTCCCGGGCGAGGCCAGCCAGGTACGCTACGGCGAGGGCATCCTTGTCGGTTACCGCTGGTACGAAGCGCGCCAATTACCGGTCAGCTTTCCCTTCGGGCACGGTTTGTCCTTCACGACCACGCGCATCGGCCCGGTCCGCGCCGGCCAGCGTCGGCTCGGCCGCGGTGGGAGGGTCACGATCGAGGTGGACGTCGAAAACATCGGCTCGCGCCCCGGCGCCGAGGTGGTCCAGTTGTACGTGGCCCCGCCCGGCGGTGGCGAGCTCGCGCCCGGTGGCCGGTTGCGCCCCGTCAAGCAACTCAAAGGCTTTGCGAAGGTCCGTCTCGCCCCGGGGGAGTCGACAACCGTGCAACTGGAACTGACGGAGCGCAGTTTTGCGTACTGGGACGTGGCGGACACCGCCTGGCCTGAGCTCCTGGAGCGCAACGAGGGCACGGACCGTGACGGTTCGGCGAACGCGCTGCACCGGGGTGAAGCCGGCTGGTACGTCGACGCCGGCACTTACGAGATCCAGGTCGGCCGCAGCTCGGCCGATATATCCGGCCGGGCCGAGATCGAGGTGGAGGGCAGCCCCGAGCCGCTGGGCCCGACGCCGCCCCCCGGCTGAGCCGGAAAATACCCGCCGTTTTGGGTGCTTTCGGCACCACTAATGGCGCGCCGTCATCGGCCGCCGTTGCACCAGGTGCCGAATGGTTGAATTTTCGGCCGGCGGCAGTTATGGTTAGGGACCCAGAGCGACCGTATTTGGCCTCCGGGAAAGGAGCTTGGGTTATATGAAGGCTCATGGCTCCTCTCGGCTGAGGCCGAGAGGGTTCCCAATGGTGGTCGCAGCTGTCTCGGTGACGGCTTCGATCTCCGGCGTCGGACTGTGGGCTGGTTACTCGAGGTCCAGCTCACAGCCGACGCCCGGCGGAGCTGCGAAGGCGGGCGCGACCAGTCCCGCCCCTGGGACGGTCGCGGTCCTGGCGCCCGGGTTGGCGGCCGTTGTCTCCGGTGCAGAGCGCCTCGGGCCCCTGGCCTCTAGCACTTTCCTCAATCTTTCGCTAGGGCTGAAATTGCGTGACGTAAGCGCACTGGACCGGCTGGTCGACCAAGGCAAGACAGTGCCGGCAGCGGAGTATGACGGGCATTTCGGGCCCGCCCCCGCGTTGGTCCGCTCGGCCGAGGACTGGCTTCGTAGCCAAGGCCTGAGCGCGGTTTGGGCGCCAGGGGACTCTGTGCTGGAGGCCCGGGGCACGGCCGCAGCGGCCGAAAAGGCCTTTTCTGTTTCGATCAGCCGCTATCGCCTGAAGATCTCGGGCCGTCCGGGCTGGACGGAGTTTTTCGCACCGGACGGGCGACCGACCCTACCATTGAAGGCGGGTACGGTGGTATCTTCCGTGCTCGGCCTGGACGATTACTCGGTCGGGGCGGATCCCAGGCTGAGTACCGGGGGAAATTGCCAGGGCCCATCCGGGCCGGAGGGTGTGGGCGGTTTTACTCCGGCGGAGGTGGCGGGGTTTTATAATTTCGGGCCCCTGTACAAGGCCGGCCTCACCGGGGCCGGCCAGACCGTTGTGTTCATGGAGACCGACGGGTTCCAGGCGTCCGATCTGCAAGGCTTCGCCAGCGGGTTCGGCTTGCCGCCCTTCGAGGTGGTCGGCCCCAACGTCAACCAGACGTGGGGCACTACGGCCGCGCAACCTGTCCAGGGCTGCGAGTCGGAAACCGAACTGGACCTCGAGATCGTGCACTCCATGGCGCCCGGCGCCCAGCTGGTGGTCTACGAAGCGGGGGCGCCGAGCACGGGCTATTTGCTGAACGACGTCGAGCTTTCCTTGCAGTCCGCCGTAAAGGCCTACCCGCACGCCGTGTTCAACCTCAGCCTGGGATGGTGTGAGGACGCCGCCTCGGCCGAACAGTTCGACGGCCTGTTCACGCAGTTGGTGGCGAGCGGTGGCACGGCCTTCGTGTCTTCAGGGGACAACGGGGCCTACGCTCGCGGCTGTACGGGGCACCAGCTCAGTACCCAGGAGCCGGCGGACAGCCCCCACGCCGTCGCCGTGGGCGGGACCACGGCGCATTTAGGCGTTGGGTCGACGTACGGCCAGGAGGCTTCCTGGGGCGAGCCCTTTGAGCAGTGGGGCGCCGGCGGGGGCCTGAGCGTGGTGTTCAAGCGGCCGAGCTGGCAGGTGGGCGTCGGTGTTTCCAACCAGTACTCCACTGGCATGCGGGAAATACCCGACGTCTCGGCCATCGCCGACGGCAACACGGGATGGGACGTCTTCGAGGGTGGCGCGTGGTCTCTGGTCGGAGGGACGTCGGCTGCTGCTCCGCTGTGGGCAGCTCTAGGCGCGCTCACCGACCAAGCGCTGGCCCAGCGTAATCTCGGCCAGATCGCTTTCGCCGATCCCGCACTTTACGATTTCGGCGCCAACCCGGCGCACTTCCCGGGGCGAGCGTTCCATCCCGTCACCGAAGGCACGAACCTCTACTACGCCGCCACTTCGACGGGTTGGAACTACGGCACGGGCTGGGGCACGCCCAACGCCGCGGCGGTGGCTGACGACTTCATCGCTTACGAAAGGGGCACGCGTTGAGCGCCGGAGAGCCGACCATAGCGCCGGTCCCTCCGCGGTTCTGCCGGCACTGTGGCGCGCCCCAGAGGCCAAATGCGCGGTTTTGCCATCATTGTGGCGCAGCATTGGCCCCACCTTCTCTGGCCCCACCTTCTCTGGCCCCACCTTCTGGCGCCGTCCCCCCGGTAGCGCCCGCCGTCTCCTACGGCATGCCTGCTGCCCCCGCCTATCCTTCGACGGGCCCTGTAGTCCCGGCCGCGCCCGCCTACGGCACCCCCCCGGCCTACGGCACCGCCCCGGCCTACGGCACCGCCCCGGGCGCTGGTTCGCCCCAGTGGCCACAGGCGGGCCTGCTCACCGGGCAGGTGGCTAGGGGACGGGCGCGCAAGAGCTGGTTCTCCCGGCTCCCGGCGCTCGCCAAGCTCGCCATTGTCTTCGGGGCGCTCGTGCTCGTCGGCGGCGTTATCCAGGCGGCGTTGCCCTCGCCGCCCGGGTGCACGTTTTCCTGCATTGCCATAAGCGGCCCTCTGCAGCCCGCCGGAAAGACGTTCACCAGCCAGCTTTTCTCCTTCCAGTACTCGAGTGGTCTCTCCGTGGTGACGCCGAGCAAATTGGGCTCAGTCGTAACTCTCAATGACAACAACGGTGGCCCTGCCTACATCTGGGCCGGACAGGGCCAGGAACAGCCTTCGGGGCTCATATCCCAGTTCGAACAGAAGGTGGTGAGCGGTATTCCTGTTGAGCAGGTGCAGGACCTCGGCCAGATCTTCGGGGCGGAAATTGGTTTTACCCCCGGGAGCGGTGAGCTTTACTCCGGCCAGATCCAACAGCAAAACGGGGAGGACCTGCCGGTCGGGATCGGTATAGTCGCCGCCCAGTCCGGTGACACCTGGGCGGTCATAGCCGTGCTCACGACGTGTTATGACGCGCAGAACGCCCAACTGGAGGCGTGCAGCGAGCAGGACTTCGACAGCCAGCAAGAGGGCCTGGCCGGCGGTAGCGACTACGACGACGTGCTGGCTCGCTGGCATTGGGCGGGCTGATGGCCACAGGCACTGAGCACAACGCAAGGAGAACAGTTATATGACCCAGTGTGAGCATTGCGGGAGGGACACCCCCGACGAACCTTTCTGTACCTGGTGCGGGGCTCACCGCTTGGGCACAGGTACCGACGCCCGGGCCCGGCGCAAGGATTATGCCGCGCATACGGGGGAGCACGTTAGCCAGCCCAGCGTGGTCACCACTCTTTTCCCGCACCTGCCCCGGCACCGCGTGCACGAGTTCCGCTGGGGGCTCGTGGGCGGGCTCGCCGTCGTCGTCGCCCTCGTCGGGGGAGGCCTGATCGTCGCCGCGCTCCTGGCCTCAGCGGTGCTCGTGCCGACGCTCTATCTCGTTTACCTATATGAGGCTCAGGTCTACCGGGACGAGCCGGCCAAGGTCCTGGGCCTGACCATGGCCGCGGGCGTCGTGCTCGGCGTCGTGGTGACGATAATTGCGGACGCCATCTTAAACGAGTCGTCGCCGCTCAGATTATCCCCCGGCGCCGGGTTTATCGTGGGGTCCTGCATTGTCCTCCCCATAATACAAGAAGTATTAAAACCCCTGCCCGTAATGGTGCTACGGGGCCGGGGCAAGTTTTCCGAGACGATCGACGGTTTGACGTTCGGCGTGGCCGCCGGTCTGGGTTTCGCCGCGGCCGAGACCATAGTGCAGTTTTCCAAGGTCATAGCGACCGAGCCTGTGCACACCTCGTCGGCCAACTGGCTTTTCCCCGTGCTCGGGGTTTGCATCCTTACGCCGTTGCTCCAGGGGACATGTACCGGGGTGATAGTGGCGGTGCTATGGAAGCCGGGCCGTCTGGGCAACCCCCTGTTCCTGATCGGTTTGCCCGTCGCCTTCGGTGGGCACGTGCTGTACTCGGCAATAGCCCAGATCCTCCAAGACAACAACGTCAACGCCGCCACCATCCTCTTCTTCCAGGCCGCCGTGGTCGGAGGGATGCTCGTCTACATCCGCTATCTGGTCCACGCCGCTCTGCTCGACGAAGCCCAGGACTTTGGCTTCCAGGTCGTCACGTGCCCTCACTGCCGCCAGACGGTGGGTGCGGCGGGTTTCTGCCCGAAGTGCGGATGCGCGGTATCGGCTGGGCCCCGTAACGCGGTCGCGGTCCCGCAGGGCAGCGTCGCTCCGCTGGGGCCGCCCGCGGGGCCGCCCTCTGGTGGGCCGGTCGCCGGGCCGGCTTCGGGAGCCGCCGGTGCCTAGCGCCTGTCCCCGATGCGGGTTGCCCGTCCCTGACGGTTCGCAGTTTTGCGAGAACTGTGGCGCGGCCCTGGCGGGCTCTGGGCCGCCGACGCCGGGTGTGCCCGCCGTGCCCGTCCCGGCACCTCCGGGCCCCGAGGTGGCGCCGCCGGCCCAGCCGTACCCGGCCGCTCCTCCGGTGCCGCCTCCCGGAGGGTACCCGCCCGTTCCTCCCGTGCCGCCCTCTGCAGGGTACCCGGCTGCCCCCTCGGCCGCTCCCGTCCCCCCTCCGGTACCGGGGGGCTACTACCCCTCAAGCGGGGCGCCCGGCGGGCCTCCGGGGGGCGGTGGGTACTACCCGTCCCCTCCCGCTCCGACGCCCCCCGGCCGGCCCCGGGGCCGGCTCAACGCCGTCGGCATCGGCGCGGCCGTGGGGGGAGTCCTGGTGCTGGCTGTGGTGGCTGGGCTCGTCGTGCCCAAGTTGATCTCCCACAACCCGACGCCTACGACGGTGCCCAACGCGGCACCGGGAGGAAGCGTCACTACCACTACTTCGCCTCCCAGCCCGTCCACCACGGCGGCGACGCCGTCTACGACGCTGGCACAGGCCGGCACGACGACCTCGCCGCCGGCGACCTTTGCGTCCACCACTACGCCCCCGGCGACCGGCGCACCGACCACATCGCCTCCGGCGACCGCTGCGTCCACCACTTCGCCCCCCGCGACCTTTGCGTCCACCACTACGCCCCCCGCGACCGGCGCACCGACCACATCGCCTTCGGCCAGCACTACGACTGCGCCCGCGACCACGACGACCACTCCCGGTGGCTCGGCCGGGCAGACGGCGCACAACTCGGTCGCGTCGGTGGCCCTGGCCTCAGGGTGGAGCGTCGGCAGCAGTTCGAGCGCGGACGACCTGTTCCTCAACGGCCCCAACGGTCTGGCGGCTGAGTTCGTCAATGCCCAAGTGACATCTTCGGTGACAGTGAGCCAGATCCTGCAGGAACAACTGGCGGCGGCCGAGAAGCAGTACACCAATGCCGAGGTGTGCTCGCAACCTCAGGCCGGCGACGTTCCTGGGACACCGCAAGTTCCAGGCGAAGGCGAAATCCTGTGTTTCACAGTCACACCGCAGAACGGTTCTGCCGTCCCCTACGCCGAGGCGATATTCGACGGCTTGGCGTCTACCAGCAGTGGCCAGTTGGCCGTGATCGCCTTCGGTTACTTCCCGCAGAGCACCACCAGCACAGATGTCAAGCAGGACCTGGTGCCGGTGCTGGACAGCGTTCATTGGTTGCAGGTCGGGAGCTAGACGGCGACGCGGGCGTAGGAGGGTGGCCCAGCCGGGTGGTCTGAGTTCCACGGGGAGCAACCCGGGCGCCAACGGCATGGGATACCCCAAACGTCCTAGCCTGAGGCCCATGATCGACCCTCTTGAGGAGCTGGTGCCCCGGGCGGAGCGCGCCCGGGCCGAGCTCAACCAGCTACTGGAGCAGCTCGAGGCCGAGCGCGAGGCAGTGAAGGCGGCCACGATCGAGGCCCACGAGGCAGTCCAGGGGCTGCGCAGTGCGGTCCGGGAGGCGAAAGAAGAGATGCGCCAGGCTTCCAAGGCAGAGGCTCGCAAGCACCTGGCCCGGCAGATGAGGGCGGCCGCCGATATCCTCGCCCGTGATAGTTGACCTGGCGTGACGAACGGCATACGGCGGCGGACCGCCTGCCATCTGTCCCTGCGCTACTACCATCTGTCCCTGCGCTACTAAAGGCGCGGGCCCCGTCGATGCGGGACGACTCAGAAGGCATATATGGCTGGCCAGGTAGAAGCCCACACATTTGTGCAAGCTATTAGCAGCGCAATTCGCGTCACCGAGCCCTATTACCACTCTGACGGCATGTGTTTGTCGGGAAAGTACTTATCATGGTACGCTTCCCCTGAAGTACGTTCCTGCTCAGGGTGATGTTTTGTAACACAATTGCGTCAGCGATGTCAATAGCCTAAATGTGGCATTTGTTACTACACCGGGGCTCAGTAGCAGGGAACGCGGGACCAAGGGCCCTGTCGGTCCTTACCAAAGTCCAGTGACCGGGGGTTGTCTAGGCGTCGACACAGAGGTCTATGGCGAACCTGACAGACATGGGCGGGGCTTTGCAAGTAGCCGGTGCTCGTTGCCCGCACGCTCCGGATGTAACCGTAATGGTGGCATTCGACGATGCCCGGGGGGAACGCCTGCAGAGGTTTTCGTGCGGGAGATGCCGGCGCGGTTGGTGGGAAAGCGACGGCGGTGTTATCGGCTTGGACGAGGCCGTGGAGAAGATGCGGGAACTGGCACGGGACCTGCACGCGCGAAGGCTGTCGGGCCCGGTCCCAGTACTCGACTTGAGCGAAGCCAAAGTGGGGCGACAAAGCGCGCCGGTAAGGGACAGTTGGAGGCGTGCCCCTTGCGACCTGGCCCAAAAGGGGCGTTAACGTAACGCGCGGCGTCTCGCTACCGCCAGCACTACCAGCCACCGGACGGCTCGGCCTGCAGCTCGGCAATGTCGTAGTCTTCGACCCGTCCAATGATGCTCAAGACGGCATTGAGACCGCGAGCATCGGCTCCGCTGCCCACATCGGGCCCCGGTCCCAGGCGAAAGCGATGTGGGCACTTAGAGCAGCTTCGAGGGTGTCTCTGGACAAGTCCTGCGCCGGGGGGCGAAAGCACTCGAGGCGAGCGCATGGCCGGGCAAAGGTGTCGCCGCCGGCCGCAGGCCGTCGAGGATCAAGGCCAGGTACCGGTCGGTCAGGGCCTTGGGACGCTCGTGGGGTATGTCGCTCAGCGCGGCGAGCATCCTGAGCACGACTCCTAGGTCACCGAGCTCGATGTCAGGGCGCAGTGCACCGGCGTCCTGAGCCCGGGAGATCAGGCGCCTGACCGCCGGCGTCAGGCGCTCGTCCAGGATCTCGATCCAGTTGCCGGCGTAGGTGGGGGCCAGGACGTCGTGCAGGCCCCGACTAGCGGCTATTAGCCCCAACATACGGCTCAGGTAATCCGTTAGCCCCTGCCACGGGTCGTCGGCGCCGGCGGCCTCTTCGGCGATGGTTGCCGCCGCCATGACCTGTTGCTCGAGGAAAGCGGCGATCAGCTCGTGCTTGTTGGCGAAGTGACGGTAAGCAGTAGCCACATTGACGCCGGCCTCGGCGGCTATATCGTCGAGGGTGACGGACAGACCACGGGCCAGCAACAAACGCTGGGCGGCGTCGATGAGCGCCTGGCGGTTGCGAGCCGCGTCGGCGCGCAAGGGGCGGGGGCTGGGCTCGGGCGTCATCCCCGCAACTTAGGCGTCAATGTTCTCGTTGGCGCCCAGGTCGGCTACACCTGGGCGCAGCAGGGGGCCGACGATGAGGGCGGCCACGACAAAAATGGCGGCGCCCACCCAGAAGGCGACGGTGTAGCTGTGCACGGCCGCCTGGGCCGTCACTAGAGCGGAGGGCCGGCCCTTGGCGTGGGCAGTTATAAACACGGCCGCGGCGCTGGTGGCGATGCTGTTGAGCAGGGCCGTGCCGATGGAACCACCGATTTGCTGGGCCACATTGACCGTGGCCGACGCCACGCCGGCGTCGCCGCCCTTGACCCCAAGGGTGCCGAGGCTGAAGCAGGGGGCGAAGACCAGGCCCAGCCCCACAGCCACCAACAGCAGCGGCGGCAGGATGGTGGAGGCGTAGCTGGAGTGGATCCCGATCCCGGTCAGCAGGGCCATCCCGGCCGCGCTCAGCAATAGTCCCGTGGGCACCAGCAGACGCGGGCTGATACGGGCCAGGAGGACCACGTTGGCCAGGGCGGCTACGACGATGACGGCGGCCGTCATGGGCAGGAAGGCCAGGCCGGTCTTCACCGGGCTGAAGTCGAGGATGGTCTCCAGGTAGTAAGTGAGGAACAAGAACACGCCGAACAGGCCGATGGAGGCCAGGAACATCGCGGCATAGGCCCCGCCCCGGTTACGGTCGTTTACCACCCGGGGCGGCAACAGCGGGTGCGGCGCCCGCCGCTCCCGGGCGAGGAAACCGACGAGGAGGGCCAGACCGGCGATGAGGAAGCCGATCGTCTGGCCGTCTGTCCATCCGGCGCTGCCAGACTTGGTGGCGGCGTGGGCGAACCCGTAGACGATGGCAAACATGCTGGCGCAGGCGAGCACGGTGCCGCTGCGGTCGATCGGCTGGCGCTGCTCAGCCGAGTGGGGGGCCAGGACTAGCAAGCCACCGGTAGCGGCGACGACGGCGAAGACGAGATTGATGTACATCGTCCAGCGCCAGTCGAGGTACTCGGTGAGTACTCCGCCCAGGAGCAGCCCGATCGACGCCCCGGCCCCGGCGATGCCGCCGTAGATCCCGAACGCCTTGCCTCGTTCAGCCGGGTGGGTGAAAGTAGTCGTCAGCAGGGACAGGGCGGCCGGGGCGAGCACGGCGCCGAAGGCACCCTGGACGGCTCGGGCCGTCACCAACATGGCGAAGTTGACCGAGGCCCCGCCCACCGCCGAAGCCATGGCGAACCCGATAACCCCGGTGAGGAACAACCGTTTGCGGCCCAGGATGTCGGCCAACCGGCCACCCAGCAACAACAGGCTGCCAAAAGCCAGCGAATAGGCGGTCACGACCCATTGGCGGTCGGCGTTGGAAAAGTGCAGGGCGGTCTGGGCATGCGGGAGGGCGATGTTGACGACGGTGGCGTCCAGCACAACCATCAACTGGGCTACGGCCAGGACGGCCAACACCCACCACCGTCTGGCGTGGTGCGGGTCGGCGTGCCCGTTGACGGCCGGGGCCAGGGTGGCGTTGGTCAATGGAGATCCTCCTACCGAAGGTGATGCCTGCGCTTACAGTACCAGTAAACGCAGGTTGGCCCTGCGCTTATTCCCGCATTGCCACCTTCCCCCTTGGGGGCGGCGAGCGGGTCGCGACCGGCCCCGGTCGCTCGGCCCGGTCGGGCGACTCGCGCCCCCGTCGCCGTCATGCTCAACTGACTGGTGGACCCTCAGTACTAATTCGCCGGACCAACCTCGACAGCGGGTGAGAAGTTGAACAGCACGGGCGGTATGTGAAGGCCTTCACATCGATTCAGCCATCGGGATGTTTACCCAGGGGCCACTCTGGCGCGAAGGGTTGTCCTCGATGAGAGGAGCAGCCGCGGTCGTGCCGATCAGGTCCACCATGGTCGTTGATGCTGCTCAAAGGTACAAAGAGGCTTTGAGCCACAGCAGTTAGGCGGACCGCCTTGACAAGCGCCAGACCTCACGCTAGGTTGTCAAATCGATTTGACATCCGGTTTAGCCAAACATGTACTCATGGATAGCGCCTGCAACTGAACCGATTCAGCAAGGAAGGACAGATGGAGCAACTGGTTGGGCGTTGTACGCTCAAGGACGTCGCCCACTTGGCGGGGGTCTCGGTGACATCGGCATCGATGGCACTTGCGGACAACCCCCGTGTGTCCGCAACCACCAAGGAGGCCGTCCGCGTTGCGGCGATGAAGCTAGGGTACGTCCCTCATTCGGCAGGTCGTGCGCTACGCAGTCGCCGTGTCAGCGCCATAGCCGTTGTCCTGCCGCACTCCAGCCAGCACGTATTTTCACATCCCACTCTCACCGCCCTTCTCGATGGCATTGTGTCCGTTGCCGCGGACAACGACCTCTCGACCATCTTGTCGACCTCTCGCACAGAAGAGGACGAGGCGTCGGCCTACCGCCGGTTCATGAACGGGCGAGAAGCCGACGGGGTGATAGTGGCCTCAGCCGCAGTTGCCGATGCCAATGTCATTGGCCTCGCCCGGTCCGGTTACCCCATCGTGATTGTTGGACGCGCGCCGCATGTGGCCCGGGCAACGGCCGTGAGCCTCGACGACGGCCATGGGGGCCAGGCCGCCACTCGTCACTTGCTCGAGGCCCACGGTGTCCGCAGGATCGCCCATATTTCTGGCCCCTTGGGCCACCAATCGGCGCAGGACAAACTGACGGGCTACCGGAACGCTCTTATGGCATCGGCTATCGCTCCCGAACCCGCCTTGGAGATCGAAGGCGACTACTCCGATGAGAGCGGTTCTCGTGCCGTCGAGGACCTGGTGCGACGGGGCACCTCTTTCGAGGCAATATTCGCGGCCAACGACCAGATGGCCCTGGGCGCTCGGGAGGCACTTCAGGCCATGGGCCTCAGTGTCCCTGGGGACGTGCTCCTTGTCGGCTATGACGACATACCGCTGGCCCGATATGTCGAGCCGGCCCTGACATCGGTCCAAGGCGATATGGCCGAGGTCGGCTCGGTGGCGGCACTACGTCTACTCGAATTGATAGGTGGACGGCTGCCGGACCAGCCGGTCACCTTGTTGCCTACAGAACTTGTCGTCCGGAACTCGTGCGGGTGCGCTCGACATTTGGCCTAGCACCAGGCACTTCGCTTCGGCAAGGTCCTACGGGAGAAACACAAACAGCAACCGAGCGACAAACGAATGAAAGGGGAGCCTCAGAATGAGGAAAAAAGTGGCACTATTGGGGGCGGCGGCATGTATCTCCGCCAGCCTCGCCGGTGTCGGAGTACCGGCAGCCTTCGCCGCCAGTAGCAGCAAGGTGACGCTGACCTACTGGGCCGGCTTCACCGGAGGGGACGAGCCAACCTATGTTGCGCTCGTCAAGGAGTTCAACCAGACACACCCCGACATCCAAGTTGACATGACGATCGAACCATGGGACACGATCGCCCAAAAACTGCCAACAGCAATGGCGACCGGTGCCGGCCCTGATATAGCCACACCTGACTACAACGTGGGGACGATAAGGGAGTACATCAAAGAAGGACTGATCGCACCGATCGATTCGTTGCTGGGCAGCGGCCCGGACCAGGTACCGGCCAGCGTCATCCCGCCCGCCGTCAAGGCCGCCTTCACCATTAATGGGCACCTTTATGCTGCACCGGCGAACTGGGCAACCTTGGAGCTCTACTACAACAAGACCCTGTTTGCCAAGGCTGGGATCGCCGGTCCGCCCACGACCATGACCCAGCTCCAGCAGGACGCGGTCAAGCTGACAATCAAGTCCGGCTCACGGGTCACCCAGTACGGCATGGCCATCGCCGACCACTCTACGATCGCCATGTGGCCCATCTTCATCTGGGCCAACGGCGGCAATATCCTCAACGCCACCGGTTGCTCGGACCTAGACAGCCCGAAGACCGTCCAGGCCGTTAGTACTTGGGCGAACCTCATCGTTAAGGACCAGATCACTCAGGTTGGCCTCGCCGGACAGGATGCCGACAACCTGTTCTCAGCCCAAAAGGCAGCGATGGAGATCAATGGTCCCTGGGCGATCGGGGAGTACGTCCCCGCCAAGGTGAACTTCGGGTTGGCGCCGGTCCCCGTCGGGGCTATCGGCAAGCTGGTCACGACGGCGAGCACCGTCCCCATGGTCGTAAATGCCAAATCGAAGAACCTGGCTGCTGCGCTCACGTTCTTTGCCTGGTGGATGAGCAAGCCCGCGCAGGCCGGCCTCGCCGAGGGCGTTGGCTACCCGCCGTCGCGGACCGACATGGCCAATTACCCAGGCCTGACCAAGAACCCCTACGTGGCAGGCTTCGCCGCTGAAAGCCCCGATGCCCAGTTCTACCTGCCCACCCTGGCAAACTTCAACTACGTCGACTCCAGCATCTTCTCTCCGGCTATCGAACAGGCCGAGCGGGGTGGCAACGTCGCCACCGTACTGAAGGCTGCCAGCGAACAGCTCAACCAGGCCGTAGGTTGCAAGTAAGGGCAAACTCTCTAGCCGCATAACTGCGGCTTGTCGGCGCCAGCCGCCCGTACGGACAGGCCTCCTGCCTCTCCGGCGGGCGGCTCGCTCGGTGCTCGACCATTTTGGTTAGCATTGAGGCACGGAACGGCAAAGCGAGCGTCCTTGCCCGCCACGCGGCCAAACGATGACCAGGAGCCTTCGATTCTGCAAAGACCCAGCAGCGTGATCCCGTGAAACAGAGCGCGGCCCTCTCGCTCGGGGCGGCTCCGGTAGCGGCCCGCCATCGTCCCCGGGCCGTCCGGCTGCGCCGTCACGCGCGTGCGTACGTGTTCCTAGTGCCGAGCGTGACGATCTTGGTCGTTTTTGTTGGTTACCCGATCGTCAGTTCGTTATGGATGAGCTTGCACAACTGGTCGTTCTTCGCCACCGTTCAGCCCTACGTGGGGCTGCAAAACTACAGGGAGCTGTGGCACGACTCACGCTTTTGGGGCGACCTGCGCAATACCGCCATCTATACAGGCGCCGTGGTGCCGCTCCAGGTGGGCCTAGGGCTGGCCTTGGCCGTCGCCTTACAGCGCAATACATTTATCAACAAGTTCTTCCGGTCGGTCTACTTCTTCCCGGTGATCTCGTCACTGGCGACGATGGGGATCGTGTGGAAGTTCCTTCTCGACCCAACGATAGGCATCATCACCCATGCCATGGTCGCTGTCGGCCTCCCGGATATCGACTTCCTGCAGAGCACGGCATGGGCCCTTCCGTCGGTGATCCTGGTCGGCGTGTGGAAAAGCGTCGGTTTTTCTATGGTCATTTTCCTCGCTGCTCTTCAAGACGTCCCCGAGTCGTTGCTGGAGGCAGCTACCCTCGACGGGGCTGGGCCCTGGGCGCGGTTCCGCCGGGTGGTACTGCCGATGCTCCGTCCGAGCATGCTTTTCGCTTCGGTCATAGCATCGATCACCTCGATGCAGCTGTTCGACTCGGTCTACGTCATGACGGGTGGCGGCCCGATCTTCCACACCGAAACCCTGGTTACCTACATCTACTTGGAGGCTTTTGATTATGCGAACCCCGGGTATGCCGCCGCCCTGTCCTGGGTGCTGTTCCTACTGATCCTGGCGATCTCGATGCTCCAGCTCCGGCTGTTCCGCTATAGAGAGGTGAACTGATGGCCTCAGCCCAAGTGCACAGGGACGCCGAAGCAAAGAAGGCGGCTGCCTCCGAGGTACCCGTGTGGGCACGCCGAGGCGGGTGGTGGTGGGGGCTGTCACGCTGGACCAAATGGGCTCTATTGCTCGGAGGAGCGGTGATAATCGCCCTGCCCTTCCTGTGGATGCTGGGCGCGTCCTTCAAGCCCGAGAGCGATATCTTCGGCTACCCGCTGAGGCTGCAGCCTACCCATCCGACGTTTTCCAACTACGTGGGGATCTGGCACGAGCTCCCCTTCTTCCGGCTGCTGGTCAATTCTGTGGTTTTTGCCGGGGGCGTGACTGTTTGCTCGGTGTTCTTCGACTCGTTGGCTGCCTACGCCCTGGCGCGGCTGCGCTTCCCGGGTAGGACGCTCGCCTTCTACCTGGTACTGGCCACGTTGATGGTCCCGTTCCAGGTGACGTTGGTGCCAGTGTTCGAACTTCTTTTCAAAATGCACTGGTTGAACACCTACCAGGGCCTGATCGTCCCCCGGGCGACCAGCGCCTTTGGGATTTTCCTGCTCCGTCAGTTCTTTATTACCGTCCCCCGAGAGCTCGACGAGGCGGCGCAGGCTGAAGGCGCCTCGGAGTGGTACATATACTCGAGGATCATGTTGCCCCTAGCCAAGCCGGCGCTCGCCACACTGGCTGTCTTTTACTTCATGAACAACTGGAACGACTTTCTGTGGCCGCTCGTTGTCACCTCGACCACAAATATGCGCACCCTCCCGGCCGGGCTCACATTGTTCGCCGGGCAGTACGTCGTCGAACACGGCGTGCTCATGGCCGGAGCGCTGATCAGCTTGCTCCCGCTGGCGGTGGCCTTCGCCCTCGCCCAGCGCTACTTCACCCAGGGCATCGCGACGACAGGGTTGAAGGGGTGAGCGCCCGGCTGAAGGCCGGCGACGAGCTCGTGTTCGCCGTGGGGATCGAAGACACCGCGATCGGGTCGCCTTTACGAGGGGGCCTCGTCCTAAATGAGCACGAGCTCACTGGCCACGCCCAGCAATGGCGCGAGGACTTGCTCCGGGTCGGCGCCAGCGGGGCCACGGCGCTTCGTTACGGTTTCCCGTGGCACCGCGTCAACCCGGCACCGGGCGTCTTCGACTGGTCATGGACGGACGAAGTCGTCGAGTTCCTGGTCGACCGGGTGAAGATAAATGTCATCGTCGACCTGGTTCATTACGGGGCACCCACCTGGTTGGCGGGGTCGTTCATAGATCCCGGCTTCCCCGGCGCCCTGGCTGACTACGCGCATGCCTTCGCCGCTCGGTACCGGGGTGCCGTAGGTGCCTACACACCCCTGAACGAGCCACTGGTAACGGCCTCGTTTTGTGGGTTGCGTGGCATCTGGCCGCCGTATCTCAGCGGGGACAACGGTTGGGCCGCGCTGGTTGTGGCGCTGATGACCGGCGTACAGGGCGCGATACGAGCCATACGCGAGGCGGACACCGCAGCAGAGATCGTGCACGTGGAGGCCGTCCAGGCCTACCAGACCAAAGATCCCTCATTGGCCGAGGAGGTCCGTCTCTGGGAGCGGCGTGCTCAGTTGCCTACGGGACTGCTGCTCGGCCAGGTCGGCCCCGACGACGAGGACTGGGCCTGGCTTGTCCGCCACGGCGTGGACGCCCTTTGTCTTGAGCGCTTGAGAGACGGCGCCCAACGTCCAGACGTGCTCGGGCTCAACTATTACCCAGAACTGTCCGGCCGAGAAATCGTGAGGTTGGACGGCACGTCCGTTCACGTAGCCGTGGACGGCGGCCTGGAGCTCCTGGTGAAAGAGCTGCGCCGGGCACACCGAGCCTACGGGCTGGCGCTGATGGTGACCGAAACGGCCGTCGAAGGCGGGGCCGAGGAGCAGTGTGCCTGGGTCGACGTGCTGGTCGAAGGGCTTAGGGGCCTGCGTAGCGAGGGCGTCCCAATAGTCGGGGTCACCTGGTGGCCGTTCATCGACTTCGTCGACTGGAGCTGGGCGTCGGGCGGTTCAGTAGTCGAAGAATTCTACCGACGGGACGGCGATGGGCAGCCGCCGCACCCGGTCGCCCCGCTCGGCGTGCCAGGTGGGCCGGTGGCGCCGTTCCTGCGCCGTATGGGGTTGTACCGCTTGGAGCCCGACGCCGAGGGCGACCTCGAGCGACGACCGACCAGGGTGCTGGCCCGTTTCCGGACACGTGCTGTACCGCCCCCGCCGCGCCCGGTCCTTCAGGGCAGCCGGCCTACTAGCAAGCAAGGAGCGATCATGCCTGGCAGTGTGTCCATTGCGCCGAGGTTCCTGGGCGACGGCAAGATAGTGTTCGAGGAGCTGCCCGTTCCCTCCCCGGGCCCCGGACAGCTGCTCCTCCGGGTCCGGGCCAACGCAATTTGCGGCACGGACCGGGCCCCGTACTTCGAGGGGTCGACCGTGACGCCCGGTCACGAGGCAGCCGGGGTAGTGGTGGCCGCCGGGCCTGAGACCTCGGTAGCCGAAGGTACGCCGGGCGTTGTGTTCTTGATGGACTATTGCGGTCGGTGCCGTAGCTGCTGCCTGGGCTTCACCAACCAGTGCCTGGCCAAGCGAGCGGACATGGGGTTCACTCACGATGGTGGGTACGGCCCTTACGAGGTGGTGCACGAGAGCAACTTCTTCGCTGTGGACGCAGGGACTGACCTGGTCGAGGCGACGATGTTGCTCGACGTGATGGGGACAAGCAGTCACGCCATCGGTCGCGCCAGCTTGGTGCGCCCCGACATCGAGTCTGCCTACATCGCCGGTGCTGGGCCCATAGGGCTCGGTCTGGTCGTTATGTGCAAGTTGACCTTCGGCCGCGACTTCCCGGTCTACATAAGCGATATCTCGCCTTGGCGGCTCAACTATGCGGAGTCGTTCGGCGCCCGCACCGTCGACGCCTCCCAACCCGAAGCCCTGGCCGGTCTCGAGCCCAGCGACGTGGCCTTCGATGCGACGGGGAAGTTAGCGGCCCGGAAGGGAGCCTTGGCGGCGCTGGCCAAGCGCGGTGTCCTCGTGTGCGTGGGCCACGGTGAGACACTTGAGATGGCCGTTTCGGACGAGCTCATCGCCCCCGAGCGCGCTGTCCTCGGCAGTGAGTACTTCCGCTACGAGGAGATGGCGCGCAACCTCGAACTATTGCGGGACAACCGAGCACTTATAGCGCGAGTGATCACCCATCGCTTCGATGTCGCCCAGATCACCGAGGCGTTCAAGATCTTCTTGTCGGGAGAGTCCGGAAAAGTAGTCGTGACCCAGGAACTGGGCGCATGACGGCGACCGGAGGTGCGCAGGCGCCGACCAGGGTGGCCGTCATCGGCGCCGGGCAATGGGGCCAACAGCACGCGCGGGTCTTTTCCGCTCACCCAGCCTCTTTGCTGTGCGCCGTAGTCGCACGCCGCCGGGAGCGGGCTGAGGAAAGGGCCGCCCAGTGGGGCGCCCGTCCCTACACCTCTATCGGCGAAATGCTGGCGAGCGAGCGCCCGGACCTGGTGACCATGTCCCTGCCAAATGAGGGGCACTTCGAGGCGACGTTGGAAGTCATCGAGGCCGGCGTGCCGTTGCTCGTCGAAAAGCCGTTGGTCTTCGACCTGGCCCAGGCCGACGAGCTGATCGAGGCGGCCGCCCGCCGAGATCTCTTCTTCGCCATCAATTTCAACCATCGCTTCGCCGAGACCGTGCGCAGGGCCAAGGGGGCTATTGACGCCGGTGAGCTGGGTGAGCTTGTCTTTGCCACTTGGCGGTTCGGCGGTGAGCCTGGGACCAGCCTGCACCCCCACGCCAACCTGATCGAGACGCAGTGCCACGGCCTGGACATGCTGGAGCTGCTATGCGGGCCGGTCCGTTCGGTAATGGCCCAGATGACCAATAAGACCCAGGGCGTCTACTCGACCCTCGCCGTGGCGCTTGAGTTCGCCAGCGGTGCCGTCGGGTCCCTGGTCGGTTCGTACGACTCGTCCTACGCCTACCCGTGGGCGCAGTTGTTGGAGGTGAACGGGACGAGTGGGAGGCTACTGGTACAGGACACGGTCAAGCGCCTCGACATCTCGATGGCGGGTGACGAGACCAGGCGGGTTTGGGAAGCCGGTTATTTCAACGACGTCGACCGCGAGTTCCATCGCACCTTCGACAAGCACGCCGACGCACTTCTCCGCGCCTTGCGCGCCGGCGACGAGCCCCCCGTGCATGCACGCGCCGGTCGACGAGCGCTCGAGCTGGCGCAGCTGATCATCCGCTCCTTTGAGGATGGCCAGCGAGTTGCGGTCCCCGTCCCAGAGCCGGCATCTCGATGAACGATGCCGCCGAGGTGGGTGAGAGAACGTGGCCGGCCGAGACCTTCGATCTGGACGGGACTTGGGAACTGGTCGTCGGCGACTATCCCATAGAGGAGCTTGCCTCGATAGGCGGTGTAGACCTGGAGGTCCCAGGGCTGTGGGAGGCACAAGGCCACCTCGGCCTCGATGGCGTGGCCTGGTGCCGGCGCCGCTTCGAAGTAGCCGACCCGAGCGGGTGGTGGGCCCTGCGCTTCGGTGCAGTGATGGACGATGCCGACGTTTTCCTGAACGGCCAGCACCTTGGCTCTCACCAAGGCGGCTTCACGCCGTTCGAGTTCGACTGTACCGACCTGTTGCGTTCACCGGCCAACGAGCTTGCAGTGCGAATAGTCGACCATCCCCGTGGCAGCGCCGAGCACGGCCGCAGTGCGCACGGCAAGCAGGGATGGATGAACGAGGTGTTCCCGAGCCCACCAAGCCTGTACCTGGATTACGGCGGGATTTGGCAATCTGTCTCGCTTGAGCGTCGCGGCCCCGTGCGGGTTACCGACTGTTGGGCCAATGGGGACCCGGCCGATCTCGTCGTCGAAGTATCGCTGGCCGGTGCGGCCGAGGCACCGGCACGGGTCGAAGTGGACTGCTTCGGTCGCCAAATGGTCCACGAGGTAACCGGTGACGGCGCCTGCGCCCGCTTTGTCCTTGGTCCAACTGGTGACGCTGAGCTGTGGTCGCCGGCCCGGCCGGCGCTACACGAAGCCATCGTTAGGGCCTACGTGGACGGCCGCGTCTCAGATCGGCGGACGGTGCGCTTCGGGTTGCGCACCATCACCCTTAGTTCCTCGTCGTTCGAGTTGAACGGGGTGCCCTTCGAAATGCGCAGCGCGCTGGTCCAAGGCTTCTCCGCTCGGACGTTGTACGGGCCGCTGACACGACCAGAGGCAGAGGCAGAGGTGGCCAAGGCGCAGTCGCTCGGCCTCAATACTCTCCGGTTGCACATAAAGGCGTTCGACCCGGTTTACCTTGACGTATGCGACGAGCGGGGGATGTTGGTCCACTGCGACATACCCATCGCCGAGCCGATCGCCCACGACGAGCTCGGATGGGACGGGGAGCTCACCGATCGTTGTGTGGCCGCGGCGGTCGAACAGGTGAGGCGCGACCGGGGTCACCCCGCCATCGTTTTGTGGTCGGCGATGAACGAGCTCGGTGGCGAGCAGCTGTCGGTCCGTCAGGGGCCGGGCTATGAGGGTTTCGCCCGCCGGATCTACCGAGAGATCCGTGGCACGGACCCGACCCGGCCGGTCATCGAGAACGACTGGATGGAGCCCGACCCCGACTACGTTTTCGAGAGCCCCATATTGACGGCGCACTGGTACGGGCGGCTGAGCCCGCGCTACATGGCCGAGCTGGAGACGAGGCTGGCTACCTGGGGCCGAGGCGAGCGCCCTTTGCTGATGAGCGAGTTCGGCGACTGGGGGCTGCCTGATCTTGAGGTGGACGATGGCGCGTTCTGGTCCTACCGGGACCAACTTGTCCGGCTCATAGCGTCGGCGCAGTGGCCGGCCAGCACAGCCGATTTCGTGTTGGGTACGCAGCGCTACCAGGGACTGGCAGACCGGTTCCAGGTCGAGCTGTTCCGTCGGTCGGCCGGCGTGATCGGGTGGTGCGTGACCGAGCTGACTGATGTGCCACAGGAGTTCAACGGGCTCCTGGACCTGCGCCGGCAACCTAAGGGACCGGCCTGTGACGAGCTCCGCCGTGCCGCGCAGCGCGTCTTTCCGGTGTTCGTGCGCTCGCACTGGTCGGTGGCCGTGGGCCAGGACCTTGTGGGCGACGTGGTCGTCGTAAACGATGGCCCGGCCGTCGAGGGAGCCGAGGTGCGGGTCACGATAGCCGGCCATCAATGGTGCGCAGAGCTTGACTTGCCGGCCTACGGGAGGAGCGCCCCGCATGCCCTGGCGCTCCCGGTCAGTTCGCCCGGCGATCTACGGCTCGACTTGGAAGTTCGTCGTGGCGACGAACATCTTGGCGCCAACTACTATCCTGTCCGCGCCCTCGCGCCGTGCCCGCCGGCCCGTCCTGTCTGGGTGGCAGGCGCCGGCGCGTCCTCATTGGAGGGCCTGGTGATGATGGCCGACGACGCCACGGTCGACGCTTCGAGAGCCAAGTCCGAGCCCGATCTGTTGGTCATCGCCGAAGGCCCCCTGAGCGCCATTCCGGAGGGGACCGTCAACGACTGGCTCGGGGCCGGTGGCAACGTCCTTCTCCTGGCACAGAGCGGCAGTGGCGATGTCCCCATCCCCTTTCCATTGCACCTGGTTGACCTGGCGACGGAATGGGGCTCGACCCCGTTCATTTTCACGACAACGCAGGGTGCTCTCACGTCCTTGGCACCGTGCTCAGTGCTGGCCAGTGAGCTGCTTTCCGCCGCACCAGAGTTCATCTTCTCCGATGGCAGTGATGGGCCGCCGATGGCCGAAACGGCGATCGGGGCGCTAAAGCCGCCACCGGAGCCGTTGGTGGGGACAGTGGTGGGGCGCATGCCAGTCCTCGGCGGACGGCTGACAATCTGTCAGCTGCCCCTCACCGAAGGTGCGTTAGCCGGAGACCCTCTCTGCGCCGCCGTCCTCGCGGACGTGCTCTGCTGGGCGGCGGCGCCTGCGCTTCCAGCGCAGAATTGACTGCGATGGAGGATGCGACTGGGCCGATCAGCTAGCCCAGGCAACCTAGGGTCACGCTTGGTCCGGTTTGACGTCGTTTTCCACGAAGTCTGTGAGGGCACCGAAGACGGCGGCGGGCTGTTCGATGTGTGGGAAGTGCCCGGCCTCCGGGACGGTCCGGAAGACGGCCCGGGGGAACGAGCTGGCTAGGGCACGCTGGTACGCGGGCGGGACAATCCCGTCCTGTTCTCCCGCAAGCACCAAGACCGGGACGAAGACCCGGTGCCGGCGCCCGCGCAGCTTCGGGTCGTAGTTGGTGCCGGCGTAAATGGCTTGGACGCGTTGGTTTTCCGCCATAGCGGCCTTTTGTGCCTCGCTCAAGGTCGTCGGGTCGAGGCGCAGTTCGGGGCGATAGAACGCCAGCTCTCCCGTCTTGACCGGTCCCAGCTTCGCGGGGCCCGCGATCTCGAGAGGAGGCTCGGGTTTGATGCCGGTGGCACCAAGCAGGACAAGCGAGGTTATGCGCCGGCGATTGTCTCGCAGGGCTGTAAGCAAGTAGTTGGCAACAACTTGTAGCATTCGTAACCTTCGATCGACTGGAGAGCCAATGTACAACGCCGTACGAACACGTCAGCGCATGTTGGCAGTCGCCCTTCCCCTCACCGCGGCGCTCTATATCGGAGCTGAGGGTCTCGATCCCAAGGGCACCGACCAATTAGTCACGACGACGGCGACCGCGTTCAAAGTGCTGCCGATCGCAGCAAGTCACTCGACGCAGCTCTATGGCTCTGGGTCACTCAGTGAGCTTGCGCTCGGGGCCGTCGCCGTCTCGTATGCCGCAATCGCCATGCTGGTCCGAGAGCGCGGCTCGATGGCTGCCACCATTGCGGCCGTGCTTGGCGGTACCGGTGCTTTCTGTGGTGCCATCGTCAACGTCTTCGTCGGCATCAGTCTCGCTGCTGCTGCGACAGCGCATGTTACGCGCGAGGCGGCGGCCCGGTTCTTGATCGCCAACTTCAATTCCGGACCAGGTCAGACGTTCACGGACGTCTACGCCTTCAGCGAGTACTTCGCGCCGGTCATAATGGGAGTCGCTCTCTGGCGAAGCCGTCGTGTGCCACGTTGGCTGGCGGTCCTGTTCTCGGTGGGTTTTGAACTTGCCGAAGATACGACCTCCGTCGGACCTGTCAAAGTCGTCTTGCAAATGGCTCTGTTCGCGTTAGCGATGGTGCTTCTCGCGGTCCGGATCTGGCGAGCGGCCGCACCGGCGGCGGCGGCCCAGTACCCACCTCGTCCCGGTGCTAAGTGCGGCCTTACCCGGCTTTGAGCGTCGGTTTCGAGGAAGTTAGTGCCGCGCGGCGGCCAGCGGTCGTCAGCGCCGCTCCGTCGAGCGGCGAATGGCGCGGGCAAGGCGGGCAGGACTGGTCGGCTTCGGCAATGGCGAGGCCCCCGGCGCCCGGAGCGCGTCGAGCATGTAGGTTGCAAACCGCTCCCACGCCTTAGGAGCGTGGTGCTTTGTGGCATTCACCACCCCTGCGTTGGCCATCAGCACCAGGACGAGATCCTCGAGCACGAAGTCGGCGCGCAGCGCTCCCGCCGCTTTGGCGCGCTCGACAACATCGCCCAACCCGGCGGTAGCGGCACGGAGCTGACGATCGAGCTCGGCGGTGCTCGGGAACGTGAGAGAGAGCACGTCCGCGCACCCCGCATCGGCGGCCTGCATGGAGCACGCGGTGCGGACGAAGCCGCTAAACCCCGCCCACGGGTCTGCGGTGGTAATAGCTACTTGGGCTGCAGCCTCATAGGCACGGAGACGTGGCTCGAAGGCAGCCGCAACCAGGCCCTCGCGAGTCGGGAACCGCCGGTACAAGGTGGCGATCCCCACGTCAGCCCTCCGGGCGATCTCCTCTAACGCGGCGTGCGTGCCGCTTTCGGCGAACACCTGCCTCGCCGACTCCAAGATGGCGTCGCGGTTGCGGGCGGCGTCGACCCGCAACGGGCGGGAGGTGGGCGCCATACGACCAGCATACCGGCGAAGTGGAAATCACCCTCCGCTTTCGTCCAGGGCCCGCTATGATGCGGAGCGTACCCTCCACTTCGTGGGCGGCACCATGAGGTCAGATGCCACCGCGCGTGTGCGAAGGACGCCAGATGACAGACCAGCTCGAAGTGCTTCGGACATCCGTCGCCCGCTTGGGGGCGACGGTCGAAAGGCTTGGCCCGGGCCAGCTCGCGGCGCCCGCCTACCCCGCCGAGTGGACAATCGCCGATGTCCTGTCGCACCTGGGCTCGGGGGCGGTGATCCTCCAGCGCTAGTTCGACGACGTCGTAGCGGGAGGTGAAACTCCCTCGGATTTTGCCCAGCTCGTCTGGGACGAGTGGAACGCGAAGTCAGCCCAAAGCAAAGCGGCCGACTTCCTCGCTGCCGATAAAGCCTTGCTAGACGGTCTCGGGTCACTTGCCGACGATGAACGGGCCCGCTTCGAGTTCGCTATCGGGCCCATGACCTTCGACTTCGCCGGGTTCATCGGACTGCGGCTCAATGAGCACGCCCTTCACACCTGGGACATTGAGGTGGCCCTTGACCCGGGTGCCCCCGTAGCCCCTGGCTCGGCACGGCTCGTCATCGACAACCTCCAGATGATCACCCGCTTCACCGGCAAGCCCACCGGCACAGAGCACACCATTACCGTGCTGACAAGCGAGCCCCGGCGGGACTTCAGGGTCGTCATCGGAGCCGACGGCGTCTCGTTGGGCCCCATCGAGCCCGTCGATGAGCCGGACCTCGAGATCCCCGCCGAAGCCTTCATCCGATTGGTTTACGGCCGCCTTGACCCTGCTCACACGCCCGCAACTCGCGGGCCAGCAAACCTGGGCGAACTGCGGAACGTCTTCCCCGGGCCCTGAACGCCACCCCCGACCACCTAAGGAACAGCAATGCCAGACATTCTCAGTGCCGTGCCTGAGAGCCACCGTGACCTTCTTCGTTCTCCCCTGACAGCGACGCTCACGACGATCGATATCAATGGCCGCCCGCAGTCCACTGCCGTCTGGTACTTCGTCGACGACGATGGTCAGCTGAAGGGTTCGATCACTTCGGACCGCCAGAAGTGCAAGAACCTACGCCACAACCTCAATTGCGACCTGTTTATTATCGACCCGCAGAACCCTTTCCGCACGCTCGAGATCCGCGCCGAGGCCGAACTCGCCGCCGACCCCGACAAGGTCACGGTCCGCAAGTTGGCCAAGCTCTACGGCGTCGACGAAGCCGTGCTGGTCAGGCCCGAAGAAGACCGTTATACCCTCAAGTACCGGCCTCGCCGGGTGGTCGCCAACCCACGGAGCTGACGTGATGCCACCACTCGTCCAGGTGATCGTCGGGACCACCCGGCCGGGTCGGTTCTCGGAAAAGCCGATCGCCTGGCTGGTGGACCGGCTCTGTGGGCGCGACGACCTCGAACTCGAGATCCTGGACCTCCGGGACCACCCGTTACCCATGTACGAGGGCACCGTCCCGCCGGCCCGCTCGCCACGTGACTACCCCAATGACGCCGTAGCTCGGTTCGGCCAAGCCATCGACCGAGCCGACGGCTTCATCATTGTCACCGCTGAGTACAACCACGGCTATCCGGCCTCGCTCAAGAACGCCATGGACTATCTGTTCGCCGAGTTTAATCGTAAGCCCGTGGCCTTCGTCGGGTACGGCAATGTGGGCGGGGCCCGGGCGATCGAGCAATTGCGCCAAGTGGTAGTGGAGCTTGAAATGGCTCCGTTGCGCCATGCCGTGAACATCCTACCGGAACTGATGATCTCGGCTCGGAGCGCAGAGCCGTTCTCGCCGGAGCTCTTTGCCTCACTCGACCAACGCCTCGAGACCATGGTCTCGGACCTCTTGTGGTGGACAGCAGCCCTCGGTGCTGCGCGCGCCTCTGCCGGGTAGTCACGTCGTTCGCGTTCATCCTGAGAGCGAGCGGCTGAAAAGATCGCGCGCGGTGGAGGCGACATCCGCCGCGGATCCCGGCGTCAGGAGTGCTCGAAGACGGTCGCGAACGCCTCCTTATTACTGGCGGAGTATGTGGTCTTGGCCTGGAGCGGCCCCGTCGAGCTCGCGTAGAGGTCGTCTGCCTGGAGCCCAGTTCCCGCGGAGCTAACGGCCTGTGCCATCAGGTCGATAGTGGGCCCGACGAAGGCGGGGACGCGCTCGGGCAGCCGCACGGAGGGACTGGCCTGTCGATCGCCCCGCTCGACTGCTCCCACCGCCACCCAGGAGTCGAGAGCTTCTACCGCTACGTGGCCATCGATGTCGAGACTGGGACCAACGAGGTCGTTCAAGTTGCAAGCGCCTATGACCCGCCGGGCGCGAGCCGATGGCGCCCGGACCGTCAATGACCGTGCCCGTTGCCGGAGGAACGCCCGAGCCCAGACGATGACCCCGAGGGTTGACGCCGCCATGAACTCGACCCCGCTCAGGTCGAGGATGAGGCCGGCGCTGTCGAGGGCGATGGCACTGGCCAGTGTGGCGCATAGAGCGTCATCTGTTGAGAGGTCGTGCTCACCCACCAGCCAGACGATGATGGGACCGCCCCCGTTCTTGGGGGCGTCGGGAACGGTGAAAAAGGAAGATCCGGCGACGACCATCGTGTACTCCTACTTCAGGCGCTGAAATTACCGCGCTACCAGGGTCTGGAGTACCGCCCCCAGCCAAGCGCATGCCGGCCCAACACGTGGGGCTTTTTGTCGTGTCCCCCTAAACCTACATCCTTTGTGGCGTGGAGACGAACGAGCCAAAGTTCGGGAGGCTCCGGAACTGTTCGAGACGGTCATCGCCGGTATCCTGGCCGCGGCGGCGCTGGACCGCGCCCCCGGACCGGGGACGGACAAGCGACGCGCACGGGGCTCCCGCCCGAATTGGCGCCAGCCACGCCGAGGACGAGCGAGATGTTGGTGAGCAGCCCGTCACCAGACCCGAGGACGGCCGCTCGGGCGGCGCTGCCCTGTACGTCGCGGTAACGGCCCCCACGAACGGCGCCGGGCCGCAGCAGGCGACTGAGCCTCGACCGCGACCGGAGGCCGTATGGTGACTGCTGGGAGGGTGGTGCTGCGGTCTCAGGCTTTCTCGGGCTACGTCTCTCCACCATCAGAGCATGCCCGACAAACTGGTCGCACAGCCACACCAAAGGCAGAGGTCGTGAGTGGTTGTGGCGGTTTGGTCTCTCGCTCTCGTAAAGGGGTCTTCAGTCGCCCTCGACGAGCGGTCCACGGACGTCTCCTGGCCTTGGCGCTCAGCATAGAGCGTTACGCCATGACCAAGCTGCAACGGGCACTATCGGGCGGCGACGCACTCCACCTCCTCGCCGGCTCGCAAGGAGGTGGACCAAGCGCATTTTGGGGCCGGCGTCAATCGACTGAACTGACCTCTAGGTGATTGGTGACGGACCTAACGCCGGGGCCGGCCCAAGCCGTGCGCTCGGCGTCGCGGCGCTCGGCCCAGGACCGCACGGTCCCGCCCAAGGTGACCTCACCATTATCGACCTTGACGACAATGCGTTCGGCGTCAAGAGCGGCGTGACGCTTGATTGACTCGTCGATGTTGCGCTTGAGGTCCTTGGCTTCCACGTTGGGCTTGACGGTGATTAGATCGGTGACGCCCTTCACCCCCCGCAGGTACCGGACGCAGCTCTCGGCGGACCGACGCAGGTAATCGGTCGTGAGCTCGCCGCTCAGGGTTACCCAGCCCTTCGACACTGTGACCATTACTTGACCACTCGGTAGGGCGGCGTTCCACTCGAACGAGTCAAGGGCTGCCTTGGCGATATCAGTGTCGTTGTGCTCACCAGCGGTGCGGATCTCGATTTCGTTGGCAACGCCTCGGACACCGGCTACTCGCTCAGTGGCGCGCTCAGCATTCCAGCGCTGGGCGTAGGTGCTAGCTTCGCCGGTCAGCGTTATGACGCCATCGCTGGCAGTACCACCGATATGGCCGGCGTCAACACTGGGGTCCCATTCGAGCTCGTGCTCGACATCATGGCGAAGCTCTGTGTCAGTTTTCATGAATTCTGCCCGTTTCATTTGAATTATTACAAGCATACCTCGTCTATGCTGCGTTGGGCCCGCCTGGGCACCAAAAAACGAGCAGGCGTGCGAATTACGACGACCCGCCGGGGACCATGGCTATCCTGGGTCAAGTAACGGCCAACAGGCGCTCATGGGGCCGGCACTACCGGCTGAGGTCAGCACCCGCCGGGCCCAACGCCCAACGTTCTAGGCCAGGCCAGTCGCAAGCCGTGCTGCCCATTTGGCCGGCCGCCCACGGCTTGCTCTGCTCAGCTCCCGGCTGGCGCCTTAGTCGATCAGCGGGGTGCGGCTAAGACCATCATCCGGGCCCGCTGCACAAGACTTTGGTGCCCCGGCCGGTTGCTCGCCAGCCGACGCCAGGTAACCATGGCACCGCTGGCAAGCGCGAGACCGGCAACTGAGAACCCCCCAATGGTTGGTCCTGCTCTTCGCGCCACTAGCTGTGTGGCGGCAAGTAGGCAAGCTGAGGTGAGCACGCCATCAACCAAGCGGTCAACAACTCCGTCCACATCGCGTACGCCAATGTCAACTGCGAGCTTGCCGCTACACACGGCGTCAAGGGCGGCAGTCACTTGGGCGGGGAGAGTTTCAATGAGCTGCTGCCAGGAACGGGCAGTGTGGGCAGCCTGGCGAGCCATCTGTTTGGGCTCGAAGCGTTCGCTGAGCATCTCGTGTACATAGGGAGCGGCCAGCTCTGTAAGCGAGACGTCAATGCCCACGCCCTGTCCGAGGCCTTGGAGCTCCAACACCACCCGGAACAGCAGTGCCATGTCCGCCGGAAGCTGCAGATGGTGGTCACGCATCATCTCGGTCCAGTTGGCCAGTACGGCCCCCACATCGAGCTTGTCGATATCTCCGAGGAAGTGACTACGGAGCCATACACCGATATCCCCGCGGAGCTTTATCACCTCCACGTCCGCTGGTGCAGCGGACATCTCCAGGATAATGTCGGTAACAGCGTCTACGTCACGTGTACCGATACCTATGACCAGTCCCCGGAGCTGGGTACGGCGCTGGGCGGTGATGTAGCCGACGTCACCAAAGTCAAGTATGCCGATCCGGTGACCGGGAAGGAGCAGAAAGTTCCCCGGGTGAGGGTCAGCATGGAAGACGCCGTCGCGAAATATCATCTCCAGGTAAATGGCGATCGCGCGCCGAACGAGCCGGTCGACGTCCCAACCGTCCGCGTCGAGCGCATTACGGTCGGTGAAAGTCCTACCGACGATACGGGTCATCGTCAACACGCGCCGGGTAGACCTTTCTGGGTACGGCGTCGGGATTACCACATCGTGCTCAGAGGCAAAGTTCTTGGCGAACAGCTGGAGGTTACCGAGCTCCTGGGCCATGTCGATCGCACCGCGCATCATCTTGTTGAACTCCTCGACGACCGTGATCGGACGGTAACGGGCGATCTCGGGGTCTTGGCGGTCGAGGAACTCGGCGCACGCCGTCATGAGCTCGAGATCTTCTCCCACCGTCCGGTCCACCCCGGCATGGAGCACCTTTACCACAACTTGAGCACCGTCGAACATGGTTGCCCCGTGCACCTGAGCGACCGAACCAGAGCCAAGCGCATCGGCGTCAAATGATGCAAATAGGGCGTCGATGGGTGCGCCGAGTTCAGACACGATCAGCGCCGCCACGGTTTCCCCGGGGTCGGGAGCCACAGCGGCTTGGAGCTTCCCAAGCTCAGTGGCTACCTCAGTACCCACGAGGTCAGGGCGAAGGCTAAGCATCTGACCAAACTTGATGAAAGTCGTCCCGAGCTCGGTGGCTGCGCCCCTCATTCGTTCGCCGGTCGAAAGTGCCGCAACTGTCGGATCGGCCAGTTGCTGCACCACTTTGACTCCGGGGATGGAAGCACCCCGGCTTGCCCACTCGGCGAAGCCATAACGGCCGAGGACGTGAAGGATCTCATTCACCCGTCCGTGGTGCTTGGCCACGGCTGCAGCCAACTGGTCCACTTTAGCTCCTAATCCATCGTCGGCAGACTACGAGGAGCCTCGTTGCCAAGACAGGGGCCCCCGTCCCGCATCGCCCCTGACCTAGCGCCTCAGCAACTTGGTCCTACCGTGTGATCGTACCCGACCTTTTGGTTGCGCAAGAGCAATTCGGTTCTCGCCGGTGGGGCGAGAGCGGACCGAGGCCACCTGAGCAGCGATGTGGCGATCGGCTCGCACCATGCCCGCCAGTTATGCGTTCGCGATCGGGCGATGTTCAGAAGACTCCGAGCCGCCGGAAAACGGGCACTTTGACGAAGTCCAAGAGGAAGCCGAAAAGCACGGCTGCGGCCAGGACCGAGGCTACGACGGCGACGGAGAGGGCGTGCATTTCGATCCCCCCCAGGGCGAGCACCGAGATGATGACGATGTCGCATACCGATGCCACGATCATCCATCTGCTGGGCAGCGACTTCCAAAGGTGCCGACGTTCCCGGACGCAGTACAGGATCGCCTCACCACCGAAAATGAGGGTAACCGCGCAGAGGGTTTGCAGCTGCGCGGTGCCCAGGCCGAGAAAGAACTTCCCGATCAGCAGCGAGCCGGTGCAAAAGGCCAGGAAACAAAGGCCCATCGCTACACCGGCTTTGGTCAGCTTGGCGATCTGCCACACACTTGGCTTTGACGACGGCCGGACGTTGTCAGTGGTGACAGACATCCCGAGGAAGTCGCCGGTGATCATGATTATCACCATGAGCATGGGGGTCAGGACAGCGTGCCCGGTGATGACGAGCCCTAGGGTGATGAAGAGCACATTGGTGATCTTCTTGGTGAAGGAGTTGAGCGTGTAGGTCAAGATGCGTTGGTAGGTGAGCCGTCCTTCTCGCACCCCGGCGACGATGCCACTGAGCCCGGCCGTGGTGAGGACGATCCCGGCCGCGGACTTGGCCACGTCGGTGGCGGTGGAGACGGCGATGCCCATCTGGGCCTGGCGCAGGGCGGGGGCGTCGTTGGCGCCGTCCCCGCACATCCCGACCGTATGCCCCGAGCCCTGGAAGCTTTTGACCAAGTCGTACTTTCCCTCGGGGAAAATACCGGCGAAGACGGCGTAGTCTTCGGGACGGACAGAGGTGGGCAGTGGCCCGGGCGGGCAGATCTTGCCTTCCAGGCCCACGGCGCGGGCGACGATGCCGGCCGTTGCCGCGGCGTCGCCGGTGGCCATGACGGTACGCACCCCCATGCTGGCGAGCTCCGAGATGAGCTTGGCAGAGTCAGAACGCGGTGGGTCGCTGAGCGCGATCAGCCCCGTCAGTGTCATGGGGCTCCCGCTTGCCCCCTCAGCCACGGCCAGGACCCTTAACCCGTGCCCTTCGAGCTCCTTGACGGCGGCCGAGCCCGGTACGGACGGCGAGGACAGAGCGATGACCGTGTCGAAGGCGCCCTTGACGACCCGCATGTTCTTGTCGTCGGGGCCAGTGACCGTCGCTTCCGACAGCTTCTTGGCCGGGTCGAAAGGGACGAACTGCTGCAAAGTGGGCGGCCGCTTCATCCCATGTTGCGACCCCATCTCCCGGATAGCGGCGTCCACCGGATCCTGTCCACCCACATCACTGGCCAGGGTTGCGTAGGTGAGGACATGAGCTCCGTCGTAGCCGGACATCGCCTTTATGCTGTCCACCGACAGTTTGTTCATGGTGAGGGTGCCGGTCTTGTCGACACAAAGGACATCGACCGAGGCCGCCTCGTCCACCGCCGAGAGCCGAGTGGGGAGCACACCGAGCTTGCCCAGTGCCCCGGCGCCGAGCGCTGCAGCCAGGGTGAAGGTGGCAGGCAACGCCACCGGGATCGCCGCCAACACCGCCGTCAGGATGAGAGGGACGGTCGCGCTCCATGGCAACCCGCGACTGGTCGCGTACGCCACTAGGGCCACGATGACCGCTGCGTTGAACAGGGCGATGTTGCGCACCACCCGCAGGACGACCTTTTGCTGGGAACTTTCGACATGCGCGGTGCGGACCAGCTCGGCGGAATTTCCGAACTTGGTGCGCGGCCCGGTATTTGTGACCCGTGCCGTCGCCTCGCCCCGCTGGACGAGCGCGCCGGCGAAGGTGTGGGCCCCGGTCCCGAGTTCCACCGGTTCGGACTCTCCGGTGAGCGATGACTGGTCCAGGAGCACTGACCCCTCGATGATGCTTACATCGGCTGGTACCACCGCCCCGAGCGACAACTTGACGAGGTCACCTGGTACCACGCCCGCCGACGCCACGATGGCCCATGTCCCGTCGCGGCGCACCGATGCGTTCAAAGCCAGGCGGGACTTGAGCGCGGTTAGCGTGGTTTGCGCCTTGCCTTCCTGGTACAGGCCAACTCCGGCGTTGAAGACGAGAAGGCCGGCGATCACCCCCGCTTCGGTGAAGTCGCCTAGCACTACCTCGAGCACCATGGCCGCCTCGAGCATCCATGGGACCGGTGCCCAAAACTTCTTTAGTGCCTGCACCAGTGGGTGCACGGTGGTGTCGGCCAGCGAGTTCGGCCCGACCTGAGCTAAGCGCTGATTGGCCTCGGCGGTCGTCAGCCCGTCGGGCGTAGCCGCAGACGCCAGTGTCGGCTTGGCCCCGGCGCTTGGCCTTTGAGCCCCTCCGGGCTTGGCGTCATCGGAATGCTCGGGTGGTGCCATCAAAGCCATGTGCGTGACCTCCCCACGTGCGCCAAGGTCCGCTGGCGGGGCAATGTTCGGTCTGCTGAGCGACGGCACGGCAACCGGTCTCCGATCAGCTCAGCCGTCGAGCCGGTCAGTCCGTGGGGCGGCTCACAAATGTCAATGATGCGCCGGGCCATGGGCGGCGCGGACCGCACCGTCAACGACCCTGACCGGCGCCGGGGCCTTGTGCAGGGTCGACAATCTCGTGGACGAGGGGTGGTGCGCTGACGGGAAGAGGCGACCAGCCCAGCGCCTGGAGCACGGCCAGCTCTGCGTTACGGGCGTCTTGGCCGTCCCGGGCGAAGATTCTCCCTATGGTGTCGCCCGCATGGGACTGGTCACCGATCTTGACGTGAAGGCTAAGGCCGACGGCGGGGTCGATTACGTCATCGAGCTTTTGCCGACCGGCGCCAAGTGCCCCTGAGGCCCGCCCGATCGCCTCGGCGTCGACGGTGGCGAGCCAGGCGTCTTGGGGGGCGTGCACATCGATGATCGTGGGAGCAGCGGGAAGCAGGGACGTGTCGTCGACGACATGGGGGTCGCCGCCTTGGGCTTCGACCAATAGGCGGAAACGCTCCAAGCCAGCTCCACTGCGCAAGGCTTGTCCGGCTTGTTGGCGTCCGGTCCCGGCGTCCGGGGCCACACCGGACAAGGCCGCGAGGTGGCCGACGAGGGTGAGGCAGAGGTCGACGAAACGGGACTGGCGCTCGCCTTTGAGGACTTCGATCGCCTCCTGGACGTCGATGGCGTTGCCGACGGTGTCGGCCAGGGGTTGGTCCATGTCGGTAATGAGCGCCCTGGTGGCGCGCCCAGCCGACGTCCCCAGTGCTACGCAGATATTGGCCAGCTCTCGGGCGCTATCAGCTGTCTTCATAAACGCCCCGGAGCCGACCTTGACATCGAGGAGTATGGCGTGTGCTCCGCCGGCGATCTTCTTGCTCATGATGCTGGAGGCGATGAGCGCCGTGTTGCCAACGGTGGCGGTGACGTCGCGCAGGGCATAGATGGCCTTGTCGGCGGGGACGAGGTCGGCGGTTTGGGCGCACACCACCAGGCCGATGCGCTCAACCTGAGCCAGCAGCTCTTTCTCTGTGAGCTGGGTGCGCATGCCGGGGATGGCCTCGAGCTTATCGAGGGTCCCCCCGGTGAAGCCCAGCCCCCGGCCTGACAGCTTGACGGTTTGCATGCCCAGGGCGGCGGCTAAAGGGGCGACAACCAGGGTGGTGCTGTCGCCCACCCCACCGGTGGAATGCTTGTCGACCGTCGGCCCACTGAGCCCTGAGAGGTCGAGCCGGTCGCCGGAGACGACCATGGCGTCGGTCAGGGCCACGGTCTCGTCGTGGCTGAACCCTCGCAGGTAGCCTGCCATCAAAAACGCCGCCATCTGGTAGTCGGGGACCTCCTTGGCGCTGTAGGCCGCGATCAGATCGTGTAGGTCCCCGCTGGCGATGGCGTGACCATCCCGTTTGGCGGCGATGAGCTCGACGACCTGCATCGTGGCTACCCGGGCCTCACTGTTTGGCCAAGCTCGCCCAGGATGGTGGCACTGGCCGACAGCCCCAGTCGGGTGGCACCGGCGTCAATCATGGCGAACGCGGTCTCGGCGTCATGGATGCCTCCAGCCGCTTTGACCCCGAGCCGTCCGGCAACCGCCCCGGACATGATCTCGATGGCTTCTACCGTGGCGCCCCCGGCCGGATGGAACCCGGTGGAGGACTTGACGAAATCGGCACCTGCGGCCTCCGCGGCGCGGCAGGCACAGAAGATCTGTTCAGGGGTTAGTACAGCGCTCTCGATGATGACCTTTAGGATCTGGCCACCGGTCAGAGCTGTTCGCACAGCGACGATATCGGCAGTGGCCCTGTCCCATTCGCCCCCAAGGACCAGGCCCAGGTTTATGACCATGTCCGCCTCGTCGGCCCCATCGGCAGCCGCCCAAGCGGCTTCGTCGGCTTTTACCTCGGGGCGATGGGTGCCGGAGGGGAACCCGATCACCGCCACCACTTTGACACCGGAACCTCGCAGGCGCTCGGCCGCCACGCCCACCATCGTCGGCGAGATGCATACGCCGTAGACCTTCAGGTCCACTGCCTGGTCGCAAAAGGCGCCGATCTCGGCTGCGGTCGTCTCAGGCTTTAGGAGGGTGTGGTCGATTATGGCCGCCAGCTCGAGGCGCGTCCTGGTCATGGTCATGGCTGCTTGGCTCATTTCGGTTCGAGGAGAGGGACGAGATCGGCTTTGAGGCGGTGAAGCTGGCGCGCAGCCGCGGCCGTCGCGGCAGGGACGTCCCCGGCGGGCCCGACCGGGACCACGACTTGGAGGTAAACCTTCAGTTTCGGCTCGGTCCCGCTCGGTCTGACAACCACCCGGGCCTTTTCCCCGCAGCGCCAGACCAACACGTCGCTTGGTGGCAGCCCCAGCTTCTCGACATGACCGTCGGCGTGCCGGCGGGTGCCGGTGGCGACATCGTCGATTTCGGTCACGGCGTACCCGGCTATCTCCGCCAACGGCGCCGTCCGCAGTGCGGCCATCAGCTGCGTCATGTGGGCCTCCCCAGCTTCTCCAGGTAGCTCAAGAGAGAACTCTTCGGTGGCATAAAGCCCGAAACGTCGGGCGATGTCGTCTAGGCGGTCGGCCAAAGTGCGTCCTTGCTGCTTAGCTTCGGCGGCGATCCCGGCAACCAGCAGTGCCGCTGAGATGCCGTCCTTGTCGCGAACGATGTCGTTGACGGCGTAGCCGATAGCCTCCTCGTAACCGAACAGAAAACGCAGGCCTGAGCGTGCGGCCGAGTCGTGCATGATCCATTTGAACCCGGTAAGCGTTTCGGCATAGCCCACCCCGGCGGCGTCAGCAAGGCGGCGGAGCAGGCCTGACGACACGATGGTGGTCGCCGTGATCGTGAGCTCCGGGCTGGGAGCCCGGGCCAACAGGTAGTCCCCGAGGAGGGCGCCTAGTTCGTCACCGCGCAATACCCGCCAGCCTCCAGGCCGGGCGCCGTCAGGAATGGCTACCGCTAGCCGGTCGGCATCGGGGTCGTTGGCGAGCACCAGATCGGCGCCAACGGCGCGGGCGTCGGCGATGGCCAGGTCGAGGGCACCGGCTTCTTCGGGGTTTGGTTTGGGAAGCGTGGGGAAGTCGGGGTTGGGCTGGCCCTGGGTGGCCACGACGTGAGGAGCGGGGAACCCGGCGAGCTCAAACCCGGCAAGCAACACGTCGCGGCCGACACCGTGAAGGGGCGTGTACACCGTGTTGATGTCATGGCTCACGCTGGGCGGCAGGGCGGCGATGATGGCGGCGAGATAGTCGCCCACGATGTCGACGCCGACCGGTTCGCCGGGACCGCCCAAGCGGACTCGGTCCAGCGGGCCCACTCGGCCAATGGCGGTAGAGATGGCCTCATCGGCGGGCGGGACGATCTGGGCGCCGTTGCCCAAGTACACCTTGTAGCCGTTGTCTTGGGGCGGGTTGTGGCTGGCCGTGATCATCACCCCGGCGGCGCAGGTGAGGTGACGGACGGCAAAGGCCAACAGCGGCGTTGGGAGCTGACCAGGCAGGCGAAGGGCCCGGAACCCTGCTCCCGAGAAGACCCGCGCCGTTTGGTCGGCAAAGCGCTGCGAGCCGTGCCGGGCGTCACAGCCGACCACCACCCGGGTGCCCAGGGCGTGAGGGACGGAGCCGGCCAGGTAGGCAGCCAGGCCGGCGCTGGCTCGGCGCACCGTGGCCAGGTTCATCCCGCTGGGCCCGGCACGGACCGGGCCCCGCAAGCCCGCCGTGCCGAAGTGCAAGCTGCCCCGGAACCTTCGACTCAGCTCGTCCCGCTCGCCGGCGTCAAGAAGGGCCCGGAGCTCCGCGCGGCATGCCGGGTCGGGATCATCGGCTATCCAGGCTTCGACAACTTCGACCAGATCGTCGTCGGCCGGTCGGGCCTGGACCGCTGACGCACCTCCGACCGGGCCCATGCGGTTATTCTCCCCGCAAATCCGGTCGGTCCGTCAGAGAATTCTTTCGATATGGCAGAAATTTGCTTATGCTCGCCTCGGGCTCCCGCAGCACCCTTCCCGAGACGGGCCGGGGGCCATGGTTGGCAACTTTTCCCCGAAAGTTTGTCTAGCAGGCACCTGAGCGTCTTCTGGCCGCTGTAGGCTCCCGTGCAAGGGCGCTCAATGGTGCCCCGTGTTGCTCCGGTCCCCGGTAACGCCCTCTGGCAGCTGCTTAGAACAAAGCGGAGGTGGGCCGTGAAAGAGATGGCAACGCAAACTTCCTACCGGATAACGGGTGCTCTGTCGGGCATGGCGGCCTCGCGATGGTAGACGTCGCCCACCGACAAGATCTCGGCGCCGAGCCCGAGAACCGGTCCTTGCGCCAACGGGTAGGTGGCGACATCGAGACCGTCGGGGTGGATCCCGTCCCTGAGAACCAACGGACGATGACCCCTGGCAAGCTTTTCATCGTCTGGCTGATGGCCTCGGCGTCGGCCACCACACCCCTGATCGGGCTGCTGCTGTTCCATTACGGGCTGACCTACCTGATCGCGGCGATCGTCGTCGCCTGGGTGATCGGGTTCGTCCCCGCCGGCTTGTTCTCCGAAATGGGCCGCCAAGTACCGCTGAGCGCCCTGGTCGTCAGCAGGAAGACCTTCGGTTGGGATGGCTCGCTGCTCTTTTCCGCCCTCTTCAGCGTCGTCAACCTTGGCTGGTTCGGCCTGAACACAGACGTCGGGGCGTCCATTCTGTCGTCAATAACACACTCCTCATCATACCTTTGGGACGTGGTCATCGGCGGGGTCCAGGTCGTCCTCGTCCTTTTCGGGATGAAGTGGTTGGAGCGTTTCTACCGGTACACGATCGGCATACTCATCGTTTGCTACCTGGCGCTCACCATTTACCTGATCACGCACTATACCCTGCATTACCCGCGCCAGACACAGGCCATGAACTGGGGGACCGCGCTCACCACTGTCCTTACCTTCTCCCTGCTGGCCTGGACTTATAAACTGTCCACCACCTCACGCTTCGCCGTGCCGTCAGCCAAGACGAAGGGGACCAAGGCTTCGTTCTTCTTGCTGCCTTCGATCGGAATAATGACGTCCGTCCTGGTAATGGGTGTCCTAGGTGCTTATTCCGAACAGGCCACCGGCAATTGGAACATCGCCCTACTCGGGGCGCACATAAGCGGATGGGGAGCCGTTGCCGCCATCGGCGCTTCTCTGGCCGTCATCCACACCAACGCCATGAACCTTTATCCCTCCACCGTGGACCTGTTGGTCGTGCTCAACAACGTCCACAAGAAGATGCGCTGGGAACAGCCGTTGGCCACGGTCATCCTCGGGGCAGGCGGGACGTTATTGGCCATCGCCGGGATCCTCTCGCACGTCAGCACGCTGCTCGATGACGCCGGGGACTTGATCATCCCCTTCACGTTCGTCATGTTGGTGGACTGGATCTACGTGCAAAAGCGGCGCACGCCGGCTGACGCGTTCTTTGTGCACCCGGCCGCCTTCGAAAGCCGGTTCGCCTTGAGCGCCATCGGTGCCGTGCTAATAGGCTTTGTCCTCGCGTTCTGGGGCAACGACTTCCTGCCCAGCTTCTTTTACAACACGCTGCCGCTGGCGGTAGTCGCCGCCATCGTGAGCGCCATCGTCTATGGTTTGGCCGCAACCATCTGGCCGCTACCAAGGGCGCTGGCCGTCACTGCTCCCGCGTCGCTATGACGGCAATTGCGGCCTGGTAACGTTCGTGAGGACATGACGGGTAGTCCCGTCGTCGTGTTGGGTCCTGCTCAAGCAGTGCAGGCAGTGTCCGGGTGCGTTGCTCCGGACCTTGGTGGCGTGAGCTTTGGCCGATTCTCTCTATGACCCGATCGCTCTATGAGGCGCCTGGTTCGGGCAGGACGACCATTCACGGTTCGTCGTCCCGTGCGGGCTCGGTGCGTCCCGCTTGAGGAGGAACGCCGTGACAACATTTCTCGAAGTCTCGTCGGCGGTCAGCGCTGTGCCAGGAAGGAGGAAATGGTGGGCGTTAGGGGCGCTAGTCTTGGCCGTGCTGGCGGTGGGTGTGGACGGCACCGTGCTCAGCGTGGCCCTACCCACGCTGTCTAAGGCCCTTCACGCTTCAGAGTCTGACCTCCAGTGGTTCTCGTCGGGGTACTTCCTAGTACTGGCGGCGGCGATGCTCCCGGCGGGCCTGTTGGGCGACCGCTACGGGCGCAAGAAGGTCCTCGTGATCTCCCTTGCCCTATTCGGCGTTGGGTCGGTGGCCTGCGCCTATTCGACATCGGTGGCCGAGTTCATGGCCGCACGCGTGCTCGTCGGCCTGGCCGGTGCCGGTCTGATAGTCATGGCGTTCTCTGTAGTAACGGTGATGTTCGCCAAACAGGAACGGCCCAAGGCGGTAGGGATGATGGCGGGGGCCACGTTCTTGGCCTTCCCGATCGGGCCCATCCTGGGCGGTTGGTTGCTCACCAATTACTGGTGGGGCTGGGTGTTCCTGATCAACGTGCCGGTCATCGCCCTCGGTTTGGCCGCCGTCGTCGCCCTGGTGCCCGAATCGCGTGAGGCCCAACGCCCGAGCCTGGACCTGGTCGGGGTGGCGGCGTCGGCCGCCGGCCTGGTGGCTATCACCTACGGGCTGATCAAGGCCGGCCAGGACGGGTGGGGCAACCTCGGCGCTTTGGCCCTCATGGCGGCCGGGCTGGTGTTGTTGGTCGGCTTTTTCGCTTGGGAACGCCGCTTGACCCGTCAGCCGGGGGGCCAGCCGTTGATCGACCTCGGCTTGTTCGCCTCCGCCTCGTTCACCTGGGGCGTGGTCTTGGCCGTGGTCCCGGTCCTGGCCATGCTCGGGGTCTTGTTTACCATGCCCCAGTACTTCCAAGGCGTGCTGGGCATTACTGCCATGGGCTCGGGCCTGCGCCTGTTGCCCCTCGTTGCCGGGCTCATCATCGGGGCCGTCCCAGCAGCCCGGGTGGTCCAGGCGGTGGGGGCCAAGGTAGCCGTCGCTGCCGGGTTTGTCTTGCTGGCCGCCGGGCTGTTCGTCGGAGCCTTGACCAGCGTGGGTTCGAGCGGCCTGTTCGTCGGGTCGTGGATGGTGGTCGCCGGAGTGGGGACGGGCATCGCCATGGCCACGGCCATGTCCGCCGCGTTGGTCGAATTGTCGGAGGAGAAAAGCGGCGTCGGTGCCGCCGTGCTGCAGGCAGTAAACAAGACCGGGGGCCCGTTCGGCATAGCTGTCCTCGGCAGCGTCCTCAGCGCCGGCTACCTCGGCCGTCTCGACTTGTCGGGGCTGTCGGCGACGGCGGCCGCGGCGGCGCGCCAGAGCGTTTTCGGCGGCGTGGCGGTGGCCGAAAAGCTCCGTTCGGCATCGTTGCTCAGATCCGTCGACGCCGCCTTCGTGCACGGCATGGACATGGCCCTGCTCGTCTCCGCCGGTACCGCCGTCCTAGGAGCGGTGCTCACTTTGGTCTTCCTGCCTCAGGTGAACGCCTCCCAGGTCGAGACTATGCGGCCGGGCACCCACACGGGGGGCGAAATTGCCGAGCCCAGGCCCGCCCCCATCGGGGCATGAGCGCGCCACTGGCGGGAAGAAGTAACCATCGGTGGAGCGTCTTGGTCGTGCTCTGTGCCGCCGCGCTGATCATCAATGTAGACAACACGATCCTCAACGTGGCCCTGCCCACCCTGGTGCGGGAGCTGCATGCCACGTCCAGCCAGCTGCAGTGGATCGTCGACTCCTACGCCATGGTCTTTGCCGGGCTTTTGCTCGTCAGTGGCAGTTTGGCGGACCGCTTCGGGCGCAAAAGGTTCTTTCTCCTCGGACTGGCCGTCTTCGGCGCGGGGTCGGTCGGCGCCGCCTTCTCGGGCTCAGTAGATCTCCTGGTCCCCTTTCGGGCCATTATGGGCGTCGGCGCGGCATTGACGATCCCATCATCGCTCTCCATCGTCAACGACGTCTTTCGCGACCGGGGGCAGCGGGCGCGGGCTATCGGTGCCTGGGGCGGCATCATCGGGCTCGGGATCGCCATCGGGCCCATCGCCGGCGGCTTGCTCCTGGCCCGGTTCTGGTGGGGGTCTGTTTTCCTGGTCAATGTCCCCATTGTGATCGCCGCTTTTATAGGGACCTTAATCCTGGTGCCCGACTCCAAGAACCCGGCTGTCGAGCGACCCGACCCCGTCGGCGTCGTGCTGTCGGTCGCCGGCCTGGGCCTTCTGCTCTGGGCCATCATCGAGGGCCCCACCCAGGGTTGGACCTCGGGGGAGGTCATCGGGGCCGGCGTTGCCAGCTTTGTCGTCATCGGCGCCTTCGTCGCCTGGGAATCCCACAGCCGCCACCCGATGCTGAAGTTACGTTTGTTCGTAGACCGACGGTTCTCCGCCGCCGCAGCCGCCGAATGTCTCGGGGTGTTCGGGTTGCTGGGGGCGTTGTTCGTGATGACCCAGTTCCTCCAGTTCGACCTCGGGCTCTCGCCCCTCCAAGCTGGGCTACGCATCCTGCCCATGGCCGGCATGCTCGTGGTGTGCGCCGTGCTTTCCCCACTTGTGGTGCGCGCCGTCGGGACCAAGTTAACGGTCGGCGCCGCTCTCGCCGCCGTTGCCGGTGGCCTCTGGCAGATCGCAGCGTCCTCGTCGGCTGCCACCAGCTACGGGGACGTGGTAGTCGGCCTGCTGTTGATCGGTCTGGGTGCCGGGTTCTTGCTGCCAACGGCGACCAACTCGGTGGTGGGATCGGTCCCCCAGGGAGATTCGGGGATCGGGTCGGCCATCAACACCATGGCCCTCCAGGTCGGCGGGGCAATAGGTGTTGCTGTGGTAGGCAGCGTGCTAGCGACTCGCTACCAGGACCACATGAACAGGGCGCTCGCCGGGCGACCCCTCCCCGCTGGAATCATGCACACGGTCCTCGGCTCGTTCGGTGGCGCCCTGTCCGTCGCCGGAAACGTCGGTGGTGCCGCCGGAGCGTTGTTGGCCCGCGCCGCCCGCGCCGCCTTCATGAGCGGCCTGGATGTTTCGTTCCTTGTCGGGGCCGGCGTTTCGTTAGCCGGCGTTGTCACCGTGCTTGTCTGGCTACCGTCGCGCAGTTCGCCCGTGACACCAGAGCCACCCGGCGAACGCTTGATGGTCCTCGATGATTTGGCGCTGACCGACGACGACAACCAGTCCGTCGTCACCCAAGGGAAGCCGTCGAGCACCTTGTCCTAGGCGGCCAACTGGGCCTGCATCTCTTCATTTCTCGTGGAGAAGGCCATCTGCATCGTTGTAGGTGGCTTGGGCGTGCTTATAGGCGTGGCGGGAGCGCCTTTTGGCCCACGAGGATCCCAATAGCAGTACCAACTCGAGGAAGGTCTGCCAGATCGAGCAGAAGCATTAGCGAGGCAAGACCCAACGCTTCAGGGTGCTCTTCCTACTCACATCGTCTTCGGTGCGGAGCCTCCGGGCCCGTCGTCAGGGTACGAAATCGGTGATCACCGTAAGGTCCACGAATTCAGGTGCCCCATCGAATACCTCGGCCATTGTCGCCCTCGCAGCCGCTAGTGCCTCCTGCCGGCGTGGGTCCTGCTCCCGGGCTCGAGCCTTCTCCTCACTCTCAAAAATGACGAGCGTGAAGAAGCGGGTGGGGTCCTTCTGGTCCCGAAATGACATCGACCGGAGTAAGCCTGAGCCCGGCTGCTCCGTGGCCTTCATCTGATCAAACAACCTGGGCAGCTCTTGGTCCTTTCCCGGCTTCAGGCGTGTGGAGATCAGCTGTGCCCACATGGGGTCCTCCGTTTCGTTGATTGGGTTGAGAGCTACACCATAGGCGAGACGCGTCAGAGGTTCGCTGCGATCAAGGAGGCTAGCCCGAAGCCCGTTAGGCGCCTTTTCGCAAGGCGTCGATGACGGGGGCGAACTCGGCCGGCGTGACGCCGATGATGGCGAAGTAACTGAGCCCGAAGCGAGACAGCAGCGGGATGTGGCCAGGCGGGAGGTTGACCGGGTAGGGGAACGGTACCGCGATGCCGACGATGTCGGCCAGCTCACCAGCGGTGTGCAGCAGGTTGTCACCTGATCTGGCGACGAGGATGGGCGGGGTCGACACCCACCCCGGCGGGTTGGCAGCCTCTCTCAAAGATGCCCGGAGCGCCAGCACGGTGTCTCGCAGGTGGGTCAGCGGCTTGGCAGGGCCGCCAGGGCTGACGCCGGCCCCGACGGCGATCTCGACCCGGCCCCCGGAGATCTGGTCAGCAGTCAGGATCTCGCGCACGAGAAGGTCTGGCCGCCAAAGCCCCGCGTTGGCCACTAGCGGGCTGAGCCGCAGCGTGGTGGTGTGCGTGGCGAGAGCGGCCAAGGTGGCAATCGGTGAGAGAGCGTTTGGGAAACGGTCGGGTCATGGGCGCTCCTTCAGGACGTATGGCGATGGGGGTCATCAGGCCAGCCTGCGTCTCGGTCTCGATTACCTACGCCAGCTTGACCCATGTGCCAGGGTCCTTGCAGAACCAGAGGTTCCCGCTAGCGTCGACGAACACGTCACCGCTTTCGCCTTCAGCGGGGTGGTCAACCGTACCTGGCTTGAGCCGCAAGTGGGCTACAGGTGATGAGAACTGGCCAGCCGGGCCAGCGGTACTGCTGGCAGAGACAGCCGGGCCTGTGCTAGCACTAGCTTCGAGGCCGGTGCCAGGGCGCAACGTTTTGGCGACGACGGTCGGGGACAGGTTGTTCGGGTTCTTGAGTTGGGGTTACAAGGCCGGGACCGGTCCCCAAAGGGCGTTTGGCGGCGTCATCCGGGACCAACATGGCGCTAACCCCGTTCTCGTTCCGTCATGCTCTGCCGAGATCGCTGGGTGCCGTTAACGGGGCCAGTGAGGACCACTTTCACGCCGGTGCTGACGCTCGGGTCGGCAAGTGTGGCGTACGGGCTCCCGCCGGTTGCGAAGATGCCGGTCCGCCCAGTCGCCCCTTTATTGTCCTTGCCGAGCAGGACGTCACGTCCGACAGCGGCTCCCGCCGGAGAGGCATCGGCGCCCAGGACGGCGACGGTTGCTGCGGCGGCCGCCCCAGCACCCGCCATCGCGCCGAGCCGGGCGAAGGCCCGGCGGCTCAGCTTTTGCGGTGGCTCCGAAGCGCCCACTGTGCCGGCGATGTCAGACTTCGGGTTGCGGGCGACAACCGCAGTGTCACCCAGCTCGGAGCGGCGCATATCGGCCCGCAACCCGGTGATTTCGCTTGCTTGTGCCGCTACCAGGCGTTGCAGCTCAGAAAGCTGGGCCTGGAGGTCATCGATCGGGGAGCCACGCATGGGTTGTCCCTTCCGTACCTTTGCCGACGCTAGCGGTGTTGGCCACCGCCCGGTCGCCGGGACAAGTACGGGACGCGCCCCGAACGTACAGTCTGCAACGGGGCGGCCCTTCTCAGGAAAGCCGGGCAAACGCGTCTCGGGCGAACTTCACCGAATAGGCGCACTTGTTATCTACGATGCTCAGGTTCTGGGCCGAACCGTTGTACGTCCCGACGTCGGCGTAAAGCCAACCGACGCTAAAACCTTTGGCCACGCAGAAGGCGCCGTGACCCACCGCGGGTTCATTTACAAAGGGCCCGGGCAGAAAGGTCTTCTCGGACGCCGCCGTTCCCGTTTCGAAGGAATACGTGAGCGTATGGTCCTCATTGGCGGTGCTGTACTCGCATTTTCCTTCCCCGGGGCCGCCGTCGGCGTGGGGCAGGATGGCCCGACCCGGGCCCACGGCCATGCCGAAGACGCTCTTGACCTGGCCTGACGTTATGAGCGAGCAAGGGTGGAGGTCGTAATAAGCGAACGAGTATTTCGGCGGCCCTGACGCGCCGGCGGTGGTACTGATCGGGACCATTGCACCCGCCAGGCACAACCCCCTGCTGCCATCCGAGCCGCTCGTCGCGTCCAGCGACGGCGCAGGTTGCCCACGGCCTCAAACGCTCTCACTAGGTGCTCCCGTCTGTGGAGGACAGTTCACCGTACCGGCTTTGGTCACCTACGCTAGCGGCGGGCGCTACCGGGCCCGACTAATGTCGGGAGCACCCAAGATGACCCTTTACCTGGTCGGCATTGTCAACCAGGCCTCCGAACTGGTTGCGAGGGCGAAGTTGCCCATGTTGCAAACTGGCGGTGATGAAGGCATGGCCCGGCGCCCACGCTCGAGCCCGAGGGCGTCGATGTTGGCCCCGGTAGCCTCCGAGACCCGTAGCCCGGGCACGGCCGCGCGCCTCCAGGCTGGCAGCCAAGCACTCGGGGTCGGAGAACGTCGGGTCGAAAAGGACGACAGACGTCTGTCACTCCGCTCGGAGGACGAGGGCCGTTGGCGTGCGAGCTGCATACCTCCCCGGAAGGGCGGCGACGACGTTCGCAAGCACGAGCGCACCGAGGCCAACGTAAACAAGCGCCAGCGTCGGCACGGTGGCGCTCGGCACGGCGAAGATCTCATGCGCAAAGAGGGCCCAGAGCCAACGCCCCAGCGCGATGCCAAGTGGTGTGCCGACGATGACACCCACGGCGACGGCGACCGTCGATTGCCACGCCACACACGCGGCGAGCTGGCGCTCGCTGAAGCCAAGGGCCTTCAGCAGTGCCAGGTCGCGCCGACGGCGCCGTACCGAAGCAGTGAGGGTGAGGCCGAGGGCGACGACGGCACCAATGGCGAGCCCGCTTGCGAGCAGGACCGGCGTCGAACCGATGGTCCGGTAGTTCTCGATCTCAGCCGGGTACTGGACCGGCAGGACTTCGACGCTCGCTCCTGCGGCAGCGCTGTTCGGGACGGCCGCGAATGCCTTGTTTGCCACGTCGGCTATCCGGTGCAATGTCGCTAGGGCCTCGGCGGGAGGGGCGCCGGCCCTTAGTCGGACGAAGATCATATTCGGACCGTTGAGCGTTGGGTCCGGGCTGTGGATGAACTCCTTGAACGCGGGTGGTTCGATGTCGACCGAGACGATGGCCCCAGTTCCCATTGACGTGTGACGGGTCTGCGTGGCCCCAATTGCAGGTAATGTCGCCGTTCCTACGATCAGCAAGGGCGTAGGCGGAACGTACACGGGAGCATCTTTGGGTGTCCCGTAGCTCGCGATAACCGTGTCACCCACGCTCTTGTGCAACTGAGCGAGTGTCGCCGCGCCGAGGACGATTTGGTTGTTGGCTTCGAGGGAGTGCCCTGACAGGACCGGAGGGGTCACCTTTGCATTTGGGCTCGCCAAGAGGATGGGCACGATCTGGCCGTCGATCTGGGCGTTGGCGAAGCTCACCCCAGACCACGCGGCGACGAAGCGGTCGTCGGCCAGAAGGGAGCGAGCTTGGGGAGGGACGATGTAACTTGACGCCAAGGCATAGTTCCAGTTCCAGCCGTAGAGGGCCGGGTGGGAGACCAACGTGTTGAGCCCACTGCCAAAGGTGAGCGTCGCGACGACGATCACCATGGCGAGCACGGTGCCGAACAGTGCCGAACGCACCGGTACCGCGGTGCGACCGCGGCCCGGTTCGACAGCAAAGCGGACGCCGGCGACGGCGGGCGCCGCCGTCGCCGGCGACGGCGGGCGCCGCCGCGCCGGAGCTTGCAACCAGACGAGCAAAACTCGAACCTAGGGTGGCTCTCGTCGTGCCCTGTTGGCGAAGACGCGAAGACGACCTATAGGCGAGCGCGGCGGCGCCAGCTCCGATTGCGCCGATGAGCACGAGAAGCCCGAAGCCGAGCACGGAGGAATCAATCGCGGTCCCCGCCGAGGGGTCGACGGGGCGTACCGGGCCGATGGGCGACAACGGTGAGAGCCCGATCGCCACACCGACGGCGAGCAGTGACCCGAGAAGGACCGACCCAAGAACACCGAGGAGCCCATCGGCCATGACGACGGTGCGGCTCGCCCCGAGAGCGCGGAGGACTTCAAGGTCGTCGCTCCCGGCCTGGAGCTGTCTGCCAATAACCTGCATGGCGATCAACAGGGCAGCGAGCATGGCGATGGCGCCGAACGCCCCGAGGGCGATGGCCTCGGGCTTCACCGTCCGGTCGACCTGTCCCTCGACGACCGAGGTGACGTGGAAGTTGTACGTGGTGCCTTTCGGAAGAGCCCGGATGATCTCCCGCTCCACCGCGGGGACTCCCTGAGCGCCATCTCGGAGCTTCAGGCCATAGGTCGCGTCCTGCACACCGGCGCTCAATGGCCGTGTCACTGCCGGGGTGAAGAGCAGGAACGCCGGGTACCGGTCGACTTCGTCCAGCACGACCTCGTTGTTGAACACGACGAGCCCGACCAGCTTCATATCGAGCTGCAGGGTTGGCTTCATTTTCGTTGTGCCGAAGCCTGGCTCGTTGGTCTGAGCGCCGGTGTAAAAGCCAACGGGGACGACTTGCCCGACGTGCCAGCCGAGCAGTTGCGCCGCCTGGGTGGTGGCGACGAACTCGTTGGCGGCATCAAGGCCGGCCATCCGGCCCCTGGTCACCGTGACGCGGTCTTGGTCGAAATACTCGCCGTCGAGGCTGCCGAGGGCGGTGACTTCGTCGTCGACGTAGGAGGGAGGAATGATCGCTGCGCCCGTCCGTGCCAAGGGGAAGGCGTTGATGTACAGCGCGCTTCGGGCCTGTTGAACGCCAGGTAGCCGCTCCAGGTCATTGGTCAGGACGGGCGCGGACACATTGGCGAGGTTCATGTCCGAAGGATTGGTGCTGGCCAAGAAGGTCGCGAACGATGATTGGGTGCGCCGTGCTGCGGCGATCGAGCCCATGGCGGTCCCGCCGGTCAAGCCGATCAGCAGCACGATCGACAGGTAACCGCCCCACCTGCGGCCGAAGGTGGCCGTGAAGCGGTACCACGCGACTTGAAGAACTTGTCCGCTCACGGCGAAGTCCGCCTCCCACTGCGAGCGGTCTCCACCATGCTCGTCAGTCTTGTTGATCTTCAGACTCCTACCAAGGAGGTCAGCCCGTCAGTCTCCAGTGTGGTAGCACCACTTCTGCTCAGAGCCCTGAGGTCCGGTCTGTCGCCTGCACCGGCACGACCAGGCCCGTGCAGGGATCCGCCGGCGATTAGGTCTGCGGGAAGCCCTATTGCAAAGGTGCCCGTCCAAGCCTGGCGTGTGGTCGAGTAGGCGACAAGAGGGCTGATCAAGAGCGTCAAACCAGAGGGCCGGCTGTGCCCGGCCGGAGCCGACCGGGCACAGCGTCTGACGCTGGTTAGGGAGCGCTGAGCCGGAGGGAGGACGAGCCTTGGTCGGCGGCCATCTGAGCGCTGGTGTAGGGGAGAGAGGCCCACTTGCCCTGCGAGTACAGCTTGGTCATGGTGGCGTGGTCGGCCGAGCGGGTGTCAGTGGCTTGGGAATACGTAAGGATGCCCTGGGACACAGGACCTTGGCGGGTTAGTTCGGTGGTCATGACGACCGACGAGCCGTGGTAAGCCTGGCCGTACGGGAAAGCGTCGAAGGGGCCACCGGTGCCGTCGGCGCTGTCAACGACGTTAAGGCAGCCGGTGTCGCAACCGGGAACGGGGATCTTGAGTCCCTCATCGGGGTAAAACTGCACCTGGCCATAGCTGGCGTCGAGGGTTATGTGATGAGCTTGCAGGCTGAGAACGGCGTTGCCCAAGGCTTGCAGGACGGTGGGGTTCTTGGTGTTCAAGCCGGACGGGGTGGTGAGCGGTTTGGAGGTATTGAAGGGCACAGCCCAGAAACCGGTGGTGGGTGCGGCAACGTCCCATTGCGCGAACAACCACCCACCGCTTGCGTCCAGCTGGCCGGTGCCGTTGTAGCCGGCCAGGGCCTTGCACGCCGGAACCAGGTTGACCAAGGTGGCATTGCTGGCCGCTACAACGGGCGTGGCCAGGCACGCCTTCACCAACGGCTTTAGCACCAATTGGGCCAAATATGAAGTATCGCGTTCCCACATGGCCTGCAGGGTCGGGATACTGAACTTGGCCGGCCCTAGCCCGTCAGTGCCAGCCACACGCGCGGCGATCTCCTGGTTGGCGATGCGGGTGCGCAGACCCTGAACGGTGCCGATATCCCCAACGGCCGGCGAATAAGCCGGGAAAGGAGACCTCGGGTTGGCCAGCCAGTAGGAGTCGTTCGAGTTCTCGACGTAGTCGGTGCGGACGGTATGGGGCAGTTGGCCGGCGTTGAAAATACCGGGCACCGGCGTACCGGGGCTGGTGCGCCAGGCACAAGCCGATCGGGACCCGTCCAGGGTGATAAAGCCCGCCTCGGCAAAGATCTCCTCTGGAACGCCTCCCGGCGTGCACGATTTGATCAACGACAAAGGCACATTGGGGACGTTGCCGACATCGGCGTAAAGAACGTGGCCGGTATCGTCGGCCGCCAGCGTGTTGAACTCGGGGATGGCCAAATAAGTCGATTCCACCTTCAGCAATCCCTCCACCGAGGTGGCCTGTCCCATCCGTAGGTACTGGTTGGCAAACCGGGCGCCATCGCTGAGAGCAGCGTCGTCAACGGTGTAGGCCGTCGTGGTCGTCCACGCATAACCGGCGGCCGGGAAGACCATGACAGTGCCCCATCGGGTCGTGTAGAACGTGTGGCTGACCGTCCCCTTCCCGGTATTGACCCGCACCGTCTCGGTGCCCATCTTGTAGGCCTTGCCGTTGACGTAATAGCTGGTCGGGTGCCGGGGTACCAGTTTCAGCTGGTAGAAGGTGAAACGCTGGTCGGTCGAGACGGTGTGCGTCCAGGCCAGGTCCTGGTTGAACCCGAGCGCCATGAGCGGCAAGCCGTAGAGCGTACTGCCCTCCACGTTGTACTGCCCCGGCACCGTAAGCTGGGCCATCCAGAAGCGGTTCTCCCCGTTCCAGGGGAAGTGCGGGTTGACCAGCACCATGCCGTCGGCATTGGCTGTGTCCCGGGACCCGATGGCGATGCCGTTGGACCCTTCGGCCGGGCCGTTATCACCCGTGAGCTGGCTCTTGAGCGCGGCCACGGCCGGGCTCCGCTCCACCTTTCCCTTAGCCGGGCTACCGGCCGGCCTTTTCCCATTGGGCAGGCTGGCGGGCGGGGTGGCGCTTACCTCGTTGCCGATCAGCCCGTCGCTGGAGATGGCTACGATCTGGAGGGCACGCAGGAACATGTCGGTGACCGTTATGGGGCGGGCCCAGGGCTTGCCCGCACAGCTCGGGTCGTTCAGCTGCCCAGACGCCAGATAAGCGTTGTAACCGGCCACGAAACCTCGATAGACGGCCATCACCTGAGGCAGCGCCCCGTTGGGGGGCGCCTCGCTCATTTCCTTTTGGACTACTCCGCTCGCCGTTACCGCCTGCCAGTACAGGTCCGAATCAAGGTTCGAGTCGTCGCTACCGGTCCCATAGTCGAGGTTGGCGGCATTGGGCCCGAAGTAAAGGGAACGTTTAGCCTCGAGGGTTACAAAGTCCTGCGCCAGGGTGCAGAAACTGTCCTGGGAAAACGCCCACGCCTCGCCATAGCCAAGTGCCGTGAAGTTGGCCGCCGTGATGTGGGCCACCCCGTCGCCATCTCGGGTGATCGTCACCTGGTCCGAACTTGCCGACGCACTGCTTGGCGCAATGAGGCCGACAAACGCCAGCGAGAGAACGGCGGTCGAGGCCAACCCTAGCCTTAAGTGTCGAGGCCGGGTCGACGCGGGCCTTCTTGTTCCCTTAAGCGTTGCCGCTGTGTTCATGGTCCCTCCTAGGGTTTTGGGCTCAGGTTGTGTTTGGCGGTTTAGCCGGCTTCCGCCATCGTCACCCGGGGGCAGGGCTGCCGTCATCAGGGGTAGTACTGGCCGACCACGCAACTGGTGTGCCGCATTAGCGGTGACGGCACTGGCCTGCAGCCTGCGGGCCAGCTCGTAGGTGAAAACAACGTTGGCCAGCTTGGACTGGTCCTGCCATCAGCCTGCTTTGGTCCTGTCCCATGTCCGTTCTCAACAGTATTTACGGCATAAGAGCTGCCCATCCGAACTGTTGACCGGATGGGCAACTTTGTTGTGGTCTTCCAGGCCCAACGTAGTCAGGCCACTTGAGTTGGGGCCCGAAGGGTCAGGCGTCGCCGTGCGCTGCTCGCATGGCTGCCGCGCCCAGGGCGATGGCGGCGTACGCCCCGAGGACCACGATGGCCGTGCCAGGTGCCAGGATCCCGGCCGAGCGGTGAACGGTGACAGCATCCTGGATGGCGGTACCGGGTAGGTAGCCGCGCACGCGGGCTGGAAGAAGCTGGCCGAACGTGAGCCCTCCGACGATGACGACGGCCATGGCCGTGGTCGCCCCGGCAGTATGCCGGATGACGCCGGCGAGGCCGACACCGATGACGGCGATGAGGCTGACGGCCACAGCACCGAAGAGGATCGCCACGAGCACGCCGGGATGACCGAGGCCCACTTGGAGGTGCTTGGCGGCGAAGATGCGCTGGCCGATCTCGAAGCCGACGAAATTGGAGACCAGCGCCACCGGGAAGGCGAACGCCGCCACTGTGACGGCCTTGCCCGCTAGTACCAGCCGCCGGGACGGCATGGAGGCAAATGTCGAGCGGATCATGCCCGTGGCGTACTCGGCGCTGACCGACCGAACGGCGAGCGCCCCGAGCAGCACGGCGGCGATCATGACGCCGAACAACGAGCAGCTCGTGGCGTCGAAGGTCCGGTGCTGGGCGGCCGTCATGATGGCCCACTGGTCGGCCTGGGAGATCACGAGGACGGCGCCGGCGGCGATGGAGAAGACCAAGGCAAAGGCGGCCGTGCGCCATGTGGAGGGCAGGGTGCGGAGCTTCGTCCACTCCGCCTTGAGGATCCTGCTGATGGTGATGGCGTGCACCGGCCGTGCCGGAGCGGTCTGGTAGGTCGTGGCGCTCATGTCAATTCCCTTTCGTGGAGCCGGTCAGCTGGCCGGCGCGGTAGTCGGTCTCATCTCGGGTCAAGTCGAAGAACGCCTCCTCGAGCGAGCTCACCTGCGCAGCAAGCTCGATGAGGGTGATGCCGTGGGCCGAAGCGGCTCCGCCCACGGCCGCGCAGTCCAGCCCTGTCACGGTCAAAGAGCCGTCTGGGCAACGCTCCACTACAGCGCCGCGCTCTCTCAGGGCGACGACCAGGTCGTCCTGCTCTATGGCCCGAGCCCGGACGCTCGGGGCCGCGCGGCCGTTGACGAACTCGTCGGTGCTGGCATCGGCGATGATGCGGCCCCGGGCGATGACGAGCAGGTGGTCGGCGGTCAGGGCCATCTCGCTCATGAGATGGCTGGAGAGGAACACCGTGCGGCCCTCGGACGCCAGCGACTTCATGAGGTTACGGATCCAGACGATCCCGTCGGGGTCGAGGCCATTGATCGGTTCGTCGAACATCACGGTGCCGGGGTCGCCGAGCAGGGCAGCCGCGATGCCGAGGCGCTGGTTCATGCCCAGTGAGAAGGTGCCCACCCGCTTGGCGGCGACATCGCTGAGCCCAACGGTATCGAGGACCTCGCTAACCCGGCGTCGGTCGATCCCGTTGCTGTCGGCCAGCCACTTGAGGTGGTTGGCGGCACTGCGGCTGCCGACGATGGCCTTGGCATCGAGCAGCGCCCCGACCGACCTCAGGGGATCGGCGAGCTGAGCGTACAGCTTGCCGTCGACACGGACTTCGCCGGAGCTCGGCGTGTCCAGGCCGAGGACCATGCGCATGGTGGTCGACTTGCCCGCCCCATTGGGGCCGAGAAAGCCGGTGACCCGGCCCGGTTGGACGACGAAAGAGACTTCATCGACCGCAGTCGTGTTGCGGTACCGCTTGGTCAGGTGCCTTGCCTCGATCATCGTTCTTCCTTTCCTGGGGTGTGCTTGGCGGTTCATCGAACTTCCACCATCGTCACCCGGGGACAGGGGCCCGGTCATCAGGGGTAGTACTGGCCGACCACGTAACCGGTGCTCTCAGCGACAGGTCTCGACGGGCCTCGGCCAAACTGGATGTTGTGAGAAGCCGACGAGCAGGTCCGATGTCACCCGGTCCGGAGATGCAGTGCTACATGGCCGAATTGAGGTTGCAAGCCGAGGCCGGGACCGATCTTTCGTGGGTGGGCCAGAGCCTTGATTCCGCTTGCCGGCGCCTTCAGGGCGTTGGCCCGAGCCCACAGATCTTGAGCGCGGTCCATGTCCCCGATGACGGGCGGCTCTCGTGCATCGTCAGGGCGACGAGCCGCGACGACGTGCTGCGCCTGTTCGAGATCTCACTGTTGCCTTCGGCCCGGGTCGTGGACGTGGTGGTCGTGGAGGCGGGCTCCTCCGAGATGAAGCCGGGCTAATCCGTCCTCGGCTCTTGTGCGACCCAGCTGGCGATCTCGACGCGGGAGTTGATGCCGAGCCTGTTGAGGATTTTGGACACGTGCGTCTCGACGGTCCGTTCGGAGAGGAACAGTCGGGAGCCGATCTCTTTGTTGCTGAGGCCCGCGGCTACGAGCCTGGCGACCTCAAGTTCGCGCTTGCTCAGCGGCGTCGTCGCTGTCGTTGCCGACGGGGGAGAGGGCCGGGGGAGCTTCTCCCCCAGAGCGTAGGCGATCGCTTCTGCTCTCGGCATCAGCCGGCCAACCTCGGCTTCGGACTCCAGCGCGCGAGCCCCCAGCGACGTGACGATCGTCTGGCGCGCCCGGCTCAGCAAGGGCTCCATTTGCGGGATGAGCCGCACGGCGGTCTCGGTCTGGAGGTGCTCAGCCGCACCCAGCAACCTGGCTGCCCGTTGTAGCTGGCCGACCATGGCGTCGTGGCAGGCCAGCCCGTAAAGGATATAGAGGATGGCATCGCGGTTCTCGAGAAGTCTGGCGAGCCCGAGGGACTCCTCGAAAACCGGCCTTATTTCGTCGGTTTGACCGGCGCCGAGCACTGTGAAGCCGTAGTACCCCAGGATGTAGATAATGGAGTTGAGGTCACCGCGCGCCCGCGCCCGGGGCAACGATTCGCCGTAGACCCGACGAGCCATGACGAGATCTTGGTCGACCTGGGCTATGAAACCCTGAGTTGCGGTCACCGCCGCATCGGCACCGGGGTCGTTAAGGCCGAGAGCGATGGCTGCCGCTTCGCCGACCTGCGCCCGAGAACCTTCAAAGTCACCGCCCGAGGCCCGGACCCTTGCCGACACGGCCAGTGCCCGGGCTAGCAGCGGCAGGTCGCCCACTGCCCGTGCCTTGGCTTCGGCGTCGACCAGTGCCAGTGTGGCAACTCCCCAGTCCCCCTGCACCACGGCGACGACGCCCCGGGCGAACAGAGCGTACGCCAGCGCGCGTATGTCCCCTTCGCTGTCGCTAAGGAACAGGTCCAGCCAGTAAATGCCCTCGCTAGTGGCGCGAGGCGCCCAGTACCAGCCCAGCGAACCCACCATGTACAGCCCGGTCGGGTTGTCCGGGCCGTTGAGGCAATGTGCGAGGACCGCCCGTAGGTTGGGGGCCTCCTCGTCGAGCCGCTTGAGCCACTCGACGATCTGAGGTGAGTGCGCCGCACCGCGGGCCGCCTGGCAGATGCTGGAGTAAAATCTTACGAGAACCTTGAGGGTGGCGGCTTCCTCATCCGCGGCGCGCAGCTTGAGCAGGGCGTATTCGCGCATCGTCTCGTGGAGCCGATAGCGGGCGCTGGCAGCTGTGCCCAACCGGGCCACGAAGGACCTTTCGACGAGACCAGCCAGAAGTTCGAGCACCGCCGATTGCGGGACGTCCTCACCGGGTGCCACCGCTTCCGCCGCATCGAGCCCGAAGTCGGAGGGGAAAACGGCCAGCCGGCGCAACACCGCGGCTTCGGGGCCAGTTAGGAGATCGTGGCTCCAGTCGATGGTGGCCTTGAGTGTCTGTTGCCTCGGGAGCGCCGCCCGGCTGCCACCGGTCAAGACCGCGAAGCGGTCGCTCAGCCTCTCGACCAGTTGGTCCAACCCGATCGTCCTCAGCCTCACGGCGGCCAACTCGAGCGCCAAGGGCATGCCGTCAAGGCGGCGGCAGAGATCGGTCACCAGTAGGCGGTTGGCCTCGTTAACCTCCAGCTGGACGCCGGCATTTCGGGCCCGTTCTACGAGAAGCGCCACCGCCTCTGAATGAGCGGAGCCTTGTGCCGCCTCGCCGTCTGCTCCGTCCACCAGGGTGAGGGACGGCACCTGGACCACACGCTCGCCCGAGGTACCCAATGGCTGGCGGCTCGTGGCCAGCAGGCGGACGCCAGGGGCTTCCTTCAGGATGACATCGGCCAGTACGGCGATCGGGTCGAGGAGGTGCTCGCAGTTGTCGAAGACGAGAACTGTCTCGCGGCAGGTCAGGTGCGCCACAAGGACCGAGGTCGGCCACTGTCCAGACTGGTCCACGAGGCCCACGGCGCTCATCACGGCCTTGGCCACCAGGTGAGGGTCGTCCAGTCCAGCAAGTTCGACGAGCCACACGCCGTCGCGCACGGTCCGTTGCAGGTCAGCGGCGGCGCGTAAGGCGAGCCGGGTCTTGCCCACCCCACCGGGCCCCACCAGAGTGAGGAGACGGGTACCAGCGAACGCCCCCTTTACCTCGGCCAGCAATCGGCGTCGGCCGACGAAGCTGGTGGGCTCCGCGGGCAGGTTGCCCGCCGCAGCCCGGTTGGCAACCGGCACGCCCTCAGTGTAGGGCGCCCGACCTCGTTGACCCTGGGCGCGTACGCGTGCCCAGAGAACTCACCTTGGGTGAGCAAATAGCCTCGTGTCCGCCAAGTTCCGTCGCTATCTCAAGCCTTCTTGAGGCGTAAGCGCGATGGCTAGGAGTGACGGGGGTCGGTCGACCCCCGAACGACCAATACCCCTTCGTGGTGGCGGGTGCCGCCGCCCACCCGGGTGCCCCCCATCATGGTGAAAAGGTCGCTCATTGCCGCCGCTCCCAGCCGCTCCAGGCCCATGTCGTAGGTCGTCAGGGCAGGGTCGGTTTCCTGTGCGAAGACGGCCCAGTTGTCGTAGCCCGTAATGGCTATCTCCTCAGGGACCTGGCGGCCGGAGGCCACCACCGCCTCTAGCACGGCGGCGGCGATCTGGTCGGAGCCGCAGACGATGGCGTCGAGGTCGGGCGCGTCGGCCAGCGCCAGCCGAGCCGCTTGACGAGCCCAGCGCTGGGACCAGGGACCGTAGAGGGGTCTGCCGACGAGGCTCAGGCCGTGGGCACTGAGGGCGTGTGCCAGCCCTAGTACGCGCTGCTGCACAGCGGGAGCGTTCTCCGGGCCCGTGATATGGACGAGGCGCGCCCGGCCTAGCTCGACCAGGTGGTCCACGACCCGGGTCGCCCCGGTGAAGTCGTCTTCGACGTGGGTGACGTCTCGATGGTTGGTGGTGGTGCCGTGAACGTAGACGCAGGGGATCTTGGCTACGGCCGTTATCGACGGGGTTTTGCTCTGGTTGTCGCCGACCACGAGGAGGCCGTCCACGTGCCGCTGGCGGAGCGTGACGGCCAGGTCGGCCAAGCGGCTCTCGACCCCGCGGGCGTCGGCAATGATGGCCGAGAACTCCCGCTGGTCGAGCACCGATTGCGCCCCGATCACGATGGGCATGGCGAAGCGGTGGACCATCGGGTCTCGCAGTAACACCCCGATGATGCTGCTACGCCCGCTGACCAAGCTCTTGGCCACCAGGTTGGGTGAGTACGACAGGTCCCGGGCCGCCCGTAGTACCCGCTTACGGGTCAGGTCGGAAATGCGGTCGCGCCCGTTCATGGCCTTGGACGCGGTGGTGAGTGACACCCCGGCCCGACGTGCCACTTCGGTGAGGGTCGCCGGCCGGGACGATAGCGGCTCCGCCGGGAACCCACTGGAGGGCGGCGAGCCCGTCACGAGTAAGCGCTTTTGCAGTCTGCAGGCCCCTATCTCTGCCAGATTTACACCCTCATTGTAGCACGCATCCTTGCACACCCCCAATGTTGGGAGTAACGTTACCCCTCGCAAGCGCACCGTTGGGGGAACAGCGAAAGATGGCGGTTAGTCGCGCCAGCTGAAGGATGCGGAGGGGGTCATGGGGCAAATCGGCAATACAGCTGCCCAAGAGCCGGCTCGACGCTCGGGCTCAGCCGGTCCGGCCGAAGGGCCCGTGAGCCCGACGGCCGGGGCCATGGTCCGGTGGCGGCCGCTCGGCGTGGACGAAGTCGTGCTCTCCGGCGGGGGCGAACTGGGCCGTTGGCAACAGCGCAACAGCACCCGCACGCTCCCTCACTGCATCGAGCGCCTCTACAGCTCAGGAGCCGTGGCCAACCTGGAGCGCGTGGCCGCCGGTGTCTGGGGCACCGAGCCGCACCGAGGCATGCATTTCTCCGACTCCGACGTCTACAAGGTCTTGGAGGCCGTGGCGTGGGACAGCCGTCGCGGCCTCCCCAGCGGCGTGGAGGAGTTCGCCGGCGAGGTACCTGGGCTAATAAGTCGAGCCCAACGCCAGGACGGGTACCTGAACAGCTGGTTCCAGGGCCAACACCCCGAGCTGGTCTGGCGCGACTTGCGCTGGGGCCATGAACTCTACTGTGCTGGCCACTTTTTGCAGGCGGCGGTGGCCAACCGCCGGGCCGACCGGGCCCCGGAGCTGTTCGAGGTGGCCAACAAGCTCCTCGGGCACCTGCTGGCGACGTTCTCCCTGGACGACGGAGACGGGCGACTAGTAGGCGTGTGCGGCCACCCCGAGGTAGAGACGGCCCTCGTCGAGTTCTACCGCCTGAGCGGCGACGCTCGGGCGCTCCGGCTCGCGCAGCGGCAGGTGGGCCTCCGGGGGCGGGCGGACGTGGCCTTGCCTAGCTCGGGGCGCCTGGGCGACCGCCGCTTTCCCCTGTCGTACTTCTTGCACCATGCACCGGTGCGGGAGCGGGCGCTGGCCACGGGCCATGCCGTGCGGGAGCTCTACTTGCAGGCCGGCGTCGTCGATGTCGCCGTCGAGGCCCACGACCAAGGGCTCCTGGGGGCGTCAGAGGCCATCTGGGAGGACTTGTTCGCTACCAAGACCTACATCACGGGGGCGCACGGTTCCCGGCACCGGGACGAGTCGATAGGCGACGCTTACGAGCTGCCCGGCGACCGCGCCTATGCCGAGACGTGTGCCGCCATTGCCAGCTTCCAGTGGAACTGGCGGCTGTTGTTGGCTACTGGACGGGCCCGCTACGCCGACGCCATGGAGCGCGTGTTCTGGAACACCATCGCCGGGTCCGTTTCCCGTCCCGGGACGGAGTTTTTCTACTCCAACACGATGCACCTGCGCACGGGCCACGACGGCACGGACGAGGACTCGCCCCGCTCCCGGCTGTCTTGGTACGAGTGCGCCTGCTGCCCGCCGAACCTGGCCCGTCTGATGGCCAGTATCCAGGCCTACCTGGTGACCAAGGACAGCTCCGGCCTTCAGGTGCACATGCCCTTCACCGGCACGGTCTCGACCACCGGCCCCAGCGGGCCGGTCGAGCTGGAGCTCCGCAGCGACCACCCCTGGGGCGGGTCCACCGACGTCGAGGTTAGGGCGTGCCAGTCGAGCCAGCCCTGGGCACTGTGGGTGCGTTTGCCCGACTGGGCGGGCCGGGAGGGGGCTCAGGTGGCCCTGAACGGGTCGCGCATCGCTGTCAGCACCGAGGGCTCTTATATAAAGGTGGACAGGCAATGGGCCGCGGGCGACCGCCTGACGGTGTCCTTGTCGATGCCTGCCCGGTCAGTGAGGGCCAACTGGAAGGTGGACGCCGTCCGGGGTTGCGCTGTCGTCCAACGGGGGCCGCTCGTGTACTGCGTCGAGGCGGACGACCTGGCCGAGGGCACGGCGGTGGAGGACGTGGCCCTGGACCTGGCCCAGCCGCTAACGCCGGCCAACGACGTGCCCGCCGGCCTCGAAGGTTACGTGCAGGTTGTGGTCCACGCCTCCGGGCGCCACTTGGGTAGCTCGGACGGCCCGCTGTACGAGGACCGGCCCGCCGGCACCACCAATCTCGGGGGCCCTACGAGCCCCGAGCCATTGGCCCTCACCTTGGTGCCGTATTTTGCCCGAGGCAACCGGCCTTCCCTCGCCATGCGCGTCTGGGTCCCTGCCCTCGGGCCCGACGACCAAGCCGCGCCGGCCACCGTCAGCGTGAAAGAGAGGCATTAAGTGGCAACTTTCGTTGGTAATGAGGAAGGGTTCACCGTGCACGAGGGCCGCGAGATCCTCCAGGTCGAGGCTTGGGGGCCCAATAGTGCCCGGGTCCGGTCGACCTGCGGCCCTTCCATAACGGGTACGCCGGGCAGCGCCTTGGGCGAGCCGGCGGCCAGCCGCCCGGTGGTCGAGGTGTCCGACGGCACGGCGCGCCTGCGCAACGGCGACCTCGTGGTCGAAGTGGCTGCCAACCCCGGTGGCGGGTTCCTGCAATTTCCGCCCCTGGTGCGCTTTTCCCGGGCCAGCGACGGCCGAGAGCTCCTCAGCGAGCAAAGCCCCCATTTCACCTCGCCCCCCCAGCGCCGCTATACCCAAGGCGCCGGCGGTACCTACGGTTGCGAGGTCACGTTCAACCCTTCCCCCGGGGAGCGCATTTACGGGCTCGGCCAGCACCAGCACGGCCTGTTCGACCAAAAGGGCGCCATTATCGACCTCATCCAGCGGAACACCGAGGTATGTATACCTTTCGCCCTGTCCAATCGTGGTTACGGGTTCTTGTGGAACATGCCGGGGGTGGGCCGGGTCGAGCTCGGCGCCAACCGCACCCGGTGGGTGGCCGACGACGCCCGTCAGCTCGATTACTGGGTGACGACGGCGCCCACGCCGGCCGAGGTCGTTAGCCAGTACTCCCAAGCCACCGGCCTGCCGCCCATGCTGCCGGCCTGGGCGTCCGGCTTCTGGCAGTGCAAGCTCCGTTACCGCCACCAGGAGGAGCTCCTAGAGGTGGCCCGCGAGCACAAGCGCCGGGGCCTGCCCTTGTCGGTGATCGTCGTCGACTACTTCCACTGGACCCGCCAGGGGGAGTGGCGCTTTGACAGCGCGGAGTGGCCCGACCCCCAGGCCATGGTGGACGAACTACGCGCCCTCGGGGTCGAGCTGATGGTCTCGGTCTGGCCAACTGTCAACCCCAACAGCGAGAACCATGCCGAAATGGACCGGCGCGGGCTCTTGGTAGGCAACGTGCGAGGCCTTCCCCTGAACCTGCCCTTTTGGGACAAGGGCGACGATGGCCAGGTCTTCGTGCGCTTCTACGACCCGACTAGCCCCGAGGCCCGCAAGTACGTTTGGGACAGGATCACCGAGGGTTACCGACGCTACGGCATCCGGGCGTTCTGGCTCGACGCCTGCGAGCCGGAGATGCGCCCGGAGGACCCTGAGAGCACCCTGTACCATATGGGCCGCGGCAGCGAAGTGCAGTGTGCCTACCCTCGCGAGCACGCCCGCGGCTTTGCCGAGGGGCTGTGGGCGGACGGTGAGAAGGACGTGATGCTCCTATGCCGGTCGGCGTGGGCGGGCAGCCAGCGCTACGGGGCGGCGGTGTGGTCAGGCGACATCGACTCGACGTTCGAGGCGCTGGCGGCCCAGATCCCCGCCGGCTTGAACATCGGTATTTCCGGGATCCCGTGGTGGACCACAGACATAGGGGGGTTCAAAGGTGGTGACCCGACGACGCCGTACTTCAGGGAGCTCATCGTGCGTTGGTTCCAGTTCGGTGCCTTTTGCCCGCTGTTCCGGCTCCACGGGGTGCGCGAGCCGGGCCCGCTGGTCGGCTCCGGCCAGACCGGGGCGCCCAACGAGGTCTGGTCGTTCGGCGACGAGGCCTACGGCATCATCACCCAGCAACTGGGGCTACGCGAGCGCCTGCGGCCTTACGTGATGGAACAGATGGCCACCGCCAGTGCTACGGGGGTGCCGCCCATGCGGGCGCTGTTCCTGGAGTTCCCCGACGAGGCGCCGGCCTGGGAGGTGGCCGACGAGTTTATGTTCGGCCCGGACATCCTGGTCGCCCCAGTCACCGAGCAAGGGGCGAGGGAGCGGGATGTTTACTTGCCCGAGGGGGCTTCCTGGCTGGACGCCTGGACCGGCCAGCCGGTCGAGGGGCACGGCTGGGTAAAGGCGCCGGCACCGCTGGAGCACATACCCGTGTACTTGCGAGGTGGAGGTGCCTTGAAGAGCCTGTCCGGCGGCAGTAAGTAGGAGCGGGGGACGGCGGCGGTAAGGGAAGGAGTCCACTTGGCTCAGGCCGACACAGCAGGGGAGGTAGGTGCACGGGCGCTGCCCGCGGACGCTGGCCGCCAGGCGGGGAGCGCGCCACCGGCACGCGCCCGGCGAGGGATGACGACCTGGCGCCGACAGCGGCTGGCGGGCTCGCTGTTCCTCGCCCCGGCCATCTTGTACCTCCTCTTCGCTTTCGCCTTGCCCATCATCTACAACGTGATACTGAGCTTCGAGAACAGCTCCCCGGCGACGATATCCAGCTTGACCGCCCCGTTCGCCGGGTTTGCCAATTACCGCTTCATCCTGGATGACCCGACGAGCCGACAGGCCATAGTCCATACGTTTGAGTTCACCGCCGGGTCGCTCGTCGGCCAGTTCGTGATCGGGTTCGCGATGGCGTTGCTCTTCACTCTGCGCTTCCCGGGCCGGGCCATCGGGCGCACCCTCATCATCGTGCCTTGGTTGTTGCCGTTGATAGTGACCGGCGTCATCTTCAAGTTCCTGTTCCAGCTGGAAGGCGGGGCGGTCAACCAACTCCTCATGAACGTCGGCCTCGCTCACCGCCCCATTGACTGGTTGGACGACCCGCACCTGGCGCTGCTGACGGCCCTTATCGCAAATATTTGGCTGGGTGTTCCCTTCTTCGTGCTGCTCCTCTACAGCGCCCTTCAAGAAGTACCCGTGGAGGTCAAAGAAGCGGCCCTCATGGACGGCGCCGGCCCCTGGCAAAGGCTCCGCCTCATCATAGTGCCCATCATCCTGCCGGTCATCGAGGTTACCCTCCTCTTGGGGTTCGTCTTCACAGTAAAGGTGTTCGACCTCATTATCGCCCTCACCGGCGGAGGCCCGGCCAACGTTTCGCAACTGATCACGACATGGTCCTACAACCTGTCGTTCCAGCAGTTCTCCTTCGGCGAAGGCGCGGCGCTCAACAACGTACTGCTGGTGCTGGCGTTGATCTGTTCGCCCTTGTACTTGTTGCTCAGCCGGGGGTCCTTGCGGCGCAGTTCGGGGGAAGGTAAATGACTCGCTTGCAACGCTCAAGGGCCCTGCGGTGGCTATGCACGCTGGCGACGCTGGCGGCCCTGGTCGTAGTGCTGTTCCCGGTGTACGCAGTCGTCGTGGGCTCCTTCGAGTCCACCGATACCCTCTTCAGTGGCAACTACTATTGGCTGCCCCACGCTGCGACGCTCGACAACTACCGGACCGTCATCCAAGCACAGTCAGGTAACGTCCTAACGAGCCTCATCGTCGGCTTGGGGACAGCGCTGCTGGCCCTGGTCGTGGCGGTGCCCGCGGCCTATGCGCTGGCGAAGTACCGCCTGAAGGTGACGGTGGTCATAGTGAGCGCGCTGTTAGTGGCACAGATAGTTCCTTCTATCGTCCTCGCGACCTCGCTGTTCATCATCTTCCACTGGGTCCACTTGGTGAACACCTACCCAGGCCTTATTATCGCCGACGGCACTTACGCCATCCCCTTTGCCATCCTCGTGCTGCGGGCCTTCTTCTTCGGCCTGCCGAACGAGGTTATGCAGGCAGCGAGGGTCGACGGTGCGTCTGAATGGCAGACCTTCCGGCGCATCGTGGTACCACTGGCACGTTCTGCCGTGATAACCGTGGCGGTGTTCTCCTTCTTGAACGGTTGGGGAGACTTCATATTCGCCTTGACCGTCCTCAACGGGACGAACATCGTACCGATCACCCTGGGAATCTATACCTACCTCGGGAACTACTCGACCGATTGGGGCGCGGTCATGGCCTCCGCCGCGTTCGCGATCGTCCCGGCGGCAGTAATGCTGGTGATAGCGCAGCGTTACATAGCTAGTGGCCTCACGGCTGGCTCGGTGGTCGGGTAGTGATGGGGCCTGTCTCGCCGCTGAGACAAGCCCGGCCAAGGGCCAACGCCCGTCGACGGCACGGAGGGGGTGATGGAAGCTCGCGGACTGGTGCTTCCCCGTAAGTTTTCCGATAAAAGCTCGGCTGAATTCGTTGTCCGGCAGTCAACTATAAAGGAGAGAACCGCAGTGAAACTATCGAAGAGAATGTGGAACCGGGGCCTTGCCGCCCTGGTGGCCTCGACGTGTGCCGTGATGGGGTTGTCACAGGTGAGCACTTCCGCCGCGCCCACCATCACGCTCACAGAAGAGGACTACTTCAACACCGTTGGCCAGGACGCCGCCCTTGCCGCGTACAGCAAGCAGTTCGAGGCTGCGCACCCCGGTGTGAAGGTGACGAGAGAATATGTGCCTTTTGCCAGTTTGGACACGAAGCTCCTGACCCAAGCCGCGGGCCACGACCTGCCCAACCTTTTGGCCGTGGACAACCCGTTCGTGTCGACCATGATAACGACCGGCCAGGTAGTCCCCGTGAGCGGTTTCAGCGGCTTCAGTACCCAGGGGTATTTCCCGGCCGTGATCGACGAAGGCCTGTACAACGGCAAGTACTACAGCCTGCCGGTGGCGGGCTTCAACTCGATCGCGTTGATCTACAACATCGCCATGCTGAAGGCGGCGAACGTCGCCCCTCCGGTTACGTGGGCGCAGCTGGTCGCCGACGCCAAGGCTCTGACAACTCCGACCCGTTACGGCATCGCGTTGACCTGTGAGCCGGCGGAAGACACCACCTGGCAGTGGGAGCCGTTCTTCTGGAGCAACGGGGGCGATTTCACGTTCGCCAACATTGCGTCTGCGCCGGGAGTACAGGCCCTGAGCCTTTGGAAAGAGCTCGTAACGGACGGTTCGGCGTCCAAGGCCTGTCTCAGCTGGAGCCAAACTCCCGCCGCTTCGAGCCAGTTCATCGCCGGCAAGGCCGCAATGATGGTCAACGGCCCCTGGAACTTCTCGGACCTCAACGCAGCGGGCATGTACTACGGCAAGCAGTTCGGGATCGTCCCTGTCCCGGTCCGGGTGGCCGGCCAACACGTGGTCGTGCCGTTGGGCGGCGAGGACTGGATGGTCAGCGCCAGTGGTAACAGTGCAACACAGCAGATGGCCTTCGAGTACCTAGAGGGTATGCAGACGCCCGCGCAGGAGTTGTCGTTGTCGAAGCTGTACGGGTACCTGCCTCCCAAGGAAGCCGTGGCCAAAACCTTCGTGCAACAGGCCGGCCCTGAGTGGAGCGTGTACGCCAACCAGACGATTTATGCGCATCCCCGCACGTTGGGGCTCGGCGTGAAGTACCCGAAGATCTCCGAAGCGGTGTGGACGGCCATACAGGCTGCGTTGTCGGGGTCACAAAGCGTGCAGTCGGCGCTGGCGACAGCGCAGGGCCAGATCACCTCGGTCCTCAAAGGGTAGTAGCGACTAGGCGCAAGCCATGGGGGGAAAACCTTCCTCCGGGACAGCAAAGAAGAAACCAAGCACGTGTGGTCCGGTACCGCGAGCCCGGAATTTCTGGGCAGCGGTACCGGCCACTCGGTTCGCCAGGAGAGCAGTTTGAGGCGCGGGTCTACCAGCATGGAGCGCGACGGTGCCATGGGCCCCCAATCGGAGCCGAGCCCGAGTCGGGCTCACTGCTAACGCTGCCGACCGTCAGAGGGCAGGTCGCGCGGCAGTCCGAGGGTAACCCTGGATGTGCTCTGGAAGGCTCAACATCCGCCTCGTCTCAGGGGCCGGGTGCAGCAGGGCACGTGGGGCGGCTACGCGGTCCGTGAGCCTCAGCGCTCCGCCCCGGTCACCTCCGACAGTGCCGTCGGGCCGGTGGGTGCCATCCTCGACTTCCCGTACTGGCTCCAGCCTCAGACTGGGCCTGGTGGGCCGTCGCCCGGCCTGCTGCTGGCCGTGCTGGCCTGAGAACCCTGATCAGCCGGTATTGTCACCGGTGTGCCGTTTGTGCTGGCCGGTGGCGCAGCGGAACGGTACGGGGTCGGGCAGGTCGACGCCCAAGGCGGTGTCGGTAAGTGTTACGCGTGGGTACATGGGACGCCGAACGTGGAGAGCCGCATGCCGGGCAAGGCCAGAAATCTAGGTGGACCACACAATGGAAGACGACGGGCGCGGTACCGAGCGCTGACCGTCGCTGCGCTTGCTCTGGCCGTGCTTGCACGCTCGGCGCCGAGCGATGCGGCTACCATCGCGCACCAGGTCTCCACCTCGCCCGGACCGCGGAACGGGCACGGGACAGAGCTCGTGGTTGGCACCGAGCTCAAGGGTGGGTCGTGGCTGGCGTCGTCGGACGGCCACTACCGGCTGGCGATGCAGGGTGACGGGAACCTCGTCCTCTCCTGGGAGGGGCACCCGCTGTGGGCGTCCAACACGGCCAAGCACCCCGGGGCCTTCCTGGCGATGCAGGCCGATGGGGACCTCGTCGTCTACCAGGGGGACCGGCCGATCTGGAGCTCGGGGACCGACCATGGGGGCAATGGCCGCTAC
>Ga0182012_10000100_pt1 | contig 90866 bp, 81 predicted proteins | sample 612S2SmetaG_FD_120486 | JGI IMG/M metagenome (GOLD analysis project Ga0182012, IMG submission 120486) | Permafrost microbial communities from Stordalen Mire, Sweden - 612S2S metaG | ecosystem: Environmental > Terrestrial > Soil > Wetlands > Permafrost | place: Sweden: Stordalen | collected... | reverse complement strand
CAAACTCACCGGAACGCATGAGCCATTCAACTTGACCGCGATGTATCATGACGACCGCTTTACTTACATTGAAGCGACGCCCACCGAACCGCCCGCGATTTACGAAGTCAAGGACGGTAAAGACTCGCTGATTCAGTTCGAGTTCGACGAAGCGCATCACCGCTACACCATTCCAAAGGTTCTCGATCAGGGCTATCTGCGGGTGGGAAAAACGTCACTGAAATTCAAGCGGGAGAAAGCCGGCTAGTTCCGGGCGTTCCAAGGGAGACTTCTATGGCCAGCAATACAAACAATTTGGGTACGCCGACCATACCGGACCCGGAAACGATCCAGACGCCAGGGATCAGCGATGCGGCGAAACGCAAGATCTTCTTTGCCATCGTCGGCCTACTGGTCGTTGTCATCCTGGCGAACGTCTTTAGTCCGAACACGCCCCCGCCGAAGAATGCCGCCGCCGCGCGGGAACAAAAACGGGCTGCGCAAACGCCCACGGTGCAACAAGTCACCGACTTGAAAAAGTCGATTGACGATTCCACCAGGCTCTTGCAAGAAAATCTCGACCGCGACAACGACGTCGCGCAACAACGCGGGGCACAAAGGCACACTCTCGCCGAACTGCAAGCGGCCGATGCTGTGCGCGACGCGCAACAGCAACGGGCGCTCTTTGAGGCGACTCACGGTTTAGCGGGTTCGCCCGGAGACGCACGTCAGCAGGCGCAAGTGCAGCGCGCGGAGCTGGCGTACAAATCGCTCTTTGCCGATAACCGCATCACGCAAACCGGCCAGGTTGTTTCGTTTTCTTCCACTGGCGTCAACCTAAAACCCACTCCCGATGCGACTGCGGAACTGGCGCAGGCGAAGCCGGAAAAGACCGAAGACGAACGCAACCCACAACACAAACGCCGGCCTCTCGATTTCGATCCTTCGGCACAGCCCTTGTACTGGCTGCCGGAGGGGACGGTCATCGAAGCCGAACTTACGAACCGGCTCGATGGCGACGAACCCGGTCCAGTGAACGTCATGATTACCAACGACGTCTACAAGCCAGGAACACGGCTGGTCCTGATTCCCCAAGGCGCGCGCGGCCTCGGGGAAGCGAGGGAAGTGTCGCTGCAAGGCCAGCAAAGACTCGCCGTCGCGTTCCACCGCATCCTGACGCCCGGCCTGGACGGTTACGGCATTCCACTTGACCGGCCCGAGCCAGGATTGGCCCAGGCCGGCGAAGCGGGACTGCACGACAAGGTGAACGGTCATTACGCTTCGATCTTCGGCGCGGCGCTCGCCGTGGGCGCGATCGGCGGCCTCGCTCAAATCGGCAATAATGCCGCCTCGGTCAGCAACCTGAGCGAATTTAGAAACGGCGTTTCCGCCAGTACGGCGCAATCGGCGGACCGCATTCTCGACCGGTTCTTGAACCGGCTGCCCACCATTACCATCCGCGAAGGCACACGCGTCAAGATCATCCTCACCGATGACTTAGCGTTGCCTTCCTACCAACCAAAAGGAGAGTAACAACCATGCAACCCAGCACAGAACGTCTGTTGCGCTATCGCCTTGGCCTCGATATGGTCATCCCCAGCTTCATTCTGTTTGGAATGTCGGTAATGGCCGTGATTTGTGTCCTGGCGCTATTCGGAGCTTTTGTTTTGCAGCCCGTTGAAAACCGGCTGCGCCACCTGCAACCCACAACCATTCACCACGAAAGGAGTCCTCGGAAATGAGGAAACGCATCATCCCTTATCTCAAAGGCGGCGCTGTTACCGCCGCTGTTGTTTTATTCTTGCCGCTAGTCACGCCGCGGCTCAACGGCCAGATCGCGGTCTTCGACGCCACGTCTTGGGCGTCGCTCGGCAAGATCTGGAACGAAGACATCTCGAACGGGGCCAAGATGATTCAGGAGTACAACGAACTGGTCAAGATTTGGACCAGCGGTATGCAGCTCTACACGCTGGGCATGTCAATGGCGAGAAGCTTCACCTCCGGCCAGAAAGGTGCCTGGATGACCATCGCGCAGATGGCCACCAACGATTTCACCAAAGACAAATACGGCGAAACGATTCTCTGGCCACAGATGATTAACGGCCAACCCGGACTGACTCCGCAGGCCTGGGCAACGGCTACTTATCCGCTCACGCATGACTCTTACATGGCCGGTCAGGTGCCCGGCTCCAGCAGCACTCTTGCGCAGCTGGCCACCCTGAACGCGATGGATGGCGCGTCCGTGAGTTGCTTGCAAAATGTGGCTAACTATCACGCCAACGTGGCTCTCAACCTCCCATCGATCATGAAACTCGCTGTTTCGCATTTGGACGGAACGGCGAATACCAATAGCAATATCGAGCAACTCAACATGATCAATGGCCACCAGGAACAAGGCAACACGGAGCAGCGCGCGCAGGGCGCGATTCAGACTTGCCTCGCACAACAGCAAACGCTCGCCATCAAACTCCAACGCGATCAGTTGGCGGAATCGCTCGACTTCCAGGGCCAAGTCTACGACTACAACAACGCGCAGGATTTCAATTGGGGCGGTTCGTCCGCCACCATCACAAACTATCGTCCGCAGTAGGGAGACTCATGATGTTCAACCTCATCAACACCAAGATCCTCGTCATCACAATTCTTCTGCTGGCCAGCATTGCTGGCTCTCTCGCCTATCGGGATGCCAAGGATGCCGAGAAGGAAGCCGCCGCTGCACGGTCCCGCGCAGCGATTCAGCAAGCAGTGAAAACTAGCCCAAACAACTGGGGTGGAAGCGCAGACACCATTCGCCAGTACCGCCCCAAATAAGGCTCATTCATGAACCCAGCACGCAAACTCATCTTCTTGTTTCTGGTCGCAGTCCCGCTCTCTTTCGGAGCGGGACTTCAGGACTATTCGGGTATTGTTACGAACCAAATCGACCAGATGACAATGAACTTCAGTCCGCTGTTCTTGGCGGAGGGGCAAACCGTCTTTACGAGCATTGCGGTCATCATGCTGGCGATTCTAGGTCTGCGCATCGCCCGTGCTTCGCTCGCGGCTCACCACCTCGTCTTACCGCTCGACGAGCTGGTTCATTTCTTCTTTCTCTTCGTTCTGGGAGAGACCATGCTGCGCTATTGGAACGCGCCGCTCGGCCTGCTCGGTGGAAACAACGTCCACCAGATCATTCCTGTGATTGCTTACGATCTGGCGAGCAAGATCAACATTGCGGCGCTCGACACGCTCACCAGTCAGGTCGACAACATTCTGAAGAGTACGCCCTTCCCCGGTGCGACGCAATTCCTGGAAATCGGTTTGTACTTCGAATTCACCGGGCTCCTCGTCTTGGCGGATGGCATCCTCTTCGTTCTGACACTCATTAGCTTTGTCGCCATCGGCATTGGCACGCTGGTCGGCCCGCTGTTAGTGCCGTTCATCCTGGTTCCGCGCTTCAGTTGGCTGTTCTACAACTGGCTTTCCTACACCATCAAGTACAGCTTCTATCAAGTCGTCGCCAACGCGCTGACCTTCATCTGGGCTAATGCGTTCGTGTTCGTGATCAACAACCTCTTCGGCGGTAACTTCGCGCTAGCGCATGCCGCGACCGAGATCCTCGGCCTCTTCCTGCTCTCGGCCGGGATGCTCGCCAGCATTTGGTACATCACGCATTTTGTTAACGATCTTTTTACTGGCGCCGCCAATGCCGGCGGCAGCCTGGCCGGAACAGTCAAGAGCAGTGTCATGAAGGCTTTCAAATGAAAACAGAGACCACTTTCGATCCAGCGGCGCTTCCTCCCATCGAGCATGCCGCCGCCAAGCACTTCGAGTACTACGGTTCCACCCTGACGACGAACACGGCGCTCAAGATCGCGCTGCTTGCCGCTCTGGGTGTGATTGCACTCCTCAGCTTCAACAACCTTCGTATATCTCGTGCGATGGCTCACATCCGGCCCGTGATCGTGCGGATCGACGACGTGGGACGCGCCGAGGCAGTCAACGATTCGCAGGCGGACTACAAGCCGCAGGCGAAAGAGGTTCGCTACTTCCTGACGCAGTTTGTGACGGGTTTCTACGGCCGCAATCGCAAGACAGTGCAGGACCGATACGTCGAATCGATTTACTTTCTGGAACGCAGCGTCGCCGACATGGTTGATGCGAGCGACCGAAAGACCAACTGGTTGCCCAAGTTCCTCGCCAGCAACGAAGACAACGTCGATGTGCTGGTCTCGAACGTCGTCATTGAGGAGTTGGAAACCGAACCGTACCGCGCGCGGGTTGAGTTTACGAAAGTTTTTACCACCACCGCCGGCACGGAAGACAAACGCGAACGCTGGACCGCCGAGTTTCAGTTTCGCTTTAACCCCGAGGTGCCGAACAACGTGGTTCCTCATAACCCGCTTGGTCTCGCGATTACATACTTCCGCCAAGACCAGGCGTTCGAATAGTTCCATCCCAACCCAAAGGACCGCGAAACACATCTATGCCACTCATCGAAAGAGAAGACAAACGAGAGCAGGAACCGCTGCGCATCCGCCTCCAACCGGGAGTCGCCGAGCAACTCAAGGAGTACTGCAAATTTGCCGACAGCTCCGAAGCTCATATCGTCAACGCCGCGCTCCAACGCCTGTTCGCGGCGGACAGAGAATTCAAAGAGTTTCTGGACAGGCCCGCCGAGGCCCACAAACCGGAAGCTGTCGCCGCGCCCCTGGCCAGCGGTAAACGCGGGCGGAACAAAAAGCAATCCGAAGGGGAACATCTAACCGAGCAAACCGGCGAGAGCACCTTCACCGCAGCCTAAGGAGTCACCCCATGCCTGACAACAACGGATTCATTCTTGACACGCCGCTTCCGCTGACAGCACGCCGAGTCTTCGGATCGCCGGAGATGAACCAGGCTGTCAATCAAAACGCAGAGGATTCAGCCAGTGAATCGGTCTGGACCATGCAGCGATTCGCGGAGGTTTCCGGTAAGTCTTGGTTCGCTCTTCAGGAGCGCACGCTGGATGGTTCGATTCAACGGCAGTACACCGGGTTTGGCAGCGAACTCGCCGAACTGGCCGCCCAGATGAACATTACACCGCGCGCGCTTCCGGCCATCGCGGAAGAACAGTTTTACGCGAACCTCTCAAACAATGTTCGCGATTACGAGCTCGGCAGACAATTCGCCGCCAATCCCTCAGCGGGAATTCCGCATCACTTAGCGCCGCTAGACCTGAATCAATTCAGCAATGGACTGACGGACCGAGAATTCGAGCAGAAGATCCGTGCTGAGAACCAAACGGAGAGCCAATCAGCAGAACGCGAATCCCTAGTCGCCGCGTTCGAGCAGTACGGGCTAGACACGGGATTCGAGACCGCCGCCAGAGCTCGAACTTCGGCGGAAGATCAAGTGCAGCAAATCTACCCCGCTGCCAACCAAACACTCGACCCGGTTCCCGTCCAAGTGGACGCGACAGATTCCAACTTACGAACGCGACGCTCCCAGCAGTCCGAGCAGCAAGGCGAAGAAACCGGCGCTCAGTCGTTCGGGATGACGGTCTAAACCATGAACGCCCAGTTATCCAAAACGTGCGCGATCCAATTACCAAAGGCAAACGTTTCGCGCACGAATCTCGCCAAAAACAGGCACGCTTCGTGCACAAAGCCCGCCAGCATTCTGCACAAAACGAAACACAAAAGTGAGCAGGATCGAGGCGCTTCGCTACCGGCCAATCGGACCCAGGGGGTGCTGCTGCTTCGCAGCCCATCAGCTACAACGACAGGCCACCCACTATGTGTTTTGCGGCGGTTAACACCTTTCAGTTTGAACGATTTAGCTTGTCACGTTGTGGTCCGGTTAACTTATTGTTCTTGAAGGACTTATCTTTCTGTATGAGAGCTTACATTCGACCCAAACAACTTCCTACGATCATTGGGGCTCGCATGAGCGCCGACGAGGCCAAGAGAGTTAGGAGCTACGCCTCGGCAGCGGGGCTGAGCGTAAGTGAGTGGACACGACGGACGCTACTCGAATCAGCGGAATGCCCTCCGTGGGCGCGTCTGATGCTCGCTGAATTTCTTGCTTTGCGCAGCGTTGTCGTCGATCTCCAGCGCGATCTGATCCAAGGCGTGAACCCTTCCACGGAGCGAGTGAAAGCCATCCTTGACGTTGCCGAGACGCGAAAGTTCGCGCAAGCAGATGGACGACTGGCCACGCTTCGGGCCGCAAAGGAGACAGTAGCAAAATGAATCAACCCGTCGCCGAAATTACTTGGCCGCGCATCCTGCCCTTCTACCGAGTTCTGGCCCTCGTCCTTGCTGCCGCCTCGACTCTCGGCCTGATCCGGCTCGCGATCTGGCACGCCAGTCCGCTCGAACAGTTCTACCTCCCCGACTTCGCCAAGTTGGCGATTGCAAGGCAGCTTCCCAAGCTCCCGCCACTCCCGGGCGCGAAGCCGAGCGATGGCCGGGGGAACTTCAAAATGGTCTTCTGCGACGACTTCATCGCGACACCGGAGTTGTTGCAGTCCGGGGCGGGGAAGCTGAGTGTCAAGGTCGTTCGCCTCCAACCCGCGACGTTCGAAGCTTGGCTCTTCGATCACGTCTACCGCGTCACCCTCTTTGACTTCTTACGGCCTGCGTTTATCGCTGGCGGTATCTCGTTCGTCCTGTTCTTTTTGATGGGTGCCTGGCTCGACCGCCGCCGCAACAACGCGGCCAAGAACGGGCGGCTCATCCGCGGACCGCGCTTAGTCTCGCGGTTTGTCTTTAATATCCGCACCCTAGGCACGGGCCTGCGATTCCCCTTGACCAACCGGCGCAATCTCATCGAGGCGATCCTCGGAGAACGCGGCCGCTCGCTCATCCTTCGTCGGAATCGCGAAGCGCATCACATCCAAATCGCCGGCGATACTGGCGCTGGCAAATCAACTCTCTTTCGCGAGATCCTTTATCAGGTCGAGCGGCGCGGCGACACCGCGATCATCTTCGATCCCGATCGCCAATACATCCAGGAGTTCTATCGCGCCAGCCGTAGCGACGTGGTTCTGAATCCCAAAGACGACCGTTGTCCCAACTGGTATATCGGCGGCGAGGCGAAAGACGAAGCCGAGGCCACGGCATTGGCGGTGGGTTTGTTCCCGGATGAACCCACCACGCAAAAGTTTTTCGTGAATCACACACGTGCGATCTTCGCTTATTTGCTGGCGAAGTTCACACCCACCGTTCAGGAGTTCGCGTACTGGATGGCCCACGACAAGGAGATTGACGTTCGCGTGAAAGGGACCGAACACGAGGTCACCCTCACGCGCAACGCGGCACCGCAACGCGCCGGCGTACTCGGCAATCTCAACGAAGCTGGTAAAGCCTTTCGCATGATGCCGGGACCGGAAGATAACCGTCCCGTGTTCACGATCACCGATTGGGCGAAGCAGCGACGAGGTTGGATCTTCGTCACTAGCACGCCCGACACGATTGACGCCGTTCGACCGCTGCAATCCCTCTGGCTGGACATGCTCATTCTGAAGCTACAGAGTGGCAAGCGGCCAGCGCTGCTCAACTGGTTCGGTCGGGCGCAACGCTTTTGCGGCTTCCGGCCGGCAACGCCGATCCTGCCGCGCGTCTGGTTGATGATCGACGAGCTCGCTGATTTGAACGCTCTCCCACAACTTCACAAGGCGCTGACGAAACAGCGCAAGAGTGGCAACCCGATTTGTCTTGGTTTCCAGGGAATGAGCCAGTTGGACGCCCTCTACGGAAAGAAGGCCGAGACCATACTCAGCCAGGCGTTCACCAACTTTGTCCTGCGGACGCGCGAGCCGCGCGCTGCGGAGCATTTGAGCAAGCTCATCGGCAAGGCGCAGATCGAACGTGTCCGGGAATCGAAGCCTGCTTTCTTCTGGCAGTGGCGCTCGCGATCCTATTACACGGAGCGGGTCGTTGATCCCGTGGTCATGGATTCCGAAATCCAAACGCTCGACGACCTACAGGGCTTCTTCGTTCAACAGGACAAGATCGTTCGTATCGGTTTCAAGCCACGTCGGGCTCGCGTCATCGCCGCCGATCTGATCGAACGCGTCATTCCTGGACCGCTGGAAGCACCGGCCCAGCCGGAGACGGGGGCACCGTCGAACGAAGCAACCGACCGCTCCGCCGATGGCCCTTGGCGCACCTTTGAGGTGTGGTGTGAAGGACGCTGCCTACCAGCGTTGCCAGCGACTCCCGACACCGTTGCGCTCTTCATCGTTACGATGGCGAATGCCAACCGGCGTCCCGCCGCGATCTTCCGTACTCTAGCGGCTGTCTCCCAACGCCATAAAGATGCCAAGCAGGACGACCCCACTTCGTTTAATCACGAAGCTGTCGCCCGGGCGTGGGAGTCGGCCAAGCCGAAGCCAGCCACGTTTGTCCCCTCTGACGCTTCCGTTGCGCCGCCGCAAGCCAATATCGGAGTCGCCAACTAAACCGCCATGCTTGACCTATCCAAACCCCTCACCGCCGGCAAGATCAAAGAGTACTTCAAGAACGAGTACGGAGCCTCCGAGAACGCTTACTTCAGCCAGGGCGGAGCGATTCGCGGTGAGTGGCACGGCGAGTTGCGGAACACGTTCGGCCTCAGTGGCGCGGTGGAGGGCGAAGCATTCAATCGCCTCGCCGAGGGCCAGCATCCGCTTACTGGCGAGCAACTCATCAAGCACAAAGACACCATCAAAACGAAGAACGGTGAGGAACTGGGGCATCGGGCTGGATGGGACTTTACCTTCAAACCTGGAAAGTCCGTCAGCGTCACCGCTCTCGTCGGAGAGGATGAGCGCGTTCGTGTGGCACATCGACGGGCGGTCAACGCAGCCCTCGATTCGCTGCAAGAATACGTGCAAGCCCGGATGTCAGCCGTCGGACCAGCGGAGACCACCGGCAAGTGGATTGCCGCTAAATTCGAACACGATACCGCCCGGCCCGTCGACGGCTATCCGGCCCCGCAACTCCATACGCACGTGATCGTCTTCAACATGACGGAGGACGGGCAAGGATTCGCGCATTCCCTTCAGCCCTACGAACTCTTCCGCGTGCAATCGATGGCCACAGCCGTTTATCAAAACGTTCTCGAACGTGATCTTCGGGCGCTGGGCTACCAGATCGAACGGGGCAAGAATCATGCGCCTGAAATCAAAGGCTACACAGCCGAGTACCTGGAAAGCGAAAGCCAACGCTCGGCACTCATCCGTCAGGCGCTCGAAGCCAAGGGGCTGCGCGGAGCCGAAGCGGCCAGCATCGCCGCCCATGCCGGCCGCGAAGAAAAACTCAAGCTTTCACCGACCGAACTCAAGAAGTTTCACAAAGAGCACGCTGCGGAATTCGGCAACCAGCCCGAGCGCGTTGTCGCGGAAGCGGCGCAACGTCATCCGCGCGAACTCTCGGTGGACAAAGTGCTTGCCAAAGCGACTGCTGCCGTTGCGTTTGCGCGTGAGCGGCTCAGCGAACGGTCTCAGGTTCTGGAACACTTCGAAATCGTTCGGGACGCCCTGCGTTATGTGCAGGGCCGCGCTTCCGTTCAGGATGTGCAGGCTGCGATCTCCGTCAGCCAGGCCGAGGGCAAGTTGCAGGAGGTGAATCATGTTCGGCCATTCGCGCCTGCCCATCGTTACACGACGCCGGAAGCCATCGCCGCCGAGCGCGAGATCATCGAGACGGTCCGCGCCGGTCAGGGCAAAGTGCAGGCGCTGAGCGGAGTTACATCTGGCGCGGTCGATGCCCGGTTCGCTTCCCTCAATGAAGATCAACGCGCGCTCATGGTCTCGGCTCTCAACTCACCGGACCAGGTCATGGGCATTCAAGGCCGCGCGGGCACCGGCAAGACCACGGCCATCGCAGCGATTCGCGAATTGGCCGAGCAGCATGGCTATAAAGCCATCGGGCTCGGGCCAACCTCCAAAGCGACGAAGGGATTGAAAGATGCCGGCATGGAAGCCGAAAACCTCGCCGCCTATCTGGCGCGTGGTGGAACCGTTGCCCAAGATGGTCGTGCGCGCTTGTTCTTTGTGGATGAGGCGTCGCTCACGTCTACCAATAGTGTTCGCGACTTCCTCCGCACGATTCAGCCGCAGGACCGTGTTCTTCTGATCGGCGACACGCGACAACATCAGAGCGTGGAAGCGGGGCGGATCTTCGACCAGCTCCAAGATGCCGGAATGCAAACGGCGACTCTTTCGAAGATCGTTCGCCAGAAAGAGGAAGGCCTTCGCCAAGCGGTGGAACTCCTGGCCGTCGGCAAGACCAGCGATGCTCTCGATTTACTCGAAGGCCAAGGCCGTATTCGCGAAGTCACGCACCGCGGCCAACGCTTTCAATCCATCGCCAACGAATATGCCGCCAGTCCGGAGGGTACGCTCGTCATCTCGCCCGATAACGAAAGCCGCAAAGAAATCAACCACGCGATTCGCACTGCTATGCGGAGCGCTGGCCACTTGAACGACGACCTCCTGAGCGCTTCTGTCCTGACCCACCGGCAAGATGTCACGGCCGCCGACAAAGGCCGTGCGACCACGTACCGCACGGGCGACTCCATTCGCTACCGCAACGGTAGCGATGTGTTTGGAATCGCCCCGAAGAGTTACGGCACCATTCTCGCCGCCGACCACGAAGCCAACCAAGTCACCGTCAAGATGGACGACGGCAAGGTGGTGAATTATGACCCGGCCCGTTTGCGCGGTGTGAGTCTTTACACACCGGAACTGCGGCCCCTGGCTGTCGGCGAGCGCATTCAATTCACCACGCCTTGGAAAGATCAGGCGATCGCCAATCGCGATCTGGCGACGGTGACCTACCTCGACCAAAGCGGCAACATCCGCGTCCGTCTCGACGATTCGGGTCGAACGGTGGGATGGAATCTCCGCCAGTACGCCCATGTCGATTATGCCTATACAATGACCAGCCACTCGGCCCAGGGCGTCACGGTGGACCGCGCTTTGATTCATGTGGACACCTCGGACAGCAGGGCTCGCGCCCTCATTGACCAGACCCTTGCCTACGTCGCTGCTTCGCGTCCCCGCCACGACGTGCAGATTTTCACGGACAACGGCGAGGATCTCGTCCGGGCTTTAGGGCGCCAACATCAGAACGCCACCGCCCTAAGTCGAGAGCAGACGCAAGACTCTCTCCAGCGCGCCCAGCCCAAACCGGCGCAACGCGAACAGGCCGAGGAGGCCGCGCAGTTCATTTCCATGTAAGGGAACGCTCACTATGTCTCTCGAAACTATCCTCCCGTATCTCAAACCCATCGCGCTTCTCATCACCGATCCCGGCATCTCCGAAGTCATGGTCAACACGAACGGCACCGTCTTCTTCCAACGTTCGGGCGTCATCGAACCGTTCGAGGCGACACTCGACCCACGCCACGTCTTGACGGCTGTCAAGAACATGGCCCGGTCGCTCGGCAAAGACATCAGCGAAGCCTCACCGCTCTTGGACTGCCGCTTACCCGATGGCTCGCGCATCGCCGCCGCCATTCCGCCAGCCACCGAGGGTGTCCTGTTGACCATTCGCAAGTTTCGGCCCCACTGGTTTACGCTCGAACAGCTCGTCCAGGCGGACGCCCTTCCCCAGCATCTGGCCGAGCTTCTCAGGGAAGCCGTGCAGCGGCGCAAGAATATTTTGCTCAGCGGCGGGACTGGCACCGGCAAGACCACGTTCACCAAAGCGCTGGTTGACTTAATTCCGCTCTCCGAACGTCTGGCCGTGATCGAAGATACCCGCGAGTTAAAGATCGACCATCCCAACGTCTTCCGCTTCGAAGCCAGGCCGGAAGGTCGTGCTTCAAACGGCGACCTTCTCACCTCGGCGATTACGATTCGTGATTTGGTGAAAGCGTCTCTGCGTCATCGGCCTGATCGCGTGATCATCGGCGAAGTGAGAGGTCCGGAAGCCTTTGATCTTCTCGACGCGTTAAACACCGGACATACCGGCTCCATCTCGACTCTTCACGCCAACTCTGCTGAACACGCTTTGTCTCGCTTGGCTTCGCTTGCGATTCGCGCCGACTCAGGAGTTCCGCATCACGCTCTTCAGTGCGAGGTCGGGGATTTGATCGATCTGTCTGTTCATGTTCGTTTGCAGGATACGCATCGCTTTGTTGCTGAAGTACTTGACGTTCAACGCTTCAGTTCCGAATTCAATCGTTATGAGGTCAGCGATGTTTACACCGTTTAGGCACGGTCCATGCCGCTTCTCCTTCCTGCCGCGAACCTACTGCTCCGGCCCGTCGTTCACCAGGGCGACGCCTCGGCAGGTTTTGGTTCCACCGCCCGCGGTCCCCCAAAAAAGTCGCTGCGCGACTTCGCAACCCTGGCGAACCTCGGACACTTCGCCCTTCGCTCTGCCTAGGAAGGCGAAGCCACGCAAAGGAACGCACGCTTCTCATTCCAATCCAAAGGTCGGAGTAGAGATTTAGATGATTGCTCATAACCCCCTCCACAGATCCGTACGAGCGGAATTCCCGCATACGGCTCCCGCCTTAGGTGATGACGCCCATGCGCCGCAGAGGATAGGGATGGCAAACGGTGGCGGGAGGAAGCCAGCGATCAATAAGCCGATACATTCTTTTCCAGCCGACCCGCTTTCGGCTCCCGCGCATACGGAGCGCGTGATGCCAGTAGCAGCCGATCTGGAATCGAAAGTTGCGAATGCGCTTTGCATTTGTCGGCACCCCGTGATAGCGAACGAATCCGCCCACCACAGAGCCGAGCCATTTCCCTTGTTGGGAAATGGGCTCGTGCCGTCGCCTGCTCAGTTCGGCCTTGACCTCCTGCAATTTCCTGCTCATCCGTTTCTTGGCTGTCCGGCGAACAACCGTATACATCCCGTTGCTTCTCTTCGTCCCGCAAATATGCGTGAAACCCAAGAAGTCGAATGTCTCCGGTCTATCCTGGCCGCGCCTGATACGGTTGGCAGCCGCGTACGGCCCAAACTCGATCAGCCGCGTCTTTTCAGGATGCAGCGCCAAACCGAACTTCTCGAATCGCTTCTTGAGTTCGGCCAGACACCGCTCCGCCGCCGCTCTATTCTGGAACCCCATCACGAAGTCATCCGCCCATCTCACGACGATTACGTCGCCGCTGACGCTTTGCGTCTTTCTCCAGTGATTGATCCAGAGATCGAAGACGTAATGAAGGAAAATGTTCGACAGCAGGGGGGAGATGACCCCACCCTGCGGCGTTCCCTCATCGACAGCTTTCCATCTCCCTTGCTCCATCACGCCGGCTTTGAGCCATTTACGGATCAAACGCACGACGCGCGGATCCCCGATGCGATGCTCGATGAACTTCACGAGCCATCCGTGGTCAATCGTGTCGAAAAACCCTCGAATGTCCGCATCGACTATCCAGTTCACTTTCTTCGTCAGCATCCCCACATAAAGCGCATCCAGACACTTGTGCTGGCTACGCCCCGGTCGGTAGCCGTACGAAAACCCGAGAAACGCCGTTTCGTAGACCGCGTTGAGAACCATGACACATGCGTACTGCACGATCTCGTCCTCAAGCACCGGCACCCCGAGCGGCCTCTGTTTTCCATCGGCCTTCGGAATGTAGGTTCGCTTGACGGGTTTGGCTCGGTAAGCCCCTCGTTTCAGCCGTTCGGCGAGATCGGCAAGGCAAGCCTCCAGATCCTCCCCGTATTGCTTCCACGTCATCCCATCGACGCCGCTCGCAGCATCCCGCTTGAGGCTGAAATACGCCTCCCGCAGGGTATCCACGTTGGCAATGTGATGCATGAGGCTCGTGAACTTGAGCTTTCTTTCTCTGACTGCAACACTACGTACCCGTCCCAGTGCGTTTTGCACCCTTTCCCGGCCTTGTATCCGGCGGGTGTTTTGCTCGGACGAGTTCCCCTTGGCGAGAGCGCTTCCCTCCATCCCCTCCGCCACCGGTTGCCCGGCTTTGTTCGGGGACTTCGCAGGTACTACCGCTCCGTCCGACTTCCCCTGCTCGTTCATCATCGGCGTACGCCTTTCGGCTTCCCGACACGGCCTTGGCGTCTTCCCAAGGCGAGCAGTGGATCTCCCGGTTCCCGCGCGAGTTGTTTCCGTGCATGCGATGGTTCTCCGACCCCGCGGAGCCTTTCCGTGTCTAGCCATAGCGACACGGCCAGTGTTGCCTTCCGCACACCTTTAGAGCGTCGGCACTCCGGTCTAAGTTTAACGAGGCTCAATATCATGCCTGCACTTTCCTCTCACAACGCTTCACGGCTGAACTTGCGGACAGCCGTGCATGTTCAAGTCCGGCGTGGGCGGCTCGCCCTTCACCGAGCGGAACTTTCATCCGCATACAACTCGCCGGTTTATCCGGCGCACAAAGGTACCCACCCCTATGAATAATCTCAACAGAATTACGCTCCTCGGCAACACCGGGCGCGAAGTGAAAACCGCATCGACGGCCGCAGGCAAACCAGTCACTCGGCTGAGCGTGGCCACCAATAAGCGCTACAAGGACGACGCCGGCGAATGGAAGACCAAACCTGTTTGGCACCAGGTGGTGGTCTTCGGCGATAGCGCCAACTATGCGGCGAAGATCAAGCCCGGTTCGCTCGTCTTCGTTGAAGGCGAAATGAGCTGTCGCGAATTCGAGCGCGAGATCGACACTCCCGAGGGACCCGTCAAAGTCGAATGGCCCGTGGCGGAAATCGTGGCGTTTTCGATCAGCGCCCTGAATTCCGAAAAGGGCGAGAAGGAGAAAGGGGCGGCCGCGTGAGCGGCCTGCTTCTCTTTGGGAGGAGACGCTATGACCACGATTGAAACAGGCGGCAGCGTCACACGCAAAACGAAAGCAACCATCCAGCACAGACCCTTGGTAGTGACCATGCACGCTGAGTTTCTGGAGCTACGTAGATTCGGCAAGCGGGAAAGCTTGACCGCTACGTACGAATCCATCTATCAAGCTGCCGCGATGCGTCAAGCTGAGCGCGACCGGCGCGACCGATTCTTTCTGCAACGGCGGAACCGCGGACTGGCAGGCACTCCATGAAAGACACGTCCTCCTACTACTGCTTGGATTGTGTTTGCGGACAGCGCTTGCGGAGTGAAACACGCGTTTTGGTCTGCACCGCGTGCGGGCGGGAGATCCGCATCGAATGGCCGGCGGAGGCGGAAACACCAGCCTCCCGTGAACAGGCCCAGGAAGAAAAGGGAGCTGCCGCGTAAGCGACTAAGAAACGGAAGCCCGGACCAGCTCGTAACTGATCCGGGCAGAAAGGATAATTTGTGTTACCGGAGAGATTGTCAGCCTCTCAATCGCAGTATACGCCGACCGACCAGGCGGCTTCAAGAGAAAAAACGCCCGGTCGCGTGCGTTGCATAACGAAGAAACCACCATCGAGCGAGAGCGGGCCACGCCGCGCCCATCGGCGCGATGTCGAGAACTCACCACTGAAACGCAGCGCTTGCCAGCTCTACGGCGCGCTCTGCGACTGTCTTGACCACACTTCCTATACCGGACTCGCGTGGCCCAAGGTGGACACACTCGCGCGCCGGATGAAGGTCACAAGTCGAACCGTGCAAAGGGCTTTAGACGACCTGATGGGAGCGGGCTGGATCGGTACTCCCTTCGGTGATGCCGGCGGCCCGCGCGAAGGCGTAACGTATCACCTTCATCCCGATGGCAAACCGTGTCTGTTTTGCGTTGCGGCGGCGCGCACGATTAGTCAACGCGGCGGCGGGGCTGGCGCGAACTCGACGGGTGACAAAAAGTCGCCCGTGACTCAAGCGACGGGTGACATTTTGACACCCGTCACCCCCGACAATTTGTCACCCCTTGCGGCCCCTACGGGTGACATTTTGGCAGCGACGGGTGACATTTTCGACAGCGCATATAAGGAAATGAATTCCCTAAGTAATTTACCTAAATCGTCGTCGTCGACGGCGTCGCCGGCAACAACTGCGCCAGCCACCGAACCGCCCGAGGAATTCTTGCAGATCATGGATGCTTATCTCGAACTCGACCAAAGCGCTTTGCGCCGACTTTGGAGGGAAGCGCGCCAGATTGTCCCCGATGCCGCTCCGGAAGAAGTCCGCCATTTCTTTGGCGAGCGGGCGCACAAGGTATTTCGCAATCGCCGGGTAGAGAGTCCGGTCGGTTTGCTGCTCAGCAGCATCGCGGATTGGTTCGTTGAGCGGCGGGTTCTGCAAAGGCGAGAGGAGCAGCGCCGGGCAGCGGAGGAGTACGAAATTCTGAAACGACAGCTGGCGGAGGCCGAGCAAAAGCAGCCACCGCCCAGGCAGATTTCTCCTGAATCGCAAGTGCAACTGGAGATCGCTTCTGTGCCAGTTCCGAAAGAACGTTTCGACATGGCGGAAGAAATCCGTGCTGCCGCGGCGAGAAAGGCGCTCCGATGAAGCAACCGCCAAAACCAGTAAAGCCTTGGCGCGACGTGCTCCACGAATCGTTCGGTCACGTGCAAGCCATTGGTGGGCTGTTTGCTCTGGATTTCGAATACTACCTGGAGAGCGAGAGCAACCGCTGCTACCGATTGCTGTGGACCAACCGTCTTGATGCCGAAACAAAATCGGGCCGACTGGTGCGGCATGAAGGCGGTATTGTTCGCATAGGCCCCGTCTCTGAGACAATGAGCGCTGTTACCGAGGCGCTCGCCGAGTTGCACAAGCTCCGCAAGCGTCAAGTTCGTCCCACGAAGAAAGTAGCCGCATAGACTTGGATGCCAGACATCGAACCAATCATCAGACGCAAATTCTCGCAACTGGATCGAGCTGCCGTTCAAGAGCGTGTGTGCCAAACTAAAGAAGCCGATCCACAGCGTTCCCTTGCCGCCTATCGTCTGGATTCGCGGTCGTTTCAAGGCCGCTACGTCAACTCTGACTTGATGAAGGAGATGTTTACTGAATACAACGTGTCGAAGGGACATCGCAATCGATACAACTTACCCGTTCACAATGCTGCTGCAGTGTTGGCGCCCTCAACTTCCGCATTCCGGCCCGGTCCGAAGGGTCGTCCATTTTCGTGAACGGGTGCGCCAGGCTGGGCCGTACCGCCGGGAAACTTCGAAGCCATACGGCGAGAATGGAAGACCGGCGATCACGTCGAATTCGAGCTCCCGCTAGAGCTAAAGATGAGGCTGGAACCGATCGACGTTCGGCACACCGACACGGTCGCACTGCTTAGAGGCCTTCTCGTGCTGATGGCGCTCCGGTGCCGAACTTCACACGGGAACAACTGCTTGCTGCGAAGCGCGTTGGGCAGTCGGAATGGCAGGCACGTTCGTCGAGCGGAAGCGTAACCATGCTGCCGTTTACCTCTTTGGAAGAGCGGCCGTATACGACCTACGTAAAAGTGGTTTAATCAAACAAATCCGGCTGTTCCCGCGTGATCACATCCCAAAGCGGCTGATATTGAAACCAACCCACGTTCGGAGCGCCCACCTGTTTCTGGGCCGTCAGCGCGCTTTCCGGTGATATCAGCTTGGGCTTTCCCACCGCTTCCGCCATAAGCTGCGACTGACAGCAGCGCTCCATAGAAATGAAGAACCACGCCGCCTCGTCCACCGTCTGTCCCACTGTAAGCAAGCCATGATTTTGAAGGATCACAGCCTTGTGATTCGCGAGCGCCGCGCCTATCCGGTCACCCTCGGAAACATCATAAACAACGCCTGTGTAGTCGTCGAACAACCCGTGATCACCGTAAAACGCGCAGGCATCCTGTGTGAGCGGATCCAGCAGGCGCCCCAGTGACGACCATGTCTTGCCGTAAATCGAATGCGCGTGCGCGGCGGCTACAACATCGGGCCGCGCCATATGTATTCGCGAGTGAATGGCAAAGGCAGCCTCGTTAATCGGACTATTTCCTTCAACCACCTTGCCGTCTTCGTTTACCAGAACCAGGTCCGAAACCCTTACGTGCGAAAAGTGCATCCCGAACGGGTTCACCCAAAAGTGGTCTCGCCACTCGGGATCACGCGCTGTAATGTGCCCCGCTACACCTTCGCTGAAGCCAAATTTGCCAAAGATCCGGAACGCTGACGCAAGGCGCTGTTTTATGTGCAAACGCTCTTCTGACACTGTTTTGAAGACTGGCGGTTCGGGCGTCTTGGTGAGTTTAATGGGAGCGGTAGGAACGTTCGTGACCATCTTCCGATTCTAACGAAAGATATCATTGCGTTGTTAATGCAATGATTATGAAACTCGCACGCCATACATCTGTCTTCCTGCTGGCTGTAGCCGCAATCTGCACAGCGGCGGACATGACCCCGGAACGGTTGATTCATGCCGCCGCTGAGTCTCAGAACTGGCTCACCTATGGCGGTAGCTATAACGCTTGGCGCTATAGCGCGCTCAACCGGATTAACCGCGACAATGTGCGCAAACTGGCGCCGGTTTGGGCATTTCAAACCGGGAAATCAGAAGGGGGCTTTTCCTGCACACCGCTGGTGGCGGACGGCATCATGTACATCACTTCGCCCGGCAACCGCGTTTTTGCCTTGAACGCTGCCACCGGCGAGGAAATTTGGCACTACTACTACGCACTACCCAAAACTCTCGGACTGATCTATGGCCCGGTGAACCGCGGTGTCGCGATGGGTGCAGGCCTGATTTTCATGGGGACTCTGGACAATCATCTGGTTGCCCTCAATAGCGGCACTGGCAAAGAGGTATGGAACGTGGATATCGAAGATATGAAGCAGTGCGGCTGCAACATTACGGGTGCTCCACTGGTGGTGAAAGATAAAGTTCTAGTGGGTGTCACCGGCGGAGATTCCGCGCACCGCGGATATATCAACGCGTTTTACGTGAACAGCGGCAGGCGCGCATGGCGCTTCTGGACCATTCCCGGTCCCACGAAAGCGGGAACGAGACCTGGCAATCCGGGAGTTGGAAAAACGGCGGCGGCGCTACTTGGCTGACCGGCTCGTTCGATCCGGAGTTGAATCTTATCTACTGGGGTGTTGGCAATCCGGCCGCTGATCTATACGGTGGCGCGCGTCAAGGCTCGAACCTCTACACCGATTGTGTAGTGGCCTTGGACGCTGACACTGGACTTCTTAAATGGCATTATCAGGAAATCCCACATGACGTTTGGGACTGGGATAGTGCCTACGAATGTATTCTGATCGATAAAGTAATTGACGGCGTCTCCCGCAAACTCCTTGTTCATCCAAACAAGGGCGGTTACACCTGGGTGCTCGACCGCGTTACCGGTCAATTCATCGCGGCTTGGCGCTTTGGCGAAAACGTGAACTGGATCAGCAGTATCGACGGTGAGGGAAAGCTGCTGGGACGCAACGAACCCATTAAAGATAAACCTACGCTGATCTGCCCCAGCCTGAGCGGCAGCCGCAGTTGGAACCACGCTTCCTACAGTCCGCAAACGGGTCTCCTCTATACGCCCGCCATGGAGTATTGCGACGTCATCACTGCGCACGACGAAACTCCGGTTCCGGGCGCGCCTTTGTTTGGTGGAGGCTATGAGATGAAGCGCCCGCCTAACGCAGAAGCTGGTGGTCATCTCGACGCTTATGATCCCCTCACAGGGAAACGACAATGGTCTTACCGCTCCAAGTATCCGTTGCTGGCATCCGCGCTTGCCACTGCGGGCAATCTGATTTTCTCCGGCGATCCGGAAGGGCATTTCTTCGCCCTCGACGCGCTGACGGGCGAGAAGCTCTGGAGCTTTTCTACCGGCTCTGGAAATCGCGGCTCACCAATTAGCTTTGCCGTGAACGGCCGCCAGTACATCGCCGTTCCCACCGGTTGGGGCTCCGCCGTGGCTGGCGCTATGCCTCAAATCTGGCCCGAAACTGAGGATTTTCCGGCCGGCGCGACTCTGTTCGTGTTCGCTCTTCCTGAGTAATGCTGCCATGTATAAATTCGGACGCGCTCTCTCACTCGCGGCATGCACGCTGTTCGGGCAACCAGCTTACTCTGTCCAGGCCATCCAAGGAAAACAGGTCTTCAATACCTCCTGCGCCGTTGGTTATTGTCATGGCCTGGATGGACGTGCCGGACGGGGACCTCGTCTGCGCGATCGAGTATGGGCAAAGAGCTATCTCTACAGAACCATTGAGCAAGGCATCCCAGGCTCATCGATGCCTGCGTGGCAAAGCAAAATTTCGGAGGAAAAAATCGCTGCAGTCGTCAGTTACATTCTCAGCATTTCCAAAGAGCAGACTGGGCCCGAAGTCGAAAGCGAGAAGGTCCAAGCAACGCCTTCCGCCGCCGCGATCGACCCGCCAGGAAAGGCGCTTTTCTTCGATCTGATGCGGGATCGCAACTGCGGCGTTTGTCATCGCCTGGGGGAAACCGGAGCCATGGTTGCCGCTCCCTTCAGAAGCTTCCAGGGTGTTCCAGCCCGGGCTTTACTCGCTCAGATCAAGTCCCAACCCGCTAGTGCATCCACCGTCGATGTTCGTCTCCTTGGCCGTGACGAGTTTTGCGGAATCGAAGCGGCCGCTGATCCTCAATATTTTCGCGTTTATGACCTGGGCGGTACTGGGCCACCGGTATTGAGGATCATTGATAAACAGATTGTTCTATCGGTGAGACCCTGCCCGTCTCTTAACGTCCATGCAAGCAATAGGGTTCTTTATAGCTCGTTAGAATTGGAGAGTATCGTTGACTTTCTCACGCGACAGTAGCCCGACCTGCTCGCGTCATATTCTGGACCACTTGATGACTCAACTTCGCATTTTGCTGGCAGCGGGGTTGCTGCTTCTTGGTTTCGCCTGCAGTCGCCGCGACGCCAACGTTCTACGAATTGGCGTCAGCCCGGTGCCGCATGGCGAAATCCTGGAGCAGATAGTGGCGCCGCTCCGCGCCCAAGGCATCTCTATCCAGATGGTCAATTTCAACGACTATATTCAGCCCAACATGGCGCTGGCGTCGGGCGACTTGGCCGCGAACTTCTATCAGCACATCCCTTACCTGGAGCAGTTTAACCGCGACCGTGTGCGCAAGGAGTTCGGCGTGAGCATTCTTCTCATCACGCATGAATTGACTGCCGTGCGGGCGATCTGTGATCGCGTGGCCGTGCTGGATGCCGGCCGCGTCGTGGAAGAAGAAACCGTGGAACAGTTGCTGACGCGACCCGTCAGTGCGCCGGCAAAACGTCTACTAGCCGGACAGATTCAGGGAGCCGCGAACTTTGCATGAATGAACTCACTTCGCTGGTCTGCGAATCTACGTTGGAAACGCTTTATACGGTGGCTGTCGCAGCGCTGTTCAGTGCCCTCGGCGGGCTGACGCTTGGCTTGTTGTTGGTGCTCTCACACGCGCATGGAATTCTAGCCGCAAAGTTGCGCAACCGGTTCTTGGAAACAATCACCAACACGGCGCGCAGCATTCCGTTTATCATCCTGCTTGTCGCCATTGTACCGATCACGCGGTTTGTCGTCGGCACCTCTATTGGAACCAATGCCGCCATTGTGGCGCTCGTGGTGGGAGCCATTCCTTACGTAACGCGGCTGATTGAAACCGCGCTGCTGGAAGTGGATGGTGGAGTGATTGAAGCGGGCAGTGACGTTGGGCGCGACACCTTGGCAGATTATTTGGAAGGTGTATCTGCCGGAAGGTCTTCCGGCTTTGATCCGCGCGGTCACTATCATGAGCCTTACGCTGATCAGTTACTCCGCTATGACTGGTGCCGTGGGGGGCTGGGAGATTTGGCCATCCGCTACGGTTATCAAAGGTTCGGGCCCGATGTTATGATCAGCACCGTGGCGATGCTCATCGTGATTGTGCAAACGTTTCAGTTTGCGGGCAACCGTCTGGCGCGCAAATTTGAACGACGTTGACCAACCCTACTTCGCCGGGCTCGCGGCTCTTTCTTTTTCCTCCGTATAGAGTCCGCGGACGATAGTGCCCTTGATTGGCTGTGAATCCTTAAGCATGTTATAAATCGGACAAGTTGCTTCGACGGCTTTCTGCAACCCCTCGATAGTATCCTTGGTCTCAGGTGAGGAGATGTAGACGCTATAGGCGACGTCCTTATAGATCGGCGGATTGTCGATATTGCCGAGGCGGCTCGTCAGCGTGCCCTCCACCTTCAACTCCAGACCGTCCAGTTTGATCTGTAGACGGGAGGCCTCGATTTCATAGATATGCGTCAGACACGTGATCATTCGGCCGAGAATGTCTTCCTCAGGTGCCGGGCCTAGATTGTGACCACCCAAATAACGCGGATAGTCGTGGATGACCTGGAAATTACTAATATCCGTTCGGACATTTCGGATACCGGTGCTGCCTTCGACCTTGATGTGAGCGCGTAGCGGCTGTCTCCAATCGTCAACGCCCTGCTTCGGGCTGGGCCCTTCGATCGGAATCGCGCCGTGCGTGCTGGCATATTTGTCGGCTAGGAATTCGCGCAAGCCGTCGAGAGTCTTGCCGTCGCGCTTCAATGGAGTCTGGGTGTAGTAGAGTTTGCCGTGATCCATCTTCTGACGATGGGTCACTAAGTGGAATACCGGTGAGACGCGCTCGACCGTTTGCCGCAAATCCTCAAGCTGCGCATCGGTGGCCGGAGACTGAATGAAGACGATGTAGTTGAGGTGGCGGGGATAGGTCACCTGGGTGCCGGTCGTCTGCGACGGCGCGGTGCCGGGCTTGCTGGTGAAAACCAGCTCAAGGTCGTCGATGGGAATGTCCTTGACCGCAGCCTGCACAAGATAATCACCGGCTAATGCGCTGCCCAGCGCGCTGACCACGCTTGGCCAGGAGCCAGCACCGAGATTGAACTCGCCGGCTTCGCGCCCGCCATCGCTTAGCAGTTGAAAGTTGCGAATCCGCAGACGGCGAATGCCGGTCCTGCTGATCGCAGTCACCGTACCCGTGACTTTCAGCGGCTCGTTCATCTCGGACCGGCCTTTCAGCAGAAAAAGCGAGGAACGCAGGCGCACCTCAAAATCACGCAGGGAATCGCCGTTGTCGAAAGGCGGAGGCGTTTGCGCCCAGTCCTGAGTAATATGCGTAGCCTGCGCGCGCAGCGGTTGGGATGTCGCCGCAAACATTCCGGCGAGCGACACGCTGACGGTAATGGCCCGCAGAGCACTCTTTTTAGATTCCTTGCTCATGATCATTGGTAACAACTTCCTTCCCTAACCCTTCAGTATCCAGCGCTGCAACTACGAGATGGCTTCGATCAAAGGCGGCTTCCACTCGCGCCTCAAAACCTCCGGCTTGGGCTGGTACGTGCGCAATACAAGTTGGAAATTCCCGTCGGGCGCGGGTAGCCAGTTGCTGGCTGAGGGGCCGGGATTAGGGTGCTGCAAGGAGATCTCAAGTGATCCATCTGGCTGGTGAAGGAGTCCCTCCGTGCGGTCGCTGATGGAATAGCGGTTGAGTGAATTTTTGTACAGGAAGAAGTCAGCGCCGTACAGGATCAACGACCAAAACGCGTCAACGGGGGGAAACTGGCCCGGCGCAAACTGGATGCGGTATCGCGATTCTCCTGTGAGTGGGTTGCCTTTCGAGTCAGCAGTCGCAACGAAATACAATGCCTCTTCGGCAACATGCGTACCTGGGCCTAAGCGGTTCGCTGCCGCACGCTGTAAACGGTCGGTAATAAACGGAGTCACTCCATAATTCACCTTCCAACCATTTACTCGGGAGCTGTAATTAGCGGCCTTGACGCGATCGTCAGCAGCAGCGACCGCGTCTGCATATTGCGCGTGCTGAGCCGAGTTGGAGGGCGTGAAGCCCGGCCCAATTTTTGCGCTTGCAAAACGCTCTAATGGCGCATTCTCACGGCGAGGCGGTGGGTCTGCCTGGAGATAGCGCCCTAAATCATCCAGATATCGAGCGCCCTGCTCCCCGGGATGTAGAAACGGAAACACGCCGATCGCGGAGACAACGCTAAGTGACAGCTGAGGAGGATTTTTGAGCGAACTCAGCGGGGTGAGTGTGATTTTCTCCTGTATCGCGCGCGCATTCGGGAGATCTGCTTCCCCACGGACCAGCGTTCTGGCTAACGCCAAGACTCGGTTGGTTGGGGCGTTGAGACGTACTATGCCGTCGGGCACATGCCCGTTCCAGCCCGGGCCCGCGATAGCATAGCGGCCTTCTTTCGTGCCGGTTACTCTGCGCCCCACATAATCGAATGAGTTTGAATAGGCGTCGATGAACTGTATACAGTAGTAACGGTCGTTTGTGTCTGGCACAAAAAGAACCACTGGCTCAGCTTCCAAGTCCAGCCAGGCATAGCCATAAAGCGTATCGACGTTGGGACCGACGTTACGATCTTCCGGCCTGGCGAGCTCAGAGGAAAGGGTGAATCGGTTCAACGGCGTGTTGTCTTGGCGCGAACGCTCAAGGTACTTCTCCTGGAGCCAAAGCGGTAGCCCCCAGATGTAGGCTTCTTCGGCGATGGCGTGGATATCGTTGGCCTCGGCTGAGACAGAACGGGCTAAAGCGGTACTCAAAGAGGTGGCGGTGACGAGGTCCTGCAGTAGCGATCTACGACTAATTTGCGATTTGATTGCGTGAGGAGTGGGAATCACCATAAAGTCCATCAGCATAGTATACAATGAGGATTCGGGGTCTATTGATCACCTTGGGAATAGCAGCGAGCGTGCTTGACATACCGACTCTACGAACCACTCGAGAACTCGCCTACATCGTTCAGGCGTTTGCGTCGTCGGTTCAATGGCTGGACCGGGTGCGGCTGCGAGCGGACCGGCGTTGGTATGAGCTTCTTTATCATGGACCCGAGTACAACGTGTGGCTCATCAGTTGGATGCCTGGGCAATCCACCGGCTTCCATGACCACGGCGCGTCGGCGGGAGCATTTTCCGTGACCACAGGAACTCTCGAGGAGCACCGTCCTGGTGAGCCAAGCCGGTTTGTCTCCGTGGGCGATTTCTGCGCTTTCGAACCTAATTATGCACACGATGTCCGCAATGTCTCGAAAGCGCCGGCTATCAGCATTCATGCCTATTCACCACCGCTTACGGAAATGAATCAATATGAGCTCGAAGGTGATCGATTGACTCTACGGATGATCGAGGCTCGCGAATCGGATACTGATGAAACTGAGGCTAGGATAGGCGCGCTCGGTATCAATAGAATGTTGGCGGCAGCACGAGCGCGCCTCCAACGGTTGTCTCCCAAAGATGCCCAAGAGGCGGTGGCGACCCGCAAAGCGGTGCTCGTCGATATTCGGCCTGCGAGTCAACGTGCGCTTGAGGGAAATATTCCTGGCGCGCTGGTCGTCGAGCGCAACGTACTCGAGTGGCGCTTTGATCCAAGCTCCAGCTCGCGGCTGTCGATCGCGACCAGGTACGATCTTCCGATCATCGTGTTCTGCTCTGAGGGCTACACTTCGAGCCTGGCGGCCGCTGCTTTGCAGGATCTCGGACTGTGGCGTGCAACGGATATCGTCGGCGGAGTCAAGGCATGGCGGGAACAAGGTCTGCCGATAGCCCACGCAACCTCTCAACCGACGTTTGCAGGATGAATGGACTGTTCGAGAAATGTCAGGATGGAAGGTGCGCCGGAGATCGAAATCGCAGCGGCAACGCCGGGGTGGTGACAACGGCATGCTGGAATGAGAAGTCGCACGACACACCCCAACTGCCGCGATAGTGGACGGCCAGCACGTTGTACCAATCAGCACGACAGTGCGCGTAACAATAAGGCAGCTCGCATGGTCATCGTTAATGCCGAGTCGGCTAGACCTCTAATTTGACCTTAGGAGTGACGTTGGGAAGGATCTTTTCAATTCGCACGTTGCCGTCTTTGTCGCGCGGTGCCTTCATATTAAAGGCATTTACAGGCTGCGAACGATTGACCCATAAGGTGTAATAGAGATGGTCGGCACGCGGATCGTCGGTGTTGGGATGCAGCAGAATCGTGAGACCGAGGCTGTTCAATTGCACCCAGGGAACAATCACCGGGAGCAGGTCGTTGGTAAACCCGAAGTAGAACGACGGCGTCACATGAGGGCCACGCGGCTGCAGATTCCAATCGCCCAACTCCACAGGAAAGCGCTCGCCTGCCCAGCGACGGATGAGGGCTGCCTTCTCATACGTGTCGGTGTCGAAATAAAAGTGGGCGTGATAGCTCTTGATGTCGGTATGGGCGCGAGGCTTGGCCGGAAGGCCGTTTTCTGTCCTCGGCCATAGACCTTTGGGCTGAACCGTGGGCTGCTTCAACGTGTCATAGCCCCATTCACTGACACCGATATCGGCTGGAACGTAGGGCTTGATGGGGCCGTTGAGTTCGGCGAACGCAGCGGCGGGACCAGACGGTGGGGAGCGGACGCCGCTGGCTCTGCGGCCTCGGCAGATTCGCCGAGCGTAAGGCCGATGGCGGCAGCGCCCACGCCGAATAAGAAAGAACGGCGGGCCGGCGCAAGCCAGTCGGCCCATTGCTGATCAACTTCGCTGTTTTTCACGATCCGCTCGTTTGGTTCTATGCGGAGGTCGTCGGCATTCTGTTTGTAGATATCGCACATCTTCTCTTTCTCCTTTTGAATCGTAGTTTACAGACCATCCTTGCGAGGGTGATCGGCCAGTTGCAAGAGCAATTCTTTGGCGAGATCTTGTGTTTCGCCAAAAGCATGGAGGTACTTTTGAAATTTGTGATTGAGTTCGAGAGCACTTTCCGGGGAGAGCCGGGCTCGAACGATCATGTCGCGAATGTGAACGGGATTGGGTAGAAGCGCTTCCTCTTTTAATTCTTCCAATGCAGTCAAAGCTGGTAGTGGTACATGTTTGACCTCCGTTCTTTATCATTTCGAAAACAGCTACCAGTCGAGCCTCGCTCCCAGTTGCACGATGCGGCCTTCGAGCAATGTCGATACAGGAGCGAAGGTAGGTTCGGTGGTGATGACTCCGGTAGCCGCCGCGACTTTCGCCGTGGTGTTGATTGACGTGATGTTCGGATGATTGAAAACGTTGTTCGCTTCGAGAAAGAACCTCGGCTGGAAGCGTTCCCAAAGTTTGAAGAAAGTTCGTGTGTAACGAATATCGAACTGGTACACGTTCGGCGTCGTGACCGTGTTACGGCCGACGAAGAGTGGCCGCGAGGTGGCGAGCGTATCGCCATTCAAGACTGTGTTCGCTGTGATATTCTGCTCGTCGCCCGAAGAGACATTGGCGAGTAAAGTGAACTGATTGTTATTGGCCAGATATTGCAAGGCGCGATTGTCGAACTTCGATATGGGCGCCCAGACAGTGCTCAGCGTGAAGGCATTGGGGCGGTTGATGGAGCTGTTCCCGGTCGCGGTTTCGATTGGTAGGGTCGGAAATGAAGACAGATCCTTGGTCATAGGTGTTTGCAGGTGGCGCATCGTCGATCGAGTGCGACCAAGTGTACGACGCGTTGGCCAGTAGGCCCTTTGCTAATCGGCGCTGGTAGTTCACGATGAGCGCGTTATAGGAGCTGTTGTTGCCAATGTCTTGGAGGGCAATATTGTTGTAAAGCGGATTGGCGCGCGTGGCTGCGCTTGCCGGACCATAAACGGGACGGCCGTCAGCGAGGTAACCGATTGGGTCGATCAGGTTGATGTTCCGAAGATACTCCAGGTTGCGTCCGCTTGAGCCGGCGTAACCGACGGCGAGCGCGTTGTTCTGAGAGAGTTGGCGCGTAAGTTGAATGCTGGAGTTAATCGCATAGCCATCTTTGAAGTTCGGCGTAATGGTGTACAGTGTTTGTGCCGCGCGTGGCAGCGACCCGTTTACGATTGCGGTGGGAAACGCGGGAGCACCGGGTGTCTTTGGCGTAAGCGACGCTATGTAGGAGCTGGAGCCACCATCGTTGTAAAGCGCGTTGTACCAGAGGTTGGTGGGAGGCGCTTCGTAAAAGATGCCGGAATTGACGCGAAGCACGGTCTTCGAGTCAATGGACCAAGCGATGCCAAGGCGCGGCGCGAAATCGCCGCTGGGCGAACGGAAGTGCTGTGAAGAAGCAAGCTGGTAATGCGGATCGCCCGACGGGCCGGAGAACTTGTCATAGCGGACGCCGCCTACGACAAGCAGTTTCGGAGTAACCTGCCAACTGTCTTGTGCAAAGAAGTTGGTGAAGAACGAGTGGTACCAAGCACCCGGCTGGCCGACGCTGGCGGCGAATGTCGAATAGGAATACGGGTTCGCACCTGATAATGCCGCCAGGTATGCGGCGATCGTCGGGAACGTGTATTGCGTGTAGATATCCGCAGCTTGTACATCGAGGTTTTGCTGAAATCCAAAGCCGGCCTTAAAAGTATGCGGCCCTTTGACGACGGTGAAATTGTCGTTCAAGTTTGGTACCTTTTCCTGGAAGCGGTCGGCTACGGAGTTGCTCCCGCCGAAGTTCGCGATACCGCTGATGCTGATCTCCGGGCCGGTTCCGGTGAGCGGGTCGGCCACGTGTTGTTCGTTGCGATACGGCCAGCCGAAACGGAGTTCGTTCAGTATGGTAGGAGAAAAACTAGAAAGCAGTTGGGCACCTGCCACATGTGCACGGTCGCGAAAATCCGCCGCAACGCTGAGCGCATTGAGGCCGCCCACATTCGAGTTGAACGGGTATTGATTGCGGAAATAGTTGTAGCGTACGAAGAATTGATGCTTTTGCGTGATGACCCAATCGAGCCGGCCATCGACCCACTGGGCGTGCTCGATGGCGGGAGGATTGGTTAGCAGATTGGACGGGATTCCAATGAGGGCTGCATTGGCGGCACTGATCGTGATAGGCTGCGGAACGCTCCGTTTGACGTGTTCGTAAGAGGCGAAGAAAAATAGCTTGTCCTTAATGATGGTGCCGCCTGCATTGGCAGCGAAATCATTGGCCACGGGAAGCAGGGTTGTCGGCGTGGCCAGGATGGGCCGCGCTACGAGATCGAGAGGGCGGCCGATATAGGTCACGTCGCCATGAAACTGGTTTGTGCCCGATCCGCTGATCACGTTATAGATATCGCCGGCGGTCTTGCCGAACTCAGGCGCGAAACTGTTGGATACCGTTTGCACTTCGCTCACGTAACTATCGGCGATGGCAAACAAGCGCAGGCCGTAACGGTCGGTCTCCGTATCGACTGCGCCGTCGAGCTGATAGCTGACGCGGTCTGGAAGACCGTTGGTGTTGAGCTAGCGCGGGATGCCCAGTTCCGGATTCGGGTGGCCGCTAACGCCAGGCTGGAAGAGGATGAAGTTATAGGGATTGCGTGAAGTGAGCGGGAGATTGTCCGTCTCTTCATGGCCGATGGTTCTGCCCGTACTGACCCGCGCAGGATCGACGATGGGCGCGCCGCCGCTAACTTCGATGGAGGTTGTCACCGCGCCAACCGTCAGTTGCGCGTCGATGGTCGCTTCAGTGCCCGCATCGAGAACTACGCTGTCGTGGCGTTGGGAGTTGAAGCCCTCTTTCTGAACGGTGACCGTATAAGAACCGAGTGAAAGATTCGGGAACACGTAGTAGCCGTCTTCTGCGGTGTCAGTTGATTTGGACAGACCGGTCTGCGCATTTTCTATCTTGACCGTGGCATGTGCAACGGGTGTGTCGGTTTGGTCCGCCACGCGCCCGCGAATCGAGCCGTTGATTGCTTGCGACTGCCCAAATACCGGCAGGCCCGAAATCAGCCCGGTGACGAAAGTCGCGCAAATCAGCATTCGCTGGCGCTGTGCGGTGAAGTTTTTCAAAGTTTGTTCTCCTGTGAATTAACTAAGCGAGGACATTCCTGCAAAACGAGTACAAAGAGCAGTATTCTATACTTTGTCTATCTAGTATAGTATCAATTGCATAAAAGAACACAAACGCCAGCGCTCAAATGACAAAGGAAGCGCGCATTCACTCGCGCGTTTAAACCATCAACTCACGACACAACAAAGAGGGAGAATATGAAACAAAGCATTTGGGAATTCCGAAATATCGCCGCTGCCGTTACGGTTGCTATTGGATTGGCTGGCTTGGCAAGCGGAGCGTCGGCGCAAGCCACCAGCGACCTTAGTGGCCGGTGGACGGCAACGCTCAAGGTGGGTGACTACAACGTTCCTTTCCGCCTTGACATCGCAATCAAGGACAACAAAGTCGTCGGTAAGCTCTACAACGGTTCCGAGGATTTTGAAACCACGTCTAGCGCACGGATTGAGAACGGCAAAGTGGAGCTGAATTTTCTACACTATCTGACAACCATCCAAGCCGATGTGAAGGACGGCGAACTGGATGGTCAACTGATTCTGACTTACCGCAGCCCGATTAACATTACGCCGGGTGAAAACTCTGAACAGGCTCACGATTACACCAGTGCGTTCCATGCCACGCGCTATGTGGCAGCGGCGCAAACGGCTGCCTCGGCTAAGGCGCCTTCGATTGACGGCGTGTGGGAACTTCCTTACGAGACCTCCAAGGGAGAAAAGTCGTGGCGGCTGATCGTCAAACAAAAGGGAGCTGACATTTCCGCGTCCATTCTGCGGGTCGATGGCGACACCGGGGCGCTGACGGGCGGTTGGCAAGACGGCAAGTTCGTGGCCAGCCACTTCGACGGTTCCCGACCGGCGGCTGTCGAAATTACCCCGCAAACGGATGGAACGCTGCGCGTGGAAGCACACGCGTTTCCCTATAATGAGGCGTATACATTTACCGCGTACCGTCCGGAAGTGGCGCGCGCCAAAGGCCTGCCTGAACCAGCGAACTATGAGACTCATACCACCGTGAGAGATCCAAAAGAAGTATTTGCGTATAGCTTCCCGGATATTCACGGCAACCTTGTGACAAATGACGACCCTCGTTTCAAAGGCAAAGTGGTTCTCGCCATTGTGACCGGTACGTGGTGCCCCAACTGCCACGACGAGGCTCGCTACCTTGTCCAACTCTACAAGCAGTACCACAGCAAGGGACTTGAGATCGTAGCTCTTGACTTTGAGGAGGCCGACCAGGAAAAGTCACTCACGCGCGTGAACGCTTTCATCAAGCAATATGGCGTGCCTTATACCTACTTGATTGCCGGAACGCCGGATGAAATGTGGGCGAAGGTGCCGCAGGCGGTCAATCTCAACACTTGGCCGGCCACGTTTTTTATTGGGCGTGATGGCCGGGTGAAAGGGACTTACTCGGGATTCGCCGGAGGCGCTAGCGGCATTTATCACACGGAATTGAAAGACGATTTCGTGTCGACCATTGAGCGCTTGCTTAATGAAAATCCGGTGCAATCGACCGCGCAGAATTTGCCGGGCGTTGCGGCCGGGGCTGTTCGCTAGAGTTGCAATGAAGAATCCTCTCCGAGCAGTTTGACGAGCCGTGAGGAGAGGATTTGTGTCAATTGATACTGCTAAGGGGCTTCGAGCCGAGTTCTCGCTCGCGTACGCTACCGCGCGGGAGCGGTCTGGTGCACTGTCGACTTTCCCGATAGAGATTTTGTTAGCATGATCTAACACGAGTTCGAAAACGGTTCCATATGCTGCGATCGACACTAGCCCGCGTCACCGTGATCACCGCGGCAGCGAAACGCTTTGCGGGCCAGGATCCAACTGCCCGTGATGAACTCTGGTCTCAGATGCGGCATGAAGCCGCCGAGGCTTACGAGCGGGCACCTGTGCTAGGTCGGCTCTTTGTGGACTCGATCCTTGATCAGCCGTCCTTCGAGGCTGCGGCTTTCTATCGCATCGCTTTTCGGCTGAAGAACGACGTCCTCGGATTGGCAGCACTCATCGCGGCCTTTGACCGTGCGCTCTCCGCTGAACCCGATCATCGCGAGACATTCCTGGCCGATATTTTCGCAGTAATGGAACGTGACCCGGCTTGTGAGAGATTCATTGAGCCGCTCCTCTATTTCAAAGGATTTCACGCAATCCAAACCCATCGTTTAGCTCATTGGCTCTGGGCCAACGGCGAGCGGGATTTTGCTTTGTATTTGCAGAGTCGAGCATCCGATGTGTTTCAGACGGATATTCATCCCGCGGCGCGCTTCGGCCGTGGGATCTTCCTGGACCACGCTACGGGATTGGTGGTGGGAGAGACGGCGGAGATCGGCGACGATGTCTCGTTGCTTCAGAATGTGACGCTGGGTGGAACAGGAAAGGAGACGGGTAACCGTCATCCCAAGATACGGGCGGGCGTGATGATTGGTGCTGGCGCCAAAATTCTCGGCAATATTGAAATCGGATTGTATGCTCGCATTGCGGCTGGCTCAGTCGTACTACGTTCGGTTGAGCCGTACGCTACAGTAGCCGGAGTGCCGGCGAAGGTGATCAAGACGGACACGCAGCCTGACTCAAGCCGGCGGCTTGACCAGCTTCTCAGCGAACTTTCCAACGAGACCCTCGATTATTCGATCTAAATTGCGCGCCGTTAGTTAAGTGAGACAACACTCGACAATCGAATGCCTGCTCAATGAAGTCCCGTGCCAACAACCGCGCAAAATTTTGCCGGGCATTGCGACCCAGCGGATGTCCGCTGAAAAACAGTGAAGATCCTCTCCCGGCGGCTTAACGAGCCGCCAGGAAGGGATTTGTTTCAATTGGCAAAGTCTGAGCGCACTACGTGGAGCCGGCACGGACTCTTCGCGCCAAACGTCGCGTCTCTAATTCAAATCTGCGCATCCAGGCGAAGCGGGCTGATGAAAGTTAGCGAGTCAGACGCGTTTCAATGCGCTCATGATCGTGATACTCCGAGACCTGGTCAAGGGCGGCAACGTTCCGTTTAGGTTTCTTCGGTCCGTGCTGCTGCCGGGTCTTTTGTTGCTGAAGTAGCTGATGGTGTTGTTGTTGGTTGTCTTGGTCTTGTTGATTTGGTTGTCTTTTGGCGATACTCATGTGAATGTAAAACTCCTTTTTGTTGTTCTTGGTCTTAATTAAAGTTCGAGGCCGCGTCGCAGGTCGGCTCCTCGGGACGCAGACGCCGCAGCGAGACAGCCGCGAAGTGGCCGGTCTCCTCGCCCAGGATGATGGTGCGTGCCAGTTGTAGCGGCGAGCGCTGTTTTTCGCGCGATTGTTTCAGCAAGAGCAAGACAGCCCGCTGATACGTCATTTGATTGGTTTGCGCCAGAATGCCGGCGGCGCGGCTCACGGCTTTGCGTGTATCGAGCCGTTCCTGCAGACGGCGAACCGCCGCACGCGCGATCTGATGGCGCCCCAACAGTTCCAGGCGATTTAACATCAAGCCCGCCTTCTGGGCCATAATCCGTGCGAAGCGCAAAGGGCATTCCACACTCTGGATACGTGGTTCGAAAAGGAGGCTCAGTTTGCCCCATTCGCGCGAGTTGGCCACCATCAATCCAGTGGCGGTGCCGTGCCTTGAAGATGCTGGGGAAGATACTGTGGAACGACGCCACTCGAGTAACTCCGTCTGGTCCTGGGAGGCATGCAGCCTGACTTGCACTTCGTGCACGCCAGTCAGCCGCAACGCCACATTGGCCACGGTGTCCAGACCGGTAACTGCATCAACGGCGTTAAGCGCCGCGTGGCCTATCGTGAGAATTGCTTCTTGTTCATTGATGCGCCGCCGTAAAGCGCAAAAAAGATTCGGCGATTGTGCTAAGGCACTCATCCGATCGTCATCCTTTAGAAGTTCTTTTGGGCTGAGAGTTAGGGCAGCAGGAAGTTAGCGACAACAACAGGAGCGGGGTGATCGGGATGCCTTGTTACGAGGGCGAATAGCAGAGGTCAGCATAAACTTCTTAATCTCTATAGACATTATGGTGATTAGTTGGTCACCTGTCAATCGAAATGTTGGCTTGATGCGCATTTTGGGGAGCTTGCCCCCTTCTTGCCTGTTAAGGGATTGAAGAGAAGTGAAGAGCCCTTACGAAGTCGGGTGTCGTCAATGTCCAGTGTTCGCCATCAGTTCGCGGCGCAGTTCGTCGGCGCGAGACGTGGCGTCCTTACCGCTCATCTGAAATAACCATAGCCGTTCAAACTCGTCTTTATCGGTGTCTGTCTGAAACAACCCCTGTGATTTGTGTTCAGCGATCACCCAGTTCACAACAATTTGATAGCTAAGGGCATTGTGATACCCGAAGGAAGTATTGCGGTCGAAGCGGATGGCTGGCTGATCGTTAAGGGTGGAGGTCAACGGAACCGACGGCAGACCGGAGAATCGTTGCGTTCCCGCTTGCGGCGGACTGGCCTCAGCGCCGAAGACGAGCGGGCGTTCGTTCTCCCCTAGAGCCGCCACTGCCTTAAGCGCTAGAATTGTCGCTGCCCGATGATGCCCATGAGTTTCGCTGGTGGGCAAAAGTGTAAAGACCACGTCATAGCGCTCTTTCGCCAGCAGATTTGAAAGAAATTTCAGGATCTTCTGCTGATCCCAATTTTCGACGCTCGCATCGGCCGCACTGGCGCTGAATCCCAAATCCTTTTGATCTAAAAAATAGTGTTTGCGAATTCCTAAAATCCTCGCAGCGCGCAATAACTCTTCTTTGCGAATGGCGGGGAGATTTGCGTGCCCTTCGCTTTCCGCGTCCAGTTTTTTACCGTAGATCGCCTCCGCCAGGGAGGCATATCGATAACCCGATTCACCATCTGTAATCACAACCTGATCGGCAATCCAGTGCAGTTCACGCGCCAGCCGGTACGTCGTCGCAGCGAACATATACTCGTCGTCGGGATGGGCGACCACGATCAACAATTTTGGCTGGACGCTGGCTCCAATTCGGTGCGACACCCCAAACAATTGAGATTCCCTAAGCACGGAAGAAGGCGTCTGCGCTTGGGCAGTGATCAGCACGACAAGAAACCCTACTGACGACCAAATTCCGTTGACGCGGGTTGACATAGAATTCAAAATTTCTGCTTGACGGAAACTCTCTTATGAGTATACTCTTAATCTAGATCGACGTAGTAGACAATCCATGATTTGCTTCTCCATTCGCTGCTGTTGTTGTTGCCGCTAACCTGCGGCCCCTCTCTTTTTGCTCAACGACAATTTGGAGTCATCCTGATGATACTGTTCGATTCAAGACACTTTCCGGCGCAGTTTCTTAAGCCTTTGATCTTCGCGCGTTCGAAAGATCTCAATCGAACCCGAGATGAAGACAAGTCGGAAGCAAAGGAAAAGTTCGTTTCCACAGTGCTGCTTTTCTGCATACTTGCCGCTGGACTCTACGGCGAGATTCTGCGGTATTCCTTTTAGGACTAACACTTGACCTGATTGGGTTTTGAGGAGCCACGAATTGCTAGATGCCGTCATCGAGGGCAAATTTCGAAAACAAGAAAAAAATATTGTGACCAATTGGACGAACGTATCGACAGACTGTCCTCCTTCCTAGTGTTGGCGGCGTTGCCGGTGGCCGCACAACAAACCGGTATTAGCGGAAGAGTGATTCACCCATCAGGCGCGGTGATTCCAACGGTCAGCGTGAACGCTACCGCCGAAGATGGCTTCAAAATCAGCACTGTCACCAATCCGACGGGCCTTATCAGCTCCCTGCTTTGCGCGCGCAGGGCTATGTGTCGCGGTTTGAAGGGTGTTTCCTGGATATACGACGGTGAAACCATACTGCGAACCACCGCTCAGTCGGCGAAAAAGAGTGCTGCCGGTTAAGATTCGCAGGCTTCCGCCCATGCGGTCCTGCAGTCGTAGTGAGCCCGCATGAACAGAATGGAGAAAGACCTAAAAGATAAGCTTGAGAGCCAGTTGCGTGTTGCGTGGTTCGCCAAACCCCAAGCCTGGCGCAATGGAGCCATTCTTGGTGTTCCCGATCAATCCGAAAGATGCGGAAGTGAACGTGGCAGTAGGATTCGCCAGATTGGCCCAGTTTAAAGCGTTGAACATTTCGGCGCGAAACTGCAATGAGAAGCGTTCAGTGAGGCGGAACGTTTTGAAAAGAGATGGATCGATGGAGAAGAAGCCGGGTCCATAGATTGCATCGCGGCCCAGATTTCCATACGTACCCGCGGCGGGCGCGGAGAAGGCAGCCTTATTCAGGTAGACGATACTGGTCCCCACTCTGGTAGAAGTGACCGCAAAGGGATTGCCCACCAGATTTACGCGATCGGTTCCATCGCCGCTGCCGCTTGGGTTCGTGCCGGCCGTGATGTTAAAAGGTGCGCCTGTTTGTGCGGTGATGAGAGCGTTCAACTGCCATCCTTGGCCAATGATGTGAGGGACGAGCGGCGCGGCGGGCAGCGCATAGCTTACGAACGTTACGAAGTTGTGGCGGATGTCATAACTGGAATTGCCTCGGTCGTTGGCCAAATTATAGGCGTTGGACGGCAGAACAGAGCGGGCATCGGAGGCATCGTCAATCGCGTGCGACCAAGTGTAGACGATTTTGGCAGTAAGCCCTTTGGCGAGTTGCTGGTTGAGAGTCACCTGCAACGAATTGTAGTTGGAATTTGCCACGCTTTCCAATTCATTAATGGCGCCGAGGGTTGGATACACGCTGTTGTAAGGCCGTCTGGATTGAACGGAACCCGTGCCGGGCAATGCTGCGTTGATATCCAGAGTTACGGGCAACGCAGTACCAAGGCTACCGACATAGCCGGCCTGTAGAACAGTATTGGCCGCAAGCTGCCGCTGAATGTTTAAGCTGAAATTCTGGACGTAGCCGATGCGGAAGTCTTGATTTACGCTGAATGCTCCATAGGGTGGTTTCGCGGTGGCACTAAATACGGGCTGACCTGAGGCCAAGGTAAAGGCCGTTCTAGTCAAGTTGAAGACAGGCGAAGAGCCGTCAGGATTTCCTTGAATGCCGGAAGCGCCGCCGTTGCCGGGCGTATTCGCCGTGAAATAGGAAACGGCGGGTGTGTCGTAGTAAATGCCGTATCCGCCTCTAATGACGGTTCGGTTATCGGAACTGGGTGTGAAGGCGAAGCCCACCCGTGGAGCGAAGTTCTTCCAACGTGATGGATAAAGAGAAGACAGCACTCCTTTCGGCCCGACGGTAACCAGGCCCTGGCTTGGAAGAAATGTTGTTAGGCTGTTGGCCACGTCACCTAAGGGAGCGAAATGATCCCATCGTACGCCGGCATTCAGACTGAGATGCGAAGAGACTTGGTAGGTGTCGTGAAAGTAACCAGCCCATGAGTTCTCGCGGAAATCCTGCTCGAGATTTCCTCTGGCGATGGTGGCGCCGCTGGTAGCGCTGACGTAGCCGGCCAGGAAGTCGGACAAGGCTCGGAGGGAAGAAGGCACTGTTGAATCTTTGGCCCAAGGGCCCTGCGTTCCATCAAAACTAAGAGTGCCGCGCTCGTTGGAACGGTAGAAGATGTCGTAGGCCGCGCGCCGGAATTCGCCGCCGAATTTGATTTGATGTTTGCCGATGGAGTAAGAAAACGTGTCGGTGGCATGGCCGACGGTATCGATGCGTCCGGTTGGCTGAGTTGCTCCGACAAGGGCAAAGCCCGAGATATTGATGGTGGGTGAACCACTGAGAGCAGGGTCGGTGACACCGGTGTCCAGACCGATAGAAGCGGGGTTGATACTGGTGTTTTCGTCGTTAAAGGTCTGTTTGAAATAGTTGACGCCGAGAACTAGCTGGTTCACCAGTCTGGGAGTGAAGACAGTATTCAGAACCACTGAGTAATTGTGAACATGGATGGGAGCCACCTGATAATAAGGCAAGTAGGGAGCGGAATTGTTGACCAGCGCGGTTTGCGATCCGGTTCCACCGAAGTAGCGAACGGCAATATTGTTTCGAGAGTTGATTTGGTGATCGACTTTGAGGATGCCGTTGTAGCTAATGTAATTGCTGGGATCAGTGCCGATATAGTTGTTGCCGGTGGCGGGACCATTGAGCGCGCTGGCAGGATAGAACGTCAGGATGCCGAGCGAGACAGGATTGACGGACACACCATAGCGACTTAACACCTGGCGTGCCTCGGCGACCCAGGCAGCGGATGGCGTGGTGACTGAGGTGGAGTTGCCGGCAATGGCGTCTTGCGCTTCGCCTGAAACAAAGAAGAATGTCCGGTTATGCAGAATAGGGCCGCCTATCGAAAAACCTGGCTGATTGTTGCGAATCTCACGCTTGGCAGAGCCCGCTGCGGCGAATGGGCTGTTGGCAGACAAGTCTTCGTTTCGGAGGAATTCGAAGGCGGTGCCATGGAACTGATTAGTCCCGGACTTGATGGCGATGTTAATGGAGGCGCTGCCGTTGCGGCCGGCCTCTGCTGTGCCGCCGGTGGACACAGAGAATTGGTCGATTGCGTCAACAGGGAGAACGACGCCTGGGATACCGGCGACACCACCCTGATTGACCGAGGCGAAATTCTGAAAGCCGTCGTTGTTATCGGCGCCGTCGATTTCATAATTGTTACCGCGGGTACGGCTTCCGTTGGCGGAGGTGGGGCCCGTGGTGTTACTCACACCAGCGGTGAGCTTGAGGATTTGGCGGAAATCGCGGCCATTCAGGGGCAAATCTTTCACGGTATTTTGGCTTACAACGCCAGTGACGGCGGTGGACGTTGTTTCCACTAGGCTGGCCCCCGATTTCACGTCGACGCTGGTGGCTTGTGAAGCTAGGGCTAAGGCAACGTTGAGGGTAGTTGCTCGGGAAACGGCGACCTCGACACTGGTGGTCTTGAGTTCCTGAAAGCCCGGCTTAGTCACGGTGACCGTGTAGATGCCGAGAGGCAAGTCGGGCAGTGAGAAATCTCCACTGGAGGAGGAGACGGTTGACCGCGAAAGGCCGGTGTCATTTTGCGTGGCAGTGACGGACGCTTCCTGGATGCTCGCGCCCGTTGGATCTTGCACGCTGCCGTTGATAGTGCCGCGAAAGGTCTGCGCGAAAGCGGACTGGCCGATTAAGATTGCTACGGTGAGGCATAGAAATAATTGAACCAATGACTTAGTAAGAGATGACATCTGAATTACGCTCCTGATAGAAAGATTTATGGCGCGACTTTGAAAGAAACGGGGAGGTTCCACCCAGAACCCCAAAACCAGAAGCCTCCCCGCCGGTGGTCAGTTTCCACTGCCTGCGCCAGCTACCGCAGTGGAAATCAGTTTAAGTGGAAGAACTTGAATGTGACTTCCACCCACTGAAGACAACCGTTAAAAACTGACCCGCACCCCCAGTTGCAACAACCTGGGGTTGTTGATTTGCGATGTGATGAGGCCGAAGCTTGAATTCGTGAACGTGGTATTCGGTGTTCCAAAATACGCTGTATTAGTGGCGTTCAGAGCTTCGGCACGGAACTGGGCGCGGAGACGTTCTTTGATAGAAAACGTTTTAAACGCGGAAACATCCCAGTTGAACAAACCCGGACCGCGCACATTTAGGAAGCGGGATGTATCACCAAAGGCAAGTAGTGGCGCTTGGGAAAATGCGGCGGGATTCAGCCAGCCGCCAATACGGCTGTCGGTTGAGCCGGACGTGGCAGGCGCGACGCCAGTGGCATTTGGGCGTTGATAGCTGGCCCCAATAACACTGTTGTTGTTGGGCTGGGTGACCGAAAGCGGATAACCAGCTTGGATCACACTAAAGGCATTGGCCGACCAGCCGCCGACGAAGAGATCCAGTAGACGGTTATCGTGAAGAAATGGTTTCCCTTTACCAAAAGGCAATTCATAGCTGATAGCCGCGGTGAACCGATTCGGAACGTCTTGCGCGGAAAGACTCCATTCGCCGTTGAGGTTGTAGGCGTTTTGCGGGCCAGCGGGTGAGGCCACTTGGCTAGTGCCGGCGAGATTGACGCCAGTCAGATCATCCATACTGCGCGACCAAGTGTAAGAAGTAAGCAGGCTCAAGCCATTTCCGAAGCGCCGCTGAGCGCGGATGTAGAACGAGTAGTAACGTGCTGCGCCAAGATCAGCAGCAGAGAGCGCGACTGAGGTGTATTGAGGAAAAGGCGAGAGCAGTTGCGCGCGGCTGATGGTGGCATTGGCCAAGCTGCCTACGCCGCCGTTCTTGTAAAAGGGATTCGGCACACTTTGCGTGAGGGACGACCCGAGCGAGTAGAACGTGGGATTGAGTTGGTCAATATTGATGCCATTCGTGAGTAAGTCAAGCGAATGGGAACCGATGAAACCGGCGGTAAGAACCAAACCGGACCAGGCCTGGCGCTGCACTTCGAGCGAATACTGCTGAACGTAGCCAGCCGACTGGGAGGCGGGAGAAAAGACGGTAATTGCTTGGCCTATGCCCGAAAGTCCGCCGAGCGTGTTCCCAGTGGGCTGCAAGAGTCCATTGGGATATGGGTTGGAAAGCGAAGCGGCCGGCGTGAAGTTACCGTTGGTAGAGGTAACGATCGGCGTTGTCTGCGAATAGCCAATAGCATTTTGGAAGTTAAAGAAGGATGGCGCCCAAAAGATGCCGTAGCCTCCCCGGATGACGGCTTTGTCGTTCAGGGCATACGCGAAGCCAAAACGCGGCGCGGGTTTGACGGAAAGAGCGTTGCCCGTTTGCGTAGCATTACCATTTACCCCGGCATACTCAACTTGGCCGGGAACCGACAAGCCCGTTACGTTCTGCTGCAGCGGATTGGCTGCGGCGGTGTTGAAGCCGACGATCAATTTGTTGTTCTCTTCTTGGATGCCGGATTCGTATTCAAAGCGAAGGCCGAAGTTGAGGGTGAGCTTGGTAGTGATACGGTAATCGTCTTGCAGAAATCCGCCGTAGTAACGGACATAATCATCGAAGCTGGTGACCACGGTTTGGCTGCCGCTGGTGGGATAGCCGAGGAGCAGGGTGGCAAGACTGGCTCCTGTTCCAGCGGTGGAAGACTGCGCCTTTAAACGGGTGAACACGTCTGAGAACCCCAGACTTGTGGGACCAGCAACTGGCGTTCCGAAGTCATGCAGCGTGCGAAAATCGAAACCGGCTTTGACGCTGTGTTTCCCCAGCGATTTTGCAATAGTAGCGTTGAAGCTGCGGGAATAAAAGACGTCCTGATTGGTGCCGCCGCCACCGTAACTGCTTACGTCCGACATGGTGATGGCGGGAAAGGCTGGATCGGGAGTGATGTTGACCAACGATTGCGGTAAGCCGAGCGAGGCAAGATTAAAACCCGAGCTTTCCTGGGTGCTCTTCGAATAGAAACGATTAAAGCCCCAGCGAAGAGCGATGACAGTGGTGGGATTTGCAGTGAGAGTGGCGTTGGCTTGTGTGGCGTCGATTTTTCGATCGCAGCAAAAAGTCTGGCTCGGCGAAGCGGCATTCGGGAAGATATCGGTGGGTGCATCAATTTCGAACGTCTTCTGGTGGATGTAAGAGGCCGATGCACGAAACCAGGGAGCGAACTCATGATCGGCTTTCCAGGTGCTTTGGTCGCCACGGTTTGGATAACTGCCGGTGAAGTTGTAGTTTGGTGCGCCGTAATAGGGAGTGGGTGCGTTTGGCTGCGGATAGTAGGATGCTAGGGCAACGCCGATGGGATTAAGCCGGCTTGCAGGAATGACGTTATTGGGGAATTGCTGGCGGACGCCATTGGCATTCGTCGTAAGCGGGTCGTAAATCGTTTGTTGCGAGCCGTTCTTGTAGAGACTCTGTGAAAAATTGCCGGCCACTTCGAGAGCGGTGGGAACGGAGAGCACCGTGGTGGAGCCGTCGCGCTGCCGATAGGATTCGGTAGTGATGAAGAAAAACGTTTTATTACGGCCGTCATAGAGTTTCGGGATGCGAACCGGTCCGCCGATGGAACCGGCCCAATCATAGAAGGGCTGATCTGCAATAGGTTGCCCGGCCCGATTGGCGAAGAAGTTATTGGCGAGCCAGTCTGTCTGGCGAGTATGACCGACGGCACTCCCATGCAGATCGTTTGAGCCTGAGCGGAGCAAGGTGTTGAACGTGCCGCCACCGGTGCGGCCGACCTCTGAGTCATAGGTATTGGCTTGCAGTTTTAACTCTTGCACCGCTTCAGGCGACGGGAGGATAACGGCGCGGTTGGTGGAATCGGCAATCGAGATGCCGTCTACCAAATAGTTATTTGTTCGCAGGGGGCCCCCGGCAATAGAGACTTGGGAGTTGCCATTCTGATCTTGCATGCGGGCGAACTTTGGATTGGCAACAAATACGACGGTTTGTGCTAGTTTGCCGAGAAAAAATGGATTGCGGCCCAGCAAGGGGAGATCTGTGATTTTCTGGTGGTCGACCGTTTGGCCGGTAGAGGCGTCGGCTGTTTCGAGCGGTGACGTTTCTTCGACCACATTCATCTGTTCGTTTACCGCGCCAAGTTCCAGGCTTAAATCAACGGTCACCGCAGCTTGTGTTGCCACGACGATGCCTTGATGTTCAAGCCTTTTGAAGCCAGGGCCTTCAGCAATGAGTGAGTAAGTGGCGGGAGTGACGGCAGTAAATACGTATTCACCCTGGTCGTTGGTGACGGTGTTGCGGCTCTCGGAAGTGCCTTGTGCGGAGATTACCACTCTGATGCCAGTGGCGGCAGCGCCGCTGGGGTCGGCGATGCGCCCCCGCAACGAACCTTGAAATGTTTGCGCAGCAACGACGGCCAATGCAAGAAAGAACAATACAACAGTCTTCATGTGATTCCTCTGAAGCAAAACTGAATTTGGAGACTAAGAGAGAAAGGGCAGAGAACGGGCTAGCGGCAACAACAACAAGAAGATGGTGCTGACACGCTCTGGCAGGTGAGTGCAGCGAATTGGGGTTCGAATTGTTTCCAAACTGGCATCTAGACTATATCGATAGAGTATTGTATGATTCTATCTTTGTCAAGCAAATCTGCAGGATTAAACCATGAAAACGAAGCTCGTATTAGTACCATTTGTTGGACTTCTTCTAGCGGCTGCCGCGCAGGATGAAGCCGCGCGCCACAAAGAGCGTATGGACACGGCACAGGAGGTAAAGGACGATTTAAAGGAGGCATTAGATACTAAGTCGCGCGAGAAGGCAGCGGAGCCTGCGGAAAAGTTGGTGCAATTTGGCGAACAAGAAGAGGAGTACTGGAAGCAGGCAAAGCTTGAACGTGAAGTGAAGCTGACGCAACAGGGTATTTCAGCTTCACGCGCGATCGCCGCAGCGGTGAAAGCAGAGCATTTTGACGAAGCAGTGAAGGCTTATGAAGAACTGGAGAGTACGTGCCGGGCGTGCCATGATTTGCACCCGCAAAAACGCCCGGCCCCCGCACCTCAGTAAGGCGGCGCGTGGGTTACGGCTTAGTCGCAGCAGCGGTAGCGGTAGGACCCGCGCCAGCAATCAAATGGGCCGGGCTGGTTGAGTCCGCGGAAAGCGAAAGTGGAAGCCTGATAGATGAGCGTTATCGCCGCGCCGAGGTGGTCGGCGAGAGAGTGACCTGCGTGGATAGCTCGGGTACGAAAGTGACGGGCGCTCAATTCTGGGAGCGCCTTATACAGAGTGCGCGATTAAGGCCGGAGTCACCCGCCGCGACTGATGCGCGGCCGCCGTCTCCAAAATCGAAAGCCCAGCCTTCGCCCGGCTGCGAGCCGGGTGTGGCGCTCCACTGCCAGCCAGTGAGCCTGATTGGTCCTTTTATACGAAAGCCATTCTCGTTGGCGGCGGTTTGCGAGATTTCCTGTAAGTCATCAATGGAGGGAAGGGTCCAGTCTTTGAGACCTCCTAGAGTGAGTTCGCGGCAGTAGCGTTGAGCTTGTGCCCAGCTCAGACCGGAGCCATTGTCGGCGGCAGTCCAGATGAGTTTAGTAGATGGATCAAGCCAGAAGCCGAGACTCGGGCCTAAGGATATGGTTAATTCTTGCGGAGTTTGAGCTTTGGCGAGAGCGATTTTCTGTTGCCACTTAGCTCCTCCGACTGACGGCACGGCTTCAATCAGGTGCTCTCCCGGTGGAAGCTTGAGGCGTAGCGCTTTGTTCGGGTTGAGTAGACGCTTTTCTTTTCCATCAACACTTAAGCGGCAGGCGGCATCGGTTTTGACGATCAACTCCGAGGCCCTGCTAAAGGCGCACGCGAGCAGCGAAATCACGATAACGGTTAGTTTTTGCATTCAACTGCTCGCGGACGTTCCTTTTTTCACTGGTTAGCGCTGCGCTGTTTGTTGCACCGGATGTTCAGCAAGCAAGCGTTCGATGATGGATACGAAGTGATCTTTTAGTTCCGTATTGTAAAGGCCGCTGGCGCCGGATGCGAAGCCTGAGTAAGTTCCTTTGACGCGGCCATCGCGACCGATGAAGAGAGTGGCCGGCCAAGTGTTGAGATTGACCGCTTGTGGTACTTTTTCCCACATCTCATCCGGCGTACCGGCAATGAGGTAGGTGTATGGAACTTGATATTGCTTGACAAAAGCGTTGACGCGAGTCAGCGACTTAAGTTGATCTGCCTCTTCGAAATCTAATGCGACGATTTCAAGTCCTTTGTCGTGATACTGCTTATACAGTTGCACAAGGTAGCGGGCTTCGTCGTGGCAATTCGGGCACCAGGTGCCGGTGACAATAGCTAAGACAACTTTGCCTTTGAAGCGGGAATCTTCATTTGTCACAACTTTGCCGTTGACGTCGGGGAAGCTGTAGGCAAAGACTTCGTTGGGGTCACGCACCGTTGTGTGGGTCAAGTAGTTGGCCGGTTCAGGCAATCCTTTGGCGCGTGCGACTTCCGGACGGTAGGCCGTTAGAACTTCGTTGCGAGGCTTGGCATGAATTTCCACATTCAGCGTTCCATCTTGCTGAGGTGTGATTTCGATCAGACCGGGACGCGAACCATCAAAGTGGCTGGCAACGAACTTGCCGTTCTGCCAAGAGCCGGTAAGAGCACCCGTATCGCCATCGACGCGCAAAACCGTGGCAGAGATTTCCGCACCGTGCTGCTTAACGATCAAGCGCCAAGACTTTTCACCCTTCGGAGAATCATGCGGCAGCTCCCAAACGCCTTCGATGGATGGAGCATTCGCGGCTTTAGCCGTTTCGGCCGTCTCCACATAACGTTTTGCGTGGAAGGGAGTGAGAATACTTTTCGCGTCGTCGGATTTGGCGCCAGGAGTAATGTTGATAGCGCTACGCCTGGTGACGACGAGTTGGCCATCGAGCTCGCCATTGGTTACATTGGCCTTGATGCTGGTGAGATAATGCTCAAAATTGAGTTCTACTTTGCCGTTATCGATGCTTGCGCTTGAGGTAGTTTCAAAATCTTCCCAGCCGTTATAAAGCTTGCCGACAACGGTATTACCGTTCACAGTAATATCGAGCCGGAACGGGATTGTGTATTTGTCGTCTTGAATGGCGGCAGCCCAACGGCCGCTGAGGTCGTGCGAGGCGGGTGTTTGTGCCTGCGTCACGGCCGCCATGCCGAGGGCCATGGACGCAATGCCCAAGATTCTCCGAGTATTTCTATGGTTCATGTTTGTTCCTCTCAAAAGTTGAATTTAGGGTTGATGGTTTACGCAGCCGGTGGGACGCGTTGGCTAACTGATTGTTTTTCGCTACTCAAAAAGTCTTTCCACTCATGCGGCAAGCCGGGCTTGGTTTCCACCAGGATTTCGAGAATGGCGCGGCGGTCTGAGGGCGAGAGCGATTGAAATTCCCGACTCTGATCGCGACCACTCAATACTTCGAAGAGACGGCGATAGACATACTCTTTGGCCAGCGGCGGGAGGGCGTCAAAGGTCTCGGAATAGATGAGATAGCTGCAGGGGTATTTGAAGATGCGGGTGTGCAAGTCGAACTGGCGGAGTGAGCGGCCGTGAGAATCGAACGGCCCGCGCGCTGCAAAATCGTTTGTGTAGGTTGTGTTGCCGGCTACTGACGAATCGAGCCGCGCTTCGTTTGTAAAGAGCAAATAGCGAACCAATTGCTCTGCAGTATCTTGGATCAGCTTCGTGGATTTGTCGGAAATGGTTTCTGCGGGTAAGCCCTGCGCTTTGTTGTGTTGCGAGTCAGCAAAGATTGAGAGCCGTGTCTTGTAAGTGGTTTGCGTAATCAGATTGTGCATCTGGGTCTGGTGGGCAAGCACCATCAGCGCAACGATGTCACTCGATCCGGTTAAGTAAGAGGCCGTATCGAGGTGCGCGCTGAGACTACTTACATTGGGTTCAGCGGGTTTGTCGAGTTGCTCGGGATGATCTGGAGTTGAGATAAGCGCGTTGCCCATGGCGCCTTCAGCACCGTGGAGCGCGGTGACATACCAGCCACCCCAGCGCTCGTTCAACGGACTTTCTTGGCCCGTGACAAACGACTTGGCGCCCGCTGCCGGATAGCCGGACGGTCTCGTGAAGACTGAGCGCAGCATGACACCTGGCACACCGCGCGTTGAACTCGCTACGTGGCACTGAACGCAATCGACTGCGGCTCGCTCAAAGCGAGGGTGGTCCGATTGACGCTCATCGATGACGTAGAAAATGGCGCCCTGCTTGGGATCGAAGGAGGCGAACTCAAGGAACTTTCCGTTATGTACTTGGCCGACATAGACGTCGTCATTGAAATAGAGGGCACGCGGATTGGCTGGATTGATTTGCGGAAATTGGAAACTGGTTTTGGCAAAGACGAGCGTCTGCGAACTGACGGGAACACGAAGAGCGTCTAAGACTGAGCGCAAGTAGCCGTGGTCGGGATCGTAGCGCAGCTTCACTTCACCGCGTTCGAGCCGCTTTTCGAGGCGAGCGATTGGATCGTCCAAATCGGTCGAGCGGTAGTTTATGGGCGCGTCGGCAAAAGGCAGGAAGCCCTGATTCTTGATAACAACTCGCGGCGAAGGAGCGTCAAGGTGCTCGGCCACAGAAACGACGGCGAGACAGCCGAGTGCCCCCAGAGATAGCAGAATCGAGGCGGACCTGCTGGGCATTAAGCATTCACCTCAATGTTGCTGCCACCCGCTGCAGGAACGGCAAACGATTTTTGTCCGACGCGGGCGATGAGACTGTCGAGACTGAAGGCACGCTGAGGGACAGCGGCCAGGTAGAGGAACACAAAAGAATAAAGAGCAGCAAGTTCGCCTCCGTTGAGATTTGGCCAGAAGCCCTTCGGCGCATGCGCCAGGAAGTATGCAAAGGCGAGATGGCCTGAGAGAATGAACGCGGCGGGGCGGGTGAACAGGCCCAAGATGAGCAACGGACCTCCGACTAGCTGCAGGATTCCCGCGAACCAAAGGAGCGTGAAGGCGACGGGCGGTTTCGATGGATGGCCAGGAGTAGCAAACAGGCCGAAGATCAGTGTTAGACCGTGCAGCGAAAGCAGAAAGCCTGCAACAATGCGCAACGCGGTCAGCGCGTAGGTGGACCACTGAGTGGGATTTGTAAGTTTAGACATGATGCACCTGCTTGCCGTGAGAACGATGAGCGCTGGCAGAGAGCTTGCGACCGGCGCTTTGTGCTTCGCCCCAGACGCGCAGGAAATTGCCGCCCCAGAGTTTGGCAATTTGCGCTTCGGTATAGCCGTGGCGCAGGAGTTCGGCAGTAACGTTTTGCGCCTCGCCTTCGTTGTCCCAGCCGGTAACGCCGCCACCGTGGTTGAAGTCGGAAGAGATGCCGACATGGTCGATGCCGATTCGCTTGACTGCGTAATCGACGGAGTCTACTAGTTGAGCGAGAGTGGCTTTGGGTGCAGCGGCGATGATTTCATGCCAGCGCGTGCTGTATTCTTTCTGCTTTTCCGGCGGCCAGGTTTTTTGCAGAGTATCATCTTTTTCAGGCAGGCCGTACTCGGTGCGCAGGGCAGTTACTTTGTCTTGCACATCCTGCGGAATTGGGCGGAGATAGTTGCTGAAGGCCACGATCTGCACGACACCGCCGTTCTTGGCAATCGCTTGCAACTCCTCGTCACTCAGGTTGCGGCTGTTATCGACAATTCCTTTAACAGCAGAGTGAGTGGCGGCTACGGGCGCTTTGGTGAGTGACAGCGTGTCATACAGAGCCTTCGTGGAGAGTTGCGAGACGTCAATCAAAATGCCTTTCTCGTTGAGCTTGGCAACGGCTTGCCTGCCTAAATCGGAGAGGCCGCCAATCTCATCCTGCTTGTCTCCAAAGCCAGAGACGGGACGGGAGGAATCGGCCCAATCATTGTTGCCCGCATGGTTGAAGCCGAAGATGCGGACACCGCGGTCATACCAAACGTCGATTTGCGAAAGGTCTTTGCCTAAGGGGAACGCGTTGAGGAAGCTGATTACTACCGCGAACTTGCCTTGTTTAGCGAGGCTGCGAACATCGGCGGGCGAATAGGCTAGCGCCGCGCGGTTCGGATTCTTTTTGGCAACGTTGACGATGGTTTCGTATTTTGCCTCTGCTTCAGCGTGCGCTTTTTGATAGTTCTCTGGAGTGCGTTTGGCCTGCCCGACGAAGACAGCTAAAGCAGCGCCGCTCAGATGGCCGCGCTCCACCTTGACCAGATCAAATTGCGACTTGCCATCAGTGGCGGCATCAAGATCAATCGGTACGTCAACGTGACTGTCGAACGTAACGATCTTATGGTGAATCTGTTTCGCTTTCTGCAGAAGAGCCTTGTCGTCGACGCTTGGGGTTTTACCGGTTCCGGCAGCTTGCAACACCAATGACGAGGCCAGTAGTGTGAATAGCAATTTAGACGAAGAAATCATAAGAACCTCGGAAAGTTGTTTTTTAGGTTGGAACGTTTCGATACGAATGCTTGCCAAAGCGGCGTTTGTGCTTTCGTCCGATTGACGCGGAGGGTTGGGCTGGTTAGGCTAGCGACAACAACGGCAGACGAGGTTGGGGCGGGAGGTATGAACTGGTCGGGCAGTTAATCTACTGTTCATAGATAGAGAATAGGATGAATGAAGGGGAGAGTCAAGTGAAAAGGTAATGTGCGGCGAGGATTTTACGATTCGGGGTGGGGGTCCGAGGGTGGTGCGGGGGATGAAAAAACGAACCCAACTCGGCGAAGTGGGGTTTCTTACGGTTCAAAGCCATTGGTGGGGCCGCGATTCGGAGGTTGAAAAACGAAGCCAGCCGTACGCGGTGTTTTGCGCTTCGAAGCCAGGAGTGGGCCGAGTTTTGGACTTTGAAAAAACGAACCCAACCACGGATGAAAAATAAGATTTTTGAATTTCAAGCAACCGGTGGCCAACGCATCGAACACCTTTCGGCGAGGAGAGACTGGCGCCACCCCCAAAAGTGTGTTCGGCGAAAGATCTGCCCTGCGGAACTTGGGCTGGCGGGGGCGGGCCGCCCGAGAATACTTCTAAAGTAGCTGAAGGCCGGTTGCTTGATGATGCAGACAGCGCACCTCTGATTCGCTAAGCTGTTTTAAATTGATAGGCTTACGGGGTAAGTATTTTTCCCAACTTTGGTGACTGACTTGCGAATCCCCCGAAAAGCCGCAACCCCGATGCCGAAGCAAACGACCTCATCCGTGTAATCGACGAGTCGGGCGAAGACACATCTATCCAGCCCGCATGTTTCAGAAGCTAATGTTGCCCGCTGAGATCCAGCGTGCCTTGCGCCTGGCGTCCTAACGCGCACGATACAGGCGATAGCGTTAATGGGGGAGGCGAGGGCGGAGTAGACCGTAAATCCAGGTGCCTGCGAGTGCGGCGGCTACGGCAGCCAGCATCACGGAAATACCGTTGCCGATTAGCGCGAACAACGGACCGGGGCATGCGCCGGTGAGAGCCCAACCGATGCCGAAGAGCGTGCCGCCGATGGCATAGCGGAGTCCGAAACCCAACGTTTTTGGCGGAACGGATATGACCTCGCCCGACAAAGCTGTCATCTGAAAACGCTTGATGAGAGCAACGGAGATCGCAGCCGTTGCGACGGCCGAGCCAATGATTCCGTACATGCGGAAGGACTGGAAGTGGAACATTTCCTGAATGCGGAACCAGGAGACGACCTCCGATTTTGTGAGGACAACGCCAAAAGCGATGCCGAGGAAAAGGTAAGTCGCCATTGGAATTAGAAGATAAGAGGCAAGATGAAGTAAGTGGCTGCCAGGCCGCCGGCGAAGAATCCGCATACCGCAATCAGCGAAGGCAGTTCAAAGTTCGCCAGACCCGAAATGGCGTGCCCGGATGTGCAGCCGCCCGCGTATGCCGTTCCAAAGCCAACTAAGAAGCCGCCCACGATGATAGAAACAAATCCGCGGAGCGTTAGGAGTGCATGCCAGTTGAAGACTTGTGGCGGCGCCATTCCGTGGAAGTTATGAATCCCGACTTTTGTGAGAGCCTCTTTTGTTTCGGGAGAGATGGCGATGTCGTAAGGCGCGCCCCAATGGCTCGCGAGGAATCCGCCGATCAAGACTCCAAGCAGAAAGATCAGGTTCCACAGTCCATCTTTTTTCCAGTCGTAACGGAAGTAATCCAATCCGCGTGGGGCGAGTATGGAGCACATGTGGCGCAGGTTGCTGGAGACGCCAAACACGCGATTGCCGACAAGGAGGAGCGCCGGAACAAAAAGGCCAATCAACGGTCCGGCAACATACCATGGCAAGGGCTTCGAGAGAATCATTTAAATCAAGCCTATCGCTCGACCGGCTAGCCCCACGCAGAGCCACAAAAGAAGGGACACAGCGCCTGCCCATTTTGCATAACCTCCGCTGAGGCGTTGCTGAATGAAAAAATAGAAAGCCACCGCCACAACCAGGGAGAGCATTTTCGCGCGGAAGGCGGGATTGTAGTAGCACTTGACGGGTTCTTCCGACAAAAGAAGAATGCCACTAATGGCGCTGACAACAAGGCTCCAAAGCAAGAAGGGATTGAGTTGTTGGGCCAACGCACCGGCAGTTTGACTCTTTAAACCCAAGCCGAAGATTCGCAAGTCAACAACGAGGATCACGCCACCCAACATAGTAAGGGAGAGCAGGTGAATCATTTCTACGATGGCAAAGGCGTACGTCGATTGCTGCATGAAAACGCCCACCGGGGTGTGGCCGAGCCATTGAAAGATCGGTAAGAGGCCCATAGGATTTATTTTTGAAAGTAGGCGATCGCGCGGCCGGCGCAAATGATGCAGGCCCAGAGGGTTAAAGAGGAAGCTGCGGCGAGACGCGCCCGAAGTGGTGTCACCACTCGCCCGTTCCATTCGCTGACGCTTTGAAAAATAGTGAAGTGGAAGATGAGAGGATTCAGACCTACAAGTGCCAGTAACAGCAGCTTAATGCGAAAGGCTGGATTGGCGTACGACTTAGCTGCCTCTGACCAGAACAAGAGGAAGCCACTCACGAACATCACGGCGAAACCCGCCCAGGTCAAAGGCAGAATTTGGCTGGCCACTCGCGAAACAGGTTCATTTTTTAAAACCACGCCGAGCAGCCGCAAGTCGAAAATCGCAACCGTGCCCACTAGCAGAGTTATGGTAAGGACGTGAACGGTTTCGATGATTGGGAATACCCATATCGATTCGCGAATACCTGTGCCAATGGCCGAGTCGTACAGCCACTGGCAGAAATGCTCCAACAAATCTAGGCTCCCGGTTTTTTAGCTGAAGGATCGTCCGGACCGCCATCGCCCGGTGTGCCGCCGAAAATCCTGCGACCATCGGGCAGCGTGATGTGGCGCGCGTCGGCCAGCTTCGACCCGTCTTTGGCGCGATAGCCGTTCACGGTGACTTCGTCGCCGACTTTGAGTGAGTCCCGCTTCCAACCCCGGCGCAACAAGCCCCCAGGACCAGCCGTTTCGCAACCCCAGTTCTCAACTTTTCCATCGGCACCTTTTATGTCGATGTAGAAGTACACATGCGGGTTGGCCCAGTCAATTCTGGTAACAGTGCCCTTCAGTTGAATCGGCTTAGTGCCGTCGAATTCAGCCGAGAACGAGTGGTGAGCAAGAAGCGGAATAGTCAGCAATACCGCCAGCAAAAAGCTGCCTAAACTAATCTTTGTTTTCATTGTAATTCCCTCCATGACGAGAGATTCGGGAGTGGAGAGATCGTAAAACGCCTCCATAAGCCCCCTTCTCGATTGACAATATCGCAAAAATTAGAGCCCGTCAATTGACAAAGTCTATTTTACCGATCTACATTATCTAGATAGAAGAAAACACTATGTTTAAACTTAGCGCTTTGTTTGCCCTGGCGGCGTTTGTTGCCTCCGCCCAAACGACTCCGCCGAAAGAGAATCCTTACACGGAATTAAGCGGCGACGGACTGGGAAAGACGACACAGCCCAAGAAAGTAAAGCCTGCGCCTCGGACAGCAGATGGGAAGCCCGACCTTTCCGGGTTCTGGCAGGGGCCACTCATTTTTGGCGGCATGTTTAAGAGCGTGGGAGGGCCGCCGTTTACAGCGGCCGGCGAAGAAGCATTCAAGTTCAACGTCACCAAATCGATCAATCCGGAAGGACTCTGCCTTTTCGCGGGCATACCGCGCGCCAGCATCAGCGGCGTTCCCTTTGAAATTGTGCAGAATTCCAACCGCGTGGCTTTCCTTTACGAGTTAATGTCAACCTTTCGTTCGGTCCCTGTGGATGGCCGCGAACACCCCAAAGATATCGAGCCATCTTTCTTTGGTAACGGCATCGGCAAGTGGGACGGTGACACACTAGTGATTGATTCTGTCGGCTTCAAAGACAAGCTGAGTTGGATTGACGATGACGCGCACCCGCATAGTGATGCCATGCATGTGGTGGAACGCTGGACGCGCACAGACTACGATCATCTGGCCCATGAGGTTTGGATAGAAGATGCCAAATTCTACACAAAACCCTGGACCTTCGCGCGGGTTTTCTCACTCATGCCTCCGGGCGAGGAGCTCTATGAGATGGCTTGTGACGAGAACAATATTGACCGCGATGGCGGGCACCTGGGTTACGGACCTTTGGACTTGAAGAACTATCCGCTTGAACCTAAAATTCCACCTAAGTAAAACTGCCGTCGCCTAGAATAGATTCTTGGAATCGAATTTGATTGATATCTGCGGAAGACATCCCTGAGTATTGTCCGCATATTGGACCTAGGAGAACAACATGGCAAATGAGCCGGAACGCCCCACGTCATTGGGCGATGTAGCCGCTAGACAACTCGCGAATGCGACGAAGACTACGCCACAGTTGGAGCGCATCACGCCGCGGTGGCTGACGCACCTACTGCAGTGGGTGCCAGTAGAGGCCGGCATTTACCGGCTGAATCGCGTCAAGAATGAATCGAAGGTAACGGTCGATTGTTCAGACCGCGACGAGCGCGATCTGCCGCAAACTTTCGTGGACTATCAAGAAAACCCGCGCGAATATATGCTGAGCGCGGTGAACACCGTAGTTGATATACATACACGAGTTTCGGACTTGTATAGCGTGCCGCACAATCAAATCGGCGAACAGTTGCGCTTAACGATTGAAATTGTGAAAGAGCGGCAGGAAAACGAGCTGATCAACAACAAGGAATACGGCATGCTGCAGAACGTGGCCCCGGATCAGCGGATCAAAACCCGTTCCGGCGCGCCGACACCCGATGATTTAGACGAGTTGCTCACCAAAGTTTGGAAAGAGCCGGGCTTCTTTTTGGCGCATCCGTCGGCGATTGCCGCTTTCGGACGTGAATGCACCCGGCGCGGAGTTCCGCCGCCCACGGTTTCGCTATTTGGCTCGCAATTTGTTACGTGGCGTGGCGTACCGCTGATTCCATCCGACAAAATCGGCACTGAGGGCGGCAAGACCAGCATCTTGTTGGTCCGCACCGGTGAAAAACGGCAAGGCGTTGTTGGTCTGTTCCAGCCGAATTTACCCGGACAGCAGAGCATGGGGCTTTCGGTCCGTTTCATGGGGATCAACCATAAGGCCATTGCCTCTTATTTGATTTCTCTGTATTGCTCGCTGGCGGTGCTCACAGATGACGCGCTGGCGGTGCTCGATGATGTGCAGACGGGACAATACCATGAATATAAGTGGTCTTGATGCCGGTCTTCCCGACGGTTTCCCGGACGTAGAAACAATCGAGCGGCTGGCAAATCAGTTCTTCCAGTCGCCTCCCAGCGGGACAGCTGCTGAAATTCCGAATACCGCCTCGCTCGATCCGCGGAATCCACTGGGCGGAACATCGGGGCCAGTCATTGGGCTACCAGGGGAAGCTGAATTGCACGAGCTGTTGGGCTCCACTAATTTTCCACCTGCCCCAGCCACGGCCGCTCCGTTTTATTTTCTTGAATACGCGACGGCAAGTCCGCAAGGGGTCAATGGTATTCCCTCTTCAAGAGGGCGCGAGTTATTCGACGTTCTGCAGGTCCGCCGCGACTTTCCTATTTTGGAAGAGCGGGTGAATGGCCGGCCACTGGTGTGGCTTGATAATGCCGCGACGACGCAGAAGCCTCAGGCGGTCATCGACAGGCTGAAATATTTTTACGAACATGAGAACTCGAATATCCACCGCGCTGCGCATGAGCTAGCGGCAAGAGCCACAGATGCCTATGAAGAGGCTCGGGAAAAGGTCCGCGGCTTTCTGAATGCTTCCTCGACAAACGAAATTGTGTTTGTGCGCGGAGCAACGGAAGCCATCAACCTTGTGGCGCAGAGTTGGGGCCGTCAGAACATCGTGGAAGGCGACGAAATTCTGCTTTCCATTTTGGAGCATCACGCCAACATTGTTCCCTGGCAGCAACTGGCTACCGAGAAGGGCGCCAAGTTGAAAGTGATTCCCGTTGACGACAGCGGCCAAGTTTTGCCGGATGCGTTTCAAAGACTTCTTGGTCCTAAGACGAAATTGCTGGCTTTCACGCAGGTGTCAAACGCGCTGGGAACCATCACGCCGGCGAAGCAGATGATCGATGCGGCCCACGCAGCGGGAGCCCGAGTTCTGCTGGATGGGGCACAAGCGGTTTCGCACATGCGCGTGGACGTACAAGGTTTGAACCCGGACTTCTATGTTTTTTCGGGCCATAAAGTATTTGCGCCCACCGGCATAGGAGTGCTGTACGGCAAAGAAGATCTGCTGAACCAAATGCCGCCATGGCAAGGCGGCGGCAACATGATTAAGGATGTTACTTTTGACCGAATAACCTATCATGATGCGCCGTTACGTTTCGAAGCGGGAACCGGCAACATCGCAGACGCAGTAGGTCTGGGAGCGGCGATTGATTATGTTCAGCGCATTGGCATGGAACGTATCGCGAAGTATGAACACCAGTTGCTGCTTTATGCCACCCGATTGTTGACCGAGATTCCGCGCCTGCGGCTCATTGGAACCGCGGCGGACAAGGCGGGCGTTTTGTCGTTCGTGATAGACGGCCACAAGACAGAAGGCATCGGATCGGCGCTGAATCGGGAAGGAATTGCCGTGCGCTCTGGGCATCATTGCGCGCAACCGATTCTGCGGAGGTTCGGCTTGGAAAGCTCAGTTCGTCCATCTCTGGCTTTTTACAACACACACGCCGACATTGATGCGCTCATCTCCGCACTTCGGCGTATCGTCGGCGGACGCGGCGCGGGAATGTAAGCTGCGGGTTGATACGAACCCCCGAACTTTTGCGGAAGACCGTATCTTCACAACTCGATGGACTTTGGGATGATTGCTGAAGTAGCATAATCTAGAGGCTCATTGTATGTCCAAAGTCCTAGATGAAGTCTTGAATGCCAATAAGGCATATGCGGAGAAGTTCGGCGACCTGGGAAAGCTGGCGATGCCGCCGGCACGGCGTTTTGCCATTCTGACTTGCATGGACGCGCGCCTGCTTCCGGAAAAGTTTGCGGGCTTGGTGGAAGGCGATGCGCATGTCATTCGCAATGCGGGCGGACGAGCGAGCGACGATGCGATTCGCTCATTAGTCATTTCCTACAAGTTACTCGGCACGCAGGAGTGGTTTGTCATTCACCACACAGACTGCGGCATGTTGACCTTTACAAACGACATCATGAGGGATTTGTTGTCCAAGAGTCTGGAAACCGCAGGTATCGAGAATGGCGCTTGGAAGGACTCGGGAAGGGGCACTGGATCGGAGGCTGGACAGTATGTGGAATGGCTGACGATTCAGGATTTGGCAAAGAGCGTTGTGGATGACGTGAGACGAATAAGGACTCACCCGTTAGTTCCAGCCCGGATCCCCATTTACGGTTATATTTACGATGTTCTCAGCGGGAATTTGATAGAAGTTCCGGAAGCGACAAAAGCAGGCGCGGCAGAAGCCCAGGCGCGGGCAGCGAAATCATAGTCTTTTCAAAACGGCATTGGCAACTAATAAACGAACTTCCCATTGGATGAATGGCTTTGCCTTGGGGGCGCTGGCTCTCTCGGTAGGACTTGTCACATTTGCGAATATAGACACTGAGAAATCGAATGCGATTCTCAATGTTTCATACGATCCTACTCGCGAATTATTCAGAGCCTTAAATCAGCAGTTTGTTACGGAGTATCAGCGCCAAACTGGTGTTAAGCTCAACGTTCAACAATCACACGGTGGCTCTTCACGCCAGTCCAGGGCTGTGATAGATGGATTGAAAGCGGATGTAGTCTCATTCGCGCTCTTTCCCGATGTGGACGCGCTCCGCAAGCGTGGTCTGATTGCACAGGATTGGAGTAAGCGTCTCCCGCACGATTCCCAGCCCTTCACGTCGACGATCGTGTTCGTGGTTCGCAAGGGCAACCCGAAAAACATCCATGACTGGCCAGATTTAATCAACGGAGATGTGTCCGTTATTACGCCGAATCCCAAAACTTCGGGCAACGGAAAACTCAGTGTTTTGGCGGCTTGGGGATCCGTTATCTACCGCGGTGGCACGGAAGCGCAAGCGCGTGAATACCTCACTCGTTTGTACCAGCGTGTGCAGGTTCTAGACGCCGGTTCACGCGGCGCCACCACTACCTTCGCCGACGAAAAGGTGGGCGATGTTCATCTGACCTGGGAAAACGAGGCGATCCTCGAAGTGGAGAATTCCGGCGGCGAGTTGCAAATCGTCTATCCGCCGGTGAGCATTCGCGCGGAGCCCACCGTGGCTTGGGTCGACGCCAATGTGTCAGGCACTCGTCGTGAGGGTTTCGCCAAAGCATATCTGCAGTTCTTGTTTACGGATCAAGCGCAGGAAACTATTGCGCGCAATGGCTACCGTCCCGTGAACGCGGAGATCCTGCGCCGCCATGCCGATCGTTTGCCTCCCGTCAATTTGTTTCCCATCAGCCTCCTCGGGCCGAACTGGGATGAGGTTTATCGGAAGTTCTTTGACGAAAACGCGATCTTCGACAGCATCTCCCCGCGAAAGGTGAATGTGTGAATCTCGCGTTCTTGCAGGGCTACGGTTGGACGAGCGCGCGAAAAGACTTACTGGCTGGCGTGACAGTCGCCGCCATCTCCTTACCGCAAGCGATGGCTTACGCGTTGATCGCTGGCGTCGATCCACGCTTCGGGCTTTACTCGGCCATTGTAGTCACATTAGTAGCCTCCATTTTCGGCTCATCGTCTCATCTGATCAACGGACCAACCAACGCGATTTCGCTTGTCGTTTTTAGCGCGCTCGCATTTTTCGATCCCGAAGCGCGCTTCGATATCTACCAAGGTATGTTTCTGCTCGGAATTATGGTTGGCGGCGTACAGATATTGATTGCCGTTTTCAAGCTGGGCGATTTGACGCGCTACATCTCGGAAGCAGTCGTGCTGGGTTTCATGGCAGGCGCCGGGTTCCTGGTTGCTCTAGGGCAAGTAGGAAATCTGTTTGGCTTGCGCGATAAGGGTACGGGCCATCAGCACGTTCTTCATCGCTTCTGGTTGACGGTTACTGGCGGCGCCATCAATCCACACGCGCTTGAAATCGGCATCGGCACAATCATTCTCGCAATCGCTCTACGCAAGCTGACGCGTAAATACCATCTGCCGCAATTCGACATGCTTGTCGCACTCATAGCCGCCGCATCCCTTGCCGCGGCCTTCGGGTGGTCTGAGCCCGACGCCCACGGCAAAGCCGCCCTCGCCGTAGTCGGCAATGTGCCCGCGAATTTGCCCAGGCCGCACATTCCTGAAATTCAATTTGGATGGATTTCCCAGATGTCGGGCAGCACACTGGCGATCGCTTGCCTAGGCTTGCTGGAAGCGCTGGCAATTGCCAAAGCGATTGCGCACCAAACTCGTCAAACTCTGGACTTTAATCGCCAGTGTCTCGCCGAAGGCTTGGCGAATCTCGCCGGCGGATTCTTTCAGTGTTTACCTGGTTCCGGATCGCTCACGCGCTCGGCCATCAATTTTCAGTCGGGCGCAGTGAGCCGCATGTCGGGCATCTTCGTGGCGGGCTCGGTGGCGGCGGTGCTCCTGATGTTCGCCCCGCTCATGCGCTACGTACCGAAAGCAGCTCTGGCGGGGCTGCTTATGATCACCGCGTCGCGGCTCGTTGATTGGAAAAGGTTGCGCTCGGCTCTCGGCGCTTCTCGCTATGATGGCGGTCTTGTTCTGCTCACGGCCTTTGCTGCTGTATTTATTAGTGTCGAATTCTCGATCTTGATCGGCGTCGGCATCTCCATTCTTATTTTTGTTCCGCGCGCGGCCAAACTGCGGGGTTCCGAACTGATCGTGAGTGAAGAAGCGGTGGTCCGTGAAAGAGTGCCGTCCGATCCGGACTGCAACGGCATGCTCATCTTCGATTTTGAGGGCGACCTATTCTTCGGAGCCGCTCCTGAATTAGATAACTACTTTTCCGTCCTCGAAAAGCGTGCTCTCCACGCAGGCATTCGTTGCGTGGTGCTGCGCGTAAAAGGCACCAGCAATCCCGACATGGTCTGCATGGAGCGATTCCTTCATTTCATTGCAGATATGCAGCGCCATGGAGTAGTTGTTCTGCTCTGTGGGGTGCGCCCCGAATTTGCACGCGTCATGAAGAACATGCGTTTTGAAGAATATCTGCCCAAGTCCCAAGTCTTTCTCGAAGAGCCAAAGCTTTTTTCTTCCACCCTAAAGGCCGTTCGTTTTGGCTATAAGCTCGCGGGCGAACTGTCTTGCGCCCACTGCGCGCGGATTCAAGCGTCCGAAGAGACATACCTTTATTACCTGCTGTGACGTTTTTGGTGTGACTCGTCGAACTTTCTTCACCTCTCGGCCTTGACAAAACTCAGGAATCACCTTATTGTCTATCTATGAAGTATAGAATAGTCTTTTGTTCCTTTCTCTGTTTTGAACAGTAGCCGCGCGTTTAGCTGGTGGTTGGGCTTTTAGAGGCCAAGGGAAGGATTTCAAAGGTGAGGTTAAGCAGACGAGACTTATTTCTAGCGCTTTCGGCGGCCGCCTATGCAGGAGTTGGGCTAGACAGCAAAAAGCGCATTGATCGGACTTTGGTGGGCAAAGATGTTGACCGGCCGCCTTTTTCCGCGTGGCATCACTTTCACCTAGAGAGCGAGCCGCCTGAAGTTTTCGCCAAAGCGACCATAGAATTCCACCAACAAACCGGTACAGATCTGGTCAAGGTAATGAGCGATTTCCCTTACCCTAAGCCAGCCGGGGGTTTGGACCGTTTGCAAGTTGAACCAAAGCCGTTTCCGGCGCAGTTGCGTGCACTAGAACTGATTCGCGACGGCATCGGGAACGAAAACTATTTTGTTGAGACGATTTTCAACCCATGGAGTGTGGCGGAAAAGCTTTCGTCGCGCGAATACCTACTCGATCTAAAGAGCAACGCACCGCAGAAATTGTTCGACATATTGGAAGTCATTACGCAGTCGGAAATTAACCATGCCCGGGCAGCTATTCAGGTAGGGGCGCGCGGCATTTTCCTGGCGATTCAGAACGCAGTTCCCGAAGTTCTCGGCGAAGACGACTATGCGAAGTTCAGTGAGCCCTTCGACAAGCTGATTTTGTCTTCAGTGAGTTCTGCGCCGTTGAATATTTTGCACCTGCATGGAAACCACGTTTACTGGCAGCGCTTCACCAGCGGCTGGGCGGCGAACGGAATTAACTATTCCGTTGCCGGCACGAAGGTTCCCATCTCAGAGGTGCGCCGCCAAACGTCGGGAGTGATTCTCGGCGGCATCGACGAGAATAACTTCTCTAACCTCACTCTCGCCGACCTGCGCCTTCAGGCAAAAACCGCTCGGGAAGAAGGCCGCAAACAATTCTTACTTACTCCGGGTTGCTCGGTGCCCGATGACACGAGCGCGGCCTCTGTTCGCCGCTTGCGGACAGTTTTCTAAGAAACAAGGAGTTGTCATGAATATTCAAACCACAAAACGCCTCGCCGTAATTCTGGCCCTCGCCGGAGCGGCACACGCGCACTCACTAAAGGGTCTTTGGGATGGCACGGTCAAATACGACGACTACAAGATTCCCTTCTTGATTGAGTTCTCACAAAAGGGAGATGTGGTCTCCGCAGCGTTTTTCAATGGCGACGAACAGGTGACTTCTACCGCCGGCAGACTGAACGGAGATGCGCTGAACGTTAATTTCGATCACTATGCGACCCGGCTCACGGGCACTTATCAAGACGGCGTGATCAAAGGCACTTATGGCAACACCAAATATGGCTTTCATGATTTTGAGGCTCGACCGCATCAGAAAGTGACAGCTGCTGGCGTCCCAGCGCCGAACATCTCCGGCGTTTGGACCATTCCGAATGAAAGCCCCAAAGGTGAACACGCTTGGCGTTTAATCATCCAACAACAAGGAGCGAAAGCCAGCGCGGCCATCTTGCGCGTGGATGGCGACACCGGCGCGCTGGTTGGAAATTTCAGCAACGGCAAGTTTACGCTCAACCACTTTGATGGCGCGCGCGCATCCGTTGCGGAGATTATTCCCAAAGAAGACGGCTCACTCGATATCGATTTTCGCGGTTTCCACAGCCCAGCGAAACATTACACAGCGGCCCGTGCGGAACAGGCCAAGGCCAAAGGTGTGCCCGATCCGACCGATCCGGAAGAACACACGCGCGTGAAAGATCCGAACGAGCCATTTCAGTTCAGCTTTCCCGATTTGGGCGGCAAACTGGTTTCCAACACCGATCCGCAGTTCCACGGCAAGGTGGTGATCGTGAACATCACCGGAAGCTGGTGCCCGAATTGCCACGATGAAGCACCCTTCCTGGCTGAGCTCTATCGGAAGTATCATGCGCAGGGGCTGGAGATCGTCGCCATTGATTTCGAGGAACCGGAACAGCGCAAAGATCCGACTCGTTTGCAGGCATTCATCAAGAAGTACGGAATTCAGTACACTTACCTGCTTGCCGGTGAGCCTTCGGAACTGCAGGCTAAGATTCCGCAAGCAGTGAATCTCAATTCGTGGCCCACTACTTTCTTCTTAGATCGCGCCGGCAAAGTGCGTGCAATTCATGCCGGCTTTGCGGCCCCGGCCAGCGGCGAATTTAATGTGGCCTTGAAAAAAGAGACGACCGAACGCATAGAGAAGCTTTTGTCGGAGAACGTGCGGGCATCCCGCTGAAGAGAAAATCATGACAAACTACGCATACCCTGAAGTCTTGGTATCGAGCGACTGGGTTCTCGCTCATCTCAAAGATCCCACCGTGCGCCTCGTTGAAGTAGACGTCGAAAACAACGCCTACGAGCAAGGACACATCCCTGGCGCCATCGCCTGGTCTTGGCAGCGGCAGCTTTCTGATCAGGTCCGCCGCGACGTGATTCCACGTGAGGAGTTCCAAGAACTGCTTGGGAGTTCTGGAATTTCCAACGAGACAACGGTTGTGCTGTATGGCGACAACAACAACTGGTTCGCGGCTTGGGCTTTCTGGCAGCTTAAGATTTACGGCCACGCCGATGTTCGTTTGCTCAACGGTGGCAGAAAGAAATGGCTGCAAGAGGGGCGCGAGTTGACAACCGATGTTCCCGCTTATCCGGTTGCCCGTTATTTCGCGCAAAAGCCGGACTTCTCGATTCGCGCCTTCCTGCCGGACGTGCAGAGAGCCGTGCACGGAGGGGAAGTGGACCTGGTAGATGTGCGCAGTCCGCAGGAATTCACCGGCGAAATACTCGCGCCGCCCGGCCTCCCTGAAACGGCGCAACGCGGTGGACATATTCCCACAGCCCGCAGCATTCCGTGGGGCAAGGCGGCCAACGAAGATGGCACCTTTAAAACAGTTGAGGAACTGAAGGCCATTTACAGCGCGGAAGGAATAGATGGCAACAGATCCGTCATCGCCTATTGCCGCATTGGCGAACGCTCCAGTTACACCTGGTTTGTGCTGAAGTATCTGCTCGGCTACCAGAACGTTGTCAACTATGACGGCTCTTGGACGGAGTGGGGCAATCTGGTGGGCGCTCCCATCGAACGCGGCCTCGCGGCGCCGGTAAAAACACTTGTCGCACATGCGAGCTGAAGATTTTCGCAAGCAATCGTTGGAGTTGGAGGGATGGAGCGTGCATCTCTCCTCCTACCGCATTGGCGGGCAGTATTTAGCGGAGGTCGAAGTGGAATCCTCGGGTGTGACAATCGCCCGCGCGACCGATCAAACGCGAATAACCTCCGAGGAACGGGCCATTGAGGCAGCGGTAAGGCGGTTGTCTCGAACGCGCCGATTGGACTTCGATTTGACTGTCGGGGGTTGAGGATTCGTTGGACAAAAATAGGGATTGAAATCTGACGCGAGATGGCCATACGAACGCGATCAAAGGCAGTAATCACCTTGGTGGTCCTCGCGGCGACTTTGCTCGCGGCGCTGGCGAGAGAGAAGCATTGGGAATTTAGACGCAACGCGTCCGTTTTCAAGGCCGCGCGTGCCGAGACACCGGAGGACGCTGTCTACAAAATGCTAGATACGGCGCGCGCCGGCGATACGAACGCCTATCTGGATTGCTTCTCCGGAGAGTTGCGGCTGCAACTGTCGCAAGTGATCAATGAAACTTCAGCTTCTCAGTTCTCGAAGTATTTGGTGGAACAGAATTCAGCGTTCACCGGTGTTGCTGTGAGCGTTAGCGAGAATTCGAATCCCGGCGATGCGCGGCTACGCCTGGAGTACGTTTATCCGGAACGCAATGAAGTCCAGGATCTCTACTTGCGCAGAGACTCAGAGAAGTGGAAGATCGTCAAGGTGGCAGGCTCGGAACAGATCAAGACCTTGATCCCGTACGGCACACGGGTAACAGAATAGCCCTGAGGTTTTCGATTTTGTCTATCAATCAAAATAGATTTTGGCTTGACGTGGGAGCAGCATTGGCCTTATTGTCAATAGGAATAGTTATTTTAGCCGTTCGAGAAGGACCAAAATGAATAAACTCTACGTTGCCATGGCGCTAGGCTTTGCATACCTGCTGCTGCCCGGATCTCTTGAAGCACAATCAACAGCTTCCTTCCGAATTTTGTTTGGAGTCACGGATTCGACACCCACTCGCTGGGACGGGACGGTTTCTGTGCAGGAGGCGGGGAAATTCGAGCTACAGCCGTGGCGATTTGAAGGTGCGGACGGAATCAGCGGACCGTTGTTTCACATCACAACGCACCCGGCGCGCTTGTTTAGCGGCTCCACTCCGTCGTCCGGTGTCGCTATCGTGGCAAACGGTTTCCTGCTGAACATCACTGGCATGACCGAAAACACTGCGATCGCGATCACCACGGCGCAAGGCGATTTTCGTTTTAAGCCCGCCGATGTTAAATATGGCGCAGGCCTGTACAAACTGGGCGGAAGGGTGTACATCGATCCCGTCCCAGCGAGTACCCGGGTCAGTCATTCGGCTGGAGAGAACGACTACCCTGCTACCGCCTCGGAGCCGAACGGCGATATCTGGCTTGTCTACGTGGAGTTTCACCACAGTGCGGACTATCTCAAGCTGCGCGTATCCCCTAAGCCCACGCCGACCGATTTCTCGGTCTACAAGGAACCCACCGGCGGCGATCAGATCTTTGCGCGCAAATATACACGTGGCGTGTGGGGCGAGCCCATTCCGATCACAGAAAAGGGGGGCGATCTTTACCGGCCTGCTGTCGCGGTGGACGGTCGTGGGCGGGCGTGGGTGTTTTGGTCCGAAAATGTCGACGGCAACTTTGATGTGTTCGCGCGGGCCATCGATGGGTCTGAGCCGAAGGAGCGCATTCGGATTTCCTCCGAGCCGGGCTCCGATATCGATCCGGTTGCCGTTAGAAATTCGCAGGGAAATATCGTCGTCGCATGGCAGGGTTGGCGCGACGGGAAGGCCGCCATCTTCGCTGCCGAACAGCGCGGCGATCAATTCTCGTCATTGGGCAAGATCTCCAACAGCAACGCAAACGAATGGAACCCGGCCATTGCCGCCGATAAATCAGGCCGCGTTTCGGTAGCCTGGGACTCATACCGCAACGCCAACTACGACATATACGTGCGCACGTTTTCAAATGGCAGTTGGGGCAAGGAGATTCCCGTGGCAGCGACCGCCCGTTATGAGGCTTACCCATCCATTGCTTACGACGGCACGGGCCGCTTATGGATTGCCTACGAAGAAGGAGGCAAGGGCTGGGGCAAGGATTTCGGAGCCTACTCGACGCCGGGAATCGCGCTTTATCAGGGACGCTTGATCCGCCTTCGCGGACTCGAATCGAACGGCCGCCTCGTGGATCTGGATGCTAACCTCGATCAAGCCTTGGTTGGCGTGCCGAACCTGTTTGCCGATCACCTTGGATCGCAAGCGGAAAGCGAAACGCTCGATCCCAATCCACAGAATGCACTCCAGCGACGACCGGACCAGCCCGCCGCGAACAATCTGCGCGCCGCCAAGAATACGCTGCCCCGATTGACGATAGACGATTCGGGCCGGGTATGGCTGGCCTTCCGCTCAGCTCATCCCATCTGGTGGAGCCCGCTCGGGACAGTATGGACCGAGTATGCCGTTTCCTATGACGGTAAATCCTGGACGCGGCCCGTCTTCTTGAATCACAGCGATAATCTGCTCGACAATCGTCCCGCGCTGACCGTGATCGCCGATGGCAAGCTGCTGATTGTGAACTCATCCGATAACCGGCGGGACTTTCAAATAGGGGAGAGCGTAAGCGGTGCTGGAGGCCTCGGCGACAAGGTTCCGACCGATCCATACCGCAACGATTTGTGGAGTCACGAACTCGATTTGGGGCCGGCCAACCAGGCTCTACCGGCCGTGGCGGCCAAGGTTCAAAACGATCCTCCCACGGTTGATCGCACCGATGCAGCGGCGGTAGCAAAGCTGCATTCCTATCGCGGCGGACCCGACGGCAACCTGCATGTCATCCGGGGAGAGTTTCATCGTCATAGCGAGATATCGATGGACGGCGGGAGTGACGGCACGATTCTCGATCAATGGCGGTACGCTTTGGACGCGGCGGCGCTCGATTGGGTGGGCTGCTGCGATCACGACAATGGCGGTGGCCGCGAATACAGTTGGTGGATTACTCAGAAACTGACTGACATCTTTAACGCGCCCAACAAGTTCACCAATATGTTCGCGTACGAGCGCAGTGTTCCGTATCCTGAGGGACACCGCAACGTCATCTTTGCCGAGCGCGGAATTCGTCCGCTGCCGCGGCTTCCTCTTTCGGGAGAAAACGAGCCTGGACATGCGCCCGACACACAAATGCTCTATGCCTACCTGAAACAGTTCAAGGGCGTGACCGCATCTCATACCAGCGCGACGTCGATGGGTACGGACTGGCGTGACAACGATCCGGAAAGCGAGCCGGTCGTCGAGATCTACCAGGGAGACCGGCAGAATTATGAGATTGCGGAAGGGCCTCGTTCCAATAACGAAAAAGATTCGATCGGCGGTTGGCGTCCGAAGGGATTTGTCAACGTCGCTTTGGACAGAGGGTTCCGGCTGGCATTCGAATCCAGCTCGGATCATGTTTCGACCCATATAAGTTACTGCAACTTATATGTGAAAGAGAATACCCGCGAGTCGGTGCTGGATGCGTTTCAGAAAAGACACGTCTACGCGGCTACCGATAACATCCTGGCTGACGTCGAAAGCGGCCCTTACTTGATGGGGGACGAGTTTTCCACGGCTGAACTGCCCTCTCTCAAAGTGAAGTTGAGCGGCACTTCACGCTTCGCGAAAGTAGTCATTGTCAAAGACGGCAAGTATGTCTACTCAACGGCCCCCAATACGCAAGACGTTGAGTTCTCGTGGCGGGACAACCAACCAACCAAGGACACGACGGCGTATTATTATGTGCGCGGCGAGCAGGATAACGGAGAAATCGTTTGGGCTTCTCCGCTTTGGATCAAGTACACGGGGCGGTAACTCATGCGGGACGACATGGGTGAAAACATACAGGCCGCAGGCGTTTTGCCCGAGTCCGGCGAGCGCGAACTACCCGCAGGAGTCTTATATTATTCTTTCGCGGCGTTCGTTGGCGTTCTGCTTCTTCTGAACTGGCTGGGCATCTTTAAAACGATATTCGGCATCGATACCGCCATTCTGATAACGCTGCTGGCGGGCTACAAGACCTTCTATAACTCACTCTCGGCGCTGCTTGAAAAGCGCATTTCCGCAGATATCGCGCTCTGCGTGGCGGTGATTGCGGCGCTGGCGACGGGCAACTATCTAGCGGCTGCGGAAGCGATGTTTATTGTGCTGGTAGGCGAGGGACTCGAGTCCTTCGCCGCCGGCCGGACCGCCGCCGCTATCAAGAAATTTGTGGAGGAGCTTCCGCGCACAGCCACGCTCCTACGTGAAGGGTCGGAAGAAACCATCAAAGCCGAATTGCTTGTCCCGGGGGATCTTATCCTGGTGCGTGCGGGCGAGCGGATACCGGCGGACGGACTCATCGAGCACGGCTACTCGCATATAGACGAAAGCTCCATCACGGGAGAATCTCTTCCCAGGGATAAGAAGCCTGGAGACGAGGTCTTATCGGGTACGCTGAACGGTAACTCGGCGCTTCGGGTCCGTGTGTCGCGCAGCGGTTCGGACACCACCATCGCACAGGTGATCGCGCTGGTCGAGGAGGCGCAGGAGCGCCGGTCGCCGGTCGAACGCTTGGCCGATCGTTATGCCCGTTTTTTTCTGCCGGCGCTGCTGCTTTCGGCAGCTCTCACCTTTTTCTTCACGCGCGATTGGAGCCGCACGGTAGCCGTGCTTATTGTGGCCTGCCCCTGTGCGCTTATTTTGGCGACTCCCACGGCCATGGTCGCGGCCATCGGTGGATTGGCCCGCCGCGGCATTCTGGTGCGCGGTCCCGCCGTACTCGAACGCGCCGCGAAAGCGGACACATTGTTGTTCGATAAGACAGGCACCATTACGGAAGGCCGCTTTGAGATCCGCAAGATCGTCACGGCGGGTGGCTCCGAGGATGATGTCTTAAGCTTAGCGGCAGCGGCGGAACGCTCATCGCATCACCCGTTAGCGCAGATTATCGTCGCTGAAACGCTGCGCCGCGGATTGCATCTTCTTGAACCCGATGCTGCGGAGGCCCTGCCCGGACGGGGTGTCTATTGCCGGATTGGCGAGCGTGAAATCCGCGCCGGGAGCGCAGCATTTCTGCAGAGTGTCGGAGTAACGGGAATGGAATCTCTGCTGACCGCTGCCGGGGCTGCAGGCGCAACCGCGGTTCTGGTAGCGGAAGGGTCAAAGCTCGCCGGAGCCATTCTCCTGCGCGACCGTCTGCGCGAAGGTGCGGTCGAGGCGCTGAGCAAGCTACGCGATTTGGGGCTCACCGACCAGCGGCTCCTGACCGGGGACAACCGCCGCGCCGCGGAAGTCATTGCCCGTGAGGCTGGCATCATTGAGGTGCAATCGGAGATGCTGCCGGCTGAGAAGGTCGCAGCCGTGAAGACTCTCATCGCGGCCGGTCGGCACCCAGTCATGATTGGCGAAGGCTTGAACGATGCGGCCGCATTGGCGAGCGCGGACGTAGGCATCGCCGTATCCGGTGCAAGCGACATCACCGCCGAAGCGGCTGATGTTGTCTATCTTCCCGAATCGCTCGAAAACCTTCCGCTGTTTTTCTCAGTGAGCGGCAGGGCCGTGCGAACGGCGTGGCAGAATATCGTTCTGTTCGCAGGCGTGTTGAACGCATGCGCGGTCATCTTGGCCGCGACAGGAAAGCTAGGCCCGGTGGGCGCGGCGGTGACTCACCAACTCTCTTCGTTTTTCGTCATGCTGAACTCGCTGCGCTTGCTCCACATACCAGGGCGCGGCAAGCCCGCTTGGTGGAAGGAGCGTGTTCGCGCAATTGTGCCGGCACAATTCAGGCTCGGGCAGTTGAGCCAGCGCGTGAATCTCTTCGCGGAACGCTTGGAATTCGATGCATTAGCGAATTCCTTCGCGCGAAGTTGGCCTGCGTTGCGCCGGCCGGTACTGTATTGCGTTGGCACCCTGTATATTTTGAGCGGCATTTATACCCTGAATCCAGACGAAATCGGCATTGTTGAGCGCTTCGGACAAAAGATTGTGCCGTATGGCGGCCCCGGCCTGCACTACAAAATTCCGTGGCCCGTTGATCGCCTGACCCGGCTGCAAAGCAAGCGCATTCGGACGGTGGAGATCGGTTTCCGCTCAAACGCAAAATCGTCGGCTGCCTCTGAACCAAGCGCCTATGAGTGGAACGAACAGCATCGCACGGGCCGTTATACCAGCGTTCCAGAAGAAGCCTCAATGCTGACGGGCGATCAGAACATGATTGAACTGACGGCAACCATTCTTTATCGGGTGGAGCGGCCCGATAGCTATCTGTTTCGCCAGCTTGATCCGGATACAACCGTACGATCCGCTTCCGAATCTGTGCTGGAAAATATTGTGGCCGCCACATCGCTCGATGAGGTGCTTACTCTCAACCGAAGAGCCATTGAGGCTCGCGGGCAAGGGGAACTCCAAACGCGCCTCGACCGCTACGACGCTGGCATTCGCGTCCTGGCCGTAAGGCTCGAAGATGTGCATCCGTCGCAGGAAGTTGTGGATGCTTTCCGGCAGGTGTCGGACGCTTTTGAAGAGAAGAGCCGGCTCATCAACGAGGCCGAGGGATACCGCAATGAGCAGATTGCGGTTTCAAGAGGCAATGCCAAGGCTTTGCTCGAAAACGCGGAAGCCTTTCGAATTGGGCGTCAGACACGCGCTGAAGGAGATGCCAGCCGCTTTCAACTAACGGAGGCTGCCTTTCAAGCGGCGCCCGCAGCCACGGCAAACCGCCTTTACCTGGAAACGCTGGAAGAGGTTTTGCCGGGAAAGAAAAAACTCATTATGGACAAGAGTCGAGGCAAGCGCCACCTGCTGCTGCTCGAAGACGGAGTTGAACTTCCTCCCAACCTGGGGTCGGCACAGTAGTAGGGAAACGGAATATGACCAGCAAACAAATCAAAATTGCAACCATTGCGCCAGCCGTGCTAGCCGCCTACTTGTCGTTCTATACGGTTCGTGAGACGGAATTCGTACTCGTCACGCAATTCGGCAGTCCCGTGTGGACGGTGACCGGGGCGGGGCTGCATTTCAAGTGGCCTTTCCAATCTGTCTTACGTTTTGACAGGCGCCTGCGCATTTACAATCCGCGCCCATCCGAGTTTCTGACCCGCGATAAGAAGAACCTGGTAATCGAAAATTACGTGGCGTGGCGCATAGCCGATCCGAATCGCTTCGTGCAGAGTGTTGGCGACGCCGCTGCCGCCGAGATGCGGCTGCATGACATTATTTGGTCGGGTCTGTCCGCCGCGATTGGCACGCAAAACCTCGATTCGCTGGTCGCGCCTTCCGCCGAACAACTGCAAACCCCTTCCATGCTTGCCTCGCTTACCGACTCAGCCGACCGCGCGGCGCTCGTGCAATACGGCATTCGGATTGTGGACGTGCGCATCAAGCGTCTTAACTTTCCCGGGCAGAACAAGGAAAGTGTATTCGCCCGGATGCGTGCCGAACGTGAACGAATCGCCATGCAATACCGCGCGGAAGGCGAGGAAACGGCACTCGCAATTCGTGCCGACGCCGGGAAGCAAAAAGAGCAGATCTTGTCGGCCGCTTACAAGGATGCCGAGCGTATCCGCGGCGAAGGCGATGCGGAAGCTACCCGGATTTACGGCGCGGCTTATTCGAAAAACCCGCGCTTCTACAAGTTGCTAAGAACGTTGGAATCGTACAAAAAAACTCTGGACGACAAAACCACTGTGGTTCTTAGCTCCGATTCCGAACTATTGAAGGTTCTCACTCACGGCGAGGCGGCAGTGAAATGAGCAGTGTCCTTCTGACGCGCCCCGAGCAGGAGATCGAGAAACGGCATCCCGCCCCCAAGCGGCCGTACTTGTTCTGGCTGGCGGCGGTTTGGCTCGTTTCGGGGGTCTACCTTGTGCAGCCTGACCAACAAGCGGTAGTGACGACCTTTGGAGCCGTGACCGCGGCACAAGTCTCGCCCGGCCTGCATTATGCCCTTCCTTGGCCCATCGATCACGTTTACAAACTCAAGGCTCACCAACTGCGCCGGGCGGTGATTGGGGGCGATGTCGCCGATGCCGTGCTTGGACGGTTGCAGCCCAATTTGTCGCAATTCCTTACGGGCGACCAGAATCTCATCAACGTTCGTGTTGTGGTTCAATATTCAGTCGCCCAGCCCAAAAACTTTCTGTTCAATACCGAAGATGTGGATCGCGAGGTCACGACAACGTTAGAATCCGAACTGGCGCATCGTCTCGCTCATACCAGCGTCGATGACATTCTTACCACCCAGAAAGTCTCCATTCAGAACGATGTGCTGGAACGCACTCAACACGCTCTGGAAAGGTATGAGGCCGGCGTGGTCATTTCGAGCGTGAACATTGAGAACGTCGCTCCTCCTGCGGAAGCCGCCGCCGCTTTCCGCGCCGTGTCTGGGGCGCGAGCGGATGCTCTTCGAATTGTCAACGAAGCCCAAGGATATGCCAACGACCTGCTGCCGCGCGCCCGAGGCGAAGCGGACCAGCTCGCGGCCTCGGCTCAGGGATATAAGGATGGAAAGATCAACCGGGCTGCCGGCGATGCCGCGCGTTTCAATGCAGTTGCGGCAGAGTACGCTAAGGCTCCTGGGGTAACCGGCACGCGCGCCTACGTCGAAGCTATGGAACAGATTCTGCCGCGTTTGAAGAAGCTGATCGTTGACTCTAACGAAGATATCGATCTTACGGTTATTGGCCGCGATGGAAGTCGATCAAAGTAAGTAGCCGCTCACTTACTGTGCTCCTTATCCGTGAATTCCCAATCTCCCCACGGACTCACTGCATGGCCGACCGGCACGTTGGCTTCCTTATAGTGAGTAAGCCCAGCCCGCGCCAGGTACTCGTGCGCCGGGAGGAAGCCGTCTTTTCGCGCACGCAGTTCCGCGTCAAGTTGACGATCCAAGCCCATGAGCAATCCGCGAGCAGCAGCCGCGGCGGCCAAATTGTTCATCTGATACGGATCTGCTCGATTGTCATAGAGCAGCCACGGCCCATGGATGGATCGAACATAGCTGTAGCGTTTGGTACGCAGCCCGCGATATTCGGCGAAACCATAGCGCCGCGCTTCCGTGATGGGAACCGGAAGCATTAGCAGACTTGCTTCAGACCTCGCATTCTTGGCCAATCTGTTTTCTCCCTCCACGCTGTCCGGGATAGCTAAACCCGCCAGCGCAAGAACGGTTGGCATGAGATCGGGCATATTGAACGGCGCCGCCACGCGAGTTCCCTTGCGGCCCAGCACGGCAGGGTAACGAATCAGCAGCGGAACGCGGATCGACTCGTCCCAAGGATAAAGCTTCGTCGTCAATCCTTGCGAAAGCATCATGTCGCCGTGATCGGACAGAAACACCACAATGGTGTCGTCGGCTATGCCGGACTGTTCCAGAGATCGGAACAGACGTTCAAAGCACGCGTCAAGCGCCGCCATATGCGCGTAGTAACCGCGCAGGATCTCAATTGCTGCCGCGTGTTTGTCCTTCGGCACATTGGGCCGCAACGCAATCTCGCGTGTATGGTAGGTTTCGCGGAATGCGGACGGCGCCGTCTCATACGGGAAGTGCGGCGGCCCTAACGACAGACACAGCAGAAAGGGATCTGCGCGCTTCGCACTCAGCCCCATGAACTCTATGGCGTCGTCGGTCTGCGCCGACGCGTCGTAGCCAGTCCAGTACTTAGGAAGGGTGTCGTTGCCCTCGTAATAAAGCGAATGGTTGTAGTCGTGCGTGCACTCGCAGGCCTTCCAGTAATCAAAGCCCAGCCGCTGTTCTGGCGGCACAGGGGACAAACGGCGTCCGTAGTTCCCGTCGGGGCTTCCGTAGAGATGCCACTTACCGATATAGCCGGTGTGGTAACCGGCATTCCGAAAAACTTCCCCTAACGTCAATCCCTTGGGCTTGAGCTCGACGTCGTTAATGAAGACGCCGTGCGTCAAAGGATACTGTCCCGTCAGCAAGCTAGCCCGCGCCGGGCAGCAGACTGGCAGATTGGATACGACATTGTCGAAGCAAACGCTCTCGCTGGCGAACCGGCTGAGAATGGGCGTGGCCACATTGCGGTCGCCGTTCCAGGACGTTGCTTGCGCTCTCCACTCGTCTGCGATGATCAGCAGAACGTTCGGCCGACGCGTCCTAGAGCGCGCGGGCAGCGACGTCGAGAGCGATGCAGCTGACGAGGCGACAAATTGGCGGCGAGAGAGCATGACTTACTCAACGGTAATCGTGGGCTCTTGCGGCGAAACCCCTGCCGGGTCGTTGACCTTCGCCCCATGCGGCGCGTGCACGGGGCCATGAAGTAAGGGGTCGTCCGTTGTCCGCATCCAAGCATCGAGACGCCAGCGCATCTCATTCAACGCCGCCTTCGACGATTCATCTGCCACTAGATTGCGGTGTTCGGTGGGGTCGAAGAGCAAGTCGTGTAGCGACTCCTCAGGGAGCACTTGCGCCTTCCAACCGCTTTGCAGCCAGAGACTCTTACTCAAGCCATCGTCGCAATTCGGCAGTACCGGAGTGCGCCGTTCCCCATAGCGACGAATGTACTTCCAACGCTTTGTGCGCACGGCGCGCTTGGGCTCATAAGCCGCGTGGTAGTTTACTTCCGCAAAGACGGCATCGTTGATTTCACGCTCTTCGCCGCGGACGACAGGAAGAATCGATCGCCCCGTCAACCACGCTGGGCCCGCAAGACCGGCAAGTTCGCAAATCGTCGGGAAGAGATCTACTTGGGAGACAAGCGCATCCGAGACTTTGCCGCCGTTGAATCCGCCCGGTCCGCGCATGATGACCGACACGCCCCAGCCGTTATCTTCGAGGTTGCATTTCATCAGCGGAAACGAAATGCCGTGATCCGTCGTGCTGATTACCAGTGTGTTGTCTGCCAGACCATAGCGGTCGAGCGCATCGAGCACCTGGCCCACGCCTTGGTCCATCAGGCGCGCGCTCGCGTGGAACGAAGCCATGTCCTTGCGAGTTTCCGGTGTGTCTGGAATCGGCTGCGGCGGCAGCGTATAGCGCGGGTCGTCGGCTGCCGTGGGCTGAGGATACTCGCGGTGTGTTTCGAAAAACCCCACGTCGAGAAAGAACGGCTGGGAGCCTGCGCGGCTTAGAAACCGCTCGGCGGCCGGAGCGACATCTGCCGCTCTCACGGATGCGGGCCGCAGCAGCTCTTTGTACCCGATCCTCTCTGGCTTGTCCGCCACATGTTGGATGCCTGCGAGAACGGAATGATAGCCCCCTGCATGCAGCGTATGAATGATGTGCTGGTTGTAATCGTTCAGCGAGAAGCCGCGGTGCGCCAGACCCAACATTCCGCTCGCGTGCGCGCTTTGGCCGGTGAGCAAGGCGGCCCGACTGGGCGAACACGTCGGGGCTCCGCTGAAAGCTTGGCGGAACAGGATGCCTTGGCTCGCCAGCCTTTGTAAGTTGGCCGTGGGAACAGACTGGCCGTATGGGCGAAGATATCGGCCGGAGTCATGAGAGTGCAGATAAACAATATTTGGGCGAGAATTCGCGCCTGGGCTGATGCCTGTTGTTTGTGCCGGAAGAAACGAGCTTGCGGCCACGCCTTGTAAGAATTCGCGTCGGGAGTTCATAGTTTATTGGTGTGCGGGGTCGGAGCCGTAGAGCCCCAAATCGGCGGTGCGCGAGTCATAGGCCGGATTGGGACGCGGCATGACGGCGCCAACCGATTCGCGCCACGCCACGAGCCGCGTGTGAAGTTCAGCAGCCTTGGCGGGCTCGGCCTGCGCCAAGTTATGCCGCTCACCTATGTCGTTCGTCAAGTTATACAACTCCAGGCGGCCGTCTTCGAAGAACTCGATCAGCTTGTAGTTGCCCACGCGAATCGCTCCCTCCGGCGGCCCGCCTTGATTGCTGTAATGCGGATAGTGCCAGTACAGCGCTTCATGGTGGACTCCTGTGCCGTTTCGCAGGAGCGGCGCCAGGCTCACGCCATCAATGGGCGGAGCGCCTTTCGCGTCGATACGCGACATCTCGCGAATCGTGGGGAAGTAATCGATGCTGCACACCGGTTCGTCGCACACGGCACCTGGTTTGACGACGCCTGGCCAACGCACGATCAACGGTTCGCGGATTCCGCCCTCGTAGAGGTGCCCTTTCCCCGCCCGCAGAGGCTTGTTAGAGGTTACGTTATCCGTGCTGGGTGTTTCGTAAAGCAATCCGCCGTTGTCGGAGTTGAGAAACAGGATCGTGTTATCTGCAAGACCCAGTTCATCGAGTTTCTTCATGACCCGGCCCACGCTGTCGTCGAAAGCTTCCACCATGGCGGCGTACGTAGGATTATGTTGCGGGCTCGCTTTGTTGGTGACCGCGCGATACCTGGCTTCCACGTCTGCTTTAGCTTGCAGCGGAAGGTGAACCGTAAAGTGCGGCAGATAGACGAAGAAAGGATGATCGCGATTAAGCTCAATGAAGCGCAGGGCTTCGTCGGTAAGCCGGTCCGTCAGATATTCGCCCGGAAGGCTGTCTTTCAAGCCCGGCAGTTTGAACGGGCCGAAATAACTCTCCGGAGCCCCACGGTAAGTTCCTCCGATATTCAGATCGAAGCCTTGCGCTTCCGGTGTAAAGGGAGCGTCTCCTAGATGCCACTTTCCAATGCTGGCGGAGTGATATCCGTGTGGCTTCAGCATCTCCGCGATCGTGATCTCTTCGAGCGGCAGTTCCTGGCGGAAATCCGCTTTCAACAGCTTTGAAGTGGGCCACTGTCTGCGGCCCGGAATAAAATCCGTCAGTTGGAGCCGCGCGGGATATTTGCCGGTGAGGATGCTGGCGCGGGTCGGCGAGCAAACTGGACAAGCCGCGTAAGCATTGGTGAAACGCATGCCCTGCGAAGCGAGCCGATCAATGTTAGGGGTTTGGTAGTAAGTGCTGCCGTAGCACCCTAAATCGGCCCAACCCAGATCGTCCGCCAGGATGAACACGAAGTTCGGACGGGCCGTTTTGTCTACCGCGCCGCGCGAAAAGCAGGTGCCAATGGCGGTAGAGCCTGTCAAAGCTGTTATGAATTGACGGCGGTTTGGCATCGTTCTATCAATCTCTACTGATTCGATCTTCATATGGTACAACCGCGTCGAATTTTCCTCCGCTTGTAATGCCTCCCAGGCAGAAAACGAACGAGTTTTACGAAAACACTTGCATTCATCAACCGTTTTTTGTATTCTCTATTTACTATATCAACATTGGGGTGATTCCGCGCCGACCAGGCTTTTCCCCCGGGATGAATCTGAACATGAGACAAACATCATTTTTCTTGAGGCTTTCTGTCTTGGCCGTGATCGCGGCTGGGGCCACTCTCTACGCGCAGAATTCCGAAGTCGCGGGCCGCGTTCTAGATACGTCCAAGGGCGCCATTAGCGGCGCGCAAGTGACGCTGATCCGCACCAGCACTGGGGACCGCCGCGAGGCCGTTTCGAGCGCTGAGGGTTATTACACGTTCCCGTTGCTGGTGCCGGGCGTTTACGAGGTGAACGTCACTAAGGATGGATTTGAGAAGCAGTCTCGAACGGGCATTAGCGTGGAGACCGGGCAGGTCAGCACGGTGGACATTGAATTGCCCGTTGGCTCGTTAAGCCAGGTGGTGGACGTTCCGGCCGACGTCCCGCTTTTGCAAACCGAAACGGCCGCGGTGAGCGGGGTCGTACAGAATCAGACCATCAAAGACATGCCACTACTCGATCGCCGCTCGGCGCAGCTGCAGGGTTTGAGCGGGTTTGTCGTTCCGAACGGCTCGGGTGCATCGGCAACATTCGCCATCGCCGGAGGCCGCGGCAACAACGCCAATTATTTGATCGACGGCGGAACGGCGCAGAACCTCACCCTCGGGGTGCCGACGCTGGAGTATGACCCTCCCGTCGAATCGATGCAGGAGTTCAACCTCTCGATCAGCAATTACGCCGCCGAACTGGGCCGCACCGGAGGTGGGATCATCCAGATGACAACCAAGTCGGGGACGAACGACTTCCATGGTTCGGCTTATGAGTTCGTGCGCAACGACGATCTGCAGGCTCGCACGTTTTTCTCCAAAAACATTCCGGAGCTTCGCTACAACCTTTTCGGGGCTAGTGTGGGCGGCCCGATCATCAAAAACAAGACTCAATTCTTCTTCAACTATGAAGGCCGCCGCCAGATCGCCAACACAAACGAGCTGCTAAATGTGCCGACGCTCGCTGAAGATCAGGGCAACTTCTCCGCCGATTCCTATGTTGTGAAGAATCCGACCAATGGCACGGCCTTCCCCAAAAACATCATTCCCACTAGCTTGCTAGATCCGGTTGGCTCGAAGCTTGCGCTTTTCTACCCCGCACCCAATGTTGCCGGCGCCGCTTCGGGGAAGGGAAACTTCGACGCCAACGACCCGGCCACCACAACCGTCAACGACTATGTCGCGCGCGTCGATCACACCTTCAACGACAGTAATCGAATGTTTGTGCGGTTCTTGGGCGAGCCAGAAACTGTAGCCACCGCCTCTATCTTCCCAAACAAGTACGCCGATCCCTTTGGCGGCCGGTCCGATCTCTATTACTACAACGTATCCGGCACCTATTATCATAATTTCTCGCAGACCACCATCAACGAGGCTCGCTACACCTATACGCTGCGTAAGGCGTTTGTGTACTCCGCAGGCGTGAACTCATCAGTCGACTCGCAAATCGGCTTAACTGGCGTGAATCAGGCATTCTTTCCGACGGTGGTAGTGAATGGATTTCAAACCATCGGAAACCCTTCGCAGCAGCAGCGGCTGCAAGGTCCCATCCGCAGTGATGCGGCCGACGACAATCTGACTCTGGTGCGCGACAAACACACGATTAAGCTGGGAGTGGAATACCGTTACTCGTCCAACCTTGACAAGTATTCACCCACAGCCGGCGGATCGTTCACGTTCAACAACGTCGCCACCGGAAGCGCTCTGGCAGGCCTGGAACTTGGCTGGGTAGATCAAGCCAGCCTGCTCGCTACTTACCCGCTCCTCTCCCGCGCCGATTCTTACGCCGCATTTGTTCAAGACGACTGGCGGGTGTCGCCGAGGCTAACGTTGAACTACGGACTGCGGTGGGACATAGACGAGCCGCGCTGGGTTGAGAACAACCGGCAGAACTCCTTCAACACAACTGCGATCAATCCGGTCTCCGGAACCCCCGGCGTCGTCACCTTCTCCGGGCTCAACGGCCTCAGCAAGTACGCCAGCAATTGGGATCTTCACAATTTCGGACCCCGCCTTGGATTCGCCTATAAGGCTTCGAACAACTGGGTCGTCCGTGGCGGTGGCGCGCTTCTCTATCTTGGCGAGTACGACCAGGCGACGCCCATTGTGACCAATCTCGGTTTCAGCACGCAGGGCAGTTTCGTCTCCCCCAATAACGGAGTCACACCGGCTTTCCTCCTCGCGCAGGGGATGCCCGCTGTGTCTTCGCCGACGGTGGCCCAACTGACAGCCGGGTACGGCGCCGTTCGGGTGGGGGCAAAACCAACAACAGCGGTCACGTTCTTCAACCCTCACCGCTCCAATGGATACATCTACCAATCGAGCCTGGATATCCAGCGGCAGTTTGCCGGCAATCTGATGCTCGATATCGGCTACTTGGGCTCTTTTGGACATAAAATGCCGGCGCCCGACGCCCAGAGCATCAATCAGGTTCCCACTAACCTGCTTGGACCCGGCAACACCCAAATCCTCCGACCGTTCCCGCAATTCAGCAACGTGCAGGTCGTCGCTGCGGACATAGGCGCTTCGAAATACGACGGCCTGAATATCGGATTGGAAAAACGCTATTCGCAAGGATTATTGTTCAAGTTCAACTACACCTATTCCCACATGCTGGATAACATCGATTCGCGCAATGAGCTTGCGGCTTATCCGGGCGTGGATGCCTTCACTAACTACTACAATCAGGCCAGCGACTGGGGCAGCTCCGGCAACGACATCCGCCATCGGGTGGTGTTCAGCACCATCTATGAATTACCGGTCGGGCGGGGACGGCGGCTTTCCGTCACTAACAGACCGCTCGATTTTGTCGTGGGCGGATGGTCTATTGGCTCAGTGGCCACTTGGCGGACCGGGACGCCATTAAGCCCGGTGGTGGCCAACAACACAACCAACTCGTTCTCCGACGGCGAGCGTCCGAACGTGGTGGGTAATTGGCAGCTTACGTCGAACCGCACGACGGGACAGCAGATCGCGGAGTGGTTCAATACCGCCGCCTTCGGTGCGCCCGCACCCTATATATTTGGCGACGCGGGCCGCACTTTTGGGGAAGGCCCCCACATGGCCAACGTCGATGCTTCCTTGCTTAAGGACTTCAAGGCAACCGAGCGAATTGTGGTGCAGTTCCGCGCCGAGGCGTTGAACGTCCTGAATCATCCGAGCTTCGCCAACCCGAACACCACGTTCGGCAGCGCGGCCTTTGGTCAGATTACCAGCTTGATATCGGGTAACCAATCGCGAATTCTGCAACTGGGTTTGCACCTCAGCTTCTGAGCGAGGGACAGTTATCCGGAGCCAAACATGAAACTTCGTCGCCCACTCACTCACCCTGCCGCCGCTCTGCTAGCTGCTGCGCTGCTATGGGGAAACACGAGTTACGCCCAAACTATTCAGGGCGTAGCCATCCCAGAGGAACAAAACTTCAAGGGCGTCGTTGGGACGACCAACAAAGATTCAAAGCCCGACTATCCAAAACCCGTTACGCCGACGCCCGGCAGCCCGAATGTTGTTTACATTGTTCTCGATGACGTTGGTTTCGCCGACCTCGGTGCCTATGGCTCGGAGATTCACACTCCGAACATCGACCGCCTCGCTAAGGAAGGATTATTATACACAAACTTCCACACGCGCGCCATCTGCTCTCCCACCCGCGCCGCCCTGCTCACTGGGCGCAATTCACACGCCGTGGGAGTGCGGACTGTGGCCAATTCCCTCAATGGATTTCCAAACGGTAGAGGGCGCGTTACACATGCTGCCGCTACTCTTGCGGAGATTCTCCAATCCTCCGGCTACAACACATTCGCCGTCGGCAAGTGGCACCTTGTTCCAGGTTCGGAAGCCGGGCCCGCCGGTCCGTTCGATCAATGGCCGCGCAAGCCGCAAAGTTCCGTTCTTCGGAATGACCTCCATGCTTGTTAGTACCACCGAAACGCCGTCAGCGGCCAGAACCAGCTCGAATTGGCAACCGCTCGGCCCTTGCACGCAGACATACAGAACTTCCGAAGAACCCCAACAGATTCCTCCCTCTCCACCCACCACCAAAATGGAAATCCGCGGAATCCGCACCGAAATTTCGATCCTTACCACGCCATTGGTGGCGGCAGCATCCAACGTAGTCTCTTGTGCCGGGATTTCCCAACTGCCGTATTTTTCCTCCCCGTGCCAGAGCAATCTCCACCCTTCCGGCAAGCTGCACTCAGCGCATGCCGGCTCATCGCCGGCGTAAAGCTGCTTTGAGAAAGAAACTTTTAATCCGGGTGGGACGACAGAGAACGGCAGCATGGAAAGGGCTGACTGCTGCCGCACCAATCCCCGCGGCTGGACTTTTACTAGACCTGCCGAAGGACATGCAACCGACACCTGCAGTCCTTCTCCCATCGGGACATCGAGCGGGCGTGAAGCCGAGTCGGTTTCCAGAACGATCCAAAAGCGCGCTGCGTTCGTCTCATTCCAGTTACGAATTAACACTTGAGGCAGTTCACCCTCGAATATATTTGGACCCAACGGATGGCGTTTCTTTCGCGCGAACTCAAGTACCGGCGCAGGGACCTGACCGGTGGTATAGATATCTAATGCGGGGATTTCGCACCGTGCTGGCAGCGCAACGCGCCAGATTCGCCACTCGGTAGCGCCAAGGTATCCAGTTTCTTCCTCAGTCCATTCCGCAGACGAAGCGTCTTCCTCCTGAGCGACCAAATAATACCTTCCCGGCGGAACTCCACCTGTTCCGGTAACGAATCCACCATCGCTGGCTCTAAAGAGCGCGGCCTTCGTTACACCGGGCGACCACCAGCGTTCCCATAAAAAATGCTGGCCGTCGATTTCGATCCAAGGCTGCCGGTCACAGGACCAACGGACCGACGCGTTGGTGACAAGCCCCCCATCCACGGAGTACAGCCCCTTCTGTACCCCGCGCCAATCGAAACGAATTTCGAGATCTGATTCCTCAAGTGATAACGCCAGGAACGGATCGGAATAGTGAGCCGCTTCTGACCTCGAAGCGGTGCCGTCGGCTCGCCGTCCGGCACCGGCCAGAATTTCGGTCCAGAAGCCCCGGCGGAAACCAGGTACTTGATCGATTTCAAATTCTCGAATGCGATTGAGATCGATGTCGTTTAGAATTCTCGCCGCGTTTTTTGTATACGCATATCCGTGTTCGCTGGCAAGAAAGCTCGATGCGATTCCCCCGACCCCTTCCCGAAGAAGGTCATATTCCTGCCGTGTGAAAGACTGTCCATAGCGCTCAAGCAACTTTCGGACAAGGTCCCCAAACCGCTTTGTAGCCAAAGCAGGAATCCCAGCGTGACGATAGACCGGGCCAACGTATCGACCTGCTCCTCTACCAACAAAATCGTCGGGAAAGAAGCGCCTCATAACATCTTCAACGCGCTTACCAAACTCTTCTTCCCAAGATTGCTGGTCGTATGCGAGCCCCAGTTTGCCCAGAAAAAGGCGGGGAAGGCTTCTTTCGTCACTACTAGCGTCACGAGCAACTTGTACTACAGCGACGGCAACACATGCATTGGCCCAATCAACCCAAGGAAGAGGCCGAACTCTGCTCAATTGACTCACCAGGAGGGCCTGCTCGTCCTCCGGCAACTCAATTTGGTTTAGGAAAATTAAATCTTCGGCATCCATCATTCGGAGATACCGAAGGCCAGTGGCCTTGAGCCACTCCCGGCTTTTCACGGTGTCCGGTCCTCCTCCAAACCAAACTTAATCGGTCGCCTATACCTGAACCTGGGCGAATGGCAGGAGGCCACCGAATGGTGCCAGATCGTTGTTATATGGAATCGAACCGATTTTCAAACCCCGTTTTCCTTTTTAAGCCAGCTTTCGGCTCATTTGTCGGCTGCATAGCCCTTTTCGCCAGTTTCCGATCATCTACGAGACGGAGGCCGAAGACACTGCATGGGCGAATTCTGTGGCTACTGTGACTTCCTGCGAACTATCAGGTCAAATCGAAAGCCATCCGACGACAAAAGCGGGCAGTACAGCACTCGAGGCTGAGGAAAAGGTGCGGGCCGGCGGACGTGTGATTCGCGCCGAACCGTCTCGCAGCTGACTACGCAACGTTAGTTCGAGGACACCGAATGCAACGTGTCTGGACTCATTGAACTTGTGCTACCAACGGGAACAGTTCTTAGCATCGCCTCATCAGACCTCTGACGGTATTTCGGAAAGGCGCCGGACCATTGTGGCAAGCAACTTCGGACGGACATCTGGCCGAGTCCACGGGCAATCAGCGATGCAGATGGCACAACCCGCGGCCTCAGCGAAGTATGGGATGCACTTATCGAAGTCCACGTACCAACGCTCGACTCCGCGCACCATCTGCTTCTGCTCGGCGATGGCGCTTGGAGGGCACGCTCTTGTGCAGACTTGGCAGGTTTTGCAGAATTCGTCTCCACCGAAGATGTCGGGTGCGGTCGCCACCAACGGCATGTCGGTTGTCACACCCGCCAGACGCACACCCGATCCGAATTGGCGGCTGATGATCGAGCCGTGCTTACCAAGTTCGCCCAAACCTGAGTCAATCGCCGGTGGAATGAGCAGCAATGCGCTGGCCGAAGGTCCAGGATACGGCTGGGCGGTGTAACCTTGGGAGCGAATCCAATTTGCAAGCGCATAGGAAGCTTGCGTGCCGTGGCCATATGTTTCGCCGACATCGGCGAGGCCGACGCCGTTTGTCTCGTCCGATGGAACTTCCTTGAGCCGGTCGTAATTGTGAGCGAGCGCGAGCATGATCACCCAAGGCTCGTTGATTCTATAACCCTCGAATACGTAGAGCGGGTCCATGGGCACCATGCCCACACCATCGGCGCCATGGGCGAGCGCAAAGGTGGTTGCTTCGGCGGCGAGTTGCGTGGCGGGAGATTGGTTCAGCACTTCGGAGACTGGAATGAGTTCCGGATAGGCTCGAGCACCGGCAAAGGCCGCATCATATCCCGGGCATTTGACCATGTTCTTGCGCGCGGCTATCTGCAAGTCACCATAGGGATGCTGATCTGGCGGGTGCCAGAAGAAGGGCGATGGCCTGCGCTGAGTCGTTTCGCCGAGACCGTTAATGGGATTGCCGGAAACTTTTAGGAGCGCGAGCGTTTCCTGCTTCGGACGGTAGCTCCCGCGCTTCAGGCGTCGCGGATTGGGCTTAGTTGACATGGCTGACGTTGGCTAGGAAGACATTTGGAACTATTCAGTAGGCTCGCAGAATTTGCGGCGCGAAGTCAACCATCGAAAGATGGAGATTCTTCTGCGAACTAAGGATTGCTGCCGCCAGATTCGGCTTCCGATGTAACCGGCTGCAACTTCTTGAGAATCGCATAGCCTTCAACTTGGCGGCCGGCAGCTACTAGCGTTTGCCCCAGAAGGTAGATGGCTTGGCGGTTTTTTGGATCGACCCGCAAGGCACCTCGCAGGATTTTCTTCGCTTGCGAGTACTTGCGTTGCCGGAAATAGCACTTCCCGAGCAAAATATAGGGTCCGCTGTAATCCGGATTCAACCACACTGCGCGCTCGAGATTTGGAATCGCCAAATCAAAATTTTGCTGGCGGGCGTAGGCATCGCCGAGCCTGTACCAGGCCATCGAAAAATTGGGATCGATCTTCAGCTCCTTTTGCAATTGGGCAAGGGCATCGGTTAGACTCTCCCGATACAGGGCTATCTCTCCCAACAAGAAATGCCCATGGGGAATGTTGGGATCGAGTTCCAGCGCCCTGCTCACTTCGGCCAGGGCTTGGAACTGGTACTGCTCTTTTAGCATCATCTGGCCGGCGAGCAGGTGCGCCGCGGCCGAACCCGGCTTGAGGCGAAACAGACGGGCGAAAGCCTCTACTGATCGATCTTGCCGCCCGGTTTGCAAATAGGCGTACCCAAGCATGTAATTCGCTTCATTCACGCTTGTTACCTGTTCGAGCCATGGGATCGCCTTGGGAGAGTCATGGAGCACGAAGTAACTCTGACCGATCAAAAGCGCGGACTCCCCGTGTTCAGTTGTTTCCGGAGGCTCGGTCTTTATTGCTTCTTGCAGAGCCGCAATCGCATCGGCATATTTTTGTTCACGGTACAGAGCGACGCCACGTCGATGAGCCTCATTCGGCACATTCGCAGCCGGTGACAACGAACTGCTGAGCGCCGACAAAGCCAAGATTTTGAGCAAGCTCAGTGCGGCTCGGCGTTGTGTGCCATATCTGTTCAAAACAAACTTCCAGCAACCTGCTCAGCCGTCTTGCGAGCTTTCTCGCGAAGGGCGCTTTGCGCCAGCGACGGCTCGTTGATGCTGAGGCGGACCACAAAAGCCCGGTCGCGCACCCGGCCGACCACCTGTTCCGAAAGCCCTCCGGGCTTGTCGTTCAGACTGCAACCGGCCGCCTGGTTGCCGATCGCCTGTAACGCAGTCGCGTGATCGCGGCAGCGCGCTACATAGGCGGCAAATTCTTTCCGTGGTTCGCTCATCGTCCGCACTTCAATGCGCAACTCTCCGAAAACAGATCCCGACTGACGGACAAAAAGACAATCTGAATCGTCAACGGCGTTGCTTCCATAGGCGGCTCTAGCCGGGTTGGCGCTGGTGGGACCCGCGCTGGATTTGGCGTTGGGCGTGGCGGCGTTCGAAGGGTTGGCGCTCGCTCGCGAGACTGTGGCGGTCACTGGGCCTCCCAGTACACCGCCGGCAGTGGCGGCGTTCAGCCACAGGCAGCTTTGCTCTGCCTGGCACAGCGCTGGAAAAAAAAGCACGACCGCCAACAGAATCGGTTCGAATGTTCGCATCAGGATCCGAGCCCGCATCTAATGTTGCTGTTGCCCGACGGCGAGATCGGCCGGGAAATCTGTGTGTAAATGCCACGGCACGCTTTCGGTAGAAATCTCCGGGTGTCTGCGCAGGAAGTCCAGCGAATATGTGGGCGCCCCAGGATCGACTTTCTTGGTTACAAAGAGCGCTGACTGCTCGGCAGCCTTTTCTTTCATTCCCATGCGGCCGTACAGAATTGCCAGGTTGTAATGTGCGGCGATGTCATCGGGGTCGATCGCCTGCAAGGCCTCGAATTGCTGCCTGGCCTCTTCCGGCTTGTGTTGTTGGTAATAAGAGATTCCCAATTCGCGCCGAGCGTCGCGCGATTGCGGATACTGTCTCACCACTTTTTGTAAATCGCCCACCTCCGCATCACAGTTTCCCTCCCGTCTTTCAACGAGTGCAAGATAATAAAGTGCGCGTGCATTGTCCGGGCTGAGTGTCAGCGCCTTCTCGAGGCTAGCGCGGGCGGAACCGTACTTTTCCCACGAGATATTCGTTAAGCCAATGTTGGTATAGCCATCCGCATAATCGGGCCGGAGCTTCACAACATGACTGAAGGCATCCATGGCATCGGCATATTGGAACTGATCCAAGTAGGCGATACCCAGGTTGTTCCAGCGCATCCAGTCGGGATTGTCTTTCGGATCGGCAGCCGTTGGCGGGTTATCTCCCAGCTTCAATACGCGGCTGCGTGAAACGATCTCTACCACCGGGTACGCGGGATGATCCTCCCCAAGCACATTGTTCAGGTAGCTCTGTCGCAGATGTCGATAGTTCACTCGCGCGGTAACAGTAAGTGCGCCTTTGACATTGTTCGGGATGCGGAACTCGTAACGTACAAGAACGGAACGCCCGGCCTGAACCGTGTTGTCATAAGCGACTGAATGGATCGTCCAAACCTTGTGATTGTCTACAAAGTCGCCATCGACATTCACGGGCCGGTTGGTGAAGCTGTGCGCCCGCTCATCGATCATCCCGTCTGGCTTTAGGAAGCCGCTGTGATAGATCTCTTTTCCGTCTCCGTCTTTCACTGTGAACTCGACCCACGCCTCGTACAAATCACGCACTTCCGGAATCAGAGAATGGCCAATGTTCTTGTTCTGTATCACCACCATCGTTTGCAGCGTATCGCTGGGAGCAAGCTGGAACGGCGTCGAACCAACAGGCGCGATCATTTCGTCCGTGCTTCTCTTCTTAATCGCGAACAGATCCACATTCAGGTACATCCCCGATTGCAGGAATTCGACAGTCTTTTGCAACTGCTCGTCGAAGCCGTAGTAGAACGGCACGGCCGTGTTGCCCGCCAGCCAGCGATGCGAAGCGAAGGTGCCCTGCTTTGCTCCATACTCTTGCGGTGGCGCCAAGGCAGGCACCCGCATCATGTGGCACTTCTGGCAGGTCGTGAAATCCGCGGAATAAAACGTAAGCGGGTTACGCTTTGAAAACTTCGAGTTCTGCCACTCATCAAATGCCGTGAAAGCGCGAATGAACTTGTAGTCATTCAGCGGATTCGGCAGATTGGCCTTATGGCACGCCGCGCAAAACTCCGGCGTCCGATACAACTCCTTCATAACCGCTTGCGAGTGGCGCTTCGGATATTTCAAGATCTCTTCGTAGGGCACTTCCCCGGGAATGCGTTTGCCGTTTTCGTCGACCATAACAGCAGGCACCCCCATCACGAAGCCGCCATTCCCCTCCGTGGACTTCACTTGTTGAATCGAGTGGCAAGTTGTGCAGGTGAGGCCGTCTTCATCGAACTCGCGATTCACTTTGGAGTTCTGCGTCATCGCGCCCCCCAACACTCCAATCGGATTGTGGCAACTATCGCAATGACGGGTGAACTCAATGCCTGCCGTCCGAGGCAAAATATTTACGCTGGTACGGTAAAACGGCGTTCGAAATGAGTTCGAGTGCAGCGCTTGACGCCACTGGCTATACGCCTGCTCATGACAGTGAGCGCAATACGCCGCTTTGGGGAAGGCGCCCGGCTGGATGAAGTCGTTACCCTCAACCGAAGCGTTTCCCGGTAGCGAGGGTTTGTCTTTGCCGAAGCGAAAGTTATAGGTCTCACGAATCTTGTCCGCGTATTCCTTGCGCTCGCTGCTCTGATCGGACTGCGCCAGGGCTGCCGTCGGCAAGATACAGAAGCTGGCCGCCAAAACAATTGTCGCCAGCGCTTTAGTAGTTGAGTGGTTCACAATTCCTGCTGTCAGATACATGATGAAATTCACTTCACCGCGCCGGGGCGGTCTGCTGCCCGCCGGCATTTTGCGCAATACTGTCGTAAACGCTCGGCACTACGCCCTTGGTTTCTTCAACTGTGTAAAAACGGTCCACAGCCGGGAGCGACACGTGTTCCACCAATCCGCTCGGCCAGCGAATATCCAGTTTCGTCACTGCCGTCTCATCGCCGATACCGAAGTGCAATCGCTGATCGTTGGACGACTCGTAGCTTCCGCCACTCATCACGTCGGCGCGCTGGCGTATGCCACCGGCTGTCAGATACACCGTAGCGCCGATGGCGTCGCGCGGGCTCTTCGGTCCGCCAATCAACTTGAGGCCGACCCAATGATGCTTGTCTGGATTCACATTTTGCAAGAGCAAGGGCACATGATCCAGGCAGTTGATGACAACGTCGATTTTCCCGTGGTTGAACAGATCTCCAAAACCGGCGCCTCGGCCAGGCACAACCTCCGCCAAGCCTGTGCCTTCCACCGGTGGGATGAATTCGAACTTCTCGCCCTTCTTCACGTTGTGAAACAGGAATGGGCGCTCTGCGAACGATGTTCCCCATTGATGCTCATCCACCTGTGGATAGACGTGACCATTGACGGCAAATATGTCTTTCCAACCGTCGTTATCGTAATCGATGAACTCGGTACTCCAGGTAAGGAACGGATAAGTCACCGCGGCAAGACCAATCTCCGGCGTGATATCTGTGAAGTTGGCATGTCCGTCGTTGCGCCAAAGGGGCTTATAGTCGTCGGAGAAGGTTCCAGTGTAAAGATCTATCGCTCCGTCGTTACGATAATCGCCGACCGCCATGCCCATAGAAGCTGTCTCAAATCCATCCTGGTTTAAACCGAAGCCGGAATAGATGCTGGCATCTTGAAAAGTCCCGTCTCCCTTGTTGATGTAAAGGTAATTGAACGTGGAATCGTTCGCGACAAGCAGGTCTAGCTTGCCGTCGTTGTTCACGTCGACAAATACGGAGGTGAATCCGTAGTGCCGTTCCTTATCGGACACGCCGGCTTTCTCACTGACATCCGTAAACGTCCCGTCGCCATTGTTGTGAAATAGATGATCGCGCTCGCCCGGCAGGCCTCGAGGGCCGCACATGACACTTGTGCCGCGAAACTGGCAGAAGGCAACACCGCTGTTCAATGAGCCAGGCGCGGGCGGAAGGCGGTTCATGTCCCAGTGAATGTAACCAGGCACGAATAGGTCCAGCTTCCCGTCTCCGTCGTAGTCGCCAAAACTCGCGCCCGTAGACCAGTTGCCGAGTGTCACGCCGGCAGCTTCGGCGACGTCGGTAAAAGTGCCGTCGTGATTGTTGTGATAGAGCCGGTTCTTCCCGTAGTTGGAGACGTAGATGTCGGGCCACCCGTCATTATCATAGTCGCCGACCGCGACTCCGAACCCCCATTGATCGTTGGTGACTCCCGCTTTCCCGGCGACGTTGGTAAAGGTTCCGTCGTGGTTGTTGTGAAAAAGCGCCGCCTGAGGAGCCTGAGCCTTGCCACTGAGCGCATCGAACGTGGAGCCGTTCACCAGGTAGATGTCAAGCCAGCCGTCGTTGTCGTAATCGAGTAAAGCGACCCCTGAGCCGGTGGTTTCAAGGATGTAGTCTTTCTTCGGAGTGCCCATCGTGTGGCTCCACGCCGTCAATCCGGCTTTCTCCGCGATGTCTTTGAATATGATCGGCCCATTTTTGACAAACCCGCCCCTGGTAATGGCGCGCTTCTCGGAATCGAGGACTGGAGCGAATGTGCCGCGCGTGGCCGCGCCTCCTTGTGGCGCAGGCGCATCCGGCGAGTTCGGTATTTGTTTTGCCGAGACAGGAGAATTTGACGCCGAACGCTTTAATAGGGCATAACCCTCTGGAATTTTCACAATGGAGCTCACCTCACCCGGGGCTGTATTTGCGAGGGCCTGCCGCAATTCCGGAAGAAGATCGTCGGGAGAGAATGTTCCGAGACTGCCACCGTCTTTGGCTGTCGGACTCTTGGATTCGCTACGCGCCAGCGCGGCAAAGTCCGCTCCTGTACTGAGCTTTTGCAGGATACGGCGAGCATCCGCTTCCGATGGAACCACGATTATGGCTATCGACTCCTTAGGCATCGAGGCGGTGCTCTGGGGGGAGGCAGGAGTGAGTGAGCCAAAGCTGGCAACGATTAAGAGAGAGACTGAGAGACGCCACAACGGGGAGAAGTGATGGCTCTCCGCCATAGCCGCCTTGAAAGCCGAAGCTTTTGATCGCGACGTTTGATCTAGGAAAACGTGATCTGCGAGGTTGTGAAATTTCACTGTGCAGAAGTACTCTAACAGTTGTCCACTACCTTTGTCTTGCGGCCAGAGATGGACGAAAGACTAAGACTTTGGGTTGGGGGCCAAACGCTTGGTAGGACATCATCCATCCTCCGTTGGTAGGAGACAAACCTCCCCCGTCGGGATGTAGACAAGCTGGCCTTCTCTTCGTAAACTAAATCGGTGGTCGCGGATGAAGACTCGAGCGTTAGTTGATGGCTCATATTGGGTTATGTGAAGGGCTACTCGGACTCGCCACATACTCTCCCACTGAAAACTCCGGCTTGTACAACGTGATGGTTGCTCGAATGGCGGATCAGGTTTATCTCGCGGCTGTTGAGACCGCAGAGAGAGTTGTGTCTGGCCGTTAGCTGAGCGGGCCGCGTCCGTTTCCGGAAGCGTCCGCGCGGTTTTCCCCACCCACGGCAAAATCGATGAACCAACTGGCCGATAAACTGCTTTGCGGGCCGCTGTCGCTAGTCGAACGCGAGTTGATTGCGACATACGTATCGGCTGCCAACGATTGCGTCTATTGTCAGACCGTTCACGGCGCCATTGCGGCGTACCACATGGGCGGGGACGAGCAAATCGTCACTCAAGTAAAGGATAACTTTCGGACAGCCCCTATATCTGGGAAGCTGAAAGCTCTCTTGATGATTGCGGACCAAGTTCAACGACGCGGCAAGAAGGTGAGAGTGACTGATATCAATCGCGCTCGCAAACAGGGCGCCAGCGATTTAGAAATTCACGACACAGTACTAATCGCCTCTATGTTTTGTACATGTACCGGAAGGTGGCTAGATTCCCGCCGTTCACGCAAGAGCCGCGAAGATACCGCACCTCGCTCCAATTATTCCTGATAAGGAACTATTTGAAACCCGATCGGTTATCTACATTCCGCGCCACGCTCGGGCCTTCGAAGCGCAAGGGCTCAGGTCCGCTTTCGGCATCTTTTTGGTATGTGAGCATTTTGTCGGCGATTGCCATTGCGAGAGTTTTCGCGGCACCCCAAGGTCCGTTGCCCTTGGTCGCTCGCCAGATCGAGCAAGCGCATCAGGCGTTCGAGAACGGGGACAATTTTAAGGTTATCGAGATCGCCCGCCGAGTTTTTGAGCATGCTGAGAGCGCCGAGCTACGCAACATTCTCGGCAAAGCTTATGGGCGCTCGGGCGAACCGGAGAAAGCGCTTGTCGAATTAGGGTCAGCAATTCGTTTGCAACCGGACAACGAAGGATTCCATTTCGATCTGGGGCAGTTTCTTCTCAGAAGCGGCGACTTTGGATCCGCTACTGTGGCTATGGAAAACGCCAAGCGGAGGTTCCCGCGCAGTGCGCAGATCGAGCTTGCACTAGGAGTTGCATACTATTGCTCCGTTCGATATGACGACGCGGTGAGGGCGTTCCTGAGAACCATCGAACTGGCTCGGGACGTCCCTCAGCCCTATGTTTTCCTTGGCAAGATGCTTGATCATGCGCACTCCCATTTGGGCGAAATCGCGAGGGAGTGCACAGTTACCGAACGATCAGGCCCGTCGAATCCTTACGCCCCGCTGCTGCACGCCGAAGTGCTCATCGCGGAACTTGGATCCATCGATGAAGAAGGCAAGGCGGACGCGGCAACGAGGCTCCTCAAAAAGGCGATCACTCTTAGGAGCGACTCAGCCGAGGCATACTTTGTCTTTGGATGCCTGATGGATCGTCAGGGCGATTACCCCCAGGCCGTTCAGCTTCTCGAAAGATGCGTTCAACTTAAACCGGACGATCCGGTTGCCCGGTATCGCCTAGGCCGTTTGTACGTCCGATTAGGTAACCACGAACAAGCAGACGCCGAATTCGCCGCGCAAGAAAGGCTAAAACAGAACATCCACCGCAGCCAGCAATAGCAGCCGCGCATTACAAGCCGCGACCTTCAAAACACTGTGGCTTGAGGGGCGCTCACTCTAAACGTCCAGGTGGACTTCCAATCGCGTCGAGATTTTCTTGGGGACTGAACTGCCGTTGACACGTGCGACAATCAATCACATTGGTCTAGTGGCCGTCACAGCCTTCGCAGTACCGATTCCTCATTCAGGCGAAGATCTCCATTCTTTAGAGTTCCCCACGACAACTGCACCGATCACGGACTAATCGTTTTTGTTGTTTTCTGGGCGTAGTTCGAGGATGCGTCAAAACATCCATCATTTTCGGTGTTAATGCAACGCGTTTACCTGTTTGCCGCCGATTCCTCGGGCACGGCTGCGCTTGACGGCCAGCTGGCCTAATCACGCCCGGCGCTCCCCTCCGTTCTGCTTTATCGGCTCCCCCAAATTTGTTCATGCCTTCGGCTCAGTCGTTTCACTTCTTATGAACGAATCCGGTCCCCCCAACAAAGCACTCTGGCTCACCGCTTGCGCTCTTGGGAGTGTTTCCGCTTGCTATTCGTTGCCCCGAGGGAAACGGGGCAAAAAGGAGAAACGCAATGTATTTCAACACCGTAACACTGATCGGATTTTTAGGCGGCGAT